>Ga0335085_10002826_pt1 | contig 31529 bp, 27 predicted proteins | sample Lox_Sample_45_FD_206712 | JGI IMG/M metagenome (GOLD analysis project Ga0335085, IMG submission 206712) | Soil microbial communities from Loxahatchee National Wildlife Refuge, Florida, United States - Lox_Sample_4.5 | ecosystem: Environmental > Terrestrial > Soil > Wetlands | place: USA... | reverse complement strand
TGGGGATCCAAAAAATCCTACCCCTCGAGCAGGCCTATTTGAAAGTGGGCGAGCTCAAGCGGCAAGGCCGGCGGGTGGTTCTCACCAACGGTTGTTTCGATCTCCTCCATCCCGGCCACACGCAGCTGTTTGCGGAGGCCCGCAGGCTGGGTGATGTTTTGATCGTTGCCATGAACAGCGACCGCAGCGTTTGCGCCCTCAAGGGAAATCATCGGGCGCTTCAGCCGGAAGCCGAGCGCGCGGAGATTATCGCCGCCCTGGCTGCCGTGGACTATGTCACGATCTTCGACGACGAGTCGGTCCTTGCGGTTGTGAAACGCATGTTGCCGGATGTTTTGGTCAAGGGGGGTCATTACACTCTTGATCAAATCGTCGGCCGCGACGAAGTGGAGGCCGCGGGCGGGAAAGTGGTATCCATTCCCATCGTACCTGGCTATTCCACCACCGCCATCATCGAGGCCGCGCGCAGAGCAGTAAGCAGTAAGCGATAATCACCTTAATTCGATGGCCGATCTTCATTCCCTGCTTCAGCCACTTCTTGAGCATGCCAGCGTGCGCGCGGCAATTGCGGCGCTGTCCAAGCCTGCCTCAGGTCCGCCGCTTGCCGTCTCCGGCCTGACGCCCGCAGCCAAGGCCCTGGTGGTAGCAGCACTGGCGCATCAGGTGAAACGGCCGGTGGTGGTCTTAACCCAGGACAACGAAGCTGCACAAAACTACCGGCAAACTACGGCAACATTTCTGGAATGGCTAAAGCCTGGCGCCGGCAGCTCAGTCCAAGTAATGCCGGCGCTGGACTGCTCACCCTACGAGGGCCGCTCGCCGCACGCGGAGATTCAAGAGCAGCGGGCCGTGGCGCTTTGGACCCTGGCGCGAGGCGGGGTCCGCGTGATTTTTGCTCCGGTGGCCGCAGCCTTGGGGCGATTCCGCGACGGCGCCTTCTACTCCTCGCTTGCGCTCGATCTCAAGGTCGGCGACGAGCTGAATCTGGACGACCTGGTGGAGCACCTGCGCACCGTTGGCTACGAGCCCGCCGAGCCCGTGGCAGCGGTCGGCCAATACTCCGTGCGTGGCGGGATTGTGGACGTGTTCCCTCCCGAGGCAGAGTGGCCCTTCCGCCTGGAATTCTTTGGCGACCAACTCGAATCCGTGCGGGAATTCGACCCGTCATCGCAGCGCTCGCGCAAGCCCACTCCCCAAGCGCTGCTACTGCCTTTGTCGGAAGCGCAGCGTTCCCCGAAATTCTTTGCAAGGCTGGTAAGAGTGCTTACCTTGCGGGCCCGCGAGCATGCTCAAGCGCGCGGAACACCGCTGCCCGAACGCGAACCGGAGTGGGCGGCGGAACATTCCAATACTTTCCCCGGGTGGGAGTTCTTCGTTCCCCTCGTTGAGCCACATACGCACACGTTATTCTCCCTGCTGGAGCGTCCGGTGCTTGTATGGGATGAACTCCTCGACCGCCGCACCCAAATCTCATCCACGATCGGGAGCCTCACCGCAAGCTTTGATGAGGTTCGCGACATCGTTCCGCCGCGCCCGGAGCCCCGCGAAGTATACCTGACCGAGGCGGAACTCCTTAATGCGATCGAGGGCAGCGCACAGATTTCACTGAAAGAACTGGGCCTTGAAAACCTCGCGCCGGCCGCAGAAATCAGCGCCCAGGCGGTCGTCATCGGCGGCGACCTATACTTCCCACCCGAGGACGCTGAGGGTAGTGACGAGTGGGGAGAAGGCACAGACAAGTGGAGAGTGCCGGGTGACGAGCAAGCAGTTCAGTCACCCGATCACCCGATTCTCCGCGCCCCAGCCCCCGTTCTTCCTTCACCCGATCAATCGATCACCCGATCACCCGATTCCTCTACTGACCCGATGACCCGATGGCCCGATGAACCGATTCTCCCCGAAGCCCGTGTCCCGTATCCCGAGTTCCCGCTCACTTCACAACCTCCTCCCAAGTATCAAGGGAGGATCAAAGAACTGGTGGAAGATTTGCGCCTCCGGACGAAGAGTGGAGAGTCCATCATTTTCGTCGTCCCCACCAGCGGCAAAGTGGATCGTCTGCGGGAGATTTTGAAGGACTATGAGATCCCCTATGAGCGGGTGAGCGAGAAATCGGACGATCGGGTGATCGGGAGATCGGGCGAGCAGACGGAAAAGGGTCAATCGACCTCGCCGAGGTCTTCTGTTCACCCGATCACCCGATCACCGGATTACCCGATTCCTCTCAGCCGATGGCCCGATTCTTCCGCTGTGCTCATTGCGCGGGGCGATATCCGCGAGGGCATGGCCTTTCCCGATTTGAAGCAATTGTGGCTCGCGGACGCGGATTTGTTTGGTGGTTTTGATTGGGCCGCGCGCGGGCGGCGCGAGCGCTCCGGGATTTCCAGCTTTATTTCCGACCTCAGCGACTTGAAAGTCGGCGACTACGTCGTACACATCGATCACGGCATCGGCATTTATCAAGGCTTGCGGCAACTGTCCGTGGCGGGAGCGGCGCGCGACTTCATGCTTCTTACTTTTCAGGATGAGGCCAAGCTCTACGTGCCGCTCGAACGCCTGGACCTGGTGGAAAAGTATCGCTCCCACGAAGGCGCCAAGCCTGCGTTGGACCGCCTGGGCGGCGCGACTTGGGAACGCACCAAATCGCGCGTCAAACGCGCCTTGCGCGACATGGCGCAGGAGCTGTTGCAACTCTACGCCGAGCGCAAAATGCGCGGCGGGATTGCCGCCTCCGCCGACTCGCCCTGGCAGCGTGAGTTCGAAGACGCGTTTGCATTTGAAGAGACGCCTGACCAACTCAGCGCCCTTGCCGACATCAAGCACGACATGGAAAGTCCCGAGCCCATGGACCGGCTGCTCTGTGGTGACGTGGGTTACGGCAAGACGGAACTCGCCATGCGCGCCGCATTTAAGTTGATTCAGGACGGCCGCCAAGTAGCGGTGCTCGCCCCCACAACCGTGCTGGCCTTCCAGCACTACACCACGTTTCGCCAGCGGCTGGCGGCTTTCCCCGTGCGCGTGGAAATGCTCAGCCGCTTTCGCACGTCGGCGGAGCAGAAGAAAATCGTAGCCGAGGCGGAAGCCGGCCGCGTGGACATCCTGATCGGAACGCACCGGCTGCTCTCCAAAGACGTACACCTGCGCGACCTGGGCCTGCTGATTGTGGACGAGGAGCAGCGCTTCGGCGTGGCGGCCAAAGAAAAGCTGAAGAAAATGAAATCCGGCGTGGATGTGCTGACCATGTCGGCCACACCCATTCCGCGCACACTGCACATGTCATTAGGCGGATTGCGCGACCTATCCGTGATTGAAACCCCGCCCCGTGGCCGCCTGGCCATTCAAACCACTGTCGCCCCATTTAATCAGGCGCTCATTCAGTCCGCCATCATGCAGGAGATGCAACGGCAGGGCCAGGTCTTCTTCGTGCACAACCGGGTGGAATCGATCTTCCCCATGGCCGCGCTTCTGCAACGACTGCTGCCCACCGCGCGCATGGGCGTGGCGCACGGCCAGATGGGCGAGAAAGATCTCGAGCGGGTGATGCTGAAGTTTATGCGGGGTGAATACGATGTGCTGGTGGCCACTTCGCTGATCGAAAACGGCCTGGACATTCCCCGCGCCAACACCATCATCGTAAACCATGCCGACCGCTTCGGCCTTGCCGACCTCTACCAACTTCGCGGGCGCGTGGGCCGCTCCAACCGCCGCGCCTACGCTTTTTTCCTGATTGGTTCGGAAGACACCTTAACGCCCATCGCGCGGCGGCGCCTCGCGGCGCTTAAGGAATTCTCCGATCTCGGCGCAGGTTTTCGCCTGGCGGCATTGGATCTGGAATTGCGCGGCGCCGGCAATCTGCTGGGGGCCGAGCAACATGGCCACTTGAACGCCATGGGCATCGACCTCTACCTTAAAATGCTGGAGCAGACGGTGGAGGAATTGAAGGGCGCTCCCGCCAAGATTGAAGTGCGCACCTCGCTCAACCTGGGCCTCGACATCAAGATTCCCGACCCTTACATTCCTGACGAGAACCAGCGGCTGCGAATGTACAAGCGCGTATCGAGCGCCGCCACGCCTACCGAGAGGACGGACCTGGAGGCCGAACTGGCTGACCGTTTTGGGCCCATTCCCCCTTCGGTTTCCAACCTGCTGGACTACGCCATGCTGAAAAACGCGGCGGAGCGCTTGCTGATACAAACGGTGGAGCGCAAAGGGGAAGAAATCTGGATTAAGTTTCATGAACAGGCGCCGGTCGATCCGCAGCGGCTGGCGCAGTTTGTGCGGCGGCGCCGCGAGGCCAGCTTCCGCCCAGACCGCGTCCTGCGCTTCCGGGTGCGTGAGCGCGATGGCAACTTGCTGACGCAGGTCCAAAACATCTTGCAGGAATTACACCCGCAGACTGCGTAGCATTCTGAAAGCAACTGGATGAAACTCCAGTGCGAATCCGCCCGCGATTCCAATGGCTGAAACCTAACTCGAATGTCCAACCAAATCGGGCGTATTACTGCCGTGTTTGAGCGACAATTTGGCGTCCACCCCATCGGACAATTTGCATCCCCGTTTTCAGGTTGCCGAAGGTTGATTGTAAGTGGATTTCTTTCAGTATGTTGTCAGCTTTGGCAGGAGAAAAATCGCTTTTCTGACTCTTTATTTTCAATCACTTCTCAGCTTAGGGCAGTTTGTCCACTGAGGGACATGAAGTCACAATGCCATTGGGACAGTTAGTCTGGGCGCCTCTTCACTGACCAACGGACTTGCCGCCCACCGGCTTAGCTGAAGGTCCACCGGTTCCGATTCTCACGCCAGAATTGTAGCCTAAATTGTTTGCCTTGTCAAAAAAAAAATGAAGTCCCCAATCCGTTGGTGACGGTGGATTACCCTTATCGGGGCGCACGGCCCTGACACTCGCTTGCTCTCGGCGGTAATTACCGGTAGTATATGTTCACAATAGGGCATTCACAGTCATAGGCCGCTGAGGAGAGATGACCGGCACAACCGTCTCCCACTACCGCATTCTGGAGAAGCTCGGCGGTGGTGGGATGGGTGTCGTCTACAAGGCGGAGGACACCAAGCTTCACCGCTTCGTGGCCCTCAAGTTCCTGCCGGAAGAAATGTCCAGGAACCTTCAGGCGCTCGAGCGCTTCCAGCGCGAGGCCCAGGCCGCCTCCGCCCTCAACCATCCCAACATTTGCACGATCCACGATATCGACGAGCACGGGGGGCACCCCTTTATCGCCATGGAATGGCTGGAGGGGCAGACCCTGAAGCACCGCATTGAGGTGGGGGCGGGCCTGGTGCCCGCCCAAGGGCGCCCACAAGAGCCTGCCCTGAACGTAGGGAAGGGGGCGCCCCTACCGATCGATACCCTGCTGGACTTGGCGATCCAACTCGCCGACGCGCTGGATGCCGCGCACGCCAAGGGCATCGTCCATCGCGACATCAAGCCGGCGAACATTTTTGTGACCAGCCGTGGGGTGGCGAAGATTCTGGATTTTGGCTTGGCCAAATTAGGCGTAGGGGCGGGTCTTGTGCCCGCCCAGGCAGGGCGCCCACAAGGGGCGCCCCTACAAGGCACGCCGACCGTGTCGATCGAGCCCGAACACCTTACCAGTCCGGGCGCGACCGTGGGGACGGTGGCTTATATGAGCCCGGAACAGGCGCGGGGCGATGAACTGGATTTACGCACGGACTTGTTCAGCTTCGGCGCCGTGCTCTACGAGATGGCGACGGGCCGGCAGGCGTTCAGCGGGGCCAGCACCGCCACCATCTTCACCGCCATTCTGCGCGACAAACCACCCCGGCCGTCGCAAATGAATCCGGAATTGCCCGCCGAGCTGGACCGGATCATTACCAAGGCGCTGGAGAAAGAGCGCGACCTGCGCTATCAGCACGCGTCGGATATTCGCGGCGATTTGAAGCGCCTGAAGCGCGATACCAATTCAGGCCGTTCGGCGGCGACGCAAGCGACGGTGCCAGGCCCAACCCCGTCCACTGGGAGCGGTGCTAAACGGATGGCGTTAGCGCTTGGCGCAGTCGCCTTGCTGGCGTTGCTGGTCGCGGCGGGGGTCTATTTCCGCTCGACGCGCGCGGGTGGAGGCATCGATTCGATCGCGGTCTTACCCTTCGCGAACGTGGGTTCGGATCCGAACACAGAGTATCTGAGCGACGGCATCACCGAGAGCCTCATCACCAGCCTATCCCAGCTTCCCAGCCTGCGGGTCATGGCACGGAATACCGTATTCAGTTACAAAGGCCAGCAGGTTGATCCTCGAAAGGCCGGGCGGGACCTCAAGGTGGACGCCGTCTTCACCGGCAGAGTGACCGAACATGCGGACACGCTTATTATCGAAGTGGACCTGATCAAAGTGGAGGACGGCACAGAGCTTTGGGGCGATCAGTACAATCGAAAGCTGGCGGACGTCCTGGCCGTGCAGGAAGACATCGCGCAGGAAATCTCCCGCAAGTTGCGCTTACGTCTCAGTGGCGAAGACCAGAAGCGGCTGGCAAAGCGCTTCACCGAAAACCCCGAAGCTTATCAGCTCTATCTTAAGGGTCGCTATTACTCCGGTGAGTTCACGGAAGACGGGTTTAATAAAGGAATCGGCTATTTCAATCAGGCTATCGCCTTGGACCCCAATTACGCGCTGGTTTACGTCGGTTTGGGTTATGCCTATGACGTGGCTGCCGATTTTTTCCTATCCCCTGCGGAATCGACGCCGAAAGCAAGGGAGGCGGTAAGCAAGGCCATAGACCTCGACGACACACTGCCCGAAGCACACACGGAGATGGGAGCTATCCACCTCTGGTTCGATTGGGACTGGCAGGCTGCGGGAAGAGAATTCGGGCGCGCTTTGGAGCTCAATCCCAATTATGCCTACGCTCATGAATTGCGCGGCTGGTATTTGGTTTCGACTGGGCAGATCGATGAAGGTATCGCTGAGGGTGAGCGAGCTGTGCAGCTCGATCCGCTCTCACCTGAGACGAACTTCATATTAGGTTGGAACCTCTACCTCGCCCACCGATATGACCATGCGATTGAACAAGCACGAAAGGCCATTGACATGGACCCGAACTATCCCTTGACGCATTTCCTGCTGGGATGTGCTTATGAACAGAAAGGCGAACTGTCCGAAGCCATCAAAGAGTTTCAAAAGGCTAAGCGACCACAACCGGACTCCCCGTGGGCAACAGCGGAACTCGGGCGCATCTACGCTCTATCGGGAATGAAAAGCGAAGCGCAAGCGGTGGTCTACGAATTAGAGGCACAATGGAAGCGCAAGCGTACCGGCGCTTACAATATTGCCACAGCGTACCTCGCGCTTGGCGACAGGGATCAGGCGTTCGGGTGGCTCGACAAAGCTTATGAAGTGCGAACGTGGTACCTGACCTTTCTAAAATTCGACCCAGAGTTTGACATTCTTCACTCTGAGCCAAGGTTCAAAGACCTTCTGCGGCGCGTCGGCCTGCCCAAGTGAAGGATGCAGCTATGCAGCCTGACCAAAATTTAGTGCGCGAGGGTGGTCAACCCGCCAAGGTTTTTCCGCTGCCCGCCAGCGGCGACGGTCCCTTTCCTTGGTCCCCCGATGGCCGCGCCATCTCTTTCGTCAACAGTGTGAAGGGCGTGGGTAACATCTGGGAACAAGCGGTGGAGGGCGGCCCGTCAAAGGCAGTGACCCATTTCACTTCGGAGAGAATCTTCTGGTTCGATTTGTCCCGCGACGGCCGTCTGGCCCTCTCGCGCGGCAGGACACAGATCGACGCGGTGTTGATCAAGAATTTCCAATGACGGGCAGGACGATTTCTCAGGCCCTATTCGCGGATTGCGCCGGGGCCTTCCACGCGCAAATGGTCTTGCTACCCGATGACGCAAGTCCAAAACGTCTTGCAGGAATTACGCCCGCAGACTTAAGATAAGCTGACAGCCCACAGCCGACAGCTAACAGTTACTGCCGCGGCTGGCTGCTATACGGATGTTGTTAGCTGTGAGCTGTAAGCTGTCGGCTGTTAGCTGTCCTAGGTCGGCTATCAGTTTGGAGAAAACGATGAAACGTGCAGCAATCATCTTGGCGAGCATCATCATGGCGGCAACCTTCACGGGGCCGCAGGTTCGGGCTGCCCACGTGGTGGAACGCATCATCGCGCGCGTCAACAGTGAAATCATTACGCAGCGGCAGTATGAGAAGGAAAAAACCAAGCTGCGCGACGAGCTTTCCCAGCAAAGCTCCGGGCCCGATCTCGAAGCCAAGTTAAATGATGAGAGCAAAAACCTTCTGCGCAACTTGATCGACCAGTCGCTGATGGTCCAGAAAGCCAAAGATGAAAATATTAATGTGGAAACCGACATCATCAAGCGGCTGGATCAAATTCGCAAGCAGGACAACCTGCCGACGCTCGAAGACCTGCAAAAAGACGCGGAAACACAAGGCGTTAATTGGGAAGACTTCAAAGACCAGATCCGCCGCCAGCTCCTGATGCAGGAAGTCATCAGCCGCTACGTGGGTTCCCGCATCATAGTGACACGGGAAGAGGAGAAGAAATACTACGACGCGCATAAAGACGAGTTTAAATCTGCGGGCGTGGTCCACCTCGCGGAGATCCTGATTTCTACCGAGAAGTACAAGCCGGAGGAGGCGGAGAGCCGCGCCAAAGCGGCGGAGGCGGAACTGAAGGGTGGCGCGAAATTCAGCGAGGTGGTCAAGAAGTATTCCGACGGTCCCACGGAACAGGGCGGCGACATTAGCCTTCAGAAGACAGGTACCATCAACCCGACGATCGCCGAAGCTCTCAGCAAGCTCGAGATCAACGATTATACCGAGCCCATTCGAATCAAGAGCGGCTACCTGATCCTGCGGCTCATTGAACGCTTCAGCCCCGGCATCCCCTCCTTTGAAGAAGTTGAGAATCGGGTGCAGGAAGCCATATACAGCCAGCGTATGGAACCCAAGATGCGCGAATACCTGACCCAGCTTCGCAAAGACAGTTACATTTTTCTTGCGCCGGGATACGTTGACACCGGCGCCGAAACGCCGGGCGCAGCGCTGACCTCCGAAAGAACTCAATGAAACAAGCCTTTGTGAAGGACCTCACACCGGACTCACCGGTGCGCACCACCTTCCTGGTCAAATCCAAGGAGCGCAAAACCGCCAGTAACGGCGCGGCTTACCTGGACCTGAGCCTGCAAGATACCACGGGGGTCATTTCCGCCAAACTCTGGGACTACTCGGAGCGCACCACGCCGGCCTTTGAAGCGGATGACATCGTGCAAGTGGAAGGGCACGTGGAGAGCTATCGCGGCACGCCGCAGATCCGCGTCCGGAAAATTACGCTCAGCCCTCCGGAAGAAGTGAACCTGTTGGATTTCCTCCCACGCTCCCAACGCGACCCGGAGCAGATGTACGCCGCTTTGCTCGAGCGCGTGGGCCGCATGAACGGGGGTCCGCTGCGCGTTTTATTGCTGAGCATCCTTGAAGACCCCTCCGTGGCGGAAAAATACAAGATGGCCCCCGCGGCAATGAGCTATCACCACGCCTTCCTGGGCGGGCTGCTGGAACACGTGACATCGCTGATCGAGCTGGCCGATGGAGTGGCAGACCATTATCCCTGGCTGCGGCGTGACTTGATCCTGGCTGGGCTGGTGCTCCACGATATTGGCAAGACCGAAGAGCTGGATTTTTCGCGTGGCTTCCGCTATTCCACGCGGGGACAACTGATTGGCCATATCAGCATGGCGCTGGAAATGGTGCAGGCGAAGATGCACCAGATTCCCGGCTTCCCGGCCGAACTCAAGGACGAACTTGAACACATTATTCTTTCTCACCACGGAAAGCTGGAGTTCGGCTCCCCCAAAGAACCGATGTTTGCCGAGGCCATGGTCGTGAGTTTCCTGGACGAGATGGACTCCAAGCTGGAAGCTGTGCGCGAGCAATACGCGACCGACCGGGAACGCCCCGGCGCTTGGACCAGCCGCAACCCGGCTCTGAAACGGGAGTTGCTCAAGCCGCCGAGGGAAAAGACGAAACTCGAAACTTGAAACTCGAGACTCAGCGGTCCGTTTGCGGGTTCCGAATTTCGATTTTAGAGCTTCGCCTTTAAATGACCTGATGGCCCGATGATCCAATGACTCACTTCTCCGTTGCAGACATCGTCCGTACCCTTCCCCACCGCTACCCTTTCCTCTTTGTCGACCGAGTGGCGGAATTCGTTCCCGGGCAGCGTATTGTGGCGGTCAAACATTTTTCCATCGACGATCAGGTGGCACGGGGCAATCCCCCCGGCGTCGCGGTGATCCCCACCGGCGTCATCCTGGAGCTGGTCACACAGGTCGGGGCCGTGCTGGTGATGGAGCGCCCGGAAATGGCGGGCAAGATTGCCATGATCCTGCATATTCCCTCTGCGCGTGTCATTAAACCGATTGAGGCCGGCGACACTGTGCGCGTGGAAGCGGAAGTGGTACGGATGAAAGCGCAGTTCGGTGAGCTGCGCGGCTCCATTTTCCGCGACGGCGAGTTGGTGGCGGAAGGCCAAATGCGCTTTGGCATCGCCAACGCCGAAGATGTCATGCCGGGTGGGAGGTAGTGGATCAGGTTGAGTCGATGTTGATTAATTAACCCGGCGGTCGGTAAAGACAGCAGCCGTAGGCAAACTACTATGCGGACGATTTGCTTACAGTTTCAACCCACAGCGGGGCCTCGATAAATTGGGCGGCGTCTAGCCAGGTTGTAAAGCCCCAAGCGCCGCCCATTCATCGAATTGCCCACTTAGCGTACATCTTCCTCTTATACTCCGTGTGATGCTATAATGTATCACATGAGAAAAGCGACGGTGCGGGATTTGCGCTATCGGTTCAGGGAGGTCGAGAGATTGCTCGATGAGCGGGAGGAGATTCTGATCACAAAACGCAGGAGGATCATTGCAACGCTCGTTCCCTACTCGCGTGCCGTGTCCCCACGGCTGCCAGATTTTCTCGCCCGCCTAAAACAGATCTACCAAAACAATCCTGTCAAGATGAGCGGAGCAAAGCTCATCGCCCGGGAGCGAGGGCGTTATTGAGCGAGTACGCTGACACGAGTTTCCTCGTTTCGCTTTACGTGTTGGATGCAAACAGCGGCCGTGCCGCGACGCGGATTAAATCTGCCAGCCTGCCCATATCGCTCACCCCCTTCAACGAAGTCGAAATCAGCAACGCTTTCTATTCGCGGCTTTTTCGGAAGGAGGTTGCTCCCTCGCAGATCAGGGCGGCCCAAAGCCTGTTTCAGGAAGACATCGAGAATGGTATATTCGAGGTCAGGCCCTTGTCTGCGGCCGTGTTCGACAGGGCCAAACGGCTTGCGGAAAAGCACACCCTGCGACTGGGGACGAGGTCCCTTGATATCTTGCATGTGGCTTGCGCGCTAGTTTTGAAAGCCGACATTTTCTACACGTTCGATGTGAACCAGGGAAAACTGGCCAGAGCTGAAGGCCTGGTGGTGCCGTAGCGCATGGTATTTCGAAACCTGCAAATCCGCGACGTGGCCATCCAGCCGGCGCACATTCTGGCGCCCATGGCGGGTATCACGGACACGGTTTTTCGCCGATTTATCAAGCGCCTGGGTGGGTGCGGGCTGATCATGACGGAGTTCGTATCGAGCGAGGGCATGATTCGCCGGAATTTCCGTTCGCAACGCTATCTGTATTACGCCGAGGAAGAGCGGCCCATCAGTGCGCAGATATTCGGCGCCGACCCGGAGCACATGGCGAAAGCAGCGCGCCAAATTGAAGACCTGGGATTTGACCTGGTGGACCTGAACCTGGGCTGTCCCGCCAAGAAAGTGGTCAAGTGCGGCGGCTCAGGACTGCTGCGTGATCTGCCCTTGCTGGAAAAAATCCTGCGCGCGATACGCGCCGCCGTAAAAATTCCCTTCACCATCAAATTTCGTTCCGGATGGAGCGACGCGGAAATTGTGGCCTTGCAGGTGGCGCGCCTGGCAGAGGACTGCGGTGTGGAAGCCCTGGCCATCCACCCGCGCACCCGCGAACAGGGCTACAGCGGCCGGGCACGGTGGGAAATCATCCAGCAGGTCAAGCAATCCGTGCACATTCCCGTAATCGGCAACGGCGACGTATTCAAGCCTCAGGACGCCCTGGCCCTGCGCGAACGGACAGGATGCGACGCAGTGATGATCGGCCGCGCCGCCGCTTCCAATCCGTGGATCTTCCGCCAGCTTGCGGAGTTCTTCGCCTCGGGTGTTTACCGCGAACCGACTGACGACGACCGCTACGAGTTGATTCGCACTTACTATTCCATGCTCGTGGCCGAGGAAATTCCCGGCGCCATCGGCAAGATGAAGCAGTTTGCAGGCTGGTTCACGCACGGCGTGCGGAACGGAACGGAACTGCGGCGGCAGGTGCAGAGTGCGCGCGCAACAGGCGAAGTGATCGAGCGCGTGGATGCGTTCTTCGCCTCGCTTGCGGCCCACCGGAACAGATCGGAAACAGCCATCGCCTCCTGAAGAGGGCAAGGTGACATCAATGGAGCCTACCAACGACAACAAACGAAGTCAGCGACGGGTGGAAGCCGCCATCGCCATCCAGGTACGAGGGTTGGACGCAGCCGGCCAGGAGTACGATGATTCCATTAGCGCGGTGGAAGTAAGCCGGCGTGGTCTCTCTTTTCTCACCAAACACGATTTGGCCATCTTTGCCACTCTCACCGTCGTCATCCCCGGCCGTGGCCCGGTGCGGCCCGACGAGGGACCCACCGATTTTTTCACCGAAGCCACGGTCGTCCGGAGCATCAAAGAGGACGAGGAGTTGTACCGCGTTAGCGTTCGCTTCATGGGAGCTACTCTTCCCATGTATAGCTCCGAGGGTGTCTAACTTTCGCGGTTCTTTTCCGCTTGCAACAGGCGGTAGGCTTCGCTCTTGGAAACGCCGCGGGCGCGGGCCACAATTTTCAAAGCGGCTCGTTCATCGACCTTACGCCCAGCCATAACTGTTTGGATTTCGGAGATAATGGAAGCCCCACTCGGGGCGCCTTCGCCAGTGTCCGACACGGCAGGCAAGCCAATCAGCACAGTAATTTCGCCCTTCACCGGCCGTCTCTTCAAATACTCGAGGGCGGTGCCTATGGTTCCCCGCACGAACTCCTCGTGGACCTTGGTCACTTCCCGAGCAACAACGATTTCTCTCTCGCCGAGAATTTCCCACGCGTCCTTGAGCATCTCCAGCAAACGATGCGGAGCTTCGTAGAAGACCAGTGTCCGGATGGGGTCTTTGAGCTCCTCCAGAGCCCTCCGGCGTTCGCCCTTCTTGCTGGGCAGGAATCCCAGGAAACGGAACTTATCCACGGGCAATCCGGAAGCCGCCAGCGCCGCCACGAAGGCCGAGGCGCCCGGGACGGGAATTACGGGAATGCTGTGGCGCACAGCGAGGTGCACCAGACGGAAGCCCGGGTCTGACACCACGGGCATGCCGGCGTCGGCGACCAGGGCGATACTGCTACCCTCCTCCATCTGGATAACTAGCTCGGGCGCGCGCGTCATCTCGTTGTGCTCGTGGTAACTTATGGTGTGGGTGTGGATCTTATAGGCATTCAGGAGCTTCTGCGTGCGGCGAGTGTCCTCGCAGGCAATCAGGTCGACCTCTTTGAGGATGCGAATGGCACGCAGCGTAATGTCCTCAAGGTTCCCAATCGGAGTGCCGACTACGAATAGCTTCCCATGCTCGCCATTGGCTGGCTCCAAAGGATCAAGAAAGCTGGCTCGTGCTGACATAAGGGGTTGACCATCCGTGATTTGAGTTGTTATCGACGGAACAGTGTATCAAGCCGGTGCGAGTATCTCAAGCCAGTAGGGAAAAGAGGTGGCATCTTGGGCTTTATCATCGCGCGGTTGATATGGTAGTATGAGAATTGGTTCGTAGCGGACGAACCGCAAAATCCAAAGCTGATACAACCCAGTTGCGCTGTCCGCCATCTCTAGTAAAGGATTCCGCAAAGCCTCGCGCCAGGGCGCAGAGTTAGCCCGAGGAATGGGATAAGACCTTAATGTCAACCAGCAACCTTCAGGTTGAAGCCAGCCCGGGAAAGATGCCACCCAAGAATGTGCCCGCACCCGCCGAGCAGTACCAACTCACGCTCGTCGAGCCCCCATCACTCTTCGTTTCCGCCTACCGGCAGATCCGTGACTGGCTTCGTGAGCCAAAGGTGACGGTGCCTGCGCATTACTATCGCGGCGAAGTCAAGCTGCCTGCCACTGATCTAAACCCGTGGTACGTTGATCTCCCCTCCCAGATCAAGGTCGCATTTGAAAAGCCTCGCGACCCAATCGGAATTTACAACTATGCGCAGCAGGAAAAGCGTGCGTTGTGCGCCTTTGCCTTTGCCATCGTATTCGGAGCCGGGGGTTGGTTTTGGAGGCGCGACGCAGGCTTGCTCTTTGGAGTGGTAGCAGGATTTGCCTTGGGCGAATTTGCGGGCTCTCTGATTTTCAAGAATCGGCCGTACCCGCCCGACATTTGGCGCGACTATCGGATGCAAGCCGCCTCGTGGGTCAATTCCGCGCTGGTCCACAGTATTGCACTGACGTTGCTCTTGCTGCCCTACGTCCTTTCCCGAATGTGGCAGCCGGTGAAGGCCGCCACCAAGGTCCAGGCCGTCGACATTTCGCCTTACCTCCCGATGTTGACTCCCGCCGGTGGCAAGAAGGCCGGAGGCGGTGGAGGTGGTGGAGATCGCTCCCCCACGCCGGCGTCGAAAGGCGCCATTCCCAAGTTTGCAAAGATGCAGCTTGCCCCGCCCATGGCGGTAATCCCCAACCCGAACGCGCAGCTTCAGGTTGCACCTACGCTGCTGGGACCGCCGGAACTAAAGCTCCCGCAAATGAGCTCCAACATGCCTTGGGGTGATCCGAGTGGAGTGGTAGGTCCCCCCTCGAACGGCCCAGGATTCGGCGGCGGCATTGGAAACGGAGAAGGCACGGGGGTTGGGTCCGGCAAAGGCGGCGGCCTTGGACCCGGCGAAGGCGGAGGCGTGGGTGGCGGGGTTTATAGCGTAGGGGGTGGCGTCAGCGAGCCGGTCCCCATTTATAAGCCCGATCCCGCTTACTCCGAGGAAGCTCGCAAGGCGAAGTACCAGGGCACCGTTGTGCTCTGGATCATCGTTGATGCCGCAGGGGCCGTCACAGATTGTCGAGTCGTAAAGCCTCTGGGGCTAGGCTTGGATGAAAAAGCCGTCGAAACTGTAAGGACGTGGAAGTTTAAACCTGCCATGAGAAACGGTACGCCGGTGCCGGTGCGCGTCATGGTGGAAGTCAGTTTCCGATTATTCTGAGCACCCCACCTCTTGACCCGGGCAATGTGCGTCAAGGAGTATGAAAAAGAAGCCTTGACAAGCGCGTAGCCGCCCGTTTACTTCTATCAGAAGGTTCCACTGGGAGGTCGTCTAACGGTAGGACTGCAGACTCTGGATCTGCGTATCGGGGTTCGAATCCCTGCCTCCCAGCCAATCCTTTCAATTAGTTAGGCTTAGCTTCTTGCAACTGCTTTTGCAACTTGGCGACATTTGGCAACAATAAGGCCTCCAGGCGCCCCATCGCCCTGCGACTCTTGGGGATATCTGGGTCCGCATAGAGGAGGGTCATATTCGGGTTAGAGTGGCCCAGGATTTGTTGCTGTACTTTAATGCCCCGAGCTCTGCCTAGAATAGATCGCAGACACGCTGAAAACCTGCGCCCCCGCCTCGCCGACCAGCCGAGTCACTTCTTATAATGCCGCCAGTCGAAAACTACTCGAATCCCCGCCGTTGTGTCCGTTCGCAGATTCGGCTTCGGTGCACCCGTGGGTGAAACGACCGAAGGGCTGGCCGGCGTGTCGAATCCCACATAAGGCTGAATCATCATGCCGGAGCTCTGGTCCAACGAGAAGCGGCGGAAGAAGCGATACTCGAGAATTGGGAATTCCACCTGCATCGAATCCACGGCGACGACGGTGGAATTGGCTGGTGGCACGCCGGGTGTTGGAATGACCATGGGGTGGTTTTGGCCATGGGCAAAGAAACTCAATCCCGCCTCGCGCCCGAGCACGAACTGGAAGCGGCCAAAACGCGTCGCGATGCCCTCCTGCCAGGGGATGAGGCCGCCATTGGCCGATTGGACGGCCATCTTCTGCAAACTTCGCCGGGAGGTGAAGGCCAGCACGGGGGCAGCCAGCAGCAGGTCGCCCGGGATCAGCCAGAAGGGCACCCGAAAGCGAGCCGTGAACGCGCCCCGACCGGGCACGGTGGCCGCGCCTCTCGACGGGGCATCCTCGCGGATGCCGAATTCGGCAAAGGCCAGGCCGTCGCTGGATTCATCCAGCACACCTTCCAGGCCGAGGCCAAATCGAGCGGCAACCTCCAACCCCCCTGTCGCGCTGGCGTCCGTCTGGGTGGAGCCAAATCCGCCGCTCAGCATTCCGACCCGTAGGGCGGTGGATAACCCAATAAAGGGCCCGAGCTCCGCCCGGAAGCGAGGTAGCTCACCGAGGCCTGCGCCCAGCGTGGGAACAGGTGTTTGCCTGAGGATCGGTACAAGCATTTGGATGTCGGCGGTTTTACTCGCTGACTCGGGAAAACGTGCCTCATGGCAAACGTCAAATCCCTCCGGCCCGGATCCCGCGAGATCGTCAGGCGCGCTCAGGGTCGTCTTGCCTGTGAACGTATCAATCAGTTGTGCCAGGCTGTCGCGGACGGCCACTGCGGCACGCTCCCTATCCTGGGGCCGCATGTAGGCGTCACCCACGGCGACAAAGTGCGTACCGTTCCAAGTGACTAGCGACACGCCGTGCTCGTTGTAGTAGTCGTGCGTCCCCTTGCGCACGGCGGCGTTGCCCCAGGTCCCGGTCGCGTGGCCCGCAGCGTAACTGTCCTCCAAAAAGTGCAATGCGAAGGTTTCATCTGCGAGGGCGGCGCGCACGGCTAGGGCATGCGCGTCAGGAGCCAGACCGCCGCGGGCAACGCGCGACGCCATGGCGAGGGCGCGCAAGTGAAACCACACATAGGTCGCAAGGGCGTTCAGATCAGACTTCGGGCCAAGGGCCAGCCGCGCGTACGCCTCCGGTGCTATGGCCACGTCCGGTGGCGGCAACAAGAAGTGCGCGTTGTTCGAACTGGCACGGGTAACGTAATCGGGATCGGTCTTTTGCAAGGCCATGTCAGAATTTCGCACGGCATTGACCCGCTGATCGCGCCGCTGGGCGGCGGCCAGCTGCGCCTTCAGGCGTGCGCTGACTCGGGCCACGCCGAGAACCCACGGCGTTTCGAGGACGTTGTTGAGCATGTCGCTGGCGGAGCAAGAGTGATCTCCGGCGATCGCGGTCCATGCCGCCAAGTCGATGCAGGCAGGATTCGTGCCCTGCGATGGATCCGCCATCTGCTCACAGTATTTCGCCTCGTGCCCCGCGCGGGCCTCAGACCACAACTTTTGGAGCATCGCTTGCTGCTCCGGGTCGAGTCTCTGCACGGCGAGCACTGCGATGTCCCGGTGCTCGGGGTACACCCAGGCGAAGGCAGTCATAACTTGCAGTGCGATAAGGCACATGATGAGGATCAATTTTGGCATTCTCAGCGCACGAAAAGGGCCACCGGTTGCACACTTCATCATTCTCTCCTCAAGGGAAGGATCGAAAAGAAGAAATGCTACTCTTTACTCTCCGCAGGGTCGACTGGTAAATCTGACAGTGGTGGCTTTGTATGTCGGCTTCGGGACAAACCAGAATTTCCTTTTTGGCATTTCTGAGAGCAGGATTACACAATGTGCATGCTCGTCTTAGAACGAGTTGTTCCGGGTTCTAATCAAGCTGGGACCCGCCAAGATTTAATCCGAAAGCGGAGCTCTTCCACCTGAAGGGAAATCCCAACTGGAAGAGAATAACGCTTCTCGGCTGCGCCCTTTACAGGTGTGATTCAAGCGTCTGGCCGGTCAATTGCCGAAAGCTCACGTTACTCCACGGAGCGGTCAAACCTCCTCGAGTCGGACTGACCACGTCAATGGTTGGTCCCAGGAACACATACATCACGGGCCCGCGAAGGTTCGGCCGCTCCTGGCTCGGATCAGCTGCGATGGCGTCGCTTGACTTTCAATTGTGCCATGGAACGAGCCAGGGAGGCATTGACGGAAGCAACTTCTTCGGAGGAGATTTTTTCCCGGAGTCTGGCGGCGGCGCGCTGGCGTGCTTCCTCAACTTTTGCTTCGTCGATGTTTTCCACGGCAATCGCCATATTCGTAACAATGGCCACGCGTTCGCCGGTAACTTCGATGAGCCCGTCACCCACCGCCATAACATGATCTTGCCCGTTCTTGCGCACCACCATTTCGCCGGGGACCAGTTGAGTCATCAGCCGGACGTGCTGAGGTAGAATCCCCATCTCGCCCTCAATGGCTGGCAGGGTAACCATGTCGACGTCTTCGGAATAAACCTTGGCTTCCGGCGTCACAATTTCCAATTTGATGGTATTTGCCATGTTAGAGTGCGTATTGCGTTGAGGGCCTCCGGCCCTCAACGCTCATCCCTGTTTGATTTCCTCGATGGGTCCCTTCATATAGAAGTTGCCTTCCGGCACCTCGTCGTGTTTGCCTTCCAGGATCTCCTTGAAACCGCGAACCGTTTCCGCCACAGGAACCTGCTTGCCTTCGCGCCCAGTAAACACCTGCGCCACACTGAATGGCTGGCTCAAGAAGCGCTGGATCTTGCGCGCTCGCAGCACGGTTAACTTGTCCTCAGGTGAAAGCTCATCCATACCGAGAATCGCAATAATGTCCTGCAAGTCTTTATAACGCTGGAGCACCTTCTGTACTCCGCGTGCTGTTTCGTAGTGGTCCTTGCCTACGATTTCCGGCGCGAGGGCGCGGGAGTTCGAAGCCAGGGGATCCACCGCCGGGTAGATGCCCAGCTCGGCAATGGCACGCTCCAATACGATGGTAGCATCCAGATGCGCAAAGGTGGTGGCCGGGGCCGGGTCAGTTAGATCGTCAGCCGGAACGTACACGGCTTGGAAGGAAGTAATTGAGCCCTTCTTCGTGGAGGTAATGCGTTCCTGAAGGGCCCCCATCTCAGCAGCAAGAGTCGGCTGGTAACCCACCGCGCTGGCGGTGCGGCCAAGCAAGGCCGAGACTTCGGAGCCTGCCTGTGAGAAACGGAAAATGTTGTCAATGAAAAGCAGCACATCCTGACTCTTCTCATCACGGAAGTATTCGGTGATGGCGAGGCCGGAAAGCGCTACGCGCAGGCGGGCCCCCGGTGGCTCGTTCATCTGTCCATACACCAGAGCGATTTTGGACGCGCCCAGGTTGTCCTGCTTGATGACCCCCGCTTCAGACATTTCATGATAAAGATCGTTTCCTTCCCGAGTTCGCTCGCCAACCCCCGCAAAGACGGACACGCCGCCGTGGAGTTTGGCGATATTGTTTATCAACTCCATGATGACGACCGTCTTGCCCACTCCGGCGCCACCGAACGCACCTACTTTGCCACCTTTCAGGAAAGGGCAGATCAAATCGATAACCTTGATGCCGGTAGGGAGCAACTGTGGGGAAGTCGATTGGTCTACGAGCGGTGGGGCCGGGCGATGGATGGGATAATGCTTTTCCGCATGAACCGGCCCTCGCTCATCCACGGGGTTCCCGGTCACATCGAATACCCGGCCCATGACACCTTCGCCGACGGGCATGGAAATGGGCCCGCCAGTATCGATGACCTCAAGCCCGCGCTTCAGGCCTTCCGTGCCGGACATGGAAATGGTGCGCACACACTTGTCGCCGAGGTGTTGTTGCACCTCGAGCGTCAAATTGCAAGGCTGGTCCAGGACTTTGAAATCAATGGTCAGGGCGTTGTAGATGCCGGGAAGCGACTCCGGAAATTCGACATCCACCACCGCACCAACGACTTTAACAATTTTGCCTTTGTTCATATGCATACCTGGTTTCAATATTTTGTCGCTGTCATGAAGCAAGCTCAACCCGCTTGGCCGCCGGCAATCTCGAGTAATTCCTTGGTGATATTCCCCTGTCGCAGCTTGTTATATTCGAGGGTCAAGTCCTTGATCAGGCTGTCGGCATTGTCGGTGGCGTTCTTCATCGACACCATGCGAGCGCTTTGTTCACTGGCCTTGGCATTCAGCAAGACCTCATAAATGTAAATGTTGAGATATCCCGGTAGGAGATAGCTCAGAACGGTCTCCGGGTCGGGCTCAAAAAGAGACTCGGTGGTGTCGGCTGCCAAAACCTCCTCCGATTCCGCCCCTGGGATCTTCAGCCCCTTTATTTCGCCCACCGGAAGATACTCCACGCAGCGCGGATACTGGCTGAGCGTGTTGACGAATTGCGTCGCTGCTATCTGGACCTGGTCCACTTCCCTTTTCAAGAAGAGGTCGCGGGCAAAGGAGGCAATCGCCGTGGCTTCCGGGTATTTGGGCTCGTCCCCATAAGCAAACTCGGCAACAAGCTGCCGCCGGGTGCGGGCAATGAATTGCGCGGCTTTACGCCCGGCTGTGATGAATACCGTAGACTTTGGGTCAAACTGGGAGACGAGGCGAAACAGGTTGCTGTTGAGGGCTCCACATAGGCCTTTATCTGCGCCAATCAAAATGACCGCGCGTTTGCGGACCTCGCGCACTTCGAGCAGGGGGTGGCTGAATTCGACCATCCGCGTCGTCGCGGCACGCTGGATCCGGTACAACAGATGGGCAAAAGGACGTAGGGCGATGGCAGCCTCTTGGGCTTTGCGCATCTTTGATGCGGCAACCATTTGCATCGCTTTGGTAATCTGCGCGGTGCTGCTGATTGACTTTATCCGCCGGCGTAGGTCTCGTGGGCTGTTCATAATCTTCAGGACGATGGTTATGCGGCGTTCATTTCCATGTGTCTTTGAACTGGTCAATGGCGGCTTTCAGCTCTGCCGCCAAATCCGTGCTGAGCGCCTTTTCTTTGGCGATCTTCCGGAGAAGCTCAGACTTGCGCGTCGTCAGGAACTCGGTCAGTTTAGCTTGGAACTCTTTGATCTGCTCCACCGGCACACTATCCACGTACCCGTTTTGGACCGACCAGATCACCGCCACCTGTACCTCGATGGGAATGGGGCTGTACTGGGGCTGCTTAAAGAGCTCCGTGATGCGCTTGCCGCGGTCGATCTGGGCCTGTGTCTTGGCGTCCAATTCCGAGCCGAATTGTGCGAACGCCGCCAATTCCCGAAACTGGGCAAGGTCCCCCTTGAGCTGCCCGGCTACTTGTTTCATCGCTTTGAGCTGCGCGGCGGAACCGACCCGGGAAACAGAGAGGCCGACCGAAATGGCCGGGCGGATCCCCTGATAGAACAAATCCGTTTCCAGATAAATCTGTCCATCGGTGATCGAGATGACATTGGTGGGAATGTAAGCCGAAACGTCACCGGCCTGAGTTTCAATAATGGGCAGGGCCGTGAGCGACCCGTTTCCATACTTTTCCCCAACCCGTGCAGCCCGTTCGAGCAACCGGCTGTGGAGGTAAAACACATCGCCAGGATAGGCTTCACGGCCGGAGGGCCGCTTCAACACCAGCGAAACCTGCCGGTAAGCCACGGCATGCTTGGACAGATCATCATAGATAATCAAGGCATCCATGCCATGATCCATGAACCACTCGCCCATCGCCGCTCCCGCAAAGGGCGCGAGATATTGACCGGCGGCCGAATCGGATGCCGAGGAATCAAGAATGATGGTGTAGGGCATGGCGCCGGCTTCTTCCAGAACCCCAATGATCCGCGCGACGGTCGATTGCTTTTGGCCAATGGCGACGTAGATGCAATAAAGCGGGCGATAGTCCTTGTCCCCCGCTTCCTCCGCTGCCTTATTGAGACGAGCCTGACTGATGATGGTGTCGATACAGATGGTGGTCTTTCCCGTCGAACGGTCGCCGATAATCAACTCGCGCTGGCCGCGGCCGATGGGGATCATTGCATCAATGGGCATGATGCCGGTCTGCACGGGCTGGCGGACGGGCTGGCGCCGGATAATGCCGGGAGCGATCTTCTCGACCGGATAGGAAATATCACTTTTCACCGGCCCCTTGCCGTCCAGCGGTTCTCCCAGGGTATTCACGACGCGGCCTAAGAGGCCTTTGCCGACGGGGACCTGTAAGAGTCTGCCTGTCCCGCGGACCTCGTCCCCCTCCTGGAGTTGGGTGTAATCGCCCAGAATGATCACCCCGACCTCGGTTTCATCGAGGTCGAGTGCCAACCCCGTGATGCCATGGCCGAGGTCAAGCATCTCATTGAGCATCACATCGTCAAGGCCGTCGACTTTCGCCACGCCGTCCCCGATTTCACGGATGACTCCCACATTCTGCTTGGCCGTCGTGGCCTTGGCTCCCGCGATTTGAGCTTCTATGTCCCGTAGTAGGTCGCTCATAAGTCTTTCACCCCAATTTGCTCATTGCGAAGATCAAATCCCGCGACGGAATCAAACCGACTTGCTTGCGTTCGTGATTCAGAATTTCCTCTCCAGGGCAGCCAGGCCGGCTTGCACGCTGCCGTCATACACATCGCTTCCGACTTTAATCCGCATGCCTCCAATGAGCTCTGCGCGGTCGGTGAACTGGACATTGATCCCCGGGCCGTACACGCGTTCCAAACCGGCCAGGACCTCGGCACGCAGATCCTCCGGCAAAGGCACGGCGCTCTCGACCTCGGCAGTCCGCCTGGAGATAGCGGATCTCACCAAACGCTGAAAGCTTTTTAGAAGAGCCAGATACCCGCGATGCTTCGCTTCGACGATTCGCTGCACTACCCGGCGGACTCGGCCTTCATCCAGCAATCCATTCACAAGGCATAAGCGGAACAGTTGCTTGGCCTCGCTCCTCAGTTGTTTAGTCGTTTTCATCTGGTTCGCACTGGACGATCGCTATACCGTCAAGCGTTTGGCGGTTTCCTCGGACAAACGCCGCTGGTCCTCGGAGGTTAGAATCTTACCCGTGACCGAAGCGGTGGTTTGCACAACCAGCCGGCCTACCTCGTGTTTGAGATCGGCAAGCATGCGGGCGTAGTCCTGCGCCGCGGCCTCGCGGGCTTTGACGATGATCTGCTCGGCAGCAGCGATGGCCTTTGCGGTCTCGGCTTCCTGCAGCCGCACGGCTGCAAGACGGGCTTCGTCAATCAGCCGGGTCGCTTGGGCATTGGCCTGGATCATCACTTCGTGGCGCTGAGCCTCAGTCTTGGCCAACTCGGCTTTGATCTTCTCCGAGTTCTCCAGTCCCCTGGCGATAAGCTGCCGGCGCTCTTCCAGCATTTTCAGGATGGGCCGATAAGCAAACCGGTAGAGGACGGCACAGACGATACAGAAGCTGATTATCTGGGCGATCAGATGCGGCCAGTCCACCCCGAAGATGGTCACGATCCGCTCGGGTCGTCCCGCACTGGTCACTTGTGCCAGCAAACAAAGAGCATTCATAGTCATACACTCACATCCTGGGGGCACCAGGCCCCCTTTGGCTCTGCGGCCGCCAGTTCCTCCCTATCTCACAAGGAACAAGGCATAAAACACAATTGCTTCAGCGAAGGCAATGGCCAGGATGGATTGGACCAGGATCTTCGTGGAAGCGCCGGGATTACGTCCGACAGCTTCCGAAGCTTTCATGCCAATCAAACCCACTCCGAGGGCCGCGCCTAGCGCCGCCAAACCAACGTGTAAGTTACCGGTCATATGTTCTATTTCCCTTTCTCGGCAGCTCCCGCGATTGAACACGGTCAAGCCGTCGGGTTATGAATTTTGTGCAGATGCGGGTCCTTCTTCATGCTGACAAATCAACAGCGTGAAGACGGCCGTCAACAGCATGAAGACCAGTGCTTGTACCAACCCCATCAGCAGTTCCAGGAAGTAAAATGGAATCGGCACCAACCAGCCATAGCCGGGGACCAGTATGGCCATCGCTTCCAGCATGTTTTCACCGGCAAAGATATTGCCGTAAAGACGAAAACTCAGTGAGATCGGCCGGAACAAAATTGATATAACTTCCAGACAGCCTGCGGCGAAGAACACGAACACCATGAGTATTTTCAAAATGCCCGTAGTCTCACCCTTCGGCGCAAAGAGCTCCTTCAGAAATCCGGCAGGGCCAACTTCCTGAAGGGCCCACACGATCCAGCAGACGAAGAAGACCAGGGCCATCGCGAATGTCATGTTGACATCGGCGTTGGCGCCGCGGAACAAAGGTTGGTCGATCTTAAATCCGTGCGAGGTCTGATGCCCCCATCCGATCGAGCCCACCCCGGGAATAAGTCCAACCCAATTCGCCATAAGAATGAAGATGAAGATCGTCGCAAAAAACCAGAACGTCTTCTTGACCAAATGCTCGCCAATAACTCCTTCCAGGAACTTGTACAAGGCCTCAATGAGCCATTCCAGAAAATTTTGAGCCCCTTCAGGTACTTGCTTCATCTTCCGTGTAGCAGCTTGAGCAAAAATGATCAGGCCCAGTGCCACAATCCAGCTCACGATCATGGAATTGGTGATCGGGAAACCGAAAATGCGAGTGATCTCCACGGCCTTTTGCGAGAGGCCGTGTTCCTCTTCTGGGGGGGCCGCCGGCAGATCCTTTTGCTCCGGATTGGTCTGGCCCTCCACCGAGCTGGTTGCCATCGCTGAGGGAGCATCCGCTTGAGAGGCTGCGGCAAACATAGACGCAGCACCCATGGCCAGGAAAACGGCCATGGCGAATAATAGTGCTGATATGATATTCAGTTTGTGCACATTCCCCACGCCCACTTCACATCGCTCCTCGTCGAAGTTCGCTTCGAAGTATTCTTTACGGTCTTTCACAGCGGCTTCTTTGCCGGCCGACGCCAACCAATTACCCTTCCTCGGCCCACAATTCTGCGGTTAGCGAAGTGCCCGGACAACTGTCAAAACTACCAGTGCGTCCACTACAGCAAACCCGGTGTTCTCCAGGCCTTCTTTAAAGATAAACAACAGATTCCAGATTAGTTGCCTTTCACATGAGCTGCCTCCCAATCCCTCACCTTGCGTCTCGCCTCGTCGAAGATCCGTTCGTAGTTTCCTTTGCGCACTTTTTCGCTCGCATCGTTGCTCAACTGCCCCCACAGGGGGGCGTAAAGGTTGTAGACACGGAGGTATTTCTCCTGGTTTGGCGGGGTCACATCATCCGTGCCGAAGAGAAAACGGTCAGGGTGACGGATCAGCAGATCAGCCACAATTTTCGTTGCCGCCGGACTCGAAACTAGATACTTGGCGACTTCGTCCCACGAAATATCAAAATGCAAATTGCTAAACTGTGGGTCTTTGATCATTTCCTCGAGGTTGGCAGCATGATCTTTGATCGGACGGACAACGCAACCTACACCGGTATGCGCCCAGATCATTGTCGCTTGCGGATGCTTCTTGAAGAGAGTCTTTACTTGAGTCAAATAGGCTGGCTTAGAGCCTTCCTTTGCAAACGGGACATCAACGTCGTTGTGGATGATAACAACGAGCCCTGCCTCCCCGGCGAAGTCAAGGAGCCTGTCCAGAGCCGGATCCTGAAGGCTGGCAACCTCCCCCGCGATCTTCGAGGAGACGAACTCTTCATGGATGGTGAATTCTCCGATACCGGAAAAAACCCCCGGAAAGGTTTGGAGTAACCGGCGAATGTGGTCGGTAGCGTACATGTCCGTGGGATTGAACCCGGTAATCATCGGATCGAAGCGGGCCTGTTGCTCTTTTGAAAGCGATTTGTAGGCCATGGCAATCCAGGCATCCGTGCGTGTGACCCTTCCATGCCACTCACTTCAGACCCACCGAACCCGGGGAAAACAGGTTGATGTCAAGCTTGTTGGTAACATATGTGATTACTTCCTGCGCCTTGACGCTGTTGCCGGCCGCATCGAGCGGCGGCGCGAAGACTGCGATTGCCCCCTTGCCGGGAGCCACCGCGAGAATGCCTCCGCCCACCCCGCTCTTTGCGGGAAGTCCCACGTGCCAGGCCCATCCTCCGGAGCCGTCATAGAGGCCCGCCATAGTCATCGCAGCCAGGACATACGGGATATCCTCGCGCGGGATGACCTGTTCTCCGGTGGCTGGATTAATCCCATTGTTGGCAAGGGTCGCGCCCATGCGAGCCAGTTGTTTCGCGGTCACCCCCACCGAGCACTGCTTGGTGTAGATGTCAACTGACTCGAGAGGATCAGCATAAATGCGTTCGTACCTAGCTACGAGCATCGCGAGCGCTTTATTACCGGCATCGGTAGCTGCTTCCGATTTGTACACGTCCTCGATGAGCGCCAGTTTCTCTCCCGCAGCTTTTCCATAAAAGGCCAGGATCTTGTTCCACTTTTCATTTGCATCCTTACCAGAGATCAGACTGGTTCTTGCAATGGCTCCGGCATTGACGAATGCGTTGCCTGTGTGAGTGGGCATGTCCACGACCGCGACCACAGAGTTAAACGGCCGACCCGTCGGCTCGCTTCCGATCTTTTCAAGAACCTTGTCAGCCCCCAGCTCTTGCAATGCCAGGGCAAGCGTGAGGACCTTTGAGATTTACTGGTTGGAAAAAGCGTTGTCAACGTCACCGATCGAATAAATGCGGTTATCGGTTGTGACTACGGCAATTCCAAAAGGCCTTGAGTCCACTTAAGCGAGATAGGGGATGTAATCGGCATTTTTCCCGTTCGAGTCATTCTTGAACTTGTCAAAGGCCTCGTTGACCACTGCCTTGAACTGTTCCTCGCGGGGTGCGACCGGGCTTCTATGCGCTTGAGCAAGCATGCGGATGGGGATGATACTCGCGATAAACAGCATCGTCACGGAAGCAGGGAGACACTAAGTTTCTTGGAAATCATGTTTTCACTCCTGAGCAGGTTTGTGAACTGCCTCAGCCGATTTCGATGGAACCCGCGTCAAAAACCAATGAAAGCGATCTTTGTCCTGGTAGCCAGGCTCTGTCTGGCGCGGCAGGAGTTGCGGTGCTTGCGTCGTGGATGATTCCTGCGCCTGCGCTGCCGCACTGATCTGAGCTTTCAGTTCCTGCATAGCTTGTTCCAGTTGTTCAATTACCTCAATACTCTTCAAAGATCCGTTGTACGTCGCCCAGGCGACGCTGCTTCAAAAGTGCCAGCCGCAGCAGCACACGTGCCTTCTGCGGGCTCAAGTCCTCGGAGGCGATGAGGCCCAGCTTGTCATCGTCCACTTCAACGTTGCGACCTACCCGCCCCGTGACGACACGCGACGAGCGCACACAGACAATGCCCTTCCTTGACTGAGCAGCAAGAGCAGCGAGGGCAGCCTGCGTCATGTTCCCGTTCCCCACGCCCGCAATCACCAGGCCCTTGGCGCCGGCAGCGACCGCGGCTTCGATGAGCGCCCCGTCCATGTTCTCGTGCGCCATGATAATGTCCACGCGAGGCAGGGCTGAAAGGCCGTCCACCGAAAACTCCGAGTCCACCGTATTCCTTTCCGCGGGAACGCGGTAGAACTCGGCCTCACCATAGGCCACAGTACCGATAAGGCCGCGCAGAGGAGACATGAACGTCTGGACGGCGGTGGTACTGGTTTTGGTGAGCGACGCGGCGCCATGAATCCAGTCGTTGACCACGACCAAGACCCCGCGGCCTCCCGCGTGTCGGTTAGCCGCCACCGCCACCGCATTGTAAAAGTTGAGTGGCCCGTCGGCAGAGAGGGCGGTCGAGGGGCGCATGGCCGCTGTCAGCACGACAGGCTTTTTCGACTTGACGACGAGATTGAGAAAGTAGGCCGTCTCCTCAATCGTGTCGGTGCCGTGGGTGATGACGATGCCGTCCACATCCGGCATCGCGGCGAGTTCGTTGATGCGGCGGGCAAGCTTCAGCCATACTTCGTCATTCATGTCCTGGGAGCCAATATTCGAGATTTGCTCGCCGCGGAGCGCGGCCAACTTCTTGGCTTGAGGTACGGCGGCGAGGAGTTGCTCCACACCCACCTGGCCGGAAGTGTAAGCGGCTTGCACATCGCTCGCCGCCGCGCCGGCGATGGTGCCGCCGGTGGCGAGCACGACAACGTTCGGGAGCTTGTCCGCCCCCAGCGCAGGAATGGCCAGAATAGTTGCAAGGAAAGCTACCACCCATGACGCGTGAGTTTTTCGTTTCATGACAGACCCTCCTGAAACCTTCCTACGGTTTTTTCTGGTATTTCGACGGATCGAGCCCGGTTAGCTTGCTCGGGTCAAGCAGGTCTTTGATCTGCTCCTCCGTGAGGATGTTCTTTTCGCGGATGATTTCGAGGATCCCTTTGCCGGATCGGTAAGCCTCGGCAGCCAGCTCGGTCGCGCGGTCGTATCCAATCACAGGATTTAGGGCGGTGACGATTCCCACCGTCTCCTCGATTTGGCGATCGAGGACGCGTTGGTTGATCGTAATTCCTTCCACGCACCGCGTCCGGAAGGTCCGAATCGTGCGAAATAGCAGGCTCTGTGATTCCATGATGGCGAGCCCTGCGAGCGGCTCATAGGCGTTGAGTTCGAGTTGTCCGCTCTTTGCCGCCAGTGTCACCGCGAAGTCGTTGCCCATGACCCGAAACGCCACCAGGTTTACCAATTCCGGCATCACCGGGTTGACCTTGCCGGGCATGATCGAGGAACCGGGCTGCATCGCAGGGAGTGAGATCTCTCCCAACCCCGCCCGTGGCCCGGACGACAAGAGGATCAGGTCGCTTGCGGTCTTCGAGAGTTTTACAGCCAGGCTCTTAAGCGCGGATGAATAGGCAACGAAACCCTGAAGGTCCCAAGTGGCCGCGATCATGTCGTTGGCAGGGACGATGGGCTTGCCGGTCAGTTTGGCGAGATGGGCGGCAACCTTTTCCGAATATCCCGCCGGGGCGTTGAGTCCGGTCCCGATGGCCGTACCTCCCATGTTGATCTCATAAAGGTATTTCTCCGCGTCACGCAGCTCGCGGATTTCACCCTCCAGCCCCGCAGCGAGCGCATGAAACTCCTGGCCGACGGTCATGGGAACAGCGTCCTGCATCTCAGTGCGGCCCATCTTCAGAACGCGAAGGTTCTCATTTCCCTTGGCCCGCAGGGCGTCGGCCAACGCCTGCACCTCGGCGATCAGCTTGTCATTTCGCAGGAGGTAGGCGACTTTCAGAGAGGTCGGGTAGGAGTCATTTGTGGATTGCGACTTATTGAGGTCGTCGTGCGGGTCTATTACCGCGTAGTCGCCCTTCTTGTGCCCCGTTAGCTCGAGGGCTATGTTAGCGATTGCTTCGTTGGCGTTCATATTGGTCGAGGTGCCGGCTCCGCCCTGGTACCAATCCACAAGAAACTGGTCGCGGAAGTGGCCGTCGATCACCGTCTGGCAGGCCTTTACGATAGCTTCCATTTTTTCCTCAGGAAGCACCCCCACGTCGTGGTTCGCCTGGGCCGCCGCCATCTTGACCAGCGCTAATGCCTCGACGAACTCGGGATAGTGGTTGATCGGAGTCCCAGAGATTTGAAAGTTCTCGAGGGCACGCGCAGTCTGAATTCCATAGTAGGCGTTTGCCGGGATCTGCTTCTCACCAAGCAGGTCCTTTTCCACACGGAATGTCTGCTGTGCGGACAGGGTAGGGACCATAAGCACGCCGAGAATACCAGTCATCAAGAGTGCAATCTTTCGATTCATGAAAAGCCTCCGGTTCACTTTAGGACCCATCGGGCCAGGACCGTCGCCGCGACCGTTGCAGTCGCAGTGGTTACCAGCCCAGGTAACATGAAGCTGTGGTTAAGCAGGTACTTCCCGATCCGAGTCGTGCCGGTCTGGTCGAAAGAGACGGCGGCCAGCACCGTGCCGTAAGTGGGAAGGAAGAAGTTTCCGTTTACCGCCGGGTACGCGCCAATGATCACCGGTACGGGGAGGCCGAGGGCGACTGCGACGGGCACAAGTGTAACGACCGTGGCCGCCTGGCTGAAGAGCAGAATCGATAAAACGAAGAGACCGAATGCGAAGACCCAGGGGTGCCCGCGGACGACGGAGGAGATAGCACTCACAATCATGCCCTGATTACCCTCGAAGAAAGACGAGCCCATCCAGGAAACGCCCAGAATGGAGATGATGGCGGTAAGGCCACCCTTCATAATGCTTCCCTTCACTGCTTTCTCAGGGTTAGCCCGGAAGAACAGCAGCATGAGGGCGGCTGCCGACATCATCACGATCATGACCGCGCGCCCCATCTCCACCTGACCCGTCTCTGTCACTCCCTCCGAGACCTTTTCGTAGATCGGTCGGAGGCCCGGGAAAATACCGATCATGACTACCGCGGCGATTGCGGCCAGGAAAACCACACAGGACCCGATGGCCTTCGTCCTTTCAGGGCCGGCCAGGCTGGGCAGCGCGGCGGGAGAAGTCAAGTTCGCAGCCACAAGCCGCTTCTGGTACTCGGGGTCCTCGACCAGTTCCCTGCCCCGGAAGGCAACCGCGAGCGTCCCCGCCGCCACGCCGAGCAGGGTGGCAGGAATCGTGATCAACAGGACTTGAGGTAGTCCCACTCCTGAAGCCGTCAGACCCCCGACGAGGGCAACGGTCGCGGCAGAAACCGGCGACGCCACCAGTCCATGCTGTGAAGCGATGACGCTGATCGAGAGTGGCCGCTCAGGCCGAACCCCCGCCTTGCGTGAGACCTCTGCGATGACGGGGAGTAGGGCATAAATCACATGCTGGGTTCCGGACGCCATGATGAGAATAAAGGTAACGATCGGAGCCAGGATTGTTATGCGGCGAGGGTTTCGGCGCAGTATCGCCTCTGCGAGCCGGATGACGTAGTCGAGCCCTCCAGCCGCCTGCATGAGCGAGAGGGCCGTAATTACAGCCAAGATCATCCCCAAGACTGTGCCGGGTGGACTCCCCGGCGGCAGCCTAAATAGGAAGACAAACGTGAGGAGTCCGAGGCCACCCATCGGCCCGAGGCCAATCCCACCCAGGCGGGCCCCGACGACAATCGAGCCCAGCAGCACAGCAAGTTCTGTCCAAAAAAGCATCGCGTCGGGGGCCTCCCGTCGGGCTTCAATGTAGCGACTGAGATGGACCCGGAGAAACTGTCAAAACTGACAGTCCTCTACCGGCGGAGAAGAAGGGTATCTTAATTAGTCTTCCGAAGAGGCTGTTCCGGCAGCAGTCAAATTCGGTCAGCTAACTTGGGGACCTGGTACCTCGTATTGAAACTGGACTGCTGGGTGAGTAACGAGAGCTTTACGCCCTGCCACTCCCGTACCCAGCAGGTGTGTGCCGCCCAACTGCTATTTGTGAGCCAAGGAGGAAGATAGCATGTCAGGTTTCAAAACTCTCCTGGCAATCATTTCCGCGGTCGTGCTGTTCTTGTATGGCTTGGGGGCCTTCAGCCAGGAGATTCAGAGGGTCGGCGGAGAAACTCTAAAGAAATGGCTCGAACGGCTTACGGGGAGTCGGTGGCGGGGCCTGATACTGGGTGCCGTGGCGACAGCAATCGTTCAGTCCAGCAGCGCGGTCACATCGCTGACGGTGACGCTGGTGGACGCCGGAACGATGACGTTTCGGTCCAGCTTGGGCGTTCTGCTCGGCGCGAACATCGGGACGAC
>Ga0335085_10002824_pt1 | contig 31562 bp, 27 predicted proteins | sample Lox_Sample_45_FD_206712 | JGI IMG/M metagenome (GOLD analysis project Ga0335085, IMG submission 206712) | Soil microbial communities from Loxahatchee National Wildlife Refuge, Florida, United States - Lox_Sample_4.5 | ecosystem: Environmental > Terrestrial > Soil > Wetlands | place: USA... | reverse complement strand
TTCTCGGGCGAGGCCTACAACGTGGAAATGGGCATCACCAGCGAGCTGTTCCAGACCGAGCGCGACGAAACGCCGGCCTGCCAGTTCCGGTCGGTCCCGAACAGCGTCACCGACCTGACCGCGGCGACGGTCATCGAGGGGATCAGCTCGATCGAGAAGTTCTCCCTGTTCCAGCGCTTCCTCGCGCCGCCGGTGCAGTCGCCCGACAAGCCGGGAGGCTCGCAGTCGATCGAGCGGGGCCGCACGCTGTTCTCCTCCATCGGCTGCGCGCTCTGCCATACGCCGGCGATGCAGACCGGCAATTCCGCGGTCGAGGCGCTGCGCAACCGGCCCGTCAACCTGTTTTCGGACCTGCTGACCCACGACATGGGACCGGGGCTCGCCGACGGCGTGACCCAGGGACAGGCGGGCCCGCAGGAATTCCGCACCGCGCCCCTGTGGGGCCTGGGCAAGCGCGTGTTCTTCCTGCATGACGGGCGCACGTCCGACTTGGTCGAGGCGATCCAGCAGCACCGCAGCGGCAGCGCCCGCGGCGGCGACGCGTCCGAGGCGAACCAGATCGTGGACAACTACGGCGCGCTGCGCGAGAGCCAGAAGCAGGACGTGCTGAACTTCCTGCGCTCGCTGTGAGCTAGAGCACGCAGCCGTAGTGCGCCGAGGACACGAGGCGCCGGTACTTGTCGAGCACCGAGCCGGGGCGCACGGCGTTGCCCGCCGGCGCGCCCTGGCGCGCCGCCAGCCGCCGCGCGATCTCGGCGTCGTCGACCTCGAACGTCAGCGTCCGCGTGCGCGGGTCGATGACGATCGTGTCGCCCTCGCGCACGGCGCCGATCGGGCCGCCGCGCGCCGATTCCGGCGAGATGTGCCCGACGAGGACGCCGTGCGACACGCCCGAGAATCGGCCGTCGGTGATCAGTGCCACCTGCGCGTTGATTCCCCGGCCCTGGAGCTGGAGCGTCAGATGGACCATCTCCGGCATCCCGGGCGCGCCGGCGGGGCCCACGTTGCGGACCACGATGACGCTGCCGGGCTTGATCGCGCCCGCGCGGATCGCCGCCAGCGTGTCGGCCTCGCTCTCGAACACGCGCGCCGGGCCGCGGAACGCACCCTGCTTGAGCGTCTTGCCGCTCAGCTTGAGCACGGCGCTCTCGGGCGCGAGGTTGCCTCTCAGCACGCTGATGTGATTGCCGGGCGCGGCGATCGGCCTGCCGACGGGAAGCACGATGTCCTGCGCGCCCAGCGCGTCGAGCGGGGGCACGTCGCGCAGGTTCTCCGCGAGGGTGCGGCCGGTCACCGTCATCGCATCGCCGTGCAGGAGGCCGTGCGCGAGCAGCTCCTTCATCACCACCGGAACGCCGCCCAGCGCATGCAGCGACACCATCGCGTAGGGCCCGTGCGGCTGGAGGTTGCCGATCAGCGGCACGCGCTCGCCGATGGCCTGGATGCGCTCGATCGTGAGCGGCACGCCCGCCTCGCGCGCGATCGCGAGCAGGTGCAGGTAGAGGTTGGTCGACCCGCCCATCGCATAGGCGGTGACGATCGCGTTCTCGAACGCCTGCATCGTCATGATGTCGCGCGGGCGCAGGCCGGAATCCATCAGCCGGTAGAGCGCGTCCACGGTCGCGCGCACCTGCGCCTTCACGTCGTCGTGGATGTCGCTCCTTGCGTCGTAGTCGGCGGGGTGCGATGCGCCGCGCGGCAGCATCATGCCCATCGCCTCCGCGATCGTGCTCATCGTGTTCGCGGTGAACATCGCGCCGCAGGTGCCGCTGCCGGGCATGATGCACTGCTCGAGCTGGCGCAGCTCGCGCTCGCCGATGCGCCCCGCCTCCTGCGCGGCCTGCGCCTCGGCGAAGTCCATGATCGTGAGGTTGTTGCCCTTGGCCGACCAGGGCGCGAAATCGACGCGCCCGGGCGAGCTGGTGCCGGGATACACGACGAGGCCGAACGCGTTGGTGCGCGCGAGCGGCATCATCGCCGCCGCGCCGCTCTTGTCGCAGCCCGAGATCACGACCATCGCGGTCGCGTGCTGCGCGTAGTGGCCGGTCTCGACGCAATCGGCCATCAGGTCGCGCGACACCAGGCTGTAGCCGGCGTTGGGCGTGCCTTGCGTCAGCGCGTCGGACACCGCGGGCGTGCCGACCAGCAGCCCCTGCCCGCCCTTCGCGGCGATCGCCTCGAGCAGCAGGTCGGCGACGCGGCGCACGCGGTTGTTGCAGCGGTGCGCGTTCGTGTACGGGCTCGCGACCGTGACGATCGCGTTGCGGCTGGCCGCCTCGCGCGGGTCGAAGCCCGCCGCGCGCAGCTCGAGGCTGCGCAGGCCCTCGCCGGCGCTGTTCCAGTAGCTCCTGTCCTCCATCCTGCGCTCCTCAGCTTGCCGATGCGGCCCAGGCGAAAAGCGCATTGAAGACCGCTTCGCGCACCTCTCGCCGCGACAGCACCAGGTCGTGGAAACCGCCGGGGAACGACAGCACGGTCGCCTTCGGCCCCAGCGTCCGCCCCCACTTCGCGACGTGCCGCCAGTCGAGGACGAGGTCGCTCTCGTCCGAATGCATCGTCAGCACCGGGCACGCGAGCTGCAGGCCCGCGTGGATGCGCGCCTGCGCGGCGAGGACCGCGCCCATCCACCCGAAGTAGACCGGGAATCCCTCGATCGGCTTGAGCCGCAGGTCGTAGTCCCACTCGCCGCCGAAGTCGCGATGCAGGCTGCGCCCGTACTCCGGGTGCAGCCCGCCGGGGTTGCTCAGGAACGGGAAGACCCGGCCCACGAGCGCGGCCACGCCGAGCTGCATGCGCTTCGCCGCGGGCAGGTTCCAGTCGAAGAACGGGCTGTTCAGCCACAGCGCGCGTACCTGACCGCGGCGCTCGCCGAGCGCGGTGTACAGCGCGCACGCCAGCCCGCCCGTGGAATGCCCGGCCAGCAGCACCGGCGTGCCGATCACCTCCAGCGCGGCCGTGAGGTCGGCATGGTACTCGGCGACGTTCTTGCAGAAGTTGGGATGCTGGTGCGGCAGCAGAGACCGGCCGTGCTTGCGCAGGTCAAGCGCGTAGAACGCGTAGCCCTCGGCGGCGAAGCGCTCGGCCATGTGGCGCTGGAAGAAGTAGTCGACGAATCCGTGGACGTAGAGCACGGCGCCGCGCGGCGCGTCGCCCGCGGGCAGCCGCACGAGCGTCGACACGACGGCGCCGTCGTAGTCGTAGGGGAACAGCAGCGTCCTCGCCTCGTACCCGGCGAGCAGCCGGTCCTTGGTCCAGTCAGCCATGGCGCGAAAGCGCCCACTGTACATGCTCGCGCACCAGCGCGGACGGATGGTCCGCGCGCGCTCGCAACGCGCCGACGACCTCGGGCGAGCCCGGCGCGTTGCCCAGTCCGACCGCGAGGTTGCGGAGCCAGCGCTCGTAGCCGATGCGCCGGATCGGCGAGCCCGCCATGCGCGCGTCGAACTCGCCTTCGGTCCAGCCGAAGAGCTCGACCAGCGACGCGCGGTCCAGCCCGTGGCGCACCGCGAAGTCGGGCTCCGCGCTCGGCTGCGCGAAGGAGTTCCACGGGCACACCGCCTGGCAGTCGTCGCAGCCGTAGACGCGGTTGCCGATCAGCGGCCGGAACTCCTCGGGAATCGCGCCCGGGAGCTCGATCGTCAGGTAGGAAATGCAGCGCCGCGCGTCGAGGCGGTAGGGCCCGCGGATGGCCTGCGTCGGGCAGGCGTCGATGCAACTCGTGCAGATTCCGCAGTGCTCGCCGGCGGGCGCGTCCGGCGGCAGCGGCAGGCTCGTGTAGACCTCGCCGAGGAAGAACCAGGAGCCCGCCTCGCGCGACAGCAGCAGCGTGTGCTTGCCGCGCCAGCCGAGGCCCGCCTTTCTCGCCAGCTCCACCTCCATGACCGGCGCCGAGTCGGCGAACACGCGATGCACGAAGGGGCCGGCCTCGGCGGCGATGCGCCCGCACAGCTTCTGCAGCCGCGAACGCAGCACCTTGTGATAGTCGCGCCCCCGCGCGTAGCGCGAAATGCGCGCGAGGCGCGGGTCGCCGGCGGCTTCCGCCAGCGCGGCGGCGTAGTCCATGCGGCAGCAGATGACGCGCTCGGTGCCCGGCAAGAGCTCGGCGGGCCGCGCGCGGAGCGATCCGTGGCGCGCCATATAATCCATCTCGCCGTGCCACCCCTGCCCGAGCCACTCGCCGAGGCGTCCTTCCGCGGCGGCGAGATCGGTATCGGCGATTCCCACCGCCTGGAAGCCGAGTTCCCGGCCCCAACGCTTGATTTGCGCCGCGAGCGCCGCGTAGTCCATGGATACCGAGTCTAGCCTCGCGCTTCCCGACGAAGCCGCGACACTGCGACTCGGGGGCGCGATCGCCGCCGGGATCGGCCCCGGGCGGGTTCTCCACCTGGGCGGCGAGCTCGGAACGGGCAAGACCACCCTCGTTCGGGGCCTTTTGCGTGAACTAGGTCACGCGGGTCGGGTGAAGAGCCCCACCTACCCGCTGGTTGAACTTTATGTCGTTTCAAGATTAAACTTGTATCACTTTGATTTTTATCGCTTCAAAGATCGGAGCGAATGGCTGGAATCTGGCTTTCGGGAATACTTCAATCCGGCTTCGGCCTGCGTGGTCGAGTGGCCGGAGCGCGCGGGGGATCTCCTGCCGCCGCCGGACCTCGAAGTGCGCCTTGCGCTCGACGGGCCTGGGCGCCGCGCGGCGCTGATCGCGCGCACGCCCTCCGGCGAGGCCTGGCGGGCGCTTTCGCTGCGGCGCTTTTCCTCGGCTGCGTAGCCGCCGCCCACGCCCAGGTCTATGCCGCGCGGATATGGCCCGCGCACGACTACACGCGCGTCACCTTCGAATCGAAGCACGCGCTCAACTACACGCTGTTCACGCTGGAAGACCCGCAGCGGCTCGTGCTCGACATCCAGAGCGCGCAGGCCGACGGCGTGGTCACCGCGCTGCAGGACAAGGTCGCGGACGACGACCCCTACGTCTCCAAGCTGCGCGTCGCGACCAACCGTCCCGGCGTGACGCGCATCGTGCTCGACCTCAAGACCAATGTGCGCCCGCAGGTGTTCGCGCTGAAGCCGGTCGCGGACTACGGGCATCGGCTGGTCCTCGACCTGTACCCGCTTGTCGCGCCCGACCCGGTCGCGGCGCTGCTCGAGCTCGACGGCAAGATCGGCTCCGCGCCGGACAAGCCCGCCGAGGGCGGCGCGCCCGGCATCGCGCGCCTCGCCACGATCGTGGTGGATCCCGGCCACGGCGGCGAGGACCCGGGCGCGCACGGCCGCCGCGGCACGCTGGAAAAGGACGTCACGCTCATGATCGGCCGGCGCCTGAAGGCGCTGATCGACGCCGAGCCCGGCATGCGCGCCGTGCTCACGCGCGACGGCGACTACTACGTGCCCCTCGGCATGCGCGTGCAGAAGGCGCGCAACGTCAACGCGGACCTGTTCATCTCGATCCACGCCGACGCGTTCAACCGCCCGCACGCGCGCGGCTCCTCGGTGTTCACGCTTTCGCAGCGGCCGACGTCGGCGGCGGCGGCCTGGCTCGCGAAGCAGGAGAACGAATCGGACCTCGTCGGCGGGGTCAACCTCGACACGCGCGACCCGTACCTCAAGCAGGTGCTCGTCGACCTGCAGCAGACGGCCACCTACGACCACAATCGCAAGCTCGCGGGCGCGGTGCTCGACGAGCTCGGCAAGATCAACACGCTGCACAAGGGGCGCGTGGAGCGCGCGGCGTTCGCGGTGCTGAAGGCGCCGGACGTGCCCTCGATCCTGGTCGAGACCGCGTTCATCTCCAATCCCCAGGAGGAGCTGCGGCTGCGCGACGACGCCTACCAGGACAAGATCGCCCGCGCGATCCTCGCCGGCATCAAGCGCTACTTCGGCGCGCACCCGCCGCGGCCGCAGGGGCCGCTCGCGCACGCGAACTAGCCCGCGGGCCGCCCGCGGGGGCGCCACAGGCGCCGCGCGAGCTCGACCGCCATCGGCAGCACCGAGACCCCGACGACCAGCGCCAGCGCGAGCGCGAGGTTCTCGCGCACGACCGGCAGGTTGCCAAACCAGTAGCCGGCGAGCGACAGCGACGACGTCCACAGCAGCGCGCCGCCCGCGCTGAAGGCGAGGAAACGCGCATAGGGCATCGTGCCCAGCCCGGCGACGAACGGCACGTAGGTGCGCACGATCGGCACGAAGCGGGCGATCACGATCGCCTTGCCGCCATGGCGCTCGTAGAACGCGTGCGTGCGCTCGAGGTGCCGCCGGTTCAGCCAGCGCGCCGCGTCCGAGCGAAACAGGTGCGGCCCGACCCAGCGCCCGATCCAGTAGTTGACGTTGTCGCCGCACAGCGCCGCCGCGACCAGCAGCCCGATCACCAGCCGGACGTCGAGCCCGCCCGCCGCGGCGAGTGCGCCGGTCACGAACAGCAGCGAATCCCCGGGAAGGAACGGCGTCACGACGAGCCCTGTCTCGCAGAACACGATCGCGAACAGCAGCGCATACACCCAGGCGCCGTGCTCGGCGACGAACTGCGCGAGATGCGCGTCCAGATGGACGATGAAATCCCACAGCGAGGCGACGAGCTCCATGCGGCGATTCTATATACTCCGCGCATGGGCGCGATCCGCGTGATGCCGGAGCTGCTGATCGGCCAGATCGCGGCCGGCGAGGTGGTCGAGCGCCCCGCGTCGGTGCTGAAGGAGCTGCTCGAGAACAGCCTCGACGCGGGCGCGGCCGAGATCCAGGTCGCGCTCGAGGCCGGCGGCGCGCGGCGCGTCCAGGTCGACGACGACGGCGCCGGCATCCCGCGCGACGAGCTCGCGCTCGCGCTCGCGCGCCACGCGACCAGCAAGATCGCCTCGCTCGCGGACCTGGAATCGGTGGCGACGATGGGCTTCCGCGGCGAAGCGCTCGCCTCGATGGCCGCGGTCGCGCGCGTCGAGATCGTGTCGCGCCCGCGCGACGCGGCGCACGCCTGGTCGGTCACCGCGGAGGGCGGCGCCGCGCGCGAGGCGCGCCCCGCGGCGCGCGCCCCCGGGTCCACGGTGGCCGTCGCCGACCTCTACTTCAACACGCCGGCGCGGCGCAAGTTCCTGCGCGCGGAGGCGACCGAGTTCGGCCACTGCGACGAGGCGTTCCGCCGCATCGCGCTCGCGCACCCCTCGATCGCGTTCACGCTGCGCCACAACGGGCGCGTGTCGTCGCACCTCGCGCCTCAATCGGCTGCGGCGCGCGCGGCCGCGCTGCTCGGCAACGCCTTTGCCGCCGCCTCGGTCGCGGTGGACGCGTCGGCCGGGGCGCTCAGGCTCCACGGCCTCGCCGGGACGCCGCAGGCGGCGCGCAATCGCGCCGACGCGCAGTACTTCTACGTCAACGGCCGCTACGTGCGCGACCGGCTGCTCGCGCACGCCGTGCGCGAGGCCTACCGCGACACGCTGCACGGCGAGCGCCAGCCGGCGTTCGCGCTGTTCCTCGAGCTCGACCCGCGCGCGGTCGACGTCAACGTGCACCCGGCCAAGACCGAGGTGCGCTTTCGCGACGCGCGCGGCGTGCACCAGTTCGTGTTCCACGCGCTCTCTCGCGCGCTGTCGCCGACGGCCGCCGAGGCGCCGGTGAGCTACGCGGCCTTCGCCTCGCAGGGCCCCGCGATCCAGGCCGCGCTCGCCATGCGCGAACCCGCGCCGGCGGCCTGGCCCGCGGCCGCCCCGGCGCCCGCGACGCTGCCCGCCGCGGAGAAGGCGCCGCCGCTCGGATACGCGCTCGCGCAGCTGCACGGCGTGTACGTCCTCGCGCAGAACGAGGCCGGGCTCGTGCTCGTCGACATGCACGCCGCGCACGAGCGCATCCTCATGGAGAAGATGAAGGCGGCGCTCGACCGCGGCGGCCTCGAGCGCCAGAGCCTGCTGGTGCCCGCGGTGCTGCGCGCCGAGGCGCTCGACGTGGCGACGGCCGAGGAGAATCGCGAGGCGCTGGAGACGCTCGGCCTCGAGCTCAGCGTCGCGGGCCCCAACGAGCTCGCGGTGCGGGCCGCGCCGGCGCAGCTCTCGGGCGGCGACGTGGCGGGCCTCGCGCGCGCGCTGCTCGCGGAGCTGCGCGAGTTCGGCGCCGCGCGCGTGCTCGCGGCGCGCCGGAACGAGCTGCTCGCGACGATGGCCTGCCACGCCGCGGTGCGCGCGAACCGGGCGCTCTCGGTGCCGGAGATGAACGCGCTGCTGCGGGAGATGGAGGAAACGGAGCGCTCGGGCAGCTGCAACCACGGCCGGCCGACCTGGTACCAGCTCACGCTCGCCGACCTCGACAAGCTGTTCCTGCGCGGACGCTAGCGATGGCCGGCGGCGTGGTGATGGTCACGGGCGGCGGGCGCGGCATCGGTGCGGCCACCGCGCGACTGGCTGCGAGCCGCGGCTATGCGATCTGCGTCAACTACCTGCGCGACGAAGCCGCGGCGCAGGCGGTCGCGCGCGACATCGCCGGCGCCGGCGGCCGCGCGGTCGCGGTGCGCGGCGACGTGTCCGTCGAGCCGGACGTCGTGCGCGTCTTCGCCGAATGCGACCGTGCGCTCGGGCCGCTCACCGCGCTCGTCAACAACGCCGGCGTCGTCGACCGGCAGATGCGGGTCGAAGCGATGGACGAGACGCGCCTGCGTCGCATGTTCTCGGTCAACGTGGTCGGCGCGTTCCTGTGCGCCCGCGAGGCGATCCGGCGGATGTCGACGAGGCATGGCGGCCGCGGGGGCGCCATCGTGAACGTCTCCTCGGGCGCGGCGCGCCTGGGCTCGCCGGGCGAGTACGTCGACTACGCCGCCTCCAAGGGCGCGATCGACACGATGACGATCGGCCTCGCGAAGGAGCTCGCGGGCGACGGCATCCGCGTCAACTGCGTGCGGCCGGGGTTCGTGCACACCGACATCCACGCCGCCGGCGGCGAGCCCAACCGCATCGAGCGCCTGCGCGAGTCCATCCCGATGAAGCGCGGCGGCGACCCCGAGGAGGTCGCGCGTGCGATCCTGTGGCTGCTCTCGGACGAGGCGTCGTACTCGACCGGCGCGATCCTCGACGTCACCGGTGGGCGCTGACCGGCGAACCGCCTACGCGCTGCTCGGCCCGACCGCGAGCGGCAAATCGCACCTCGCGCTCGGGCTCGCCGCGCGCCATTGCGTGGAGATCGTCTCGATGGACTCGGCGCAGGTCTATCGCGGGATGGACGTAGGGACGGCGAAGCCGACCCTCGAGGAGCGCCGCAACGTGCCGCACCACCTGGTGGACCTCATCGACCCGACGGAGCGCTATTCCGCGGGCCGATTTCGCGCCGACTGCGTCGGCGCGATCGTGGAAATTCTCGAGCGCGGCGCGATTCCGCTGATCGTCGGCGGCACGATGCTCTACTACAAGGCGCTCGTGCAGGGGCTCGACGAGCTGCCGGAGGGCGACCCGGGGCTGCGCACGCAGATCGACGCGCGCGCGGCGCGCCACGGCTGGCCGGCGCTGCACGCCGACCTCGCGCGCGTGGACCCGGCGAGCGCGGCCCGCATCGCGCCGAACGACGCGCAGCGCATCCAGCGCGCGCTGGAAGTCTGGGAGCTGACGGGGCGACCGATCTCAGCGCAGCAGACGGCGGCACCGGCGCAACTACCTTTTCGCCTCAAGGCCTACGCGCTCGTGCCGGAGGATCGCGCCGAGCTCCATCGGCGCATCGAGGCGCGATTCGACCGCATGCTGAAGGAGGGCCTCGTCGAGGAGCTAGAGGCGCTGCGCAGTCGCTTGGACCTGCACGCCGCGCTGCCCAGCATGCGCTGCGTCGGCTACCGGCAGGCTTGGGCCCATCTCGAGGGCGAGTACGACCGCGCGACCCTGCGCGAGAGAGGAATCACCGCGACGCGCCAGCTCGCCAAGCGGCAGCTCACCTGGCTGCGCTCGCTGGCGGGGATCGAGCCCGCCTCCCGGCTCGTCCTAGAATGAGCGCCATGGACATCGGCGTCGTCGGCCTCGGGCGCATGGGCGCGAACATGGCGCGCCGCCTCGCGCGCGGCGGCGCGCGAGTGCTCGGCTACGACCGCAGCCCCGAGGCGCGCGCCGCGCTCGCCGGCGAGCCGGGCGTGGCCTGCGTCGAAGGCCTCGCCGCGCTGTGCGCGCAGCTCGAGGGCGAGCGGGTCATGCTGCTCTCGCTGCCGGCCGGCGAGGCGACCGATGGCGCGCTCGCCGAGCTGCGCGCGCTCGTCTCGGCCGGCGATACGCTGATCGACGGCGGCAACGCCTGGTACAAGGACTCGATGCGCCGCGCGATGGAGCTGTCGCAGGCGGGCCTGCGCTTCATCGACGCCGGGATCTCGGGCGGCGTGCACGGGCTCGCGAACGGCTACTGCCTGATGCTCGGCGGCACGGCGACGTCGATCGAGATCTTCGCGTCCTACGCGCGGATTCTCGCGCCCGCGCCCGAGCGCGGCTGGCTGCACTGCGGGCCCTCGGGCGCGGGGCACTTCGCCAAGATGGTCCACAACGGCATCGAGTACGGGATGATGCAGGCGATCGCCGAGGGCTTCGCGCTGATTCGTGCGCGCCGCGACTTCGGCATCGACGCGGGCGAGCTCGCCGAGACCTGGCGCCACGGCAGCGTGGTGCGCTCGTGGCTGCTCGACCTCGCGGCCGAGGCGCTGCAGGACCCGGGCGCGATGCAGGCGGTCGCGCCGGTCGTGGCCGACTCCGGCGAGGGGCGCTGGACCGCGCAGGAGGCGGTCGAGCTCGGGGTCGCCGCGCCCGTGATCGCGCTCGCGCTGATGCAGCGCTTCGCCAGCCAGGGCGGCGCCGACGACGCGTCTCGCCTGCTCGCGCTGATGCGCGCCGGATTCGGCGGGCACGCGGTCAAGCGCGCGTGATCGTCGTCGTGATGGGCGTCTCGGGCTCGGGCAAGAGCACCGTGGGCGCCCTGCTCGCGGAACGGATCGGCGTCGAGTTCCTCGACGGCGACGATTTCCACCCCCCGGGGAACGTGGCGAAGATGGCCGCCGGCCGGGCGCTCGAGGACGCGGACCGCTGGCCGTGGCTCGAGCGCCTGAACGCGGAACTGCGCCGGCGCCGCTCTGCCGTGCTCGCCTGCTCGGCGCTCAAGGCCGCCTATCGCGAAGTCCTCGCGCGGGGAATCGAATGCCGGATCGTGCACCTGCGGGGCTCCATCGAGCTGATCCGCGACCGCCTGCTGTCGCGGCATCACCGCTACATGCCGGCGTCGCTGCTCGAGAGCCAGTTCGCGGCGCTCGAGCCGCCGGCCGGCGCGATCGACATTGACGTCGCGCGGCCGGCGGGGGAGTGCGTCGAGGAGATCCTGCGTCAGCTGCCGATGTGAATCTGGTACTTGGCGCCGTTGGACATGGTGCAGGTCCCGGCGCCTTGGCGGGCCGAGCGCATCTGGTACTCGCAGCTCATGTACGCGCCGTTCTGGCCGAACGCGCTCGCCACGCCGCGGCGTGAGTCGCCGTCCACCGAGGTCGCCTCGCCGGTCAGCGTCTCTCCAGCGTAGTTGAGCTGGAACCGGCCCTTGCCGTTCATCATGTTGATGACGGTGCCGGTTACCACCCCCGTCCGCGTGGCGATGTCGTTCTCCGGGTACATGCGCACGTTGAGCGCGACCGGTTGCGGCGGCCCGGGCGGCTGGGCGCCTCCCTGGGTGCCCGGCTGCGGCTGCCCCGGAATCACGGTCCAGTAGCTGCCGTCGGGCTGCTGCACGACGTAGCAGCCGGTCAGCGCCGCGGCGGCCGCGGCGGCGATTGCGATCTTGAAGCGTTTCATGGTCCCTCCCTGCGTTTGCCAGGCACGTCGCCTGTGGGACCATGTTCGGCGGCCGCGCCCTACGTCCGGCCCACCGATCGCTTACGCGTTGCCTACATGCGCTGCGCTTCCGCTGCGCGCTCGCGGCAGTCGCGCGCGCGGCCGGCGTCGCCGTGCTGCTCCCAGTAGCGGCCAAGCGACTCCAGCGCCCGCACCTGCCGCGATTTCCGGCGCTCGCGCGGCTGCAGCATCCACGCCGCCTCGGGCTCGCCGGCGAGAAACGGACCGCGGTAGAGCTCGAGCAACTGCGCGCCGAGCCGCGCCGCGCGCTCGGCGCCGGCCGGTCCGCCGGGCCGCAGCTCGCCGTCCAGCTCGGCGAGCGCGCGGTCCTGCGCCCAGGCGTCGACCCAGAAGAAGCGCGCGCTGAGCGAGAGCTTGCCCTCGTGCAGCACGAGCGCGCGCTCCTCGCCGAGCAGGCGCCGCAGCCGGTGCAGCGTGCTGGTAAACGAGCGGTGCGCCGAATCGCCGTCGATGCGCGGCCACATGGCGTCGGTGATCGCCTCCTCGGGCACGCGCTCGCCGCCGAGCGCGATCAGCACCTTCAGCAGCTCGAGCGGGCGCCGCTGCGCCTTGCCGCTCGCGGCCTGCAGCGGCTCGCCGTGGCGCCGCAGCCGGAAGCCGCCGAGCGTCTGTACCTGGAACTGCCAGGGCCAGTCCGCGACGTCGAGAGGCGGCTGCTCGGGCGCGAGCCCGCGCCTGCGGATCAGGCTCTTCGCGTACTCCGGCTCGATGCCCTCGCGCAGCGCCTGCGCGCACAGGCGGCCCATCGCCGCGCCATGCCAGCCCAGGAAATGCTGGTAGCCATGCTCGCGGCCGATCGCGAACCCCTGGCGCAGGGCGGCGAGGCCATGCCGCGCCCGGCCGTGCTCGAGCGCAATGTCGGCCAGCCCGACCAGGCAGGTGTACTCGAGGTGCCGGCTGCCGATGCCGCGCGCGATCGAGCGAACCTGGCGCAGGCTGGCCACGCAACGCGGCTCGTCGCCGAGGTCGGCGAGGACCTGGGCCATCCCCATGCGCATGAGCGCCTCGAAGTAGGGGCAGCCCACCTCGACCGCCATGCTGAGCGCGCGCTTCTGCTCCTGCAGCGCGCGCATCGGATCCTTTCGCAGCCGCGCCTCCCAGGCCTGGAACGCGTGGTACAGGCACAGGTTGAAGCGCCCGGCCCCGGCGACCAGCGGTTCGAGCTGGCGCGCGAGCCGCACCGCCGCGTCGAGGTCCCCCGCGCCGAGCGCGACGCCGTAGCCGTTCACCATGAGCTGGAAGCTCCAGGTGGGGATTCCGTTCGCCTTGGCGATGTCGAGCCCCTCGCGCACCGCGGCCAGGCCGCGCTCGCGGTCCGCGGTCAGCATCGCGTACATCGACTCCACGTTCTTTAGGGTCAGGACCGAGAACGGAGTCACGCCCGGGCCCGCGGACAGGCGCCGCATGGACTCCAGCAGGCTGCCCGCGCGGGCGAGCACGCCCGTCCACACCAGCGTCAGCGACGCGAGCAGGCCGACGAACATGCGCAGGTTCGGGTCGGAGGTGCGCTCGCTCGCGGCCAGCGCGCGCCCGATCCATGCCTCGATGTCGCGCCGCTGCGGCTGGCGCAGCGTGAGCGCGAAGAACATGCTGGTGGCGACGCGCGCCTCGGCCTCGGGCGGCGCCGCCGCCAGCCCTTCGCTCGCGTGCGCGTCGAGCACGCCGATCCAGCGGTCGAGCAGCGAGAAATCGTCGAGCTCGTAGAGGATCGCGTCCATCGCGCCCGAGGCCGCGAGCACCATGCCCTGCACGTCGGGCGCCGCCTGCGCCCGGAACAGCTCGTGCGCCCGCTCGAATGCGAGGCGTCCCTCGCGCGGCGCGCGCTGCGCGAGCGAGGCTGCCGCCCAGTACACCGTCCACGGGTGAGCGCGGCTGGTCTCGGGGTCGAGCTCGTCGACCCACTGGAACACCGTTTCCGCGCGGCCCTGCGCGATCATCGCACCGGCGTGGCGCTCGATCATGGCCGCCATCGCCTCCCAGTCGCGCCCGTCGCGCGCGAGCGCCACCGCGTCCTCGATTCGCCCGGATTGCGACATGAGCGCGGCTGCGTCGCTTTGCAGCTTGCGACGGCGCTCGCGCGCCATCGCCTCCTGCGCGCGCGCGAGCAGGAATTCCCGGAACATCGGGTGGTACTGGTAGACCGCGCCCTCGGGCGACTCGTGCAGCGATACGAAGTAGTTGTCGCGATGCAGGCGCGCCAGGCGCTCGGCGGCGGCCGTCTCGCCGCTCAGCGACTGCGCGAGCGCCGCCGTCATCTGGGGCAAGTGCGCCGTCTGCAGCAGGAACTCCTGCGTGCGCTCGTCGGACTTCTGCAGGATCTCGCCCGCGAGGTAGTCGAACACGAGCGGGCGCGCGGCCGAATCGGGCGCACCCGAGAGCGGTACGCCCATGCGCACCTGCTGCAGCAGCAGCATCAGCCCCGCGGTCCAGCCCTGCGTTCGCGCGTACAGCGCCTCGACCATCTCGCCCGAAGGCGCGGGACGCTGCCGGGAGGCGATCGACGCAGTTTCCTCGCGCGTGAGGCGCAGCGCCTCCCAGCCGATGTGCGACATCTGCCGGTTTGCCCACCAGCGGGCCAGCGTGCCCGGCGGATCGACGCGGCTGACGATGATCGCCCGCCCCCCGGGCGGCATCTCGCGCAGCGCCTCGCGCATCGCCTCGTGCAGCGGAGAGTCCGCGGGCACCTCGTGGTAGCCGTCGAACACGATCACGAACGGCGGCTTCAGGCGCGCATAGAGCTCCTGCGCATACCGCCGGGCGAAGGCGTTCAGGCCGGCGTGATACTCCGGCGTCAGCAGCGGGAGCGTCGATTGCTCGGCGCCCTCGAAGTCGGCGACCGCCAGGCCCAGGTAGTAGAAGAACGTCGCGGGGTCCGCATCGCCCTCGTCGACCTGGTACCACAGGCAGCGCTGGCTCGCGTGGTCGAGCCAGCTCGCGACGGCGGTGGTCTTGCCGCTGCCCGGCGGACCGGACACCCAGGTGAGCGGCAGGTCGCGAGCCTCGTCGAGCAGCTGGAAAACGCGCTCGCGCGGCAGGACTTCGGCCAGAAGGGGCCGGGAGGTCTTGCCGAGCGGTGCGCGGCGGCGGGCGGGCGTCGGGCTCATGGCGGCTCGGGCCATTCTGCTCCCGCCCGCGCGCCGCCCAGTCACCGATGGCCTACAAATGCGCCGCTGCCGCGGTGCATCAATCAGGACGCGCCGCCCAGCAGCCTCAGCTCCACCGCGCGCATCACCGCCGCCGCCGCGGTGTGCACGTCGAGCTTGCGGTAGCTGTTCTTGATGTGGCTCGTGATGGTGTTTTGGCTCACGCCCAGTTGCCGGGCGGCCTCGCGGTAGCTGCATCCCAGCGCCAGAAGCCTGACCACCTCGATCTCCCGTCTCGTCAGCATCGGCCTTGCCCCCTTCCTCGGTCGCGGGCGGCGTTTGCCGCCCTTTCGACGAGGATGGGGGGGAGCCGCTGACTTCCGGGTCACCGACTCCTTACCGATGGGTAACCGATTTGCGCGCTCCCAAGGGCTACAGCCCGTATTTGACGATCAGGCTGCGGCCCGGCCGCGCCGGCAGCAGGCTCGTGTAGAAGCCGTCCAGCCCCCGGGTAACGGCGCCTTCGCGCCCGTCGACGAAGTACCCGCCGCTCCCGCGGTTCGGGAACGCGAGCCAGATGCGGTCGAACAGGTCCGTCTGCACCCGCGCGAAGGCGAGCAGCCCGCGGCCGCCGTCGACATGCAGCTCATTGCCGACCGTCAGGTGGATCCCGTCGCCGCCATAGAGCAGCGCGTAGGCAAGCAGCCCGTCTCCGCCGCGCACGGCGAGGTCGCCGCCGGTCGTGATGCTGACCGGGCCCGACGCGAGCGTCTGTGCGTAGCCGCCGAGCGCCGTGCCGCCGAGGAGGCTGAAGCTCCCGCCGACGCTGAAGGTCTGCGCGCCGTGCGCCTCGACGGTCACGTTCGAGCCCGCGCCCGGCGTGATCGTCGTGTCACCGGTGGCCGCGATCGCCTGCGGTCCGGAAGTGACGTCGCCGTTGACGAGCAGGTTGCCGGACTGCTGGAGAGCGAGCGCGCCGCCGCTCACCTGGTCGATGCCGGTGACGGTCAGGAGGGGCGCGGTGTTGTTAAAGGCGACGTCGCCGCTTGAGGAGTTCGAGGCACTGAAGCTGTTCGCCGTGTTCGCACCCGCGAGCGAGGCGCCGTCCTTGGATTCGACCCTCAGTGTGTTCGCCTGGACGGCCGCGTCCGGCCCTTCCGAGATCTGGCGCGCGCGCAGCGTGACACGGTCCGCCGTGCGGATCGCGCCCGCGTTGCCGGGGCCCGCGCTGTTGAGCGCGATCGTGCCGCCCGCGTTCACCTCGATGTCGCCACCCGCCAGGTTCGTCGGCATCGTGCCGATGCGCGACCCGATCACCATTCCGGGGTTCAGGGTCACGTCGCCGCCGACGTTCATCACGACGTGCGTGGGCTGCGCCGCGGCGGCGCCTCCCGCGCCGATCGCCGAGCCGGACACCGAGCCGCCGTTGAGCGTGACGTTGCCGCCGACCTTGAGATTCAGATTGGTCGGGAAGCTGGCGCCGCCGCCGATCAGCGCCCCGCCTCCGCCCGTCGGGGTCGGCGATCCGCTCGAGCCGCCGCCGTTGAGCGTCACGTCGCCGCTCACGGTCACCTCCTGTTGCGGCGCGACGATGACGGCGCGATTGTCCACGCCGCTCGCGCCCGCATTAACCGTCAGCTGGTCGGCGACGATGGTTTGCGCACCCCCTCCCGTCCTCAGCAGCGCGCCGTTGTTCGTGCCGCCCGATCCCCCTGTCAGCGTGAGCGTTCCCGCGCTGATGCTCTGGGTTCCCGCGTTCGCGCCGATCTGTGCGCCATTATTGCTGCCGCCGGATCCGCCCCTGATCAGGATCGAATCTGCGGCCACCGTCTGCTGGCCGCCCGCGTCGGCGGCGAAGATTCCCGTCGGCAGGCCGCTCGGGGCAGTGGCGCCGAGGACGCTCAGCGCTCCGCTCGTGCGCACGCTCTGAGTGCCGCCGGCCATGTTGGCGGTCGAGATCACTGCGGTCCCGATTCCGCCGCCCGCCGTGCCATACAGCGTGATTGAGCCTTGGTCGCCCGGATTCCCGGCAACGATGTCCTGGCTGCCGGCTGCCAGCTGCGACTGGTACGTCGCGGTCGGGCTGCCGAGCACGAGCGCGTTGGCGCCCGAGCCGGTCAGCGAAATCGACTGCGCATTGCCGATCGCATTGACCAGCGCCATGCCGGACTCGCCATCGACGGCCATGCGATCGGCGCCCTGCACCTCGATCGTTTGCGGGCCGAGGGGCGAATCGATGGAGGCAAAGCCATTGTCCGTCGCGCGCACGGCGAGACCCTCGCCGGCGGCATTCTTTGACATCGTGACGATGTGCTGCGCTCCGCCGAAATTGAAGATGCTCGCGCTCCCGCCGGCCTGCCCGTGCACCTCGACGTAGCCCGCGCGGATCGCCTGCCCGCCCGAAGCGCCCAGTTGCGCCGAGGTGTAGAGCATTGCGGGATCCGCAATGTTCTCGACGATCAGGCCTCCGCCAACGTCGATCGACTGTGGGCCGGACGAAACGCTTCCCGTGACATGTAAGTCGCCTGTCTGCGTCAGCGACAGGTTGCCCACCGGATTGATCGCGCTCGCCACCGTCAGGACGGGGGCGGCGTTGTTGAATGCGAGGCCGCCCGAGTTCCAGTTGGATGCGTTCAGCAGGCCGACCGAGTTCGCCCCGAGCAGCGAAGCGCCGTCGGCAGTCTGCAGCGCCAAGCTTCCTGCCACAATGGTTGACTCGGCGCCTTGCGTAATCTGTCGCGCCATGAGCGAAACGTCGTCGGTCGTGCGGATGATGCTCGCCTGGTCCGGCGCCGTGCTGTTCAGCGCGATCGTGTCTCCAGCGTAGATGCTAATGCTCCCGCCCGCCACGTTCGTCGCGCGCGAGCCGATCGTCGAATACGTGTTGGGCCCCGTGCCGCCATTCAACGAGACGTCCCCAAGTGCACTGATCGCGATGTTCGTGTCCGCCGTAACGCCCGTTCCGTTCCCAATGAGCGCGCCCGAAGCAGTGCCGCCCGACATGGTGAAGTCGCCGTCCACGCTGAGCGCGAGCGCGGTCGGCGTGGCCGTGGCGCCGCCTAGCCCGCCGATGCGCGCGCCGCCGCCGATGTTCGGGCTTCCGGCCGAACCTCGCCCAGCCACGCTCAGGTTCCCGTGAATGGAGATGTCCTGGGTACGGCCCATGATGGCGGCGTAGTTGTCGATGCCAGCCACGCCGCCCAGCAAGGTCGTCTCGCCCAGGGTCAGCTGCTGGTGCCCGCCCCCGCTGCGAATGAACACGTCGTTGCCGGTCCCGCTTCCGCCTTCCAACCACACCGGGCCGGCGCTCGTGATCGTCTGCGTCGCGAATGTATTGGAGGACCCCTGGTTGATCGCCGCAAAGTTGTTGCTGCCGTCGAGTCCGCCCCGCAGCGTCAGGCCGCCCGCGCCGACGTCGATCCACTGCGAGCCGCTCGTTGCGGTGAGCTGGGCGCTCAGGTTGCTGCCGCCCGAGCCGGCCTGCACCAGGATCGAGTCGGCGTGGATCGTCTGCGAGCCCGAGTTGACGATCCCGTCCACGACCAGCCCGCCGTTCTGCCACAGCGAGAGGCCGCTGCCGACGTTCTGCAGGCTGGTCATGGTGAGCGTCGGCGACGTGTTGTTGAGCGTTACATCGCCATACCCGGCGTTGAACGCGTTGAACGCATCGACGGCATTGTTGCCCGCGAGCGCGGCGCCCTGCTGGGTATTCGTGTACAGGCTTCCGGCCTCGATCCTGGAATCGGCGCCCTGCGCAATCTGCCGTGCCGTGAGCGAAACGCCGTCCGTAGTGCGGATGACGCTCGCCTGGTCCGGCGCCGTGCTGTTCAGCGCGATGTCTCCGCCCGCCGTGACGCTGATGTTTCCGCCGGCGAGATTCGTCGCGCGCGAACCGATCGTCGAATAGGTTCCGGGCCCCGTGCCGCCGCTCAAGGTGACGTTGCCGCCGGCACGGAGATCGATGTCAGTACTCGCGGATAGGTTTGCGGCGTTCCCGAGCAGCGCGCCGGACAAGCCCCCTCCCGTCATGGAGAAATCGCCGGCAACGTCAAGTCGCAATGCCGTCGGCGAGGCCGAGGGCCCGCCAAGTCCGCCTATGCGCACGCCCCCGCCGATCGCCGGTGTGCCCGCAGAGCCCCGGGCGATGAGCGCAAGATTTCCGGCCACGACGATGTCCTGATTCGGCGCCTGGATGCTCGAGAAGTTGTCGGTCCCTCCCGCTCCCGCGAGCAACGTCGTATCGCCCGCCTGGATGCCTTGATGGCCCCCGGCGCCGCGGATCATGGCGTAGTCGTTTGTACCGCTGCCGCCTTCGAGCCAAAGCTGACCCGCGCTCACCACGTTTTGCGTCGCGCCAGAGTCGGAGGAATTCTGAGTAATTTGCGCGTAGCTGTTTACACCGCCGCCGCCGAGCAGCGTGATGCCGCCCGCTCCCGCTTGGACAAGCTGGCTTCCGCTTCCCGCTGCGATTGCTGCGACATTGCTGAATCCTGTCGGGCCGCCCTTGAGCAGGATCGAGTCCGCGGTCACGGTCTGCTGCCCCGCAATACCGTTGGCGAATATCCCGGTCGCCTGCGGATTAGTGGGCGCGCTACCACCGATGATGCTCAGCGCCCCACTCGTGCTCACGGACTGCGTTCCGCCAGGAACCTGCGACGTCACTATCATCGCGCCGCCGGTCGCGCTATCCGCCGGGCCATAGACGGTGATTGATCCACGCTCGCCCGGCATGCCGGCCACCACTGACTGAACGTCGGCCCCGATCAGCGATTGATGATTGGCCGCCGGATCCCCGAGGACCAGAGCGTTTGCCCCTGAGCCAGTAATGGAAATCGACTGCGATCCGCCAAAGCCGTTGATGTTCGCAAAGCCGCCGAGACCTTCTACGACAGCGCGGTCCGCATCGTGGATCTCGATCGATTGCGCGCCACCCGACGAGCTGACCGTGGCAAAGCCTCCACCGGTCGTACGCACGGCCAGCCCTTCGCCCGCGCCGTTCATCCCCGAGGTGACGATATGCTGCTCGCCGCCGGAGTTGAGCACTCCCGCGAATCCACCGCCGGTGGACTCGACCTGCAGGTATCGGGCCTGGATATCCTGCCCGCCCGTCGCGCTCAACTGCCCGTCCTGCACGTTCACGCCGCCCGAGGCGTGGATCGTCTGCGGACCCGTGTACACGTTGCCCGCGACCGTCACGTCGCCCGCGTCCACCGACAGCGTCCCGCCCGTGGTATTGCTGCCCGCGTCGAACGCGGCGCCGTGCGTCGCGACGAGCTTGATGCTTCCGTCTGAGCCAAGGACCGCCGAGTTCGCGCTCACGGTCCCGCCCTGGTTGATTACGCCGCCGAAAATCCCGATGTGACCCTGATCGGCAAGGATCTGCCCGAGGTTGACCGCGTGGTTGTCCGGCGCATCGATCGTCACGCTCACGCCCGGCGTGCCGGAGCTCATCAGCTCGACTGAGTTGCCGGCGGCGAGCACGACCTCGCCCTGCGGGCTGGTGATCACGCCGCCGTTGGTCACCGCCGGACCGACGAGGTAGACCTGCCCGCCCGAAGGCGTGCTGATGTTGCCGTAGTTCTCCACCGAGCCGGCGCCCGGCACCGGCTGGAAGCGCATGCGGCCGCTCGCGAAGTCCGCGTCCGTCAGGTTGAGCGTCGAGGCGACCAGCCCGGCGGTGTCGACCACCGACCCTGCGCCGAATACGATGCCGTTCGGGTTGATGAGGAACACGCGGCCGTTGGACGACAGCGTGCCAAGGATGCTCGAGGCGTACCCAGGCCCGGTGGTGACGACCCGGTTCAGAACGGCGCTCTGCGCCGACTGCTGCATGAATTGCGTGAGCTCGCCTGCGCTGATGCTGAAGCCCTGCCAGTTGATGATCGAGCCGGGGCTGTTGGTGATCTGCAGCTGGCCGGGAATCGAGGAATTGAACGACACCGATCCCGCCGCGACCGACGGGCCGGTCGGGTTGGCGAGCGCGGCGCCCGAGAAGCAGGACGCGACTGCGGCCGCGATGAGCTTCAAGCTGAGGTTGCCGGATTGCGCCGCCGTACTCATGGAGTCCCCCGATCAGTCGATGAGAGTGCCGACGCGAAAATCCTAGTCCGGCGCGCGCGCGCCGACCATCCCATGATCAGGGCAACGAAGACTCTATTTTCGTGATGGGTGCCGGGTGCCGCCGGGACCCTAATCGCCGCTGGCGATCCCCTCCCGCCGAGGATCGGCCCCGCCGCGCCAGCCGCCCGGCACGCGCTCGATGCCGTGCAGGCCGCTCGTCAGCCGCGCGAAGTTGAGCACGTGCCCGCGCTCGGCGAGCGCGTCGCCGAGATCCTCGATCGCGGTCCCGCGCTCGAGGAAGGTCGGGCCGTTGGTGCTGCCGAAGTTGGGGGCGGAGATCGCGGACTGGATGTCGCGGTGCCAGTCGAGCGTCTCGACCAGCACGCGCGCGACGAACTCGATGATCGCGAGGCCGCCCGGCGAGCCGACCGTCAACTGCAGCCGCCCGTCGCGATCGAACACGAGCGTCGGCGCCATCGAGCTGCGCGGGCGCTTGCCGCCCTCGACGCGGTTCACGGCGGGCCGGCCGAGCAGCTCGGGCCGGAAGCCGAAGTCGGTAAGCTCGTTGTTCAGCAGGAAGCCGCGCACGAAGATGTGGCTGCCGAAGGCCATCTCGATCGAGGTGGTCATCGCCACGGCGTTGCCGTCGCGGTCGACGATCGAGAAGTGGCTCGTGCCCGGCACCTCGGGATCGAGCGTGCCCGGCGTCGCGTAGCCCATCGAGCGCTCGCCGATCTTCGTCGCGCGCGCGGCGAGGTACTTCGCATCAAGCAGCTTCGCCACGGGGACGGGGGTGAAGTCCGGGTCGCCGACGTAGAGCGCGCGGTCGGCGTAGGCGAGGCGCGAGGCCTCGCTGAACAGGTGCACCGCCTCGACCGAGTCGGGCGCGGCCTGCGCGAAATCGGTGCGCTCGAGGATGCCGAGGATCTGCAGCACGCCGATCGCGCCGGAGCTCGGCGGTCCCATGCCGCAGACGCGCCAGGCGCGGTAGGGCCCGCACACGGGCGAGCGCTCGATCACGCGGTAGCGCGCGAGGTCCTCGAGCGCCAGGTCCCCGTCGACGGCCTTCACGATGTCGCGCGCGATCGGGCCGCGGTAGAACGCGTCCGCGCCGCGCTCCGCGAGCGCGCGCAGCGTGCGCGCGTAGTCGCGATTGACGATGCGCTCGCCCGCGAAGACCGGTTGCATGCGCGGGTCGCGCGCGAGCAGGCGCTCCAGGCGCTTCGTCTTCACGGTGCCCTGCTCGGCGAGCCGGATCGCGGGGCGGAAGAGCCGCGGCCACGGCAGCCGCCCCTGGTCGCGGTGCAGGACCTCGAGCAGCCGCGGCACGCCGGGCACGCCGACCGAGCGGCCGCTCAGGACGGCGCGCAGGAACTCTTCGGGGTTGCCGTTCCGGTCGAGGAAGCGGTCGGGCTTCGCCGCGGCGGGCGCCGCCTCGCGCGCGTCGTAGCTGCGCACGCGCCGGTCCTTCGCGCTCCAGGTGAGCGCGAACGCGCCGCCGCCCAGGCCCGAGGACTGCGGCTCGACGAGGCCGAGCACGAGCTGCACCGCGACTGCGGCATCGGCCGCGCTCCCGCCCGCGCGCAGCATTTCCAGCCCCGCCTCGACCGCGCGCGGATCGGCGGCCGCAACCATGAAATGCGCCGCCGCGGCCGCCTCGCGCTCGGTGCGGCCGGTGTCGACCTCGGGCGCGGCGAGCTGCGCCGCCGCGGCGGCGCCGTAAAAGAAAAGGGCCGCGCAGGCGGCCCGTTTCAGGTTCGAAGCGCGCGCGCTCACACGATCAAGGGTACGACGAGCAGCGCCACGATGTTGATGATCTTGATGAGGGGGTTCACCGCCGGGCCGGCCGTGTCCTTGTAGGGATCGCCCACCGTGTCGCCGGTGACCGCCGCCTTGTGCGCGTCCGAGCCCTTGCCGCCGTAGTGGCCGTCCTCGATGTACTTCTTGGCGTTGTCCCAGGCGCCGCCGCCCGTGCACATCGAGATGGCGACGAACAGGCCCGTGACGATCGTGCCCATCAGCACGCCGCCCAGCGCCTGCGGTCCCAGGATGAGGCCGACCAGGATCGGCACCAGCACCGGCAGCAGCGACGGGATCATCATTTCCCGGATCGCCGCGCGCGTCAGCATGTCGACCGCCACGCCGTACTCGGGCTTGGCGGTGCCCTGCATGATGCCGGGGATTTCCTTGAACTGGCGCCGCACCTCGACCACGACCGCGCCCGCCGCCCGGCCGACGGCCTCCATCGCCATCGCCCCGAACAGGTAGGGCACGAGGCCGCCGATGAACAGGCCGACGATGACCATGTGGTTCGACAGGTCGAACGAGATCGACTTGCCGGCCTTCTCCAGCGCGTGCGTGTAGTCGGCGAACAGCACCAGCGCCGCGAGGCCCGCCGAGCCGATGGCGTAGCCCTTGGTCACGGCCTTGGTCGTGTTGCCGACGGCATCGAGCGGGTCGGTGATGTCGCGCACCGAGTCCGGCAGGTCCGCCATCTCGGCGATGCCGCCCGCGTTGTCGGTGATCGGGCCATAGGCGTCGAGCGCGACGACGATGCCGGCCATCGACAGCATCGAGGTCGCCGCGATCGCGATGCCGTACAGGCCCGCCAGCGCGTAGGCGACGATGATCGCCACGCATACCGAGAGCACGGGCCAGGCCGTGGACTTCATCGACACGCCGAGGCCCGCGATGATGTTGGTCGCGTGGCCGGTGACGCTCGCCGAGGCCACGTGCTGCACGGGCTTGTACTGCGTGCCGGTGTAGTACTCGGTGATCCAGACCAGGAACCCGGTCAGCGCCATGCCGACCACCGCGGCGCCATACAGGTGCGCCACTCCGATCGTGGTGCGCACGCCGCCGATGTCGAACTGCGCGTCCTTCAGCACCTCGCCCATCACGACCTGCGTGATCGGCCAGAACGCGACCAGCGCGATGCCGCCGGCCCAGGCGAGCCCCTTGTACAGCGCGGGCATGACGTTCTTCTCGCCCGGCTTCGCCTTGACGAACCAGGTGCCGACGATCGAGGCGATGATCGCGAAGCCGCCGATCGCGAGCGGGTAGATCACCGCCGCCGGCGAGTTCAGGATCAGCGCGCCGAGCAGCATCGTCGCGACGATGGTCACGGCGTAGGTCTCGAACAGGTCGGCCGCCATGCCGGCGCAGTCGCCGACGTTGTCGCCGACGTTGTCGGCGATGACCGCCGGGTTGCGCGGGTCGTCCTCGGGGATGCCCGCCTCGACCTTGCCCACGAGGTCGGCGCCGACGTCCGCGCCCTTGGTGAAGATGCCGCCGCCCAGTCGCGCGAAGATCGAGATCAGGGACCCGCCGAAGCCGAAGCCGATCAGCGGGTGGATGATGCGCACGAGGTCGGTCTTCTGCAGGGCGTTGGCGTAGAGCACGGCGAAGATCCCGGCCACGCCGAGCAGCCCGAGGCCGACGACCAGCAGCCCGGTGATGGCGCCGCCCTTGAACGCGACCTGCAGGGCCTCGTTGAGGCCGACGCGCGCCGCCTCGGCGGTGCGCACGTTGGCGCGCACCGAGATGTTCATGCCGATGATGCCCGAGCTGCCCGAGAGCACCGCGCCGATCAGGAATCCCCAGGCGGTGGTCCAGCCCAGCGCCGGCACGAAGCCGATGATCAGGAACAGCACCGCGCCGACCATGGCGATGGTCTTGTACTGCCGCCAGAGGTACGCGACCGCGCCTTCGCGCACCGCGGCCGCGATCTCGCGCATGCGCTCGTTGCCGTCGGGCAGCTTCAGGATCTGCGTGCTCTGCCAGACGCCGAATACGATAGCCAGGATCGCGCAGGCCAGCGCGAAAATCAGTCCACCCGCCATGCTTGGTCTCCCCTCGGAAAGGAGGGCGATTTTATCAGGCTAGCCGAGGGCGGCGAAAGCCCGATCGCGGATCTGCTCGATCCCGCCCAGCCCCGAGATGCGGTGGTAGCGCGGCGCGCGCGCGTCGCCCGAGGCCTGCCAGCGCGTGTAGTACTCGATGAGGGGCTGCGTCTGCCGGCGATAGACCTCGAGGCGCTTCCTCACGGTCTCCTCGCGGTCGTCCTCGCGCTGGATGAGCGGCTCGCCGGTGGCGTCGTCGCGGCCGGCGGCCTTCGGCGGGTTGAACTTCACGTGGTAGGAGCGTCCCGAGGCGGGATGAACGCGCCGTCCGCTCATGCGCTCCACGATCTCGTCCTCGGGGACGTCGATCTCGAGCACGTGATCGACCGCGATCCCCGCCGCCTTCAGCGCGTCGGCCTGCCCGAGCGTGCGCGGGAAGCCGTCGAACAGGTACCCCCGCGCGCAATCGGGCGCCTGCAGCCGCTCGCGGACCAGGTCGAGGATCACCTCGTCGGACACCAGGTGCCCCGTGTCCATGACTTTCTGCGCCGCGCGCCCCATCGGCGTGCCGTCCTTGATCGCCGCGCGCAGCATGTCGCCGGTGGAGATCTGCGGGATGCCGTACTTCCGTGCGATGAAGGCGGCCTGCGTCCCCTTGCCCGCGCCCGGCGGGCCCAGCAGGATGAGTCTCATCGCAGCATTTTTAGCACAGCTTCGAGATCGGCCGGGGTGTCGACCCCCGGCGGCAGCGGGCCCGCCTCGACCGCCACGGCGATGCGCCCGCCATGCCAGAGCACGCGCAGCTGCTCGAGCTGCTCGATGCGCTCGAGCGGCGACGGCGCGAGTTGTGCATAGCGGCGAAGGAACGCGACGCGGTACGCGTACAGGCCGATGTGCCGGTACGCGGCGGGCCGGCCGCCGTCGCGCGGGAACGGGATGCCGGCGCGGCTGAAGTAGAGCGCCTCGCCGTTCGCGGCGAGCACCACCTTGACCACGTTCGGGTTGCCGAACTCCGCCGGATCGTCGATCGGGTGGCAGGCGGTCGCGACGCTCGCGCTCGGGTTGGCCTCGAGCGCCTGCGCCACGCGCGCGATCAGCGCCGGCGGCACGAGCGGCTCGTCGCCCTGAACGTTGACGACGATCGACGCGTCGGCGAGGCCGAGCGCGGCCGCGGCCTCGGCGATGCGCTCGGTGCCCGAGGCATGGTCGGCGCGCGTCATGCGCGCCTCGAAGCCGTGCGCGCGCACCGCGTCCGCGATGCGCCGATCGTCGGTGGCCACGCACACCGGCGCCGCGCCGCTTTCGCGCGCGCGCTCGCACACGCGCACCACCATCGGCTTGCCCGCCAGGTCGGCGAGCGGCTTGCCGGGGAAGCGGGTGGAGGCGAGTCGTGCCGGAATCAGTGCGGAAAAGCGCGCCGCCTTGCCGCTCACGCGACCTCTTCGGCCGGGTCGAGCTTGCGCGCGTCTTCCTCGAGCATCACGGGGATGCCGTCCTTCACGGGATAGGCGAGCCGGTCGGGCTTGCACACGAGCTCGCCCTCGGCCTTGCGGTACACGAGCGGCCCCTTGCACAGGGGGCACACCAGGATCTCAAGCAGCCTTGGGTCCAAAGCCGAGCTCATCGAGCCTCCTCAGCAGCCACGTGTCGAACGCCGGGTCGGGCGCCGCGCGCACCGGCAGGATCCAGTGCGAGGGCTTCGCGAAGCGCTTGCATTTTACCGCGTCCTTCTCGGTCATCAGCACGGGGGCGTCGTCGCCGAACTCGAGCTCGGCGGCGCGGAACGCGTGGTGGTCCGGAAACGGGTGCGGCACGACCTTCAGCCCGCGCGCGGCGAGCCGCGCGAAGAAGCGGCGCGGGTCGCCGATGCCGGCCACCGCGTGCACGCGCCGGCCGGCGAAGGCCGAGAGCGGACGGCGCTCGCGCGCGTCGGTCGCGCGGTGCAGCTCCTCGCCCTCGAGCGTCATCGCGTAGCCCTTCACGCGCGGGTTGTCGTGCGCCACCACCGCGTCGACCGAGCGCAGCCGGCTCTTCGGCTCGCGCAGCGGCCCCGCGGGCAGCAGGAAGCCGTTGCCCAGGCCGCGCGCGTCGACGACCGCGATCTCGAGGTCGCGCCGCAGCGCGTAGTGCTGCAGCCCGTCGTCGAGCACGGCGATGTCGACCTCCGGGTGCGCGCGGCGCAGCGCCTCGATCACCGCCGCCCGCCCGGGACCGACCCACACCGGGCAGCCGCTTCGCCGCGCCATCAGTACCGGCTCGTCGCCGACTTCGGCCGGGTCGGAGGCGATCGTGGCCGCGCGCGGCGCCGTAGCCGTGCCGCCGTAGCCGCGCGAGACGATCGCGGGCGACCAGCGCCTGGATTTCAGCAGCTCCGCGACGTGGATCGCGAGCGGCGTCTTGCCGCTGCCGCCGACGGTGAGGTTGCCGATGGCGATCACGGGGATCGCGGCTCGCGCGCTGCGCTTGAGCCGCAGCGCATACGCGAGGCGCCGCAGCAGCACGAGCAGCCGGAACGCGACGCTCGCCGGCCACAGCAGCCAGGCCACCGGATGCTGCCGGTACCAGAAGGCGGGCGCGCGCGTGGCTAGCGGCTCGCTTGGGTGGTGAAGGTGATCCTCTCCAGCCCGGCGACGCGCGCGGCCTCCATGACGCGAATCACGGACTGGTGCGTGCTGTTGGCGTCGGCGCTCACGACGACCACGGGCTCGGCGGCCGTTCCGGCGGCGCGCTTCAACTCGCCGGCGAGCTGCTCGACGCTCACGTAGGCGACCGGCGTGCGGTTGACCACGTACTGGCCCTGCGCGTCGACCAGCACGTCGACCTCGCCCGCGTGCTCGAGTTGCCTGGCGGCGTCGGCCGAGGGCAGGTTGATCTGCAGCTCGTTGTACTTCGTGTACGTCGTGGTGACCATCAGGAAGATCAGGATCACGAGCATGACGTCGATCATCGGCACGAGGTTGAGCTCGAGCGCCTCGCGCTCCTTGCCGCGCTGGAAGTTCACCGGCGCGGGTCCTCGGGCCGCTCGCCGTGCACGATGTCGATCAGCTTCGCCGCCTGCTGCTCCATGTCGACGACGAAGCCGTCGACCTTGTTCTTGAAGTGGCGGTAGAAGATCAGCGACGGGATCGCGATGCCGATGCCGAACGCGGTGTTGTACAGCGCGACCGAGATGCCGTGCGCGAGCTGCTGCGGGTTGCTGCCGGTGGGCGACTGCGAGCCGAAGATCTCGATCATGCCGATCACGGTGCCGAACAGCCCCAGCAGCGGCGAGGCCGTGGCGATGGTGCCGAGCGTCGTGAGGAACCGCTCGAGCTCGTGCGCGACGGCGCGGCCGGCCTCCTCCACCGCCTCCTTCATCACGTAGCGCGAGCTCTTGTAGTTGCGCAGGCCCGCGGACAGCACCTCGCCGAGCGGCGAGTCCTTGGCGAGCTTGACCAGCACCTCCTCGTTCACGCCGCGGCTGTGGTAGACGGAGAGCACCTGCTCGAGCAGCGTCGGCGGGCTGATCTTGCTGCCGCGCAGCGTGACGGAGCGCTCGATGATCAGCGCAACCGCGACCACGGAGGCGAGCAGCAGGAACCAGATTGGCCAGCCTGCGGCCTGAATGATGGCGAACAAGATCGGCGCTCCGCGACGTTTGTTTTGTTTCCGGCGGACTTTAGCAAAAAGGCGGCGCGCGCGTTATCCACATTTCCTGTGGATAAGTTTGTGGATTTTCTCTGGGCAGCGCCGCGCTTGCCCCTTGTATCGCGCCGCGAGTCGGCGGCGACGAAAATTTCAGCAGTTCTTTCCGATGCGGAAACAGCGGCTTACGGAATAGAATCGGACTCCGTGAGGGATTGTCGCGCGAAGCGCCTGGGCGCGCGCGCCGTTGTGCATTAATGAGGCCGCGTGGAAACCGATTCGCTCCCTGAAAAATCCCCCGTCCTGACCGTCTCGGCGCTGCTGCGCAGCGTGCGCGAGACGCTCGAACGGCGCTTCCCGCTCGCCTGGATCGCGGGCGAGATTTCGAACTTCCGGCCCGCGGCCTCCGGGCACTGGTATTTCACGCTGAAGGACGAAGCGGCGCAGGTCGATTGCGTCATGTTCCGTAGCCGCGCTGCAGCATTGGAGTGGACGCCGGCCGAAGGCATGCGGGTCGAGGCGCGGTCCCTGGTGACCCTGTACGAGCCGCGCGGGCGCTTCCAGCTCAACGTCGAGCACATGCGCCGCGCGGGCCTGGGACCGCTCTACGAGCGGTTCCTGAAGCTGCGGGAAGCGCTGGAAAAGGAAGGCCTCTTCGATCCGGCGGCGAAGCGGCCGATCCCGGCGTTTCCAAGGTCAATCGGCGTCGTCACCTCACGACAGGCTGCCGCGCTTCGCGACGTGCTGATCACATTGCATCGCCGCAATCCTTCGATTCCCGTCATCGTCTACCCGGTGCCGGTTCAGGGCGAAGGCGCCGCCGCGAAGATTGCGGAGATGCTCCGTGTCGCGAATGCACGCAATGAGTGCGACGTCCTGCTGCTGGTGCGCGGCGGCGGCTCGATCGAGGACCTGTGGCAGTTCAACGAGGAGGTCGTCGCGCGCGCGATCCGCGCCTCCGCCATTCCGGTGGTGGTGGGCGTCGGCCACGAGACCGACGTCACCATCGCCGACTTCGCCGCCGACCACCGCGCGCCCACGCCCACGGCGGCGGCCGAGCTCGTCAGCCCTTCGCGCGAGGAGCTGCTCGCGCGCGTGGCCGAGCTTGCGCGGCGCGCCACGCGCGAGGCGCTGCGCCGGATCGAGACCGCGATGCAGATGGTCGACGCGCTGACGAAGCGTCTCGTGCATCCGCGCGAGCGGCTTCGCACGTCGCGGCAACTCCTCACCCAGCTCACGGCGCGCCTTTCGTTCGCGGCCACGCACCGGCTCGAAGCCCTGGCCGCCGGGCTCGCGCAGCTCAAGGGCGCGCTCGGCAGCCTCAATCCGACGGCCGTGCTCGAACGCGGCTACAGCCTGACGCGCAACGCGCAGGGTGAAGTGGTGCTCGACGCGGCGAAGGTCGGCGAGGGCGAGCGCCTGACCACGACGCTCGCGAAGGGGTGGATCGAGAGCGAGGTCCGGGCAAAGGGCCGGCCGTGAGGCGGGAGACATCCGATCCGGACGAGATCAGGAACACGCTCGGCCGGTTCATGAACAGCTTCGACCTGAAGGACTGGACGCTGATGGCGGAGCAGCTCGAGCCGCGCATCCGCGTCGACTACCGCGGCCTGCGCGGCGATCCGCCGCAGGAGCTCGACGCGGCCGACTACGTGAACGCGCGAGCGCAAGCGCTGCAGCACCTCGCGACGCACCACCTGCTGGGCAACGTCGAGGTGGCCGTCGCCGGCGATTGCGCATCCGTCGGTGCGAGCTGCATGATCTGGCGGTCGCGGGGCGCGGCGCAGTTCCATTCGCACGCGTACTACCGGTTCTCGATGGTGCGGCGGGGCGCGGCCTGGAAGATCGGCGCGATCGAGCAGCGCATCTTCTGGAGCGAGGGCGACCCCGGCATCCACCCGGGGGTCGGCCGCGGGCGCGACTCGTCGTCAACCCGGACTCCAAGGAGGATCGAATGAGCGAAGAACAGCACGTCGTCGTCGTCGACATCAAGATGCGCTTCACCAGCATGGTGATTTTCCTCGTGAAGCTCGCGATCGCGTCCATTCCCGCCGCGATCATCCTGTTCCTGATCGGCGCGGCGCTCTCGGCTGCGTTCGGCGGCTTCTTCGCCGGCTTCGGCCATCGCGTATGAAGCGCGCGCTGATCTCCTCGGGATCCACCTTCGAGCGCGAGATCGGCTACTCGCGCGCGGTCGTGCAGGGCGACTGGGTGTTCGTGTCGGGAACCACCGGCTTCGACTACTCGACGATGACAATCGCCGGGGACGTCGAGTCGCAGGCCGAGCAATGCCTGAAGAACATCGCCGCTGCGCTGCGGCAGGCGGGCGCGAGCCTGAAGGACGTCGTGCGCGTGACCTATATCCTGCCGGACGGCTCCGAGTTCCCGAGGGCCTGGCCGGTGCTGCGGCGCCATTTCGGCGAAGTCCGCCCGGCGGCGACGATGATCTCCGCCGGGGTCGCCGACCCGCGCATCAGGATCGAGATCGAGGTCACCGCGCTCAAGGGCGGCTGAGGACGCCTTAGAATCCCTGCCATGCCGGGCAACACCGTCCGCCTGCACCGCGTGCTGCGCGCGCCGCCCGAGCGCGTCTACCGCGCATTCCTCGATGCCGACGCGATGGCGAAGTGGCTGCCGCCGCACGGCTTCACGGGCCGCGTGCACTCGATCGACGCGAAGGTCGGCGGCAGCTACCGGATGTCGTTCACGAATCTCGCCAGCGGCCAGAGCCATTCGTTCGGCGGCAAGTACCTCGAGCTCGTGCCGAACGAGCGCATCCGCCACACCGACGTGTTCGACGACGCGAACCTGCCCGGGGAAATGCTCGTCACGGTGACGCTGAGGAAGGTCATCGTCGGCACCGAGCTGAACGTCGTGCAGGAAGGCGTCCCCGAGGCGATTCCCGTCGAGGCCTGCCATCTCGGCTGGCAGGAGTCGCTCGCGCTGCTTGCGCAGCTCGTCGAAGCCGAGATCCCGGGCTAGCGGCGACCGGCGGTGCTGCTCCAGGTCAAGGTCAAGCCGCGCGCGCGCGCCTCCTCGCTCGAGCAGGCGGCCGACGGCACCTGGCTCGCGCGGATCAAGTCGGCGCCGGTCGACGGCAAGGCGAACGCCGAGCTCGTCGC
>Ga0335085_10002823_pt1 | contig 31566 bp, 31 predicted proteins | sample Lox_Sample_45_FD_206712 | JGI IMG/M metagenome (GOLD analysis project Ga0335085, IMG submission 206712) | Soil microbial communities from Loxahatchee National Wildlife Refuge, Florida, United States - Lox_Sample_4.5 | ecosystem: Environmental > Terrestrial > Soil > Wetlands | place: USA... | reverse complement strand
TGTCTGGCCGGCCTGCAAGGTCAGGTCATATCGCTCGACATCGGCGGAACTCCCGTAGGAGAGCCGGCCTTGTTACTCCTGGTCGGCCTTGTTTTGACCTTATGTCTGACCGAGGCAGGGAAAGTGAAATCCACATAGGGAACCTCCGGGCAGCCGGCAGGCAGCGCACCGGTAGTTCCGGGCAGCGGTTCCCGGTTACTTCCCCACTTCCAGAATCGTAAACGATCCCGGGAGCATCGGCGCCCGCATACCGCGGCCGCGGCCGCCTTGCGGCGGATTTGCAGGTGGCGCGGGCGGCGGACCATACTCGGCGGCGATCAGGAAGATGTGTCCGGTCTTGCTGTCGAGCGTCAGGGTCTTGGCCATCGTCATGGTCTTCAGGTTCTGCTCGACTTCGAAATCCGTCGGGCTCTTCTCTTTGATGATCGTGAGCGTGCCGTCGCGCTGCGAACTGAAGGCTTCCATGGTCTTGGGGTTGAAGGTGGCGCCGTCGCAACCCTGCCCGATCGGCAAGGTGGTGAGGATCTTGCCATCCTTCGCGCTCAGAATCACCATAACCTGCGGCTCGCGGCAGGCGGCGAAGAGAATCTCGTTTTTCGCGTCCAGGGCCAGGCCGGCGCAGCCGTCGCCCTTGCCTTCCAGACTGTAGGTCGCGGTCTTTTGCATTTTGGCGGCATCCACCACTGCGATGCTGCCGCGGTTTTCGAGATCGATATAGACATGGCCCTTGTCATCGCTGACGGCCTGCTCGGGAGCGCCGCCGAGATCGATCGTACCGGCGACGGAGCCATCGGCGGCGTTGATCACGGTGACGTTCGGCTCACTGTGGCTCAGAATGTAGACGTGATCGGTGAACGGTTCGTAAAGGATGCCGTCGGGGCCGCCTTGCACGTCGATGGTCTTGATCGTCTTCAGATCCTTGGTATCCCACATCACAACCGGCTTACTGGTGGCGAAGCCGTGATGCGTCTTGGTGGAGACCGCGGCGCCGTGAGCGCTGGCATTCGGAATCTCGCCTTCGCTCTTCAGGGTGTCGAGATTGAAAACCGTGATGCGGCCGGGCTCGCCGCGGCTGGGTCCGCCGCGCGCAATGTACAGACGCCGGCCGGCGGAATCGGCATCGACGTAATCGAAGCCGCCATCGCCGCCTACCTTCTCGGTCTTGAGAATCTTGTAGGGGCCCTCCTGCGCCAGTGCCGCGGGCGCAAGGGTCGCCAGGGAAAGGGTGAATACCAGACAGAGTTGTCGCATGGAGTTTCTCCGAGCGGGGGCGGAATCTGAGTGGGGCTCCCGATCGGTGAACAGTATACTCCCGGGATCATGAACGGAAGATTAACGCTGCACGGCGAAAGCGCGCAAACAGCCCGCCCTGCCTGCGGCAATTGTTACCGACCGGAACTGCTGCTACATTCATACCGTCATGTCCACTCACCCAATCGCCGCCATCACCGGCGCCTCCGCGGGACTCGGCGCAACCTTCGCACAACGGCTTGCGGCGGACGGCTATGATCTCATCCTGGTGGCCCGCCGCCTGGGTGCGCTTGACCGGCTGGCGGCGGAGATTCGAGCGAAACACGCGGTTTCCGTCGAAACCATCTCCGCCGATCTCACGCGCGACGGCGATGTTGCGAACTGCGCACAACGACTCGCGTCCCTGGACCGTCTGCACCTGCTGGTCAATAACGCGGGCTTCGGTTCGCGCGGGCTCTTTTTCGAAGCCGATGCCGCGCAACAGGACGCCATGTACCGCCTGCACGTCGTGGCGACCGAGCGGCTCACGCGCGCGGCGCTTCCCGGAATGGTTGCCAGGCGCGCGGGCGGCATCATCAACGTTGCATCCGTCGCCGGATTCATTCAGAGCCCCGGCAATATCAGCTACTGCTCCACGAAGGCGTGGATGGTCAGCTTTACCGAGGGCCTTTTCCTGGAGCTCAAGACGATCGGCTCGCCCGTCACCGTGCAGGCGCTCTGCCCCGGCTACACGTACACCGAGTTTCACGACGTCATGGGCGTCGATCGCGCCAGGATCATGAGCGCGAGCTGGTGGTATTCGGCCGATTTCGTGGTAGGGGAATCTCTGCGAGGGTTTCGGGAGCGGAGGCTTCTGGTTGTGCCCGGCATGCGCTATCGCATCATCGTAGCCGCGGCGAAATTCCTGCCGCGAGGGCTGATCCTCAAGGCCGCAAGCCGGAGAGGATCGCTCGGCGAGCGCTGACAAACCGTGCGGCATCCGGCCGGAATCCGCTCGTCCGGCCGGATCCGTTCGCGTGTTCACAGTGGCCCTTTGACTACTGCATGGCAGCGATCGCGACCTCTTCGGGCGGGCCCGTTCTCGCGGTCAGTTCCCGGTTCCGGCGGGCGGGGAACACGAGCCCCGGCGCAGTCCCCTCGCTGCGGATTTCGGCCAGCACGTAGCGGTTCCCGTAATGGCGGAACAGCAGGCTGCCGGTCGCGCGCGCCGTCGTCGACGAGACGGTTTCGCCCGGAAAGACGCCCGCGATTTTGCCGTCGGCATGGCTGATCAGCACCGTGCCGGGCAGCGGTCCGGTCCGCACCATGTAGGAGCCCGCCGCAAGGGTGCGGCTGCCCGCGGTGAAGTCGAAGGGAACGTCCACTCGGAGCGGAGTCAGCGATTGAGCGAGAGCGGCCGTGGCCGCCAGCGCGGTAACCAGGCCAATGCGAAGAAGATTCGTTTTCATGGTATGACCTCCTTTCAGGTCGCAGCGCGGGGCGAACTGGATGCCGCCCTCTCGCCGTCACCCTTCAGGCGCAATCGGAGAGAGAAAACTGTCACGCCCCAAGAAAAAACTGTGTGGTGCTATGCGAGGGCCCGGCGGAAAGCGGAACTGCGCCCGACCGCCGTGCCCGATAGCGAACGTGGCATAATGAGTTCCAATTGGAGCCGGGCCCCACGGGGAATGCGCACGCCCGGGGAATTTCCCCGGATCTCGACCTGAACGAACAGCGGGTGTACTTCTGCCGGGCGCGGCAGGAACCACGGACAAACTCAAGGGTGGCGATGACTCGCGAACGTTGGCGGCGAATCGAAGAACTCTATCACCTGGCGCGCGAACGCGGCGCGGCCGTGCTGCGCAACGCCGATCCCGACCTGCGTCGTGAAGTGGAGAACCTGCTGGCGCAGGAATCGTCCGGCCAGATGCTCGATTCCCCGGCTGCCGACCTGCTACGGGAAACTCCTCGAGCGCAGCGAAGCGGCGGCGCGCCGGCGGACCTGCCCGGCCAGACGGTCGGCCATTACCGCATCCTCGGGAAGTTGGCCGGCGGCGGGATGGGTGTGGTGTACAAGGCCGAAGATCTGGAATTGGGGCGCGCGGTGGCGCTCAAGTTCCTGCCCGGGGAACTGGCTTGGGACGGACGGGCGCTGGAGCGGCTGCGGCGCGAGGCCCGCGCGGCATCCTCTCTGAATCATCCCAATATCTGCACCATTCACGAAATCGGACGCAGCGGCGAGATGACCTTTATCGTGATGGAACTGCTCGAAGGCGAAACTCTCAAGTCGAGGATTGCGAGCCGGCCGCTGGACATCGCGGACCTGGTCGAACTGGCCGGCGAAATCGCCGACGGGCTCGAAGCCGCGCACGCGGCGCGCATCATTCATCGCGATATCAAGCCGGCCAACATTTTCGTGACGCGGCCGCCGGCGGGGCAGCGCGGCCACGTCAAGATTCTGGATTTCGGACTGGCCAAAGCGGCATCTTCGCCGGACCACCCTTCGAACGAGACCACCTGCACCCTGCTCGAGCAACTCACCGACACCGGAAGCGTTGCGGGAACCGTGACCCACATGTCGCCCGAGCAGATCCGGGGCCAGCCGCTGGATACACGCACCGATCTGTTTTCCTTCGGAGTCGTGCTGTATGAGATGGCCACAGGCCGGCTGCCGTTCGAAGGAGAGACCGTGGGGGCGGTCTTTGATCGCATTCTCAACCGTGCGCCCCTTCCGGTATCGGGTCTCAACCCGGCGGCGCCGGCGGAACTCGAGCGCATCGTCAATCGTTGCCTGGAAAAGGATCGCGAACGCCGTTACCAGCGCGCGGTAGAGATCCGCGCCGACATGGAGCGCCTCGCGCGCGGCTCAACCGTCCCCGCTCCCAAACGGCGCATGGCAGTGTTGGGAGCGGCCGCCGCGCTGCTGGCCGCGGGCGCCATCGCGGGCTACTTCTCTGTTCACCGGGCACCCCGCCTGACCAGCCGCGACACCATCGTGCTCGGCGAGTTCGCCAACAAGACCGGCGATCCCGTGTTCGACGATACGCTGCGGCAGGGTCTGGCCGTGCAACTGGAACAGTCGCCCTACCTGAGCATTATCCCCGACGAGCGCACTCAGCATACGCTGCGGCTGATGGGCCAACCGGCCGATACCAGGCTCAGTCCGGAAATCGCCCGGCAGATCTGCCTGCGTGCGGGGAGCGCCGCCGTGCTGGAGGGCTCGATTTCCAGTCTCGGAGCGAAGTACGTATTGTGGTTGAGCGCCAAGAGCTGCGATACCGGCGTCGCGATCGATGAAGAGCAGGTGCAGGCCGATAAGAAGGAGGATGTTCTCAATGCCTTGACTGAGATCGCGAGCAGGTTCCGCACGCGCGCGGGGGAATCGCTGGCTGCAGTCCGGCAGCACCAGACTCCGCTGGCCGAGGCGGCCACCCCATCGCTCGACGCATTGCAGGCATACACCCTCGGGATGAAGGTCAACGGCACTGATGGCGCCTTCGCGGCCATTCCGTTTCTCCGGCGAGCCGTCGAAATCGATCCGAAATTCGCCGCTGCTTACGCGTGGCTGGGGCGAGCGTATTACGACACCGCGTCGGAGGAGTTGGGACAGGAGAATACCACCCGCGCCTGGCAACTGCGCGACCGCGCGAGCGACGAGGAGAGATTCTTCATCGACTTCTCCTACGAACGCCTGGTGCTGCAAAACCTGGAAAAGGCGCGGCGGACGCTGGAACTCTGGGCGGGGACATATCCCCGCGACGCGGGTCCGCACTCGTTCCTGGGAGCCAGCACTTCGACGGCGCTGGCGAGGTTCGAAGCCGCGCAAGAGGAGTGCCAGACGTCCATACGGTTGGATCCCGACCTGATATACCCGTACGGGAACCTAGCGTCGGTCTACATTTTTCGCAATCGCTTGCCGGAGGCGCAGGAAGCGCTCGCCCGGGCCGCGGCGCGCAAACTGGAAATCCCCGAGTATCTGGCCGTGCGGTATCAAATCGCATTCCTCAATAACGACAGCGCACAAATGAAACAGTTGGCGGCAGCCGCTCAGGAGAGATATGGCGCCGGGGAATGGATCCAGGACTGGATTCTCGATCAAGAGGGCTCCGTGCTTGCATATTCGGGACGTCTGCAGGAGGCGCGCGAGAGGTCCCGACGCGCCGTCGCGGTCGCGCGTCAGACGGGGCGCCTCGAAAGCGCATCACAGCACGAAGCCGCTACCGCGATGCGCGAGGCGCTGTTTGGAAATTTTCCGGAAGCCCGGCAGCACGCCGCCGTCACAACCGCCCTTTCCAACAATCCGCACGCCGTGTACGGCGCGGCGTTGGCTCTGGCTTATGCGGGCGATAGCGCCGGGTCCAGGAAACTTGCGGACGATCTGGAAAAACGCCACCCCGAGGATACGCTCGTGCAGTACAGTTACCTGCCGGTGCTGCGGGCGACTGCCGCGGTGAATCGGGCCGATCCGCTTCAAGCTGTCGACCTCTTGCGCACCGCGGCTCCGTACGAGTTGGGGTACCAGGGCGCCGCCTCGATCGGGTTCGTCGGCTCTCTTTACCCGGTCTACGCGCGCGGCCAGGCGTATCTGGCTGCAAAGCGGGGCGTCGAAGCGGCGGCGGAGTTCCAGAAGATTCTCGATCACCGGGGAATCGTGGCCAGCGATCCCATCGGCGCGTTGGCGCATCTCGAGATCGGCCGCGCATACGCGCTTTCGGGCGACGTGATGAAGGCCAGGGCGGCGTACCGGGAATTCCTCGAACTCTGGAAAGAGGCCGACCGCGACCTTCCCGTCCTGCAACGCGCCCAGCGGGAATACGCCTCCCTGCGCTGAGCCAAACCGGCGTGGCAAAGAGGAGCGTGCGGTGAACACAGGAAATCCGCCCCTCCTGCCGTCGTCCAGCAGTCGCAATGGCGACGGGAGAGCGGTTCATGCGGGAAGAAAATTGACAATCATTGACGGATGACGGTGGTAGAATGCTGCCATAGTTGGCGAGCGCGATTGCAGACGCGCGCCAATCTGGTATTAGAGATCGGAGGGGGATGATCGATGGCCACGGGCAGTTACGCCGCTCCAAAAGATCCGGGAAAGTTGGTCGACGCCAAGCTCAAGGAGAAGTTCAAAGAAGCCTGTGTGGAACTGGTCCGCATCGCGCCGCCCGACACATTCGGAATCTACGATGTGGGAAACACGGCCGAATCGCTCAAAGAATATGTAAGTAAGCTTTTGGGTCTGTTGGATCAGAAGCCATATCTCATGGCGGAGCTGGTCAAAGAGGACAAACAGACCGTTCGGCTCACCTACAAAGAGCTGGATAAGAAGTGGGTGGAAGGCGCGCTCGAAGAAGCAGCGAAGACTCTCCGGTTCAAGCAAAAGAAGGTGGAATATACCGCCTTCAGCTCGCGAATCGTGCCCGGCGACAACAAGGCTTGGATGGAGTTTCGCACTGTCGATTGCGTCTTTGCAGCGATCCTCGCGGTGCTTGGCTTCAAGCCCGGCAGTGCGCGAGTGGACCTCGACAAGCTGAAAGTCAAAGACAAAGGCTCCGTGGTCGAGCAGTCGGAGCAAGCCGAACAGGCAGCCGAAGACTGGTTGGCCAAAGAGCTCAATTTTTCGCGGCGAGTTACTCCCGATGTTTCTCTGATCTATCTTCTCGAAGAGCAGTTTCAATGGAAGCGGGTATCCGATGGCGATAAGGTTTCCGAGTTCAAGAAAAACAAAGCGGCGCCATCATCGTTTATCATCAGTTATCAGCAGAACGGCGACCAGTGGCACACCGTGTATGTCGATCATCCGAGTACCTCCGCCTGGAATGTAACCGATCGCCAGGCTTCGGCGAAGACCGCCGAACCCAAACTAAATGAGACCGGGCTGTGCGATGCCTGGCAGGTGGATAAAACCACTCCCGGCTTTCAGGAGCTGCAGAAAGCCTGGGACAGTCATTAGAGCGCGCGGGAAATCCCGCAGCATCTTCCGTCCAGGCAAACATGCTCACGCCCCAACCCGGGGCCGGGTCGCCGGATGCCTTTACCTGCTGACGGGCTTCTCGATCGTCCGGCCCATGTACGTTGGCCGCATTCTGGCGGTGCGCGACGATGCAGCCGCGACAATTCACAACATAGCCGTTCACGAACTGCTCTTTCGCTTCGGCATCGTCTCCGATCTGATCGCCAGTCTCGGCTGCCGGCTTACCGCGCTGGCGCTCTACGAACCGCTCCACGGGGTAGACCGGCCTGAAGGCTCCCGCGCCGGTTACGGTTTTCCCCCCACATTCACACCCAAAGTTGGGTGAAGCGGCGCAATAATACCCGAGAGTGTGTCGTAAATATCGATAATAAGGCCTTATTGATCTGATAAACTCGATTTGGCCTGCGGCGTGCTTCGGCAGTTCACAACACTGGCGCGGGCGGTTGCGTGCCGCCTGCAAGGTTACGAACCGCAGTTGCAACGGAATAGGGAGGTTGGCTTGCGCCGACTACTCCGGGATTCGGGTCATCTCATTCGGCCGGCGGCGGTCCTGCTGGCGGGCCTGGCACTCTTTTTGGTTATCCGCAGCGCCCTGGTTCCCAAGGCGTTCGGGCAATACGGGCACTACCGGCCCGGAGCGCTCCAGACCATTCGCGAACACCCCATTGCTTTCGCCGGGCACGAGCAGTGCGCGCTGTGCCACGAAGACGAAGCCAAGACCAAGGCATCGGGCAAACACGCCGGCGTGGCCTGCGAAGCCTGCCACGGACCATTGGCGCAGCATGCCGCGGACCCCGTCGCCAATGTGCCCAAGCTGCCGGTGGTGGCCGATCTCTGCCGCCGCTGCCATGAAAAAGACGCAGCCAAGCCCACGAACTTTCCGCAAGTCGTCACCGCCGAACATTCCGGCGGCATGGCTTGCAACGACTGCCACAAGCCGCACACCCCACACATATAAAGGAGACCGACATGGACATCAGCCGAAGAGACTTATTCAAAGTTGGCGGCAAGATTCTGGTGCTGGCCTCTGTGGGCGCGACGCTGGAACAGATTGTGGGCGCCGAACCCGCGCCGGACGCCTACAAAATGGCGGACCACTGGTGGGGGATGATCGTCGATATCGACAAGTGCATCGGCTGCGGCAACTGCGTGCGCGCCTGTTCGAAGGAGAACAACGTGCCCGACGGCTACTTCCGCACGTGGGTCGAGCGCTACGTGGTGGAGGAGGGTAAGCAGCCGCAGGTGGAATCGCCCAACGGCGCCATGAACGGCTTCCCGCCCCTCAAGCGCGAAGACGTGAAGAGCTTCTTCGTGCCCAAGCTGTGCAACCACTGCGCCGATTCGCCCTGCGTGCAGGTCTGCCCGGTCGGAGCGACCTTCGTCAGTCCCGACGGCGTGGTGCTGGTGGACCCGACCTATTGCCTGGGTTGCCGTTACTGCGTACAGGCGTGCCCCTATGGATGCCGCTATCTGAAGCCGTCGACCGATACGGTAGACAAGTGCACGTTGTGCTACCACCGCATCACCCAGGGGTTGACCACCGCCTGCTGCGAAAACTGCCCCACCGGCGCGCGGCAGCTTGTCGATTTCAAGAATCCCAAAGATCCGGTGCACGAATTCCTGCGCCATAACAAGGTCGAAGTGTTAAAGCCCTACATGGCGACCCAGGCCAAGGTCTATTACAAAGACCTCGATGGCTCGGTGCGATAAGGAGCGAACGATGATCCCCGGCGTAGACGGCTTCATGTATCCCAACGAGGTGGAGTTGCAGTGGAGCCTGCTGATTGTGCTCTATCCGTACATCACCGGCCTGGTAGCCGGCGCCTTCATTCTGGCCTCGCTGGAGCGCGTGTTCAAAGTGGAGGCGGTGCGGCCTACTTACCGGCTGGCGCTGTTGACGGCGCTGGCCTTCCTGCTGGTGGCGCCGCTGCCGCTGCAACTGCACCTGGGGCATCCGGAGCGCAGCTTCGAAATGTACCTGACGCCCCACAGCTCGTCGGCCATGGCGATGTTCGGGTTTGTCTATCTCTGGTATCTCACGGTGGTGCTGCTGTTGGAGATCTGGCTCGAGTTCCGCGCCGATATCGTGCGGCTCTCGCAGACTACCAAAGGGCTGCAAAGACTTATGTATCGCGTGCTGACGCTGGGCTCGGATAATGTGAGCCCGGCGGCGCGGCGCATCGATGACAAAGTCGGCTACATCGTGACGGTGATCGGCATCCCCTCGGCATTTCTGCTCCACGGGTACGTGGGGTTCATTTTCGGGTCGATCAAAGCCAATCCCTGGTGGAGCTCGCCGCTGATGCCGATCGTGTTTCTGTTTTCGGCCATGGTTTCCGGAATCGCCGCGGTGCTGCTGCTGTACGTGGCGTCGATGAAGATCAAAAAGATGGCCATCGATATGCGCTGCCTGGATACGATTGCCAAGTATCTGTTCTACGTCTTCCTGGTGGACTTTTCGCTGGAGATGCTGGACCTGGTGCATCGCACCTACGAAGCCGACGAAAGTTTCCGCAGCCTGGACTTCATGGTGCACACGCGGCTGTGGGGTTCGCACGTGATTCTGCAGATCGTCATCGGAACGCTCGGGCCGCTGGCGATCCTCGCGGCGACGCAGCTCTGGCGGTTTTCCGAGGCGCGGCGAAAGATGCTGTATGTGACGGTGTGCTGCCTCACTGAGGTCGGGATCTTTGCCATGCGCTGGAACGTGGTGATCGGCGGGCAGCTTTTCTCGAAGAGCTTTCTCGGCTACACAACGTATAAGGTTGCATTCGCCGCCCGGGAGGGACTGCTGCCGGCGATCGGGCTGATGATTCTGCCGTTTGTGATTTTCGTAGTGCTCATCAAGGTGCTGCCGCCCTGGAAGGCCGGCGAAACCGCCTGATACGGAGGTTGCCATGGCGCAACCGGATTACGAATCGCTGGTTCGCGAGATCCGCGAACTGGCGGAGCGCGTGGCGGCGCTCGAGCGGTATGTGGGGATCCTGCGGCCTGCCGGAGCGGGGGAAACCGCCGAGCCGGCCGCCGGGCCTCAGGAGACCGCCGACGCCCTGGCGGTGACTGCCGGGATGGTGCCGCTGGTGGGGCGGGCCCTGCTCGGGCTTGCCGGCGCGTACCTGCTGCGGGCCTTCACCGAAAGCGGATCGCTCGCGGCCTCCCTGGGCGCGGCGCTGGGAACGGTCTATGCTCTGGCGTGGCTGGCATGGGCGGCGCGCACGCCGGCCGGGCACAAACTGGAAACGGCCCTCCACAGCCTGACCTCGGCCATGGTGCTGGCGCCGCTGGTGTGGGAGACCACCGTGCGGATGGGCGCGCTGACCCCGTGGGAAGCGGCCGCGATCCTGTTCGTCTTCATCTTCTTCGGGCTGGCGCTCTCCTGGCGCAAGGCGCTGCTCATTCCGGCAACGATCACCACGGTCACCGGCTGCGGCACCGCCGCGGGATTGCTCGTCGCGACCCACGATGTGGTGCCGTTTACCCTGGTCTTTCTGGCTGCCGCGGCGCTGATCGAAGCCTCCGCCTGCCTGGAGCACTGGTTGAGCGAACGGTGGCTGGCGGCCTCCACCGCGGACCTCTCCGTGCTGCTGGCCACCTGGCTGGTGACCCGCGAGCAGGGCCTGCCGGAGAGCTATGCGCCCATTTCCCACGGGGCGCTGCTGGCGATGGTCGGCCTGCTGTTGGCGATCTACTTGAGCAGCACGATCGTGCGCACCCTCCTGCGCGGTTTCCGGTTCACCGGCTTCGAGACGGCGCAGTGCGGAGCGGCACTGGCCATCGCGGTCAACGCGGCCCTGCGGCTGAGTGAGCAAGTGCCGGCGCTGGCCCCGGGAATCGGGCTGTTCGCCCTGGTGTGCGCCGCGGCGTGCTACGCGGCGGCATTTCTGCTGCTGGAGCGGCGCGGGGGCGGGCGCAACTTCTACACTTATTCGACTTTCGGAATCCTGCTGGCGCTGGCCGGCACTTGGGTGCTGCTGCCCGAAAACGGGCTCATCGCGGCCTGGGCGGCGCTGGCGGTGGGATGCGTCTGGGCCGGCGGCCGGCACCATCGCGCGACCCTGCAATGGCACGGCGCCATCTACCTGGCGCTCGCGCTGGCGGTTTCGGGCGCGTGGGTCGGGCCGCTGGCGGAGACGGCGCAGATCGGTCTGGCGTCGTTCGGCGGGCTGGCTGCGCTGCTGTGTTATGCCGTGACCGGAAAGGGGTCGGGCCGCAACTTCGACCTCCTGCGGCTGGCCATTGCCGGAGCTGCCGCCTGGCAGACGGCGGGACTGGCGGCCGCGCTCCTGACCGCCGGATACCACGGAATCTTCGGGCCACAGGCCGTCCACGCCTATTGTGCCGCGCTGCGCACCGGCGTCCTGGCCTTGGGGTCGATGGCGCTGGCTTGGTCTGGAGCGCGCTGGCGCCGCCCGGAGTGGCCGCGGCTGGTCTTTCCCCTGATGGCGCTGGGCGGCTATCGGCTGTTGATGGTGGACGCGCACCAGGGCAGCAAGCCGGCGCTGGTGATCTCCATGCTGTTGTATGGGGGAACCCTGATGCTGCTGCCGAAACTGATGCGGAAAGCGGCCGTATAAAAGTTAAGGCCCCGAGCTGGGTAACTCGGGGCCTGCACTCAGAGAGTGGCGGCGGGAGGGGACTCGCCGCCAGGGATGCTGTCTGTATTGATTCGATATTAGCATTTAAAGGTCTGAATATCCATAATAAGAAAAGGAAACATTGGGGGTAGCAGGTGGAACATTTGGGGGGATTGCGCGGTAGGATGCCGTGGCGAAGCCCGGGGGGTGAAAAATCGGAAAAAAACGCCGGGGGCAAGACCGCCGGCGCTCCCGGAGATACAGAGGTAGCGACGGCGGCCTTGTCGCCGGCCGGACGGTGAGAATTCGGGAAAAAGCGGTCGCAGCACGACCGCCGGCGATCTTGTCGCCGCCTGCTTGCAGACGAATGGGGAAACCGGCCAGAAAAAGTTAAGGCCCCGAGCTGGGTAACTCGGGGCCTGCACTCAGAGGGTGGCGGCGGGAGGGGACTCGCCGCCAGGGATGCTGTCTGTATTGATTTGATGTTACAGTATTTCAGACCCGGTTGTCCAGTTTTTTTTAAAAAAAATCCGACGCTCCAAAAAGGCAGTACGACCTAGTCAAAAATACCCTCAGGGCGCGGTTAACAGTAACCACTACTATCCTCAGAAACTACTACAAACACAGCACTTGTCTGCTGGGTACCAGGAACACTAAGAGGTCCGGGTTATACCTGTCCGAATAACCAAAGACATATTGAGCAAGCGAGCCGCCCATTGGCATGATGCGGTTGAAAGGGCGGTGGCAGAGTGATCGAGACCCAAGAGGAAAACACTCTTGCGAATGGCGAGCGCGAGAGGCGGATGAAGCGTCGTTTCCAGATCGAGCAGGAAGTGAAATACAAGATGCTCTATGGACAGCGCATCGCCGAAACGGGCGTCGGCAAGACGATGAATATCTCCAGCGGCGGGGTCTGGTTCACCACGGAGACAATGCTGACCACGGGAATGCCGGTCGAGCTTTCCATGACGTGGCCCGTGCTGCTCAACGACTCCTGTCCGATGAAGCTCATGATTTACGGCTGCGTTGTGCGTAGCAACGAGCGCGGCGCCGCCGTGGCGATCGAACGGTACGAATTCCGCACGCAAGGTCGTGGTTTCCAGCAGCCGTCCGTGCCCGCGCCGGTCGAACTTCGCTTACCCAATTAGGTTGCCAGTCACCCCTAGTTAGTCCCCGGACCGGCGGGTCCTCGCACCACCCGCCCGTCCAGACCTGCCGCGCGCCGACGCAAGTCCCGCGCGGCGTTTTTCTTGTTGGGCATCAACCTGTTCCCGAAAACGCCCTCGGGGCATTCGTTCCCATTCGCACAGCGCCGCTCCGCCTCCCGGCGCTCCTGGCACGTGAGGTGCTGCCTCGGTGGCGTCGCGTGCACGAGCCGCAAAAGAGCAGGCAACCAAGCGGCCGGCACACAAGGAGAACCGATGCTTTGGACGATTTTCGTCATCCTCCTGGTCTTGTGGCTCTTGGGGCTGGTGACTTCTTACACTCTGGGCGGCTTCATCCATATCCTGCTGGTTGTAGCGATCGCTGTCCTGTTGATCCAGTTGATTACCGGGCGGCGGGCGGTGTAGCCGGCTTCAAATGGCCCGGAGCACGCGGGCCGGCAGGGTGACTATAGCCCAGACCAGCGCCAGCGCGCCGCCTACCGCGATTCCTACCAGGCGGAAAGGCAGCAAAAGCAGCCAGACCAACGGATAAATCACCAGCGCGAACAGCGCCAGCGGCCAGCACAACACCAAAAGCATGCACCAGAGCAGGAACTTCACCACGGTTTTTGCCTCCCAACAATCCTAATACGTACAAAGGCAAGGAATTGTTCGAGTCTGCTAGGATAAAAATTCTTAACAGATGCTGCGCTTTGAGACTGCCGGAGAGTCTCACGGGGAATGCCTGGTGGCGACCCTGAGCGGCCTTCCGGCAGGAATACCTATATCGATAGACGCCGTGAATCGCGAGCTTTGGCGCCGCCAGCAGGGCTACGGGCGAGGCGGCCGCATGAAGATCGAAACCGATCGCGCCGAAATTGTAGCCGGCGTGCGCCATTCACGCACCATCGGCTCGCCGGTGGCGATCCTGATCCGTAACAAAGACTGGCAGAACTGGACCGAAGCGCTTCCTGTGGAAGATGCCGAGGGCAGCGCCGATAAGCGCAAACCGGTGACGCGCCCGCGGCCGGGTCATGCCGACCTGGCGGGAGCGATCAAGTACAATTTTCACGATGCGCGGTACATTCTGGAGCGGGCCAGCGCGCGCGAAACCACGGCGCGGGTCGCGCTGGGCGCTATCGCCAAAGCGCTGCTGGGCGAATTCGGCATCCGCGTGCTGAGCCACGTGGTGGCAGTGGGGACAGTGCGGCTGGAACGCGCTGCCTCGTTCGAAGAACTCGCCGCCCTGAGCGAAAAATCCGAAGTGCTGCTGGGCTGCGTCGATGGCGCCACCGAAGCGCGCATGAAGGAAGTGGTGGACGAAGCCTACCGCACGGGCGATACCGTTGGCGGCGTCTTCGAAGTGGTGGCGCGCGGCCTTCCCGTAGGGCTGGGCTCCCATACCACCTGGGACGCGCGGCTGGACGGGCGGCTCGCACAGGCCATCGTTTCCATGCAGGCCGTCAAAGGCGTCGAAGTGGGGTTCGCCGCGGAAGGCGCGGCGGCCTTCGGCAGCAAAGTGCAGGACACGATTCACTACGACCGCGAGGCGCATCGCTTCACCCGCGGCGCCAACCGCGCCGGAGGATTGGAAGGCGGCATCACCAACGGGCAGGACGTGGTGGTGCGCGGCCTGCTGAAGCCGATTTCGACCTTGCGGCGGCCCCTGGAATCGGTGGATCTCGAAACCCGCGAACCCGCGCTTGCGGCCTATGAGCGCAGCGATGTGTGCGTGGTGCCCGCTGCGGGGGTGATCGGGGAAGCCATGGTGGCGCTGGTGCTGGCGCAGGCGTTTCTGGAAAAATTCGGCGGCGATTCCCTGGCCGAGACACGCCGCAATTATGAGAATTACATCGAGCAGGTGAAAAATTTCTGAACGTATGGTTTATCCGATAGTGAAATACGGCAACCCCGTGCTGGAACGGGAGGCCGAGACGGTGATCGAATTCGATACGCCGGAGCTGCACCAGTTTCTGGCGGATATGTTCGAATCGATGTATGCCGCCAAAGGCGTGGGGCTGGCCGCGCCGCAGATCGGGGTCTCCAGGAAGATCGCGGTAATCGATTGTTCCAACGGCGAAAACGAAGCCGACAAGATCGTTCTCATCAACCCGCAGATTCTCAAAGTCGAGGGGAAGCAGGAAGGAGAAGAAGGCTGTCTCAGCATCCCCGGCTTCCGCGAGCAGGTGCGGCGCGGACACAAAGTCACGGCGCGGGCGCAGAACGTCAAGGGCGAAGAGTTCGAAGTCACCGGCGAAGATCTGCTGGCGCGCGCCCTGCAGCACGAGACCGATCACCTCTACGGCCGGCTCTACATCACGCACATCAGCGCTCTCAAGCGCGACCTGATGAAGCGCAAGATCAAAAAAATGCAGCGCTCCGGGGATTGGGACTGAGCGGAGCGATGCGCACCGTGTTCCTCGGCACCCCGGCCTTCGCCGTCCCCACGCTGCGGCGCATGACGGAGGCGGGGCACGAGGTGCTTCTGGTTGTCACGCAGCCGGATCGCCCCAAGGGGCGCGGCAAACAACTGGCGCCGCCCCCGGTGAAAGAGGCGGCGCTCGGTCTGGGAATCGAAGTGTATCAGCCGGAGCGCGTGCGGCGTCCGGAAGCCGTCGAGCGGCTGCGCGCCCTGGCGCCGGAGGTCATGGTAGTGGTGGGCTACGGGCAAATCATTCCGCAGAGCGTGATCGATATTCCGCCGCTCGGCATCGTCAACGTGCATGCGTCCCTGCTGCCCAAATATCGCGGTGCGGGACCGGTGCAGTGGGCGATCGCGAACGGCGAAACGCGCACGGGTGTGACGACCATGCGGATCGATGCCGGCCTGGATACGGGCGACATGCTGCTGCGGGCGGAGACGGAGATCGGCGCCGAAGAAAACGCCATCGAACTGGGTGAGCGCCTGGCGGAGATGGGAGCGGCGCTGCTGGTGGAGACGCTCGCGGGGCTGCGCGCCGGCGCCATCGTTCCCGAAAAACAGGACGCCTCGCTGGCCACCTATGCGCCCTTGTTGAAGAAAGAAGACGGCGCCATCGACTGGACGCATTCAGCCGAAGAGATCCACAACCGCGTGCGTGGATTCCAACCCTGGCCGGGCGCTTACACCGGGTTTCGCGGCGAGCGGCTGCATATCTGGCGGTCGCGCGTGCATCCTGAGCCGGCGGGACGGGCCGCCGGCAGTGTGGTCAGCCTCAAGCCGCTGGCCGTGGCCACCGGAGCGGGCGTGCTGGAACTCCTCGAAGTGCAGGCGGAAGGACGCAAGCGCATGCCGGCCGCGGATTTCGCAAACGGACAGCACATCGCCGAAAATGAGATTTTAGGAGAGTCACGCATTTGAAGCTGCCGCTGGGATACGCATACGCCGCCACATACGCGGGCATCCGCCAGGCGGAAAAGGACGACCTGGCGCTGATCGTCACCGGACTGCCGGCCAGCGCCGCCGCGGTGTTCACGCAGAACCGCGTGCAGGCGGCGCCGGTGCGATTGTGCCGCCGCCACCTGAAGCTGTCGCGCGGGCTGGCGGGAGCCATCCTGGTGAACGCGGGCAATGCCAACTGTGCTACCCGCACGGGCGATGCGGTGGCGCTGGCGACGGCGCGCGCCGCGGCGAAGCTGCTCAAGATGCCGGCGGTGCAGGTGCTCCCCGCCTCGACGGGCGTCATCGGCGTGGAACTGGACGCCGCCAAAATCACGCGCGCGCTGCCGCAGTTGATCGCCACATTGAGCACCGAGACCTTCGACGCCGTGGCCAACGCGATCATGACCACGGACCTGGTTCCCAAGACGGCCTTCGCCGAGGCGCGGCTGCGGCGCGGCACAGTCCGTGTGGCGGGTATGACCAAGGGTTCGGGCATGATCCAGCCGAATATGGCCACCACTCTCGGTTTCGTGATGACCGATGCCGCCATTGCGCCGGCAGCCCTGCGCGCCATGCTGAAGCGCGGGGTGGAGCGCAGCTACAACCGGATCTCCGTCGATGGCGACACTTCCACCAACGACACGCTCGTGCTTCTCGCTAATGGCGCCTCGGGCGTGCGCCCGGATCCGAAAGAACTGGCGAAGGTGGAAGAGGCGGTGACGGAGGTGATGGAATCGCTCGCGAAGGCGATTGCGCGCGATGGCGAAGGCGCGGCCAAGCTGGTAACCATCGATGTCACGGGTGCGGCGAATGACGATGCCGCGGCGCGGATCGCGCGCGCGATAGCCAATTCGCCGCTGGTCAAGACAGCGATTGCCGGCTCGGACCCCAACTGGGGGCGTGTTCTCTCGGCGGCCGGCAATGCCGGAGTGGCGTTCGATCCCCGGAAAGCGGACATCCACATGCAAGGCGTAGCCGTGTGCCGCGCAGGGTTGGCGGCGCCTTTCTCCGAAGAGGAGCTGAAGCAGAAACTGGACGCCCGCGAGTGCCAGGTCCGCTTCGCCATCCGCGGCCAAGGGAAGGGAAGTGCGCGCTTCTGGACCTGCGACTTCACCGAAGGCTACATCCGCATCAACGCCAGCTACAGGACGTGAGAATGACGCGCCGTCCGTTCCTGTTCGCCGCGCTCGCAACGCCCCTGGCGCGCCTTTTGCGGGCGCAGACCGATGACGGCGTGAAGGCGCTGTTTCAGGCGGCCATCGACGACCTGACGCAGCGTAAGACTGGCGCTTTCTGGCTGCTGTTCGACTCCGCCATGCCCGGTTACAAACAGATGCGCCGGGATTCGCAGGCGCTGGTCGACGGGTTCGATGTCACCGCGACTGTGGAATTCACGAAGATCGCGGGCTCCGGCGCCGCCCGCGCGGTGCAGATGGACTGGGGCCAGCAGATGGTAAGCCGCACCGGCGCGCGCAGCCATACCACGCGGCATGTGCAGGTGCAGTGCCGCGTGGAGTCGAAAAACGGCCAATGGCTGGTCGCCGCCTTCGCGCCGCTCAGCCTGTTCACGCCGCCCGATGTGGACGGGGCGTGGGAGACGATTGCGGCGGCGGCGGGGGCGCTGGCGCACGGCGGCTTCAATTTCCTGTCGCCCGAAGAGAGACGCGGAAACGCCGTCGAGTTTCTTTCGATCTTCGACCGTTCGATGCCCGGGTATGACGAGCTGCGCTCGGATGTCATCGCACTGGCGCGCGATTTTCAGGTGGATTCGGCGGTGGAACTCGTAAGCGACGAAGGCGGCGACACCCGCCGCACCCTGAAGCTCGATTGGGACCTGGGGCTGATTTCCCCGATGACCGACGTTTCCCGCGTGCACCGGCACGAGACAGTCACGCTGCAGATGAGCCGCAACGGGAAAAAGTGGCGCGTCACCGCGCTCGAGCCGCTGGCGTTGTTCGCGGTGCCAAAGGCGTGACTGCAGGCGCCGGCCCGCGAGGAGTTACTGGCCCGAGACCGCGGTCGGCGCGGGAGCGTCGGTAGCGCTGGGCTTGACGAAAGTGATCTCCCAGAAGGATTTTCCGTAGACGTACAGGCGCGCCTTTTCGCCCACGGTGGAATCCGTGCCGTGGTCGCCCCGGCCCAGCACCTGCGGATACCATCCGGTGCTATTGAGGAAACGCTTCGGCTTGGACCACGCATCCGGGTTGCTCAAATCGGTGCCGAAGCTGGCAAAGATGCCATCCTGCGGAAATCCCGTGGTGCAGCAGGAATGGTTCAGCAGCATGACGAAAGACTGCAGATACGCGTTCCACTCGATGGAAGGACCCCAGAAGGCGTTGGTATTCGAATCCTGCCATCCTACCTTGGCGGGGAAGATGGGGGTGGTATGGCCGCCGATTCCGGGCTCGGTCCACGCGCCGTTGTAATATTTCCAGACTTCTCCGGCCGGTCCGAAGCGCGCCGCAAACGGCATGCGCGCTACCACCACTCCCTGTTCCTCCAGCGGCCCGCCGTAGTGGCCGAAGAAGAAGTAGAAGAACTGGTGATCGTGGTCCGGAATGACCGAGACATCGCCGTTGCCGCCGGCGAAATAGCCGTTCTGCTCGTTGCAGTTCACCGGGTCGCCCGCGGTCAGAATCGGGCCCATGTCCCGCCAGGTCTCTCCGCCGTCATAGGAGACGGCCGCGCCAATCTGCGGCACTGCGAGCCGGCTGGAGCTTCCGCAGACGCCCCAGTGCTCCTGGTGATACCAGCCGAAGACCGGACCGCTGGGATCCACCCAGGTGGCTTCCATCCAGGTGGGCCAGGGATTGATGGTCTTGAAATTGACCGGAGACGCCGCGCTGAGATGGAGCTGATCGGCGCCCTGGCTGCGCATAGGGCCATTTCCGGTCGAGTTCAGCAGGTTGAGTTGGCCGTTGTACCAGAAAGCGGGGCTATTGGAGTCCACTTGTCCGGGCATATCCACTTCCGGAGCCGAGTGCACTCTGACCTCTTGCGCGAAGAGACCGGTACCACAACAGACCGCAAATACGGAAAGAACGGTATGGCGCACACCTTTGTGACGCCACAAGCGGGGAGGCCGTTACGGTTTCCCCGCAGAGAACGTGTACGGTCCCACCAAAATGGGGGTAGAAGAAACCGGATGATAGTAAACAGAACCGGATTTCTGCCAGCTCGCCAGCTCTTTTCCGTCGTCATTCCACGGCAGCAGGCAGACGACTCCACGGCTGCCGGCGAGCATCGGCTCTTTTGTTCCCGGAGGGGGCGCCGGCAGCGGTAAATGATGATAATAGAGTTGCACTGGCTGCCCGAGCGCCGGATGCTGCGGCGAGCCCGGCAGAATCACTACGTAATCGTCCGGGAAATAATAGGAGACCTGCCGGGACCCCACTGAAGAGCCGTAGTGGACGATCGTCAGGGGCCCTTTCTTGTCGAGCGCCTCGATGGAATCGAGCGCGCGGTTGGTCATGAAGTCCACGTCTTTTGCCGCACGGTAACTGGATGCGCGCGCCAGTTTGCCGGGCGGATGGAAGAAGATGATCATGTGGATCACGATCACGGCGCAGGCCATGCGGATTATGCGCCGGCTGTTCCATCGTTCCAGAACCGCGGCCAGCACGGCGCCGCCAACGACGCTGAGCACAGGAATGCTTCCCAGCGCCTGGTCGGGATCGCCGATGTGAATAAACGCGGAAAAGAGAAAGAAGGGCAGAAACAGGACGGCAAGAAACGCGGCCTTGCGGCGGTCGGGGCGGATGCGGGGCAGAAATGGCAAGGCCCAAATCCAGGCCAGCGCACCCAGGAAATTCCAAACTACCGCTTCGGCGAACATGTGCCAGGCCGCGCCGCGCGTGGCGCCGAATGCAGCCGAAGTGCCGCTGAACTGCGCCAGCGCGTATTGCCAGAGCAGTGAGGTGAAGGGGTGGACTCCCCCCACCGCGAACAAAACCGCGATCAGCCAGGGCGCCACCATCAGGGCGAGGGCGGTCAGCCCGAGGACGAGGCGACGGGTAGAGCGCCCGGTCTGAAACCAGACCCAGACGAGAATCAGCGAGAGGAGCACCGATTCCACGGGGCGGAAGCCCGCCGCGACCCCCAGGGCCGCGCATGCGGCATAAAACCAGCGCGGCTCGTCCGGACGGGAAAGAGCGCGCCAGGCGAGCAGCGCCACTCCGGTGGTAGAGAGCGCCAGGAATGTGCGGATCTCGTTGGTGATGCCGCCGAACCAGAAAGTCGGGTTGGAAGCCAGGAGCGTGGCGGCGAGGATGCCCGCTGTGCGTCCGAACATGTCTCCGGCCAGGACGCGCATGAGCGCCGTGGCCGCGCACGCCGCCAGCAGTCCCGCGATCAGAAAGACCTCTTCCGGGCGCACGACCCAGAAGTGGATCAAGCGTGTAAGTGCAACAAATAAAGGATATCCGGGTGGCTGCGGCTGGTGCAGCGCAGGGTCGAACCTCTCCAGAGCATAGGCGAAATTGGCGCTATCGAAATAATACAGATGGCGCGGCGCCAGCGGCCAGCGGGAGGCTACGATGAATCCGCACAGAGCTGTCGTGTACAAGGCCGCGGGCAGGGCAGACCCCTTCCCGGAGGCCGGTTTGCCTTGAAACATTCTTCACCCGAACCAGAAATGGCTTTCCTGTTTGTACAGCGCCTGTTTTCAGTGCGATATCCAGTAGTTTCTGTATTCGTAAAAAAATTGGAACTTTGTGGCTAGAGGGGGGCGGGAGGTAGCCACGAATGAATACGAATGAACACAAATCATTCGGAATGTTGGCATTATCTGCGTTTAACGGCGTTCATCGGCGGCCAATTCTTGGCCAATTCTTATTCCATTTGCTTTTTGCCGAAGCAAGCTGTTACGGTGAGGCATCCGAATGGTCTCGCCTGTGCTCAGCCGGGAGGAGGAACTCTACTGGCTGGCTTTGAAATTGGTCCCGGGACTGGGCACCAGAACCAGCGCCAAACTGCTCGAACGCTTCCGCACTCCGCAGGCGGTGTTTCGCGCTACCCGCACGGAACTGGAGGGCGCAGGACTCAGTGGGGCGATGGCGCAATCCATCGCCAGCGGCTGCACTTTTGAGGACGCAGCGGCGCAGCACGAAAAAATGGCGGCGGCGGGCGCCGTGATGGTGACCTTCAGCGACCCGTCGTATCCGCGGCTGCTGCGGGAGATCTTCGATCCGCCGACGGTTCTGTTTGCGCGGGGGCGAGTGGAACTGCTGGGGTCGCTCGCGCTCGGTGTGGTGGGAACGCGGCGGCCTACGCCTTACGGCCTGGCGGTGGCGGAGCGGCTCTCGGGCGACCTGGCGCACGCGGGCCTCGCGATCGTGAGCGGCATGGCGCGCGGCGTGGACACGGCAGCCCATAAGGGCGCGCTGGCGGCCGGCGGCGACACCATCGCGGTGCTCGGTTGCGGGGTGGATGTCGTCTATCCAACTGAAAACAAAAAGCTGGCTGCGGAGATCGCGGACCGGGGCCTGATCCTCTCGGAATTTCCCATGGGCGCCACGGCGTTTCCGCAGAATTTTCCTATTCGCAACCGGATCATCAGCGGCTTGAGCGTCGGGGTGCTGGTCGTGGAGGGCGCCCAATACAGCGGTTCGGCCATCACCGCGAAGCTGGCGATGGACCAGGGGCGCGAGGTTTTCGCCGTTCCGGGGAATATCACGTCGAAGGCCAGTTGGGGGCCTAACCTATTGATAAAACAGGGTGCCAGGCTCGTCCAGGACTGGAACGACGTCGTCACGGAGCTGCCCGCCGAGGCGCGCCGGCAACTGATCGAGAAGGGCAAGCGGCGGCTTCTGGAGGCGGATCGTGCATCCGATCGGCCCGAACAGGCATCCTTATTGAGTGGCGCCGGCCCGGAGCTGGGCTCCGCAGCCCGGCGGGCGCTGGAAGTGCTGCAAGTGGACGCCCCCATACATCTGGATGATCTTCTTGAAAAAGTTGAAGATACTTCGGCGTCGGAACTCATCGCAGCGCTTTTTGAATTGGAAATGCTGGGGCTCATCAAGCAACTGCCCGGCAAGAACTTTGTGAAAGTGTGGTAAGGTCAACAGGGTAATCTGCTGGCGGCCACGGAGGGTGCCGCATTCCGAAAGTTTTTATGCCAAAAGCTCTGGTAATCGTGGAATCGCCTGCGAAGGCGAAGACCATCAACAAGTACCTGGGCAAGCAGTACGTTGTTAAAGCTTCGCTCGGCCACATCAAAGACCTGCCCAAGAAAGACCTGGCGGTAGATATCGAGCGCGGATTCGAGCCGCGCTATGAAGTCATCGAGGGCAAAAAGAAGCTCATTCAAGAGCTGAAGCAGACCGCCAGGACCGTAGAGAACGTGTACCTCGCGGCCGACCCGGACCGCGAAGGCGAGGCCATCTGCTATCACCTGCAGGAAGAACTGCGCGACGGCAAGAAGCAGGGCCCGCGCATCTTCCGGGTCATGTTCAACGAGATCACCAAGAACGCGATCCAGAAGGCATTCGAGAAACCGGGGCAGGTGAACGTGTCGCTGGTGGACGCGCAGCAGGCGCGGCGCGTGTTGGACCGCCTGGTGGGCTACAAGATTTCGCCGCTGTTGTGGGACAAGGTGCGGCGCGGCCTTTCCGCGGGACGCGTGCAGACAGTGGCGCTGCGGCTGATTGTGGAACGCGAGCGCGAGATCCGCGCCTTCGTGCCCAAGGAATACTGGACCATCGATGCCGACCTGCTGGCGAAGAAGCCGCCGATGTTGGTGGCGCGGCTGATCCGCATCGCCGAGGATGGCGCCGACGTCGGATCGCAGGAAGCGGCCACCGATGTGGTGGCGCAGCTCGATGGCGCGCCGTACATCGTCAAGAGCGTGACCACGCGCGAGAAGCGGCGCAACCCGGTCGCTCCGTTCATCACGTCGACGCTGCAGCAGGAGGCTTCGCGCAAACTCCGCTTCAGCGTGAAGCGCACCATGATGCTGGCGCAGCGGTTGTATGAAGGCGTCGAGGTGGGCAAGGAAACGGTCGGACTGATCACCTATATGCGCACGGATTCGACGCGCATTTCCGACGATGCCATTGCCGACGTGCGGCATTACATCGGCGAGCGCTACGGGCGGGAATTCCTGCCCGATTCCCCGAACGTATACAAGTCCAAAAAGGACGCGCAGGACGCGCACGAAGCCATCCGGCCGACTTCGATGGCATTTGGGCCGGATACGGTCGAAAAGCACCTCGCCGAAGACGAAATGAAGCTCTACCGGCTGATCTGGAACCGTTTCGTAGCCTGCCAGATGACGCCGGCACTCTACGACCAGACCACCATTGATGTGACGGCGAAGGGCAAAAACGGCCTGGATTACACGTTCCGCGCCACCGGCAGCGTGCTCAAATTCGAAGGCTTCCTCAAGGTCTACCAGGAGGGCAAGGACCAGACCGATGAGGAAGACGAAGAGATGAAGCACCGGCTGCCGCTGGTTACCGAAGGCGAGCAGTTGCGCTTCAAGGCGATCCGCCCCGAGCAGCATTTCACCGAGCCGCCGCCGCGCTACAACGAAGCCACGCTGGTGAAGCGCCTGGAGGCCGATGGTGTGGGCCGGCCCTCCACCTACGCTTCGATTCTCTCCACCATTCAGGAGCGCGAGTACGTAAAGAAGGAAGGCGGAAGGTTCACCCCCACCGAACTCGGCATGGTGGTGACGGACCTGCTGCTGGAGAGCTTCGACGACATCTTCGACGTGAAGTACACGGCGCGGATGGAAGAGGAGCTGGACGAAATCGAAGAAGGCAAACTCGACTGGCGGCAAGCCATGGGCGAGTTTTACGACCGCTTCGACAAAGATCTGAAGCATGCCGAAGAGCACATGACGGACGTCAAGCGGATGGAAAAACCCACCGACTTGACGTGCGAAAAGTGCGGCAAGCCGCTAGTGATCAAGTGGGGCAAGCACGGCAGCTTCATCGCCTGCACCGGATATCCCGACTGCACCTACACGCGCGAACTGACGGTGGACCTGCCGGATGTCGACAAGGTGGATCTTTCCGAGCAGGGCGAAGAGGAATACTGCGAGAACTGCGGGCGGCCGATGGTTTTGAAGAAGGGCCGCTTCGGGACGTTCCTGGCATGCACGGGATATCCCGATTGCAAGACCACCAAGCAGATCGGCGGCACACAAAAGAAGCCCGACCAGCCTCTGGACGAAAAATGCCCGCAGTGCGGCAATCACCTGGTGCTGAAGAGCGGGCGCTTCGGCGAATTCACGGCCTGCAGCAACTATCCGGCTTGCAAGTACGTGAAGCAGAAAACCATCGGGGTGAAATGCCCGGAGTGTTCGGAAGGCGAAATCATCGAGCGGCGCTCCAAGAAGGGCAAGACATTCTACGGCTGCAACCGGTACCCCGATTGCACCTTTGTGGCGTGGGGCAAGCCGGTGCCGGAAAAGTGCCCCGAGTGCGGCAGTCCCTACATGGTGGAGAAGTGGCTGAAAGCCGGGCCGGTGTGGCAGTGCCCCAACGGCGAATGCAAACACAAGCAGCCGGCGCCGGCTACGGACACCGGCGCCGTGGCGTGAACCTCACATTACAGGCCTGTAACTCCTCAATATGGTAGAGTGGACTCATGGGCCGTTCTTTCCACTGGACCGACGGGCACGCGGTGTTTGTGCCGGAAATCGACGCGGAGCACCGCAATATTTATCGCGCGGGCGCGGCCTTGGACCATGCTCTGCTGGCGGGCGCGCGGGCGCCGCAGATTCGCGAGATGGTGCGAGCCGCGGTGTCTTCGATTGAAGATCACTTCGCCCACGAGGAGCGTCTCATGCGCGCAGCGCGCTTCAGCGGCCTCGAATGGCACAAGCGGCAGCACGATGGCGCGCGCAAGCGGGTGAAGTCCTTTGCCAGGCGCTTGGAGGCGGGCGAGAAGCAGGCCGCGCAGGAACTGCTGGATTACCTGGGGCCCTGGATGCGCGACCATGTCGGCCTGGCCGACCGCATGATGTGCGCGTACCTGCGCAACCGGCAGCGAATCGCAGCGGCGTAGCCTGCGTCTTCAGATTCGCGCTACGAAGAAGGTTCGTCCTTCGCCCAGCTGGCCGGCCATTCCGAGATCGCCCGCGTCATAGCAGGAGATTTCGCCAAAGCCGGCGTGCTCCAGGGCCGCGCCGATTTCATCCCCTGAATAACAGCGCTCCACGATGGTGGCATCGGAGCGTCGCCACGCGCCTTCGATCAACCGGAACATGGTGACGGTGCAGCGCGCGAGGTGCGTGCGGAAATCGAAGCCCGCGCCGGTGATGGTGAGGACGTGATCGTCGCGCACCAGCGCGAACGATTCTCCCCAATGCGTCTGGTAGGCGTCTTCGAGCAGCATGTCGAAGGCGAAGAGTCCGCCGGAAGCAAGCGAGGCCGCTATGTTTCCAAAAGTGGTCCGCAGTTCCTCGAGCTCCAGCAGGTGATTCAGCGAATCGAACGTCGAGACGGCTCCTGCGAAGCGGCCCGGCGCGCGGAAGCGCGCGGCATGGTCCACCGTGAAGCGGGCCTGCGGGACATTGCGGCGGGCGAAGGCGATCATTTCGGGGGAAACATCGAAGCCCTCGACCTGGTAGCCGCGCTCGGTGAGCATCCCGCCGAGGCAGCCGGTGCCGCAGCAGACATCGAGAATACGCGCGCGTGCGGGCAGGTGCGCCAGCCAGATGCGTTCGAGAATGGGGAAGGCGAGGCCGTGGAAGTCGGCGTTCCAATAGCGGTCGTAGAACCACGCGAAATCGTCGTACGCAGCCATACCCTGGTTCAGCATGGCATACTGGAGGTTTCCATGCGTAGAAAACTGGCGGTGGTATTGAGTGTGGCGGCGGCGCTGGCGCTGGCGGGCTGTTCGCAATCGAGCGATGCGAACAAGGAGACCGCCGCGACGATTCCCGCGAAGGACCAGCAGTCGCCCGATCTTTTCAAGGTCAACTTCGACACCTCGAAGGGCCCCGTGGTGGTGGAGATTCATCGCGACTGGGCGCCCAACGGAGTGGACCACTTCTATACACTGGTGAAGACGGGCTTCTTCGACCAGGTGCGGATCTACCGCGTGGTGCGCGATTTCGTGGCGCAATTCGGAATTGCCGCCGATCCCAAGACCAACGCCTTGTGGGCCAACGGCAACATTCCGGACGACCCCGTGCGGCAGAGCAACGTGCGCGGCACCCTGACCTACGCAGCCACGGGGATGCCGAATTCGCGCAGCACGCAGCTCTTTTTCAACCTGCGCAATAATTTCATGCTGGATTCACGAGGCTTCGCGCCGATCGGCAAAGTGGTGAGCGGAATGGATGCGGTGGACAGCTTCTACAACAGCTACGGGGACATGCCGCCGAACGGGATGGGGCCGGACCCTTCGATGATCGGGGAGCAGGGGAACTCGTACCTGGACAACCATTTTCCGCGGCTGGACTACATCAAAAAGGCGACCGTGCAGTGATATAGTAGAGGTGGCTCTGCCCCGATGCGAAGGGGACCAGGAAGTTACCAATACAGGGTCAAATTGGATCGACGTGGCCCGGCGGGGTGCAAACTCCGCCGGGTTTTCGATTTTTCGGGCAGGTGCGAACCGGCCGCGCGCTTCAGTGCGCCGAGTATTGCTGCTGCGGCGGGTTCAGTTTGATCTCGATGGTCTTTTCCGGCTCTTCGATCTGGAAGACTTTGCCGAAGGTCTGGTAGCCCTTGGCGTTGATCTGAATCAGAATGTTGCCCTGAGGGATGGCCGGGACATCGGCTTCGCCTTCCTGGTTGGAGCGCATTTCGAACGTGGTGCGCACGGCGCGTCCGAAGCCCTCGCGGGGATGCTTCGCATTGGCGTGCCAGCGTACAATGACCTCCGCCTGGTCGATGGGGTGGCCGCCCTGGGTCTTGACCTGGATGGTGAGCTTGGTCATGTCGGCGGCGTGCGCCGCGAGAGCGGTCGCCAGCAGGGCAGAAATCGCGAGAGATAGCTTAAGCCAGCGCATAATCCGATTATAAAACGCGCTGGTATAATGGTTTTGGAAACACCCACTGGCCTTTCGATATGGGGGGCGTAACGGATTCGACGGGATCGAATCGGGGTGGGGAGGCGTGCCGGGTTCCGAGCTCCCGTAAAACGATCGGAAAACCATAACTGCCAACACGCAGTTTGCATACGCTGCCTAATTAATTAGGTAGCCGCTCCAGCCGCTGAGCCCGCGCGGCGGTGAGTGAGCGTCATTTTGCGGGATAGGCCAAAGGCTTCGGTCCGGAGCCGGCGGCTGAGACTCAATCGGGCTAGGCCGCCGCCGCTCTCGCCGGCTTCTGAAGCGGTGGTCGAAAATCAGAGCCGGAGACGCACGTGGGCTCTTCATTGCGAGCTTTCTCGGACGGGGGTTCAACTCCCCCCGCCTCCACCACTATATTTGCTTTATTTTCAATAGTTTGGCTAACTTTATGATACAAAGTGAATTTTACGTGAGTGCCGGGTGCTACAATCCGTGACGTGCTGAATATCTTTCGCCGCCACATCGCGGGATGTTCTAAGGCAGGTACCCGGTCTCAGGACTGCCCAAGCAAGCCGAAGTGCCCAATTCACTTTGAGGGGATCGACGGAGCCGGCGTAAAGCGAAAGCGCCAGGCCCTCATTGACCCGGCTTCCGGTAGCGGCGTGCGGGACTGGAACCGCGCCGTAGAGATCATCCGCGGCCTTGAACTTCCGACCCCCGTAGAACTACCGCAGAAACCGCGTGTGGGGCTTGAGGATGCCATCAGTTCATTCCTCGCATTCAAGGCGCGCAAGAGTCCAGACGTTCAGCGTAAGGCCCGCTTAATCCTCGGCAGACTGCGCGCCTTTATGGAGCGCCGAAAGAAATTCGCCGTGGCGGACGTGACGTTCAACGACTTGGCGGAATTCCGCGCCGAATGGACCGAGGCGCTAACCACCCAACGCCGGAATCAGGAGTCAATGAAGGGGTTCTTCCGCTTTTGCGTGAGGGCTGATTTCATAGCTAAGAGTCCCGCCGCGGACCTGGACGCTATCCCCGAAGGTAGGCCGAAAACCGAGCCGTTCACGCGGGAAGAAATCGACCGTATCTTTGCTGCGGTCAACTCCCTGCCCGATGAATACGGCCGGCAAGGCCAACCGATTGCCGATCAAACGCGGGCGTTCATTCTCGTGATGCGTTATACGGGACTTTCCATCGGCGACACAGCCAAACTGGAAAAATGCGATGTGGACGGATGCCGCATTCGGACATACCGTAAGAAAACCGGAGAGGATGTGTTTACGCGGGTTCCCCAATTCGTGGTGGACGCTCTCAACGCAGCTCCGCACGACAGCGACCGGTACTACTTCTGGACCGGAGGGGGTAAGTTGCACACGCGCACAAGCAAATGGGGTAACCGCCTCCAACGGCTTTTTGCCGCGGCCGGCGTTCGAATCGTGGAGTCCGAGAAACGGAAACGTTCAGGCGGGAAGTTGAAGGGGGAAACCGAAGTAATGCGGGTGTCGAAAGCCACGCCGCACATGTTTCGGCATACGCTGGTACGGGATCTTTTGGAAGCGGGAACCCCCATGGAGGAAATCGCGGAACTACTCGGCAACTCCATGAAGATCGTTGAGAAGTATTACAGTAAGTGGGACACGCGCCGACAGGCGCGCCTTGAAAAGCGGCTTGAGGATTTCTGGCAGCATGACCCTCTGACTCAAAATCTGACATCATAGGTTCCAGGTACCCGATATCAGATGACAAGGCCGGAAATCATATCCGCGATTGCGCTGGTTGTTTCCGTCGCGAGCTTACTTTGGAACGTATGGAACGGGTATGTTTCGCGGCGCGGATCGCTGTCCATCAATTTCGGCGACGGAAGCCACATCGTCAACGCAGTGATGCAACTGGACCGTTATGTCACGGCCTTTACTCTTCATCTCGTTATTTCGAACGACTCGCCAACTCGGACAGTTACCATCGCGGTATTTTGGCTAGAGGTCCCTTGGAAGGACGATCATCTGCGGCCGCTCGATGACCCTGATGAACGTGGGGAGAAAATATACCGATTCCCCTGTACGCATCTGGAGTTTCCGCGCGATATGGTAATCAATCACCGAAGGTACGGACACGGCCGGTTAGCGCCGGGGGAGACGATCGAGGGAATGTTCTTAGTTTACGGTGAGGCGGAGATTCCCTTTGATCTCTATCAAGGAAAATGGATACCGGTTACCGTCGTAATCTTGGATGCTAGCGGCAAGATCCACAAATCCCGAAGACTTGCGGTATGGCCTCACCCGAATGGCCCTCACCCCGAACACCCGGAGCCGCCCAATCCGCTCATCCGCAAAGAGTCCTAGGCCACGCGCCCGCCGCACATGCGGCGGTACACCCGGTTTAGTACGCTCTCCGGGATTCGCAATGTTGTGTAGGACCGCTTATAGCGGTTTCCCGGTCGCGCGATCTTTAGCACGTCCGGTTCAGTGAGGAACATTTTGCGGACAGATTCCCGAGACAGGCCCCACATTTCAGCCACTTCGTCAACCGTATAGTGGCGTTCGTTGAACGTTGATATCTGATCCATTTGACTCTCGAAGAAAGGGCGGTATCTGCGGGGCTGCGCACCCCAGGGGAGTAGGGGGCACAACCCCGCAACCGCGCGGGCGTAGGCCAATACGGACGCGCGGCAAACCTTTTGTTTTAGGCTATAGTACAATTCCAGATATGGCACTCCGATTTCGCCGCCGAATCCGCATTATCCCCGGAGTGAGCCTCAACCTCGGATTACACGGTGCCGGCCTTAGCGTGGGGCCGCGCGGCCTCCATGTGGGCATGAATCGCCGCGGCATGTATTCAAGCGCCGGTATTCCCGGAACGGGGCTGTATGCAGTTCACCACTTCCGCAGGCCGTCCGAAGATCACCCGAGCGTGCAAGGTAATGCAGCGGGGCTTGTACTCGGCATCCTGATAGCGGTCGCGGTCTGCCTGGTAGCGTCTGCCGTGGCGCGCGGCTAGCCGCTCAAACGATTCCTGGCAGGGCGTTCGCCTGTGCTGCCTCAAGTGCAGCCTTTGCGGCATCGAGGTTAGACTTAGCCGCCTGGATACTCGGGGTTGGGAACTGCGTCAGCGCCGGTGTCGCCAGCACGTTTACGAAGATTCCGACTACCATGTCCTTCACTGTCGCATAGATCGGATTTCCGCCAGACGTCATAGTCTGCCGGTATTGATCGAGCGAGTTCAATACGTCATCCGGCACCGTGAAGTTAGTTGCTGGATTACTGCCATCGTTCCACGTCACTATCGTAGGCATGTCATTCCCTCCTTTAAGTAATAAGCCCGTGCCCGGTAGTCTGTTTCAGCGCGTTATACAGGTTCTGGCACCACGTCTGCGCGTCCGCGAGCGTCGAAAACGAGGGATTTCCGGGGCCTGTCTGCCTACCGCGCAGCACTTGAAGACCGTCGATATACGTGCCGTAACCGCCCCACCCGGAACCCCCGTAGCCCAGCATCTGAATGTGGAAAGGGCCGGCGCTCTCGCCAAGGTTTAGGACCCCACCAGCAGTGTTATCAAGAATCCAGACTGTGAGCATATTTGACGAGTTGTATATATTGAAAGAGCCGGGTAGCACCGCGCTCTTCAGGTTCGAGCCGCTCAACTGAACAACAAGCCCGGTGCCGGTGCTAGAGACAGTCATTGAACCGGACGCAGCCAACTGATTGGTGTAAATAGCGCCCGTATACGTCACACCAGCATTCAACACCCATTCGGTGATCCGTGACGTAGTAGCCGATTCGGCCGGCTGCTGTGCGGGTAACTGATGAATCCAGCGCGCACCGTCAGTATCCACCTGTACCAATTGAATCGGGCCGCCCACCTGCGGGTGTTTAGACGAAAGCTCGGCCATGAGCCGCTCGGCACCGCCCGCCGGCCCATTCTGCCAAGTCGCCGGATCGCGCACGAGGGAATCTACGATTTCCGGCCGCCCAATGTAGCAGCGGAAGTTCTCACCGCGCGGTAGTTCAAACGCCTCGGTACTTCCGGTCGTGACTTGGCCGTCCACAACCCAAAATTCACGAACGAGATAGCCGGGAACCCCCCGACTTACTCCGGCCATTACGTAACCGTGGAGTGGTTTGGTTCCGCAGATGATGTCCTCAATGTCCTGATGCAGATGCCGCAGACTTCGGAGTACCCTTAACTGGTCCTGAAGCTCCGGCTGCGAAAGTGCATCCAGCACCTCGGCAATCCTGCGGATATCTTTGGTGCCCATAGCGCCGGCCAATTCCGCCGCCGCCGCCGCCTGGAACCGACAAACGCTAGTCCAGCCGCTACCAGCGTA
>Ga0335085_10002822_pt1 | contig 31571 bp, 31 predicted proteins | sample Lox_Sample_45_FD_206712 | JGI IMG/M metagenome (GOLD analysis project Ga0335085, IMG submission 206712) | Soil microbial communities from Loxahatchee National Wildlife Refuge, Florida, United States - Lox_Sample_4.5 | ecosystem: Environmental > Terrestrial > Soil > Wetlands | place: USA... | reverse complement strand
AGAGAGGTAATCCCAATAGTGGCTAAATGGCGATTCTGACATCTTTACCGCCCTTGCAGCCACAAATCCCAGCCTCCGCGGTTCGTGGGGCCTTGTTCCTTTGGTTATTAATCCTGAATCGGAACACTACTCCTGCAAAAAGTCGCTGTCAAGAGGCAAGTTACACCTGCCCGGGCCGTGGCGGGGGTCAATCGGCCACAGTGACAAGATGTCGGCATGTCTGCCGGTAGACAAGTGAAATACTGTCTCATCTCCTACATGAACTTCAGGCTGTATATCACCGGATGTGCTAAGCATGGACTGGGGCTTTGGTGATCGGCGCGGCGCTCTTTTGTGGTCAGCAGGCCCGGGCGCACCACGCCTTCGCCGCGACCTTCATTCTCGACAAGACCGTGACGATTGAAGACAGGGTAGTTGAGTTCCTGTTCCGCAATCCGCATTCGGTCGTTCTGGTGGAAACTCCCGGCAAAAAGGGGCAGCCGATCACGTGGGCCGTCGAGTGGAGCAACGGCGGCCAACTGCGCCGTCAGGGAGTCGAAAAGGATACGCTCAAACCAGGCGACCGCGTGATTGTCACCGGCCATCCTAGCCGCAACCCCGCTGATAGTGGTAACCCGAATGCCGCCGCGGCGGGGACTTTTTCACAGATTTTCTCGCTGGGGGAGGGTGGGCCGCACAGTGGATCGGCTGAGAAATGACAAATCATCAGTGTAACGGGAGATTTTGAAAGTGATCGCGATAATGGTCGAATAAAGGGGGCCCAATGAAATTAAGGTGGGTAGCGGTGTTGGGGGTCGGGCTTTTGGCTGCTCAGGCGATCGCCCAGGATACAGCGGATTTCAAGACGCAGAAGGACAAGGTGAGCTACGGCATCTGGGTCACGGTTGAGAGTGCCGCCTATTGCCTGGCCTCTCACCGCTCAGCGCGCTTCCGTCTCACATACGAGTTACGACCACTCCCGGAAGGATTGCAGAGCTGGTTCCTCGTATCCATGGAGAGGTTGCAGATTGTTCCGTGATTAAGTCCGGATACTTGACCATTTAGCCCAATCTTCATAAGCCCTGTCTATCGCTCGGAGACGATTGATCTGTTTGTACCGCCCCTCAGGCGTTTTGCGGCATCGGGCCTTTATGGATAATCATCCAAGATGTACCGAACTTGTCCCTGAGCATGCTAAAGCGGAAGGCAAAAAACGTCTCTTGTATCGGCATGAAGATCTGACCGCCATCGGAGAGCAGAGCATGAATCCGCTCCGCCTCATCTATGCTTGTGACGGAGAGTGAAAGATAGGCACTTCGCATCGGCTGGAATCGTTCCGGCGGAATATCGGCCGCCAAAAGCTCCGTCTCTCCAATGATTATGCGCGCATGGAGGATAGCCTTCTGCCACTCGGGAGGTACGTTGCTGGGACCCGGCGCCTCGCCGTGGGTCATCATCATCGTGACCTTTCCGCCGAGGTGCTCTTCGTAGAAACGGAAAGCCTGCGCGCAGTTTCCCCCATAATTGAGGTAGGTGCGTAACTTCATTGTCCTGTCCTTTCTTTCGTGGATTTGATGGAGAAGCGAAGGGTGAATTTCATGGCCCAACAAGAATGTTATACATCTGACTTGCATTGTGCAAGTTACCCGTGTCTACAATATGCAACTGGTGGGTCGCCCCGCCCACACGCGGACGGGGCCTTTCGACGGGCCGGAAGGGATTTCGCCGGCAAAAAGCCAGGAGGTTGCAATGAGTGCTCTCGAAAACTTTCCTCGCATTACACCCTTTCTCTGGTTCGACTCAAACGCCGAAGAAGCTGTCGACTTTTACCTCAGCGTCTTCAAGAACTCGCGCCGTCTCGACGAGGTGCGTAGGATCGACGATAGCCGCGGGCCGAAGGGCAGCATCCTCACCATAGCCTTCGAACTCGACGGCCAGACATTTACCGCGCTCAACGGCGGCCCAGTTTTCAAGTTCACCGAAGCCATCTCGTTTGTGGTGCGGTGCGACTCGCAGCAGGAGGTGGATGAGTATTGGTCGAAGCTCTCCGCCGGGGGCAGTGAGATTCAGTGCGGCTGGCTCAAAGACAAATTCGGCATTTCCTGGCAGATCGTCCCGGCGCGCCTTCCTGACCTCATTAAACATCCGAAGGCGATGCAGGCCATGCTGGGGATGAAGAAGCTTGACATCGCGGAACTCGAACGCGCCGCGCAATCGTAAATGGACACACCTATAGGGAAGCTCACAAGCGAACAACAGCGAGCGCTGTTCCAGTGGAAGAACCTGCTGGCGGAGGCGGGATTGGATCGCTTGCTGGTCTGCGATTCGGGGAGTGAGCCCCCGCAGTTGGCGGAGAGATTCCAGGTTCTGGCGCGCCTGTTCGGCGAAGGCAAGGACGTCGAGAGGCGCGACTTTGAGGCGCGCGTGCCGGACGAAGTTCTCTCGACCGTCGAACAGCTCGGCTTGTTGAATCGGATCGGTGACAGGGTCGCGCCTGCGTACCGGCTGGTGTCCCACTTGGGACTGTGGCTGTTCTGCGAAACGGTGTCGCCCTCGGCGAAGTTCTATTATGGGAATGACTCGATTGAGCTCAGCCGCATGCTTGAAGGGGCGCAGGGCAATGTGTTGGACCTGTGTTCCGGCGTCGGGACGCAGGCGTTGGTATGCGCGCGAACCGCGAAACGGGTCACCGCAGTCGAGATCGAGCCGCTGGCCGCGAAGCTGTTCTGGGTCAACGCCGCCATGAATGGACTGTCGGACAAGGTTGAACTGCTCAACGGCGATCTTCTAGGGCCGGTGGCGGGGCGAAGCTTCGACGTGATTTCCTGCAATCCTCCGTTCTTGCCGGTGGCGCCGGGTGTGCGGTATCCGCGTTTCGCGGACGGTGGAGGCGACGGGTTGGAAATTGTGCGCCGCTTGATGGCCGGGCTGCCGCAAGCCCTCACCCCGGCCGGCCGGTGCGAGGTGGTCGGCGCGGTTTTGGGGAATCGCGAGAGCCCGGATTTAACTGCGTTTAAAACGATGGCTGCGGATTCGTGCCTCACGATTATTATCGACTGTCGCACCCGCGAGGAACTGGAAGGGAAAACCCTGAAGCAACTCGTTGGGATGGCCATGGAGGGTGGCGGCGAGGAAGATGTCGAACAGGCGTTTCGTAGCCACTTCGCCAGCCTGGGCGCGACGCACTTATACTGTTTCCTGTTGCATGCTGTGCGCTCGGCGAGTCCGATGGTTTGCGCCTCCTGCTCTAATGGTCAAAACACTGCTTTTTGGATGGTGCCCTTCCATTAAGCGGATAGGAAAAGCCCACGGTCAGGACGGCGCTGCACACCTCAAGCTACTCGCGCTACCGCTCACCCCACTTTAACTTTTTCTGAAGAATCTCAAAGTACGGTGTGGCCGGCGGCCGAACCAACTCCACGTGGGAATCGGCCTTGCGCATTCGCACCACGTCTTCGCTGTGGGCAGCGATGCCGACTTGGCCGTCGACGGTCAGGTAGGCGGCCTCGCGCAAACTCTTTACCGTCACCTCAATCTTGACGTTATTGGGAAGCACCAGCGGCCGATGCGTGAGCGTGTGCGCACAAATGGGAGTGACGAGGAAAGCTTCCACGGAAGGGGTAACGATGGGGCCTCCCGCCGCCAGCGAATAGGCCGTCGACCCCGTGGGCGTGGACACGATCAAGCCGTCCGACTTGTAGGTCGAAACCAGCTCACCGTTCACCCGTAGTTCAAAGTCGAAGATTCGCGCAATGGCGCCTTTGTTCAAAACCACGTCGTTCAAGGCCAAAAACGGCGTAAGGATCTCATCGGCCCGAATCAACTCGCCTTCAATCTGCACGCGGCGATCGGTCTTATGTGTGCCCGTCACCACCATTTCCAGGGTGGGATATAGCTCGTCGCGGGTGATTTCGGTCAGGAATCCGAGTCCGCCCAGGTTCACCGCCAGAATGGGAACCGGCTTGCGATTCAAGGCTCGCGCCGTGGCCAGCAGGGTGCCGTCTCCACCCAGCACGATCAGCAAATCCACCTGGGCGGGCATTTCGTTGCGGGTCAGGCAGCGCTCTTTCGTCTCCATAATGGCCCCGGTTTCCTTGTCGATGAACGCCTCGATGCTGCGTTCACGGAGCCATACCAGCAAATCAGGCACAATTTCGCGGACTTCCGCCTTCTTCGGTTTGGAGATGATGCCAACGCGCTTAATCGGGCTTGCCATGGGTGAAAAGCATTTTAGCAGGATATGGAAGGTTGAGGTAGCGCAGGCCCGCTTTCCGGCCCTGCGGTCCTTCCACCGCGGCGCTGCCAATGATCGCATCATCGACTATGCGAGGAGGCAGCAACTCCCGCCGCTCGAAAAGCCGCAGGGCCGGAAAGCGGGCCCAACGCTACGTTCTCCACACCGCGTGCAGGAAAAACTCGCGATTTCCTTCCGCGCCCAACAGGGAGCTTTCCATGGACGACAACGTGCTGAATCCGAGTTCAAGCAACTTGCGGGAAACTCGCGCGACGGACTCCTGGTGCTGCGCCGGGTCACGCACAATGCCGCCTTTTCCCACCTGCCCTTTGCCCACCTCGAACTGGGGCTTGACCAAAACGAGGAGGTCGGCGGGGGAGGCAAGCAAGGGGGCGAGTGCGGGCAGGATCAGAGTGGCGGAGATAAAGGAAACATCAATGGCCACCAAATCCACCAGTGTTCCGATCCGGTCAAAAGTGAGGTACCGCGCATTGGTTTTTTCCAGAACGACCACTCGTGTGTCGTGGCGCAATTTCCAGTCGAGCTGATTTGTTCCCGCGTCCACGGCAAAGACCTTGCCCGCGCCGTGCTGAAGCAGGCAATCGGTAAAGCCTCCGGTAGAAGCGCCGATGTCGAGGCACACTTTCGTGTCGGGATTAAGGCGAAAGTGTTCGAGCGCCCCCTCCAACTTCAGTCCGCCGCGGCTCACGTACTTGGGGGTCTCACCCAGCAGGCGCAAAGCGGCCCGTGTGTCGACGAGTGCTCCGCACTTCTCCTTTTTCTGCTCGTCCACCAGGATTTGCCCCGCCAGGATAAGGCCCTGGGCTTTTTCGCGGGACTCCACCAGGCCGCGCTCCACCAGGAGACGGTCGAGGCGGATTTTTTCCGACCGGGCGTGTGCCATAGAACGTCAGACTACCCCCGTAGCGGAAAGAAAGAAAGGGGAGAGGATGCAGGAATTAGGACCTAGGGCGAACTCTGTTCGGCCCCGCAAGGACAAAGGGGAATCACCAAAGCAGATAATAGCCGTCGCGCCGCGCAAGCTCTACGGGAAGGCCAAACAATTTGGTAAGACGCTCGGTGGTCAAAAGCTTGCTTTTGGCGCCATCGGCAAAGACGCGGCCCTTGCACAGCAGAATCACGCGGTCAATTTCCGGAAGAATGTCGGGGAGATGATGCGTCACCATTAGGATCGCCGTGCCGGCATGCGCCAATTTTCGCAAAGTGTCCCGGAGTTCCAGTGCGGCGCGAAAATCCAGGCTATTGCTCGGCTCATCCAGCAATGGCGCCAGCGGATCGTGCACCAAGGCGCGGCCGATGAGCAGTCGATGCGCCTCGCCCGTCGACATCCCGGTCATCTCACGCTCGGCCAGATGCCGCGCGTCCAGAAGTTCCAGCACCTGGTTGGTTTTTTCAATCATCGCCGCAGTGATTTGGTGATAAGGCTGAACCCCGATACTGCTGAAAAACCCGGACAGCACCATCTCTCGGCCGGTGAACGCTCGCGTGCAACGTCGCATTAGATCACTAGAAACAATTCCCAACAGCGAGCGCAGCTCAAATACGTTCCATGTATCGCGGCCCAGGACGGTAAGCGACGATTTGAGGTCCACCAGCGGATAGCACTCGCGTGTGATGGTCTTGATCAGCGCCGATTTGCCGCATCCGTTCGGTCCCAGGATCGCGACGTGCTCCCCAGCCCCGATCGTGAGTGTAATGTCGTACAGCACTCGTTTGCCTCCCAGCATGACGGAGACGTGCTGGAAAGCTAGCAGCGCGGGACCTTTGGTGGGATTCATTGAATTTCAACTCGGCATCCGAAATCGTCTGAAAGTATACACAACACGAACAGCGAGGTGGAACTAAGCGTGGAACGGACCCGTTCTCTAAGTCCGCAGCTCTTGAGCCCGGCCTGTGAAAAGAGCCGCGAACCAATAAAACAGGTCGCGCTACTGGCTCCTGCTCTTCCTACCCCGTGCTCTTCATCCCGAAGGCAATACCACCAACAGTAATTTGTAAGAGATGAAACAATCCCGAACCTTCGGCTCTTCGGACTCCTGGCTCCTGACTCCTGGCTCCTGACTCCGGCAGTTGCTTTCTGCCTCGCTGCCGCCGCCAGCGTTCCAGGAAGTGGGTTTGCAGGAAGTTGAGGGGGTCAACATAAGGATTGCGCAGGCGGATCGACTCCGCCAGCACGTGCTGGCCGGCCAGCAGCATCGAAGAGCCGGACGTCTCCAGAACGCCGCGCACACTGCGGTGATACTCCTCCTCGATATGCCGGAAGATCCTCCGGCCTAGCCCCGGCGGGCGCACCAGCGCGGCGTAGAGACTGGCGATGTAAAGGTCTGTCTTCGCCAGAGAATGTTCGGCGTTGTTGATCAGGTTGAAGAAAAAAGGCCAACCCTCGTGCATGCTGCGCAGAATGTCCAGGCCGTGCGGGTGGTGGTCGCGCTGGAAGTTTTCCAGAGCGTGGCCGAGCCCAAACCACGCGGGAAGCAGGTGCCGCGATTGCGTCCAGGCGAAGACCCAGGGGATGGCGCGCAGGTCGCGAAGGTCGCTGGCGCCCCAACGGCGGGAGGGGCGCGAGCCGAGACGGATTTGCTCGATCAAATCGATGGGCGTCGCCTGGCGGAAGTATTCCACAAATTCCGGCGTTTCATAAACGAGCTTCCGGTAAAAATCGCGGCTACTGGCGGCGAGTTCCGTGGCATAGCCCTCCCATTCCGGGATCCTGGCCGCCTCGACCCGTCGGAAGTGGAGCAGATGCGCGTCAAGCACCGAGGTCACCAACTGCTCGAGATTCCTCTCGGCGATGGCGGGGTTCGAGTATTTCAGGGAAACCACTTCACCCTGTTCGGTGATGCGCAGCCTACCGCCCGGCGCCGCAAAAGGCTGTGCTTGAATGCTTCGGTGCGATTGCCCGCCGCCCCGGTCAATCGTCCCCCCCTTGCCGTGGAACAGGGAGAAGCGCACGCGGTGTTTTTCCGCCACTTGCGCCAAGCGCTTCTGCGCGTGAAAGAGTTCCCAATTGGCCGCCACGTAACCGCCGTCCTTGACGGAGTCCGAATACCCCAGCATCACTTCCTGAAAGTCCTGGCGCCCGCGCAGAATGCGGCGGTAATGGGGATCGGCGAACAACTCCTCCATAATGCGCGGGCCAGCTTCCAAATCGTCGAGCGTCTCGAACAGCGGAATGACATCGAGATGGGAATGCAGGCGGCGGCCGCGCGGCTCCACCAGTCCCGTTTGCCGCGCCAGCAATAGCACGTCCCACACATCAGCCGCGCTGGAGGTCATACTCAGGACATAGCGATGCGCCGCCACTTCACCATTGCGCACCTGGATGGTACGGAGGGCACGAAATTCCTCGAGGACTCGCAACGTGCTTGCCGAAAAAGGTGGGCACAAAGGGGGTTGAAAGAGCATTCGTTGGATCGACTTGATGCGTGCTTCGCTAGGCTGCGTAGGCAGGTGTGCCTTGTGCAAGATCTCTTCCGTCGCGCCGCGGGTGGCGCGCGAGTGGGTGCGGAAGTCCAGACTGGCGCCATGAAAACCAAATACCTGCGAAGCCACGCGCAGGCGACCAGGCCCCAACTGCGCGATCCTTGGGCTGGGATAGGCGGCCAGCAGGTCTGTCAGCTTGCTGAGTTCGCGGGTGAATTCCTCGGGCGCTGTGTATGCGCCCGGAGCGCGCTCCATCGTACGCTCGAGCCGCCACATCATGATGCGCAGCTTGCGCCGGTAAAGTTCGCTGGGCTGGTCAATGGCGGCAAAAGCCCGGGTGGGGGGAAAATACCGCATGTCCCGATTGATCTCGACACGCAGAGCTGATTCGAAACTGAGATTACGGCACGGGAACGAGGCCCAGCCCAACATGCGGCGACACGCCTCGTGGTAATAGCGAAGTATGCTCAGACGCACCTTCTCGGCGGCGTCCAGACTTGTCTCCGGCGTTACAAAGGGGTTGCCATCACGGTCCGTTCCTACCCAGGAACCGAAACTTAGAAATGGGACGGGCTCCGGCAGACGCGGATAACGGCGAAACATCTCCGCGCAAAACTTCTCCCAAAAGCTCCCCGCCAGGTCGTAGATGGTGCGTTCCAGGAAAAAGCGGGCGTTTTCACTTTCCATCTCCGGCGTCACCACGCCCTCGCGCACCTCATCGGTAAGCCACAGCGCTTCAATCCACGAGTCGACGTCGCGTTCGGCCGCGGAGGTCAAATCGCCGCAGGTGGAATCCAGGGTTCTCCCCAGGCGCAGGATGTGGTTCAAAACGCTGCGGCGCTTGGCCTCGGTGGGGTGAGCGGTCAGTACCGGCTCAATGTGCATGGACCCCAGCAGCTTTTTGACGGCCGCGGTAGGCACCCCTTGCCGACGCAGTTCGCTGAACGTGTGGCGCAACGACATAGGCGGACCTGTCCCTTGCCGGTCGTGCGCGCGCAGGTGGCGGATGCGCTCGCGTTCCTCGCAAAGATTGACGAGATGAAAGAAGAGGCTGAAAGCATGCGCGACGTCGGCGGCCTCGCCCACAGAGAGCTGATTGACGGCGCGCTCCTTGGTCCGTAGGGGCACGCCATGGCGTGCCCCTACGAGATTCGGACTCTGCCGAATTTGCTTGGCGACTTTCCGCAGCGCTTCGATCGCAGAAAACACACCCGCCCCCGACTGTTCGCGCACCATCGCACCCAGCCGTGTCGTAAGGAACCGAACTTCCTGTCGCAACTGTTCGTTCATCGAAAGGTCCGGTCAAGGTTCGCCTTGTATGGAGTAGGCAATATGCAGAAGGCTGCGAGCAGAGAAAGTCCCAAATTCAGGGGCGAAATCCCATCACAAGGGGAAAATAGTGACAAAAAAGGCCTCTCCTTTTTGCAAAAATCGCATCACTTCGACGTAAATGTCCGATTTTCCGTCGGGCACTTTGTCAATATTTTGTTTGTTTTCATATACATTCTGGCTTCGCTCGTATATTTTTAACATCCCTTTTTGTCGGCAGTCCATCGTGCGAATTGACGAAGGTGCGGGGGACCCTCCCCAATGGTACAACTTGGAAGGTTCGAATGCGGCCGATGCGAGCATTTTCATCGTGGTGACCTTCGAACACGGGAAGGCTTGCGCCTTCAAGGAAGCTTTCGATCTGGTTCCTGAACCCCAGGAAAATCCTCTGTCTTCCCTCCGCAGTCGTGCAGGAAAGTCGCCCTCAATATACATACAATCCTAGCCTTTGTCAAGAACAAATGAGGCTACAGTAGAATGCCTACAAAGCAAAGGAGGTACGGCGGAACAGGCAGGCGCAGAACGGGAGTGCAACCTCCAAGGCTGCTCGCGCACCACCCCAGCCGCGTTGTAAGGAACTGCACTTCCTGCCGTAACTGCTCGTTCATAAGTGGAAATCAGGAGCCGGAATCATAAACCCCGGCACTTCTAAACCGTCCTATTTCTTGGTTGCAATGAGGTCGGGCTTGAGTTCGCCATTCTTGAGAAGTTGCAATCGAGCCAGCCGACTCTCGAATTCCTGGGCGTAAAAGTAGCCGCCGCGGTACAGGCTTCGGATGAAGTCTTCAGCAGACATCTCGCCTTTACGATTGTTGCAGTCGCGGCACGCAGCGACAACATTGCGGTATGTGCTGTCTCCCTCCGGGCGAGATACCACATGCTCGATCACATCGTTTGAGGAATCCAATGCTTGCAGGCAATAGAAACATCTGTTGCCTTTCCTTGCGGTCTGACAACGTTCTGACTGAACAGCGAATTGTACCACCACGAGGTTGCCGGCCAGATACCGGCGCTTCGCTACCCGCTCGCCAATCCAAAATCGCAGATTCAACCGTGTGTTACCGGGGTCCGCCGGAGGACCTTAGCGCGCGCTTCAGTTCCCGGCGAAGCGAGTTCAGATCAGGTTCGACCTGCAACCGCTGGCTGTTTTCCTGATCCTCTGAGCGATGGCGCATGATGTACTCGGTGTCTTTTAGTTGGTTGCCGGTGAGGACACAAACGATGTCGGCGTGCCTTTCGATCTTCCCCGCCCGCACCAGCTTGCGCACGCCGGCGATGGTGGCGGCGGAAGCAGGCTCACAGCCCACACCGTCCTCGGCCAGGACACGCTTGGCCTCAAAGATTTCCTCATCCGTCACCGACTCGCAGAAGCCGCCCGCCCAGTCGAGCACCCGCTTCGCCTTCTTCCAGTTGGCGGGATGGCCGATGCGAATGGCCGTGGCTTCCGTTTGAGGATTATCGACCGCCAGCAAGTCGGGCGCGCCGGCGCGCAAAGTTTGATAGAACGGGTTGGCGCCTTGCGCCTGAACGATCACGACGTGAGGCACCTTCTCAATGAAGCCCAACTCCTTGAGTTCACGCAAGCCCTTGCCGATGGCGGAGGAGTTTCCCAGGTTGCCGCCAGGAACCACAATGTAATCCGGAGGCCGCCAGGCGCGCTGCTCCAGCATTTCGGCGACGATGGTCTTCTGGCCTTCAATCCGGAAGGGATTGATGGAATTCACCAGATAGAGCCCCAGTTCAGGGGCGATTTCGCGCAGCAGGCGGAAAGCATCATCGAAATTGTCACCGACTTCTACCACCAAGGCGCCAAAGTCGAGCGCCTGGGCCAGCTTGGCGGCGGAGATTTGCTTGTAGGGAACAAACAGCAGCGCCTTCATGCCGGCACGCGCGGCGTAAGCGGCCATCGACGACGAGGTGTTACCCGTCGAGGCGCACGCCACCATGCGGATGCCGCGCGACTCGGCGCGGGTAATGCAAGCCGTCATGCCCAGATCTTTAAAAGAGCCGGTGGGATTATTACCCTGATGCTTAATGGTCAGGTGGACCGGGCCGGCCCACCAGCCCGTGCGGCGGGTTCCCACCAGCGGGGTGGAGCCTTCGGAAAGGGAGATGATGCGCGCGCCCGGGTCCACAAAGGGAATGAGCTCGCGGAATCGCCATACTCCGCTGCGGTCGATCGGTTCGCCGCTGAGCCGGCGCTGGTGCCATGTGCGCCGGAGTTGCTCGGGATCGAAGGGATCAAAATCATATTTCACATCAAGCAGGCCGCCGCAGGACGCGCAGGCGTGCACGTCCTTCTTGGGATCCTGGCGGCGCCCGCAAGCTTCCTCGATGCATTGGAGATAGGCAAAAGACATGTCCGGGGTCCGAGGTCCGGAGTCCGAGGTCCCCAGTTTTCGTTACGCGGTTAGGCGTTCTAACACTGGACACCGGACTTCCGACTGCCTTTAATTCGCTTCCAGCTTGAACTCCTCGTGAATAACCTTTACCGCCTCCTTGACGTCGGAAGCCTTCACCGCAAAGGAAATGCTCAGTTCTGACGAACCTTGTGCGATGGCAATGATGTTGATCCCGTGCCGGCCCAACGAGCCGAAGGCGCGGCCTGAAATACCCGGCGTACCCTTCATGTTTTCGCCGATGGCCACCACGATCGCCACATGGGGCATGACTTCAATGGATACCCTGTCATCATGCAGCATTTCCAGCTCGAAGGTTTTTTCCAGTTGGGCCTTCACCCGGCGCAAGTCGGCATCGTGCACGGCAAAGCACAGCACATTGTCGGCGGAAGACTGCGTGACCATCAGCGTGGGAATATCATCCAGGCTGAGGGAACCGAAAGCCTTCGCCGCCAGTTGCGGAAAGCCCGATGATTCCTTGCCGCTGATGGTGATGATGTCGGCCTTGCTGACGGAGGTGATCGCCTTGACGCCCTTTTGGCTGTTAGTGGCGGATGGAACGATGCGGGTGCCGGGGCAAGTGGGATTAAAGCTGTTCTTGATCCAAACCGGGATCTTCTTTTTCATAACCGGCTGGATGGTTTTGGGGTGCAGGACCTTGGCGCCGAAGAACGAAAGCTCGATGGCCTCACGATAGGAAATTTCCGGCAGGATGCGCGCTTCCGGAACCATGCGAGGGTCGGTGGTCAGAACGCCATCGACGTCCGTCCAGATCCACACCTCGTCCGCGTCCAGCGCGGCGCCCACGATCGTGCCACTGTAATCGGACCCGCCCCGACCGAGCGTGGTGCAAGCGCCGGTACGGGTGGCGCCGCGAAAGCCGGTGATGATCGGAATCACTCCGCGCCGCCGCAATCCCGCCAGGCGTTGCCGGGTTTTGGCATTGGTTTCTTCGAAGATGGGCGTGGCGTTGCCGAAGTTATCGTCAGTAACAATCAGTTCGGTAGCGTCCACGGCTTCCGCAGGAGTGCCGCGCGACCGCAGGATGGCCGCCATCAGGTTCGCGGACATCACCTCGCCCAGACTGGAGAGGGTGTCCATGGCGCGTGGCGTCACCTCGCGCACCAGAGTGAACCCCGAGCAGAGGTTTTCAAAGTCGGCCACGGCGTCGGCGAGCCGCGGCAGAACCGCCGCCTGCTCAGCGGCTTTCAGAAGCTGATCGGCAACCTCGCGGTGCCGGCGGGCCAGTTCGCGACGTACGTTCTTCCAGTTCTCGCGGTCGCCCAGGCTGGCTTCGTTGGCGGCGCGGATCAGCATGTCCGTAACCCCACCCATGGCGGAAACCACTACGGCGACTTCCGCCCGTTGGGCATGGTCGGCAACGATCTCCGCCACGTTTTTCATCCGCTCCGCGTTGCCGACGGAGGTCCCGCCGAATTTCATGGCGATGAGCGGTTTTCTGCTCTTATTCGGTATGGGATTTTCTTTCACCATTTTCTCGACTCCTGCGGACAAAGACTTGTCCGGACGGGCTTAGCGAACCAGAAACGCTGCCGTTCCGGCTCGCTAGCGAATCGTACCCGTATTCGTCGTGGAGGAAGCGTTGGCAATGGCGGTCTTGGTTGACTCGCACACGACTTCAATAAAAACCTTGGTGGGAAGCGACAGGTAGCGGTCCCGGCGATAGACCAGGCCCAACTCCCGGTAAATCTTCTGGCCTTCCAAAGGGATCAACTTCAGCATGCCCGCGGCGACTTCCGGCTGCACGTAGGTGCGGCTAATCAGGGAAATACCCAGGCCAGCGCCCACAAATTTCTTGATGGTCTCAACGCTCGCCAGCTCCATGGAAATTTGCAGGCGATCACGTTGCGCGCGCAGCAGGCGGTCAATGACCACTCGCGTGTGGCCGGTCTTGGGCAGAATCAGAGGATGCTGAGCGAGTTCCTCAACCGTTACGCTCTTGTTCTTGGCCAGCGCGTGGGTCTTGGGCATGACCACTTGGACTTCATCCCGAAAGACCGGGATCACTTCCATGTTGGTGGCCGTCGTCGGCAGGGTAACAATTCCCAGGTCAACCGCTCCCTCTTGAACTTTTTGAAGGATCTTGTGGCTGAAATTCCGGTAGATGCTGATCTGGACGAGGGGATAGAGCTGCTTGAAGCGGAAAAAGGTCTTGGGCAGGACGTAGAGACAAGTGGCCTCGTTGGCTCCGATATAGAGCTTGCCACGCGGGGTCTGATTCAATTCCGCAATCGCCTGAAGCGCTTCCTTGTGCATCAGAAGCATCTTCTCCGCGTAACGATAAAGAATCTCCCCGGCGGGCGTCGTCAAGACTTTCTTCCCGCTGCGGTCAAAGAGCTTTTCCCCACATTCCTGCTCGAGCAGGCGAATCTGGGCGCTGATCGCGGGCTGCGTGCGAAACAACTTCTCCGCCGCGCGCGAGAAACTCTGCAGCTTCGCCACCTGTAAGAAACTACCTAGCTGGTCATAGTCCATTGTGTCCGCTTGTCTGCAAGCTTCCATTCTAGCAAATTGTATTGAATCCGCGTGAAGAAAAGTGGCACCGTACTCCCCACACGCGAGGTGGGGGTGAGCGCGGACTTGTTCGCCAGGACTGCGATTCATTGGGTGGCCAAGGTACGAAAACTCATGTGAGGGAGATGCAATGCCTTTAATGGGTACTGAGGCTTGGTCAGGAAAAAGTTGAGCCGCAACGCCCTCGAAGTATGCCCCAGGAAGATCAAACCTAAATCTCCCGCTTTGCCACCTCGCGATAGATGCGCTCAAGGGCACGACAAAGCCCCGCGCTGTCGCAGACCGGCATGCGGGCCAAGCGCTCCCGCATTGCGGAGCGCAGCGAGGCCAATTCAGTGGTTGTAGTCGGCGATAAAGCCATTGCGACCGCGCGAGCGATGTAAGAAGTGCAATCCGGCATGCACCAATCACCGAGTCCCGCGGCGAGCAGAAGTGAACAACTCTGCCGGCTTGCCCAGCGGTCCCCCTTGAAGGTGAGCACGGGCACACCCTGCCACAAAGCCTCCATCGTGGTTGTACCACCATTGTAAGGAAAAGTGTCCAGCGCAATATCCGTCTTGCCATACGCTGCGAGATACTCCTCGTGCGGAGCTGGGCCCTCCAACAGGACACGATTCGGTTTGATCTCCCAGCGGCCAAACCGCTCTTGAAGCGCGGTGCGGCACGTGGGGTCGCCCAACTCAGCGTTTTTGATAAGGAGTGGGGCATAAGGCGCTTGCCGCAAGATCATCGCCCAAACGGCAATCACCTCATCGGTAATCTTATATTGTGAGCAAAGGCTGGCGAAGTTGATGCGGCCAGCGGCAAGACAAGGCGGTGGCGCCACGTCCGGAACGGGATAGAGCATGGAATAGGCAAGGTATGATCCGGGCACGCGTAATACGCGCTCACAATAGAATTGTTCCTCGGAAGTGGGGATAACGACCGCATCGCCAATGATATAGTCGAAGGCGTCCACCCCGCTCGGCGCATACATATTGAACCAGCTCACGTTAGCTGGCGCAGGGCGCCGCATAAAGAGGCCAAGGCGCCGCTGATAACTGTAGCCGTTCAGGTCAACGAGAATTTCGATTCCGGTGCGGGTGACGAGGCTCGCAAGGTCCGTGTTGGACAAGCCTCTTGCGTCGTGAACGTGGTCAAGCGGGTTGTCTTGATACCCGCTATCGGCGCTGGGGGGATTGCCGTCGGAAAAGAGGTGGATTTCAAAGGCCGAGCGGTCGTGGTGATTAATGACACCCCATACCGACTTCATCCAGTTACGCGCGTGGAAAAACTTCGAGCAGTAACCGATGCGCAGCTTCCCGCCGGGCGCAACGGGCCGTGGGATTGAATGGCTGGCCGGAGCTTCCCTCGTTGCCTCGAGCTCAGCCCACGCGCGCCGGGCCTCCAGGACGGAAGCATTGTTGGCTCGTGCGCTGCCCGGCACGATGCAGGCGATAGCACCAAGAGCCCTGGAGCGCAACTCTGGATCAAGGGCTTCCGCGGCCTGCTGGAAATGATCGAGGGCAGCATCAACCTCGCCCAGATAGAGGAGCGCCTTCCCCAGGTCGTAATGAACCGTATGGACGTTGCCTGCTAGGGCAAGGGCGCGTCGAAAGATTCGCGCAGTTTCGCTTTTCTTCGTGATCTCTGCGGCTTTAGTTGAGAGATTCTCTAAGGGGGTTGGGCCGCCCTGTGCTATCCGCTGTCCGTTTGCCGCGGTGGCTCAAAACCTTGGATCTCAAGAATTCCTCGGGAGACTAGGCCCGCGACCGTGCCTGAAAACTGGTTGCTGGTCATATCGACAGGAATCCATTTATCGCGTTTTCCCGCTTCGAAATGCCCGCGTACGGTGGTCTTTCCATTACACCGCGCCACGAGCGTCGCCACCCAGGGTGGGCACTCGTATTCCACGGTGAAGGGATATGCAGTTCTGAGCGTAAACTTCGAGGGGGCTAACACTCCGTGACTGTTGGTATGGACGACCTGCATTTCAAGGTCGGGAGAAGCTAGCGGACGAGACTGCAGCAGGAGTTCAACGCCGGAAGGTCTAGCCCATGTCGTTTCCCAACTCCGCAGCCACTCGGTTTCAGCGGCGCCGGAGCGATCCCCCTTCTGACGCCGGACTGTGAAAGTTGTCCTGTCGCTTTCTTTTCCCTGAATGATGAGCAACCCGTGGACGAAGTTCTTGATCTTCAACCTATCCAAGCGGGCCCGCCACTTGTCCATGTCGCCCCAGTTTCCTTTCTTGTTCCTGGTGGCGCGATAGGCAAACTGCCCCGGGCCCTGAGTTCCTTCCATGATAAACAGGACATCGAAGGCCGATTGCTCCACGCCCAGCCACTTGCGGACACGCTGCTCAAAGGGTTCGCCCTCGTGCTCCACGCCCTTGGTGCCGCAGTAGAAACGCCCATAGGGTTCCAGGAACTGGGTCAACCCTTTCACGATGGCACGGGTAATCAACTCGCCGTCTTCGCCTCCATAGGCAAAGATCGCGCCGGGCTCTATGGATGGAACATAGGGGGGATGAGCCACAATGTGGTCAAACCGAAGGCCGCTCACAGACCCATAGAGATCCCCCTGCAACACCGTGGAGTTACTCACCTCGTTCAGCAAGCGATTGAACTCCCCGAAAAGGGTTGCCCTGTCGGTGATGTCCACCGCGCAGGATTACCGTGCGTACCCCTTGGAAGCCAATAGCGCGGCGATCGCTGTGCCCGAGCATAGCTCCAGGAATTTGTCACATGGGCTTTGCGGCAAGAGGGCAAGGAAGTCATGGGTGAGAGCGTGCATCGTCGGGAAGACATAGTCCTTCACGGTAGGGAGAGGAGAACCGTCCGGACTCTTCCAGCGATCGGAAGCGATATAGAGACCTTGGACGGGATAAAGGACCACCGGCGAGTAATACTGGTCGGGATGGGCAGAATCAGGGCACAGGATTCCCAAAGCCTCCATGGATTCCCGAACCGAACCCGGAATCAACCCACGCTGTAGATCACGGCCCACGAAGCTTCCCACTAGGAATACCCGTACCAGAGCCGCCAAGGCGTCCGACACTTCGGCCGGTGCGGGAGACTTGGACTTTTCGCCGCAGCTAAGGTACTCATGTAGGCCGCCCAAGCCCAGCCGCTCGCAGACCCCTTGCTCGCTATACCCTGCTTGGTCGAAAAAATCTCTGACGGCAGAAAAATTGTCCGAACTCCCAAGCCGAAGTGCCAACATGGGAAACTTGACCCCCTCCAATTGACTGGAGGACTGTGCAAATTAGTATACATCTTAAACGTCCTATTTATCGAAGTGTAGCCCCGACTCCCCCGTCGCCCTCATCTGGGAAGGCACCGTCGCATATATCACTTTGCATGTCGGCCAACCAAAGAGGCGGGTACGGCGGTTGCTTTTCGCGGCTACGATCACTGCGTCACCCAGTTTCAGTCGACTCTCGCTGATGCCCGATTCCAAGCCGCGCCCGAACCTAACCACACGGCTTGGTTCATTGCTGCTGGCGGCACAGTTGGAGACCCAGCACAAGATCCGGCCTAAAAAGCCCCTTACTTGGAAAGTCATCCACCACCGAGATCAAATTCACACTGCTCAGCCACGTGCGCTGCGCCTTGACGCCCTCTACCTTTTCACCTACAGTTATTCTTTTATAAACTTGTACCAGTGCCGCAAGGTCAGCAAGCCCAATTGCCCGCGCAGGTGATTTCATTGCCGCTCAATCGTCTGGTCCCGGTCTATGCAATTCTCGTTGCGTTGTGGGCGCTACCCGCATACGCCCTCACGCCGGTGGCTGGGCGCAATGGCATGGTGGCTTCCAGCGAGCCCTTAGCCAGTGTGGCGGGTGTGGAAATCCTAAAGGCGGGAGGCAACGCCGTGGATGCCGCGGTGGCAGTGGGATTCACGCTGGCGGTCACTTTTCCGCAAGCGGGAAACCTCGGCGGCGGCGGCTTCATGCTGATTCGCATGGCCAATGGCGACGCCATCGTTGTGGATTATCGCGAACAGGCCCCGGCGGCGTCAACCCGCGGGATGTACCAGGACGCGCAGGGAAATTTGATTCCTGGCGCCAGCACCACGGGCGCTCGCGCGGCGGGAATTCCTGGCACGGTCAAGGGCATGGCGTTGGCGGAAGAGAAATACGGCCACCTGGGACTGGCGCGCGTGATGGCTCCGGCCATTCGCCTGGCGCGGAATGGCTTTCCTGTAAGCTATGCGCTCGCCCAGAAGCTTGACTCCGAGCACGCCCTCCTGGAAAAGTTTGACGGCACTCGCCGCATATTCCTGCATGACGGCAAGCCCTATGAGCCCGGGGCAATGTTTCGGCAGCCTGACTTGGCGCGCACGCTCACCGTTATCGCCAAGCGCGGTCCACAGGCCTTTTATTCCGGTGCGGTAGCCAAGGCGCTCGTGGCAACCATGCAAAAGTACAACGGCCTCATTACGTGCGAAGATCTGGAGCATTACCAAGCCAAGCTGCGCCCGCCGCTGGTGGGCCATTTCCGCGGATTCGATATTCTAAGCGCCCCACCGCCCAGCGGCGGCGGCACGATGCTGGTGGAAATGCTGAATGTTCTCGAACCGCTCGATCTGGCCACGCCCAACTCCTATGCATCGATTCACTTGCTCGCTGAGACCATGCGCCGCGCTTACGCCGACCGTGCTTCGTACTTGGGTGACGCAGATTTTGCTTCCGTGCCGGTTGCCGGCCTCACCTCGCCCCGCTATGCCGCGCAATTGCGCGAGGAAATTCTTCACGCACGGCCCGAGGCCCCCGTTCGGCCCGGCGAGCCCCAGGTTTTTGAATCCGGCGCCACTACGCATTTTTCGGTTGTCGACGCGGAGGGCAACGCAGTGGCGAATACTTACACCCTGAACGGGTGGTTCGGCTGCGGCGTAAGCGTGGAAGGCGCGGGATTCCTGCTTAATAATGAAATGGACGACTTCGCCGCGAAGCCCGGCTCCCCCAACTTGTTCGGATTGGTTCAGGGGGAGGCCAACGCCATCGCTCCGCACAAGCGCCCCCTTTCCTCCATGACCCCGACCCTGGTAACCCGTGACGGGAAGGTGCGCCTGGTGCTCGGCTCCCCCGGAGGCAGCACGATCACGAACACGGTTTTACAGGTCTTGCTCAATGTTCTCGTTTACAAGATGGACGTTCTTCAGGCCGTTACTTCTCCACGCTTTCACGATCAGTGGACGCCGGACCTCTTGACCTTCGAGCGGGCAGGTTTTTCCTCTGATACTTTCGAAAAACTAAAGCAGGCCGGCTACCCGGTGAGTTTTCGCGATAGTATTGGGGATTGCGAGGCCATTGAGATTGCTCCCCAGTCGGGATGGCGATTTGGCGCTTCCGATCCCCGTGCGGATGGAAAGGCGGTTGGATACTGATGGATTACGGTCTCTCCACGTACCTATACGTTAACGAGCGGCTCAACTCCCACATCCTGGATAAGATTCTGAGGGCGGGAATCCAAAACATTGAGATATTTGCGGCCCGTCAGCACCTGGACTATACAGACCGCAACCACGTGCGCGACGTGGCCCAGTGGTTTCGCGAACACCAAGTGAATCTTCACTCCGTCCATGCGCCGCTTTACGGCGACGCGGATTGGGGACGGTTAGGCGGGCTCTCGGTTTCCGTCGCATACCTGGAGCGCCGCCTGCGCATCGATTCCATGGATGAAATCAAACGCGCCCTCGACATCGCCGATTATCTGCCCTTCCGCTATCTCATCGTGCATATGGGATTGCCGGACGAGGAATACGATCTGAGTAAATTCGATGCGGTCATGACTTCGCTGGAACACCTGAAGGTTTTTGCCAAGGACCGCGGCGTGCAGTTGCTGCTGGAGAACGTTCCCAACGAACTGGGGACACCGGAGCGGTTGGTGGAATTTCTTCATTACACACGCTTGAACGTGAATATTTGCTTTGACACCGGCCATGCGCACATGACCCACGGCTTGCACTCGGCGTTTGAAACCCTGTACAAGTACATCGCGTCTACTCATGTTCATGACAATCGCGGTGAAAAGGACGATCACCTGATGCCCTTCGACGGCGAGATTGATTGGACGGAGGCGGTTCGCGACCTGCGCCGCGGCGAAGGCCAGTTCCCAGCGCTATTTGAAATCCGTGATTATGGGCCGGAGGTGACCAGCCTCGTACGTCTGGCAGAGGTGATGGACCGCATGGAAAGCATTCCCGAGGAGGAATAAACCCTTGCCCCCCGTTGTTGAAATACGCCGATTTTCCGAATACGCCGGCCAGGAAGTGATTCTGCAAGGCTGGCTCTATAACCTGAGAGAGAGTGGCAAGCTGCTTTTTCCGCTCTTCCGTGACGGCACGGGAATTATCCAGGGCGTGGTGGTGAAAAGTGCCGTACCGCCGGAGGTTTTCAATTCGTTGCGAGGGTTGACGCAGGAATCTTCCTTGCGGGTCACCGGCAAGGTACGAGCGGATAAGCGCGCCCCAGGCGGCTTCGAAATGGACGTCTTGAACGTGGAAGTTCTGCAACGCATTCCGGCGGAAACGCCCTATCCCATCACTCCCAAGGACCACGGGATTGAGTTCCTAATGGACCATCGCCACTTGTGGCTGCGTTCCACGCGGCAGCGCGCCATCCTGGGCGTTCGACACGAGATCATCAAGGCGGTGCGCGATTTCTTTGACGACCGTGGCTTTACCCTGGTGGATACTCCCATCTTCACTCCCGCCGCATGTGAAGGGACAACGACGCTCTTCGAAGTTAACTACTTTGATGACAAGGCCTATCTCACCCAGTCTGGCCAACTCTATAACGAAGCCACGGCCATGGCCGTCGGCAAGACTTACTGCTTCGGTCCTACGTTCCGCGCGGAGAAGTCCAAGACGCGCCGCCACCTGACCGAGTTCTGGATGGTCGAGCCGGAAGTTGCCTTCGCCCACCTCGAAGACGCCATGGCGCTCGGTGAGGGATTGGTGGCGTTCGTGGTCGAACGCGTTCTGGAGAAACGGCGGCCGGAACTCCAGACCTTGGAGCGAAAAATCGAGAACCTGGAAAAGATTCGACTACCCTTCCCGCGAATGAGCTACGACGAGGCCGTCAAGATTCTCCAGGGCAAGGGGAGTGAAATCCAGTGGGGCGGGGACTTCGGCGGCACGGACGAAACACTGCTGTCAGAGGGCTCCGAGAAACCTATCTTGGTGCATCGCTATCCCAGCCAGGTGAAGGCCTTCTACATGGCGCCCGACCCCGCGCGGCCGGAAGTGGCGCTCTGCGTTGACATGCTTGCTCCGGAGGGCTATGGCGAAATCATAGGCGGCGGTGAGCGACTGGCCGACCTCGCGCTGTTAGAGGAACGCATTCGAGAGCATCAGTTACCGCGCAAGGCCTTCGAGTGGTATCTCGACCTGCGCCGTTACGGCACTGTGCCGCACTCCGGTTTCGGCATGGGCATTGAGCGCGTCGTGGCATGGATCTGCGGACTCGAACACGTGCGTGAGACTATTCCTTTCCCGCGCATGTTGTACCGATTGACGCCCTAAGAGCAGGCAGAGGGGAGCATGCTGAAAATCAAAATCCTCGGTGTCCCGTTGGACCTCGGACAGGAGCGGCGCGGCGTGGACATGGGTCCGTCGGCCGTGCGCGCTGCGGGGTTGAATCACGCCTTGAAGAGTTTGGGACACGTGGTCGAGGATGGCGGAAACATCCACGTCCGGCTGCCGGAAGAACAGCATTTCGGCGATAAAAGGGCCAAGTATTTGAAGGAAATCGAGGAGACTTCGCAAGAGGTTGCGGAACGCATCTGCCAGACGTTGGAGGCAGGCTACTTCCCCTTCTCGCTCGGCGGTGATCACTCGGTGGCCGTTGGCACGCAGGCAGGGGTTGCCAAGTTTTTTCACGATCGCAACCAGGAGGTGGGCTGCCTTTGGATTGACGCCCACGCCGACATGAACACACCGGAGACTAGCCCCAGCGGCAATGTGCATGGCATGCCCTTCGCCGCTACACTCGGCCAAGGGCCGGAGTCACTCTCCCAAATTGGCGGCTTCGCCCCGAAAATGCGCCCGGAAAAATGCGTACTGATAGGGATCCGTGACCTCGACTCCCGGGAGCGGCAGAGTGTCTTGGACTCTCGAGTCAACGCCTTCACTATGCGCGAAATCGACGAGCAGGGAATGCGCGGCGTGATGGAAAAGGCCATCGCCCTCGCCTCCCAAGGCACCGCGGGGTTCGTGGTATCTTTCGATATGGACGTGGTCGATCCCGAGGAGGCCCCCGGCGTGGGCACACCCGTCCGGGGCGGCATTACCTTCCGCGAGGCGCATCTCGCCATGGAAATGGTTGCCGATAGCCAGAAGATGGTCGCTTTTGAACTGGTCGAAATCAATCCGATCATTGACGTCATGAATAAGACTGCAATTCTTGGTGTGGGACTCGCGGCCTCCGCCTTGGGAAAGAAGATTTTGTGACCAGGAAAATCCGGGTCGGCGTTTTGTTTGGGGGCCGTTCGGGTGAACACGACGTCTCGCTGCAATCAGCGGCCTCAGTAATCAAGGCACTTGATCCCGTGAAGTACGAGATCCTTCCCATCGGGATCACCCGCGAAGGGCATTGGCGGATTGGCACCGGAGCCGTGCAACTCCTGCCGCAGGTCTTAGAAAGGGGCGAACGCGTTACCCCGTCTGTAGATCCCGCCGGTCCCAAACTCCTGCCGCTGACGGGCTCGGTTCCGGCCCCGGATTCGCGGCCCGAGGTTGATGTGGTCTTTCCTGTACTCCACGGCACCTTCGGAGAGGACGGCACCGTGCAGGGATTGCTGGAACTGGCAGACGTTCCCTACGTCGGAGCGGGGGTGCTAGCGTCGGCCGCAGGAATGGATAAGGATATGATGAAGCACCTGTTTCGCGACGCGGGTCTTCCCATTGTTCCCTGGGAACTCATCCTCCGATCGGACTGGGAATGCCATCCCGATGCCGTCCGCAGGCGAATCGAAAAGAATTTACCCTATCCGCTGTTCGTAAAACCGGTGAACCTTGGCTCTTCCGTGGGGATCAGCAAAGTTCATCACCGGCGAGAGCTGGCGGCCGCGTTGAATCTGGCCGGGCAGTACGACCGGAAAACCCTGGTCGAAAAGGGAATTGACGCCCGCGAGATCGAGTGCGCGGTGCTGGGGAACGATCACCCTCAGGCCTCCGTGCCGGGGGAAGTGGTGCCGGTGAACGAATTTTACGATTACGAGGCGAAGTATATCAAGGAAGGCTCGAAACTTATCATCCCCGCGCAACTCACGTCGCGGCAGACGAAACGGGTGCGAGAAGTGGCCATCCGCGCTTTCCAGGCCGTCGACGGCGCGGGTATGGGGCGGGTGGACTTTCTCCTCGATCGCAAATCGGGAAAGGTCTACTTGAACGAAATCAATACCATTCCGGGTTTCACCTCCATTAGTATGTATCCCAAGCTCTGGGAGGCGAGCGGCATCCCTTACCGCCAGCTTCTGGACCGCTTGATCGAACTGGCCATGGAGCGCTACCGGGAAAAATCCTCCACCCATTTCACCTATTCGCCGACGGTGCCGAAGCAGAGTCGCTTCTCCCCGAAGTAAAATCCTTCTTGACATGAACGCGAGCGACATGCTATTTAACTATCTGGTTAGTTAAATGAAAAAACGGGTCCAAGGGAAGGGTAGGGCAATGCACGCAAGGCACCACGACAGTGCCGGGACACGGTCGGCCATCTTGAAGGCTGCCGAGCAGATGTACGCGGAATTCGGCCTAGCAGGGGCCCGAACCGACGCCATCGCCGCTGCCGCCGGCGTGAACAAAGCCCTGCTCTATTATTACTTCGAGAGCAAGGAAGGCCTTTACGAAGCGGTGGTGGGCTCGCAAATGCGGCAATTCTATCAGCAAGCTCTGGAAGTGCTTTCGGCAAAGGGCCCTGCGAGGCCCATCCTTTTGCGTTATGTGAGCTATCACTTTGACTTCATGAGCACACATCCACATTACCCTCGCATCTTCCAGCGAATGATGATGGAAGGTGATCCGGCTTTAGAGCGGATGATTCGCCAGAACTCTCTTCTCCTCAAGAAGCGCTTAGTGCCGTTGCTGCAGCGAGGAGTGAGATCGGGAGAATTCCGACGCCTAAACAAGGTGCACGCAATCGTTTCAATTGCCGGGGTAACGGCGCATTATTTCAACATCGCTCCTGCTTTGCGGATGATCACCGGCCAGGACCCTTTCACCAAAGGGAAATTAGCCACGAGGAAGGCGGAGGTTCTGGACTTCATCCGCTACGCCCTCTTCCGAAATCCGGAGGCTTCAGAGCCATGAAACGCAAGAGCATTTTATCCATTTTGATCGTGCTCATTCTCGGCGGCGGGGTGGTCTATTACAAAGCTGTAACCGCGCCGCGGCCCCTGATCCTTTCCGGCATCGTCACCACCAACGATGTAGTTGCAAGCTCGCAGATTCAAGGGCAGCTTGCCCAGGTGCTGGTCAAGGAAGGCGATATGGTGAAAGCCGGGCAGTTGCTCGCGGTCATCGAACCCCAGGAATTGCGCGCTGACCAGTCATATTATCTCCACACCGAACGAGGAACGGCATCGCAGGTGGCGGAAGCGGAGGCGGCGCTGAAGTATCAGGAGGCGCAGACGCGCGACCAGATTCGGCAGGCGGAGGCGGCGCTGGCAGCTGCGCAGGCGCAGGAAAACGAAGCCCAAGCGGACCTGGAGTTGGACCGACTGAATTATCAGCGCACGAAGGGCCTCTTCGACCAGAAGATTGTATCGGATCAATCCCTAGACCAGGCGCGCGCCACCTTCGAGGCGCAGAGAGCCCACGTCGAGTCTCTCCAGAAGCAGGTGGAAGTCCAGCGTGCGGCGGTTGCCCTCGCGCGCTCGAACGAAGATCAGATCGCAATGCGGCGAAGCCAACTACAGGCCATGGAGCGGCAACAGGCAGCCGCCGGCGCGCAGATGTCGAAAGCGCAAGTTCGCCTGGATTATACGGAGATTCATGCTCCCATTCCCGGTGTCATCTCTGTGTTGGCCGCCCGCCAGGGTGAAGTCGTTAATATAAGCCAGCCGATCGCTTCTATTATCAATCCTGATGATCTTTGGGTGCGCGCAGATGTGCCGGAAACGTACGCGGATCGCATCCGACTGGGTGACCGTATGCAAGTGCGTTTTCCCGATGGGATGGAGCGCGAGGGAATCGTTTTCTATCGCGGGGTGGACGCTGACTATGCCACGCAGCGCGATGTCAGCCAAAGCAAGCGGGACATCAAAACCTTCGAACTCCGCCTGCACGTCGACAACAGCGACCACCGGCTGTGGCCCGGCCTGACCGCTTACGTCACTTTGCCCTTGCAAGATGTCCTCTAGGCCCCCTTCGGGTGGACGAAATTGTAACCATGGAACCATTGCCGATGCAGCCCAAAACGACGGTCGCGGTGGAAGTTGAACATTTGCGCAAGTGTTTCGGCAGCTTCTGTGCCGTCGACGATTTGAACTTTTCGGTAGGACACGGCGAGGTGTTCGGCTTGTTAGGTCCGAACGGCGCGGGGAAGTCCACCCTGATCCGCGTGCTCGTCACGCTTCTGCCCCCTAGCTCCGGCTTGGCCCGCATTCTTGGCTTCGACGTCATCCGCCATGCCGATCAGGTCCGCAAATGCATCGGGGTTATTCCCCAAGCCATGACCTCCGATCTTGATTTAAGTGCGATGGAGAACATGCAGATCTTTGCCAAGCTCTACGGCGTTCCCCGGGAGAGACGCATCAAGGTGGCCAAAGATCTCCTGGAAGCGGTTGATCTGCTGGCTTGGGCGGATAAACCGGTGAAGAATTTCTCCGGTGGCATGCGGCGGCGTTTGGAAATCGCCCGCGGGCTGGTGCATGAGCCGCGCATCTTCTTTCTTGATGAACCCACGACCGGCCTCGACCCTGCTTCCCGCGTTGGCGTGTGGGAGATGCTCATGCGGCTGAAGACAGAACGGGAATTGACGATTCTTCTGACCACCCATTACATGGACGAGGCCGATAAGCTCTGCGATCGGATTGCCATTGTCGACCACGGCAAGCTGATGGCATTGGATTCGCCGCTCAAGCTGAAGGCTTCCATCCCTGGAAACAACATCCTGGAAGTCGGCTTTTCGCGCGTTCCGGACGGATGGGTTGAAGCCCTGCAAAACCTCCCGGACGTGCAACACGTGAAGTCCGAAGACCACGTGTTCCGCATTGGCTCCAACAACGGTCCCAAGACCACCGTGGCCCTGATGGAGGCGGTCCGCGAAGCGCATATTGATGTAACATCGCTATCCGTCCAGAGCACCTCGCTTGACGATGTGTTCATGCATTACACCGGCCGCCAATTGCGCGACTCCTTGCAGGATGCGCTCGGGTATGACCCCAGCTTTTTCTATCAGCGAGGGCAAAAGCCATGAATCGAATCCTGGCGCTGATCGAACGCGACCTGCGCAAGTTAATGCACAGCCCCACCCTCATCCTGGTGTCGATGGTCATGCCTATCGTGCAATTGGTGGTATTGGGATACGCTTTTGGTGGCAAAATCCATGACCTGCGCGTGGGCGTGGTCAACCAGGATCATGGGATGCCCACTGTCAAGCTGCGGGAAATGTGTGGTGCCATCGCAGCCAACGCGCGCACCTTTGAAACCATAGATTACGCCGATCTCCAGACGGCCCTGACCGACTTGCGGGAGGGGCGAATTAATGGGGTCCTGAGTTTCCCGCCGGATTACTCCCGCCGTGTTTTGGCCAAGGATGCGCCGCAGTTGGCCCTGATCGAAGATAACACTGACAACTTTGCGGTGGGCGCGCTGGAGGGTGAGTTTAGCGAGATTGTGGGCGCCTACAATCAAGGTGGCGTCCCGCCCCGCGTGCCTAGCGCGGTCACGCTCTCGGTCGTGGAGCTCTATCCCTACGTTCCCTACATCCAGTACCTCCTGGCAGGCTCCATCGTCATGGCGATCTTCGTTTCCGCGATGATCGGTGGAGGGATTATCTATATTGATGATAAAGCGCGCGGGCTCCATGAAGGCTATCTGGTTACCCCGATATCCAAGCTTGAACTGATCCTCGGCTTCAATCTCTCGGGAGCGATCAAGGCGGTGTTGGCGGGGATCGTCCTGACCACGGTAGGATCCATTATCGCCGGAATACCCAATCCGCTGGATCCCTCCCGGATGCTGAAGCTTCTTCTGGTCATTGTTTTGACCGCCCTGGCTCTAATCAGCATGATGTTTTTGCTGATGGTCCGCGTTAATGACCCCCTAGTGCCACGTGCCACTTTCGGCGTGCTCAATACGCTTTTGTACTTCCCCAGTGGCGCCGTCTATCCAATTTATGGATTTCCGCCTTGGATGCGCGTCATTGCCACAGTTGATCCCATGACCTATGCCGTGCACGCGTTCAAGGCGCTGCTGCTGAAAAACACGGGAATCACGGCAATTTCCGGAGACCTGGCCTTCCTGGCACTATTCACCCTGGTGACGACGATTGCTGAAACCGCTCTTTTCAAGCGCTCCCTCTAAACACCCTCTTGGCAATCCGCCCGCGTATCCAACATAATGTGGATGCTCGGGAGTCTGCTGATACTCTTTGCCCCCGGGAGGAACCGGCCGTGACTTTGCTAGATGCCACACCGCCCCAACCGCCTCGAAAAATAGGGCGCTATATTTTGATGGCGTTGGCCGCTATCATCGTCGGCGGGGCAGGCTACGTCGCTTTTCGTAACTTTCCTGAAGAACGAGCCATCTCGCGCTTTCTCACCACGCTGGAACAGGGTAACTATCGGGAAGCCTACCAACTTTGGCAGCCCAGCAGCACTTACTCTTACGCGGAATTCCTGCACGATTGGGGCGAGCAGGGCGACTACGGGAAGATTCGCACGTTCAAAATTCTGGGGTCGCAATCCCAAGGCGCTGAGACCGTCATTGTTACGGTCACGATCAATGATCAGGAGCCTCCCCGCGAGCTTTTGGTGGATCGTAAAACCAAAGGGCTTGCCTTCTCCCCATTCTGAAATGCTGGAGAACGAGCGCACACCTTGGACCGTCGCGCGAATGCCCGCGAACTGAGCTTTCCCGTGACCCCATCGCGAACATCTTGGGATGAGATGCCTCATGAGGATTGTGCCAACGCCTCTTCGATGGCATCCTTTACTTGGTCGAAGGTCACGGAAAGAATGCACTCGGGCCGGGCGAATTGGTAACAGCGGTCGCCGGGGCAGGGGTTGCAATCAAAAGGATTCTGCACCACGCGCGCGCCGCGATTGGAACCTTGCCGCGGCCAGGGACCCCAGATGGGCGAACTGGAAGATCCGAAAATGACCACCTCGGGGCGGGCCAGCGCTGCGGCCATGTGGGCGGGACCACTGTCATTCCCCACAAACAACCGCGCCCCGACGAGCGCTGCCGCAAATTGCGCCAGGCTCACGCCCTCCAACCGCCGCAGGGGAGCGCCCGAAGCTTTCTCCACGGCATCGAGCACCGGCGCTTCGCCTGGTCCGCACGAATATATGGGAGTGACGCCGGATTTGCGTTCGAGGTATTCACCGATCCGCGCGAATCCTTCCGGCGCCCATTCCTTGGTCTTGTACAAAGCGGTGGGATGGATGATGGCATAAGACTTTCCCGCGGCGATTCCCAGGCTCGCGCGTTTGGCATCCCACCATGCGGCCTGTCCCGCCCCGGAGAAAATTTGCGCGCGCGGAATCTCCTTTCGCGGAAGCCCCAGGTAGAAAAATGCCGCTGCCTGATGTTCCGCTGTGTGCAGAGACGGTTGGTTCAGAACTGTCCGGGCGTCGGGAATCAGGACGTTGTAAAGGTTCGCCCCGCGAAAGTGGGCAAAGCCTACACGCAACGGGGCGGCGCGCCAACGCAAAAAAAGCCGGCTGGTCGGTCCGCCGTGCAGGTTTACACATAGAGAAAAGCCGCGGCGGCGAAGATCACGAACGAGGGCCATTCGCCTGAGCAACTTGCGCACCGCGGACCCCTCCCCGGGAGTTAGAATTTCCTCCACCGCGGGGTTCCCCTCCAAGAGGTCGCGAAATCGGGCTTCCACCATCACCGAGATGCGCAGGTCAGGACGCCAGTCCTTGAGAAGCCGCAGTGTAGGGGTCAACAGAATGATGTCGCCGATGGACCGGAGGCGAAGAATGAGGATGCGCGCTCCTGCCGGAAGATCGGGAAGAAGGGAAGCCGGGTTCAAAATTGGCTCACTCCGCTTCAATCTTGGCGTCTTCGATGATCATGTCGGGGATATCGTCTTTGATGGGATAGACGCGTCGGCATTGGGCGCACTTCAGACCTTGCCCGTCGGGCGTGAGCTGAACGGACACCTTGCACACGGGGCAGACCAGAATTTCGAGCAGTTCCTGTGGTACGGCCATGCGGAACCTCCATCAGTTACCAGTAATCGGTTGGCGGTTTATAGTAAAACCTCTTTCATGGAGCTGATTACTGTCCACTGTTCACTATTCACCGTTCACTGAAGTATTCTCCCAGGGCGCAATTTCCGCCTGTAATACGCAGGTCACGTTGCGCCACGAAGGTGGATCGATTTTCCAGACCGCCAAAATCGAGGAGCCCTGATACACACGCTCAAATCCCAACTCGGATTGCGAAATGGTTTCAATCGGGACAATCCACCAGCAGGCTTGCGGCCGAGTCTCGAGCGTGATCTTGATGCGTTGCCACTCATCCACGAGCGTCAGCCTGGCAGAACCGATTTCGCCGCGAAACTCCAGCGGGCGATGAATATCCTTCGCCAGGAAATATCGATCGTGGGCATCGGGAGCGAGAAGGTTCAGGACCAACTCCAGCCCCACCGCCATCCCGGTAGGGCAGGAGCGGTCAGTATTAAGCGAAGAGCGGCATTCGATCTGCCAGGTTGAACCGGACACTTTGGAAGTGACCGTCTTGAGAGCATCGACCCACATCACGGAGCCATTCGAGTGGACCTTGGCGGTGCTGCGGAATTCGATCGCGGCCGCGGGCGCTTTGATGGGCGTGGCCTTCCAGGCGCCTCGGGCGAGGGCCTCATTTTCCTCCAGGCGAAGGAGGTCAAAGTCCTCCCAGTTCTTGGCGCTGGGGAAGACGTAGGTACGGAAGGCATGCCGCGCATAGCGATCATACCGCAGCAATGCATCCAGGTGTGATTCTTTGCTGAGCACCTGGTCATGGATGGAGGCGGGACCTTCGCGCGGAGATTGCTTGGAAGAAACCTGTTTTCGTACGAGCTCGTGGTAGGCCTCGGGCCGCCGCATGATGGAATTCACCAGCTCGACATTCGCGGGCTGGAAGCGCAGGCTTGAAGCCGTGGCGCCATCGGCGGGGTGCAAAGTCATACCGCAAATACTTTGGCGGATCAGGATTTCCTCCTGCCCATCCACGTCGAAGTCCGCCGTCACAATTTCGGGTTCGGCGCTGGTTTCCCGGCCTTCCGCCCGATCCAGTTGAAACTCCGCCTGGATCAAGTGGCGTAGAAGCGCGCTGCGCAGGTGCGGCGCATAGAGCCCGCCGAATACACCGTGCCAGTAAGGGTCATTACATTGAGCGGCAAGAAGGTGCGTCTGCGCTTCCGCGAGCAATGCGGCCTTTTCCGTTCCACTTTCCGCAGAACAGCTCAGCTTCCGGAAGCGATGACTCAAACGCAGTACCTGCTTCTGCATGCGATTGGATTCCGCGTACTTGGTGAGGAAATTGCGCCACAGTCCTCCCCGCAGGAAGCGCAGGAAGCGTTCGCCATTGGGGATGCGCTCACTTTCGTCCAAACAAGCCTTGAAGTCCAGCGATGCCGCGGGCGGAAGGGACCATTCCATCATCTCTGCGTAAGAGGCCGTGGGCAGATAAATGCGTCCTACCGCCGGGTGCGAGCTGAGATAGTCCGCGACGGTGATTGTCTCCAACCAATCCTGGCTGCCCTCAAGTGCCTTGAAGAATCGTTCCAGCCAACCGTTCTTGAAAACATGATCGTAAGTACCAGGCCAGACGCCGAATTTTTCGCAGTCATCGCCCATGGCGAAAAGGGAGTCATTCTGGTTATTCCCTTGACGCAGAATGCGCAACGTTTCCGCCGGCTCCCGGAAGGGGATGGTGTAACGAAGGGCCTTCGAGCTGGGAACCAGGCGCAGAGGAAAGCCGTCTTCTTCCGTAACGAAAGTGCCGTGCAATTGCCAGGGTTGGAGGCCGGCGGCGAGAAAGTGCGTATCATCCAGAACGACATACTCGACGCCGGCTTTAGCCAAGGGACGGGGGAGTGTGGGCTCCCAAACCCGCTCCGCAATCCACGCCCCACGCGGCGCTGAGCCGAAATGTTCGTGCAGGTAGTCCGCCAGCTTGCGGAGCTGCGCGATTTTATCGGAATCAGGAATTGCCGGCAGAATGGGCTCGTAATAGCCCCCTCCGACCAGTTCGATCTGACCGCGCCCGGCGAGTTCACGAAGTTGCTGGAAGTATTCCGGATGGCGTTTTTCCAGCCACTCCAACAGGATTCCGGAAAAGTGCAGGCTCAGGCGAATGCGCGGATGCTCGTGCAGCGCGCGCACAAAGGGCGCATAGGATTTCTGGTAGGCGTCTTCGATCACATGATCGAAGTTTCCCACCGGCTGGTGCGAGTGGATAACGAGAGCGAAAGAGACTTTGCTCAATTTTGCGGCCCCTCCTGACGGTTA
>Ga0335085_10002821_pt1 | contig 31579 bp, 26 predicted proteins | sample Lox_Sample_45_FD_206712 | JGI IMG/M metagenome (GOLD analysis project Ga0335085, IMG submission 206712) | Soil microbial communities from Loxahatchee National Wildlife Refuge, Florida, United States - Lox_Sample_4.5 | ecosystem: Environmental > Terrestrial > Soil > Wetlands | place: USA... | reverse complement strand
TACGGCCTCGTCGGTGCCCCTGCCCGCGCGGCGCGCTGCGGCCGCCATGCGCTGGCGAATCCTCGCCACATTTTCGGCAATCGTCATAAAAGAAAAATGCAGAAGCACATACATCATACTTCTGCAATCCGCTTCCGGTTTCTTATGCGCCTTACATGATCGCTGTGGGCGGAGCCGGGTCCTCAGGACGTCCCGCGTTTGCCAGCGGAACCCGAATCATGACCAGCGCCAGGATGATCATCGCTGCCAGCGCCAGTACATACGGCGGAGTCCACTTGAACAGCGTGACGTCATGATCCGATCCCACCAGCCCCGCGACCACCAATCCGCACAACGCCTCGCCCGCAATCAAGCCTGAGGCCGTCAGCACGCCGGCATTCTCCACTCGCGCTTTTTGCGCGTCGTTATAGCCGCGGCCGTCGCGCAGTTTGTCGGTAATCCAGCGGATAATACCGCCCACGAAAATCGCGAACGTCGTGCCCAGCGGCAGATACATGCCTACGGCGAACAGCATCACGCTCTTCACCTCGATCATGATCATCCCCAGGCCCAGCAGGATGCCCACAATCACCAGCGGCCACGCCATGTCTCCACCCACGATGCCTTTCGAGAGCATTGCCATCAAGCCCGCCTGCGGAGCGGGCAGCGCCGCGCTTCCGAAGTGATACGCCTTGGCGAGAATTGCAATCGGGAAAAACAACACCAGCGACGCCACCACGATGCCAAACAGGTCGCCAATCTGCATCTTCGCCGGAGTGCCACCCAGGATGTGCCCGACTTTCAGGTCCTGCAGCATCTCGCCTGCCACCGCCGATGAGACGCAAACTACCGCCGCTACACCCAGCACCGCCGCCACCCCGCCGGTCCCGGAAACGCCTAAAGCCACCATTAACAGCGCCGCAATCACCAGGGTGCACAGGGTGAGCCCTGACACCGGGTTATTGGACGATCCGATCATGCCTACCAGGTTTCCCGAAACCGCCGCGAAGAAAAAGCCCACCACGATCATGACGCCCGCGGCCACCAGCGATCCGGTCAGCACCTGCGAACTGGTTAACGTTCCCGCGCCGCTGATGAAATAGTGGTACAGCACAATCATGGCCACGAAGACGAGGGCCACTCCCGCGAACACTGCCTTGGCCGGAAGATCACGCTCCGTGCGATTGGTCGCGGCATGGGCTGCCGCTGACTTCTTCAAGTCGGTCACCGCTCGCCCCATGCCGAGCGCCAGTTGCTTGCGCATCTTGAACAGGGTGTACGAGGCGCCCACCAGCATGCCGCCCACGGCAATCGGACGCACAATGGAGAAGTAAATCGCACTCGCCAACAACGACCAGGAAAGCTCCTGTCCGGCCGGTTGTGCCGCCTGAATGTACGGCCCAATGGTGAAAGTGAGGAGCGGTACCAGCAGTCCCCAGGCCAGCACGCCGCCCGCGAAGTTCAGCGCCGCCAGGCGCGGCCCGATGATGTAGCCCACACCCAGATACGCTGGACTCACATCCGGCACCGTGAATAGCGTGGTCCCACCGGTCATGGTTGTGGCCACACTGGGATTGGTGCTCGTCCGCAGCAGCAGCTTCTTCCCCAGGTTCCCAATCTTGATGGGAAATGTGTTGCTCGGATTGAAGACGTTTACTGCACCCAGCAGATACATGAATGCGCCAAAGCCCATGTTGGCGAACAGAATCTTCGCCGCCGTCGATCCCTGTTGCCCCGCCTTGTGAATCTCCGAAGCCGCCACCGACTCGGGGTAGGGAAGATCGGGATCTTCCACCATCACGCGGCGCAAGAGCGTTACAAACAGAATGCCCAGCGTGCCGCCGATCATCATCAACGCGACCGACTTCCAATATTGCGGGCTGCTCACGCTCGGCGTCAGTGCTGGCCACAGGTCGGCCATCACAAAGGCCGGAATGGTGAAGATCGCCCCCGCCGCCACCGACTCACCGATCGAGCCCACGGTGCGGGCAATGTTTTCTTCGAGCAGCGAGCCCTTCATCAGCCGTAACAGCGCCATGCCGATGACCGCTGCTGGATACGTGGCGGCGATCGTCATCCCGGCTTTCAGTCCCAGGTAGGCGTTGGCCGATCCCAAAAGGGCGGTTAGAAACAGGCCAATGAGCACTGCCCGGAAGGTGAACTCCTTCATCTCCATGTTTTCCGGGACGTATGGCCGATGCTTCCTGGGCGCCTCGGTGTCTTTCACCACGCTCTGCGTGCTCATAGGTAGATTCCTCGCAACTGATTGTCCGGCTCCATCTTAGGCGACCGCGCACGTTAACATGCGCCCCCCCTCGTTTACAAGGGGGAGATAGCCCCTTCGCAGGGAATTCCCATATTAAACCTGTGTTAAATTGGAGATACGCAACTTTCGTCCACCCCCGAGGGTTTGCTAGCATACGGTCGTCGGTCAACCTACCCTCTGGCCCGAGCATCTGAGGTCTACCAGCCATGATGTCCAAAACGTTCCACTGTGAAGACTGCGGCAGCGTTCAGGGCTATCGCTCTCGGCCGCGGAATTTCCTGGAGAGGCGCATCCTGCCTCTGTTCGGTTTGCGACCGGTGCGTTGCGGAGATTGTTATCGGCGCTACTACCGCCCCAGCTTCGTGGAAGTGCACGAGCGTCCCGAAACACATTCCCACGCCCAGCGCGCGGCCGCCTGAACCACCGCGGGCGATTGCACGCCAGTCTCCGCCACCGCTATACTGAGGGGGATTCGTCCGGGTGGAGCCCCCGTAGCACTAGCCGGACGAGGGAGGCTCGTCTTCAGCAGTAGCGAGTACCCAACTCGGGCCACTGGATCGCAAACGGTAACGAAGCAGAACGTATTGGTGGCTTCGCTGGTCTCCTCGGTGAGCGGCATCGCCGAAAGCCTGTTCGCGACTTTGTTTCCTTCCGCTTGCCGCCTCTGTGGCGTGCCCCTGCTTAATATCTCGCGCTTGCCGGTGTGCAGCGAATGTCTGGCCACGATTCGCCCCATCGCTGGCGGAGTCTGTTCGGTCTGCGGCGAGCGGTTGGTCAGCAGCCACGCCTTTTCTGCCGACAACGGAGAACCCCTCTGCGGCCTGTGCCGCCGCATCGACCCGCCCTTCGAGAGGGCGGCTGCTTACGGGAGCTATGATAGCGGCCTGCGCGACTTGATCCACCTGTTGAAGTATGAGCAGGTACGCCCTGCGGCCAATATTTTGGGGCGTATGCTCGCCGAGGTCATCTCCGGGCTCGAGACCGCTTTTACCAGGGATGTCATCACGCTCGTGCCCGTCCCCCTGCACGCGCGCAAACTGCGCCAGCGCGGATTCAACCAGTCAGAGCTCATCGCCCGCGTGGCCTTGAAAGTTCGCGGCAACCGGCGATTCGTCTTGAACCCGCACGGACTCGAGCGCCGGCGTGAGACCAAGTCGCAGATTGGACTTTCCAGTCATCAGCGGCGCGAGAATCTTCGCGGAGCTTTCGCGGTCACCGAACCAGCGAAGCTCGCGGGACACGAAATTCTGCTGGTGGACGACGTCTTTACCACCGGCACCACGGCTTCTGAGTGCGCGCGCGTGTTGCGCCGCGCCGGAGCGGCCAAAGTCTGGGTCGCCACCGTGGCCCGAACTCTAAAGCTGAACGCGGCTTTTGCGGAGCCCGTGGAGGAGGACGACGCCAGGCTCGCCATGGCAGCGCACGGCTAAGGGAAGAACGCTTATAGGAATTATGTCGGGCAAGTGGAACAACTCGCTGAGCAGCGCGCACCTGCCGCCGCCCATGGCTCTGCACCAGGCCGACGACGCTCAGGCTCTGCACGCCCCGGTGCTGGTGCTGAATGCCTCCTACGAGCCCATCAATGTCTGCGCCGCCCGCCGTGCCATTGTTCTGGTGCTTAAGGGCGTGGCTATGACCGAAGAAGAAAACGGACACTTCCTGCACGCGGCCCGTCTCGCCGTGCGCCTGCCATCGGTCATTCGCCTGCTCGAATATCGTCGCATTCCGCATCAGACTCGTGCCCTCTCGCGCAAGAACATCCTGCTGCGTGACCGTAACACCTGCCAGTATTGTGCGGAAGTTCTGTCTTCCAGTGAGTTGACGCTCGATCACGTCATCCCCCGCTCTCGCGGAGGCAATTCCACCTGGGAAAATCTGGTGGCTTGCTGCCATCCCTGCAATCGCCGCAAAGGGAATCAGACGCCGCTCGAAGCCAATATGAAGCTTATGCGCGAGCCTCGCGCCTTCAATCTCCACACCAGCCGCCACATCATGCGCCTCATGGGCCGCTCCGACGATAAGTGGCGCAAGTATCTCTTCTATTGAGCACTCAGCGGTCAGCACTCAGCATTCAGACAAACAAACAGCGACGTCATCCTAACCACAATTCAGGACGTCATCCCGACGCTGAGCGAAGCGAAGCAGGAGGGATCTAGCACGCAGTGGCAAAAGTCGTCGGGGGGGCAAGTCAGATCCCTCGCTCCGCTCGGGATGATGTCGCAAAAAGGCTGAAAGGGCCGAATGCTGAGTGCTGACGGCTACTTCGGCGGCTCTTGCGGCTTCTTCTGATCCGCCTTGTCGTCCTTCTTGATTTCCTGCCCGTCGTAGGTGATCTTCACATCGGAGCCAAAGCGCTTGTAGTCGTCGTATTTCACGATCTCGATGATGCGGATGTCGCCGCTCTGAAAGTGCAGCACATCGTCCGCCTTGGTGTACGCCGGAAACCAGTACTTGCCGTCCACCTGGGTGCGCCACGTGGTGAACTTGGGGAAGAGATTTTCCTGGCCCTTCTTCTTGCGGATGTCGGGCACGTTCTTGCCGTACGTCTTCACGATTTGAAAGTCCTGATCGTCCACCCAGATCCGGCCTTGAAAGTAACGCTTCTTGCCCACGATCTCTTTCGGGGCGATGTCGAAGACGTAGCAGTGCAGCTCATCTTCCTGCTGCTGGCCGACATAAAGGATGTCGTACTCCGGAATCTCGTCGCTGGTCAGCACGAACGGCAGGCGGTGCCGGATGTCATCCAGATCCTCCGGCGACATCAGCAGCAATTGCAGCGAGCTTTGCGGCGCAAAGACCACGTTCTCCAGCCGTTTGCCCTGATCGTCAAAGACCACATCGAACACTTCCCTGTAGGTCCCGCCGTCTTCCGGCGTCTTCACCGTCACGTCCTGGCGGTAGGTGTAGTGGTCGCGCGCCTCCTGGAACTGCTTTTCTTTGGCGGCGAAGTGCTGAATGATCTGGTCCGGAGTGACGCCCTTGGGATCGGATTTGTCCAGCGGACCCTCTTGCGCCAGGGCGGGAAGAGTCATCAGGAGCGCAAGCGCAAGACCGGTGAGGAATTTCATACCGAATAGTGTAGCGGAAAATGGCGGGCCGGAAGAAGACCGCGGCTCCCTTGCCACCGTACCCTCTCCGCTCAGGGGGCCGGAAAAACAAGGGAGCTGCAGTTCTGCCTATTTTGTTAGACGATGCCAGGGGCAAGAAAGTTGCCGAAAAAAAACACTCAGCAGTCAGCACTCAGCATTCAGCCAATTCATTCTAAAAATGAGGTCATCCTGAGGCGGCGAACGCCGCCGAAGGATCTAGCGTGCAGCGCGGTACCCGCGGCTGGCTAAATGCTGAGTGCTGACTGCCGTGTGCCCGCCATCACATGCGCCCCTCCCCAAGTTGCAGTACACTTTTCCGTTCCTCCGAGGAGTCACAAAACATGCGCCGTCTGTGCGTCCTTCTCTTTACGCTTCTTTACGTATTTCCGCTGTTCGCCCAGAAACATCCATTCACGTTTGATGACATGATGGCTCTCAAACGCATCGGGGAGCCCGTTCCGTCTCCCGACGGCAAGTGGGTGGTTTTCGCCGCCGTCGATGTCAACCTCGCGGCCAATACCAAAACGCCGCACCTCTGGGCCGTGCCTCTCGCGGGTGGTAAAGAGCACATGATCATCGCCGCGCAGGACGCCGACCGTCCCCGCTGGTCGCCCGACGGCAAGCGCTTCGCCTTCATCTCCAACAAAAGCGGCAGCTCGCAGGTCTGGATCGCCGACTTCGACAGCGTGTCAGGAACCGTGACTAACTCTTACCAGTTCACCGACATCGCCACCGAAGCCGGAGGCGAACTCTGGTCCCCCGATGGCAAGTACATTTTGTTCACGTCCGACATCTACCCCGAGTGCGACAACACGCCGTATCTCGAAATCACTTGTAATGCCAAAACTCTCGCGGAGCGCGAGCAGTCCAAAGTTAAAGCGCTCGTTTTTACCCAGCTGCTTTATCGCCACTGGAACTCCTACAAAGCTGGCAAACGCAGTCATATCTTCGTAATACCTGTTCCTCCGCTACACGACCGATCTTCATCGAACGGCATGGTGCAGGGAAATACGTTCGATCGAAACTACCGCGACCTGACCCCCGGCGACTACGACGCGCCCGTGTTCTCGCTTGGCGGGCAGGACGATTACGCCTTCTCGCCCGACGGCAAAGAACTCTGCTACACCTCGAACCACGACAAAGTCGAAGCCACATCGACCAACAACGATCTCTGGACGGTCCCGGTCAACTTCGAGCCCGCCGCTCCGCCGCAACGAGTTCGGGAGCAGACGCGAAATATCACCGCCGACAATCCCGCCAGCGACTCGACGCCGCTCTATTCCCCCGATGGCAAGTACATCGCCTACCGCGCCCAGCAGCGGCCAGGATATGAGAGCGACCGGTTTCGGTTGATGCTGTACGACCGCAAGAGTGGGGAGCGGCACGCCGTGATCCCCTTTGATCGTTTTGATCGTTGGATCGGGACGGTCGCATGGGGCAGCGACGCTGAGCACATTTATTTCACCTCAGAGAACGGTGGCAATTCGTTTGTCTATGAACTCTGGCTTGGCCCCACGGGAGGAGTGATTTGGCCGCGAGAGCTGGTTGCGGGGTTTAACGACGACTTAGCTGTGACGCCAGACGGGCACACTGTTATCTTCACTCGAATGTCGCTCTCTGCTCCGGTAGAGATTTACAGAGCATCCCTGCAGCCCCCGTCATGCAAGAAGGATGTTCCCCCAGCGCCCTATGAGTGGCCCGATTGTTTCTTGTCGCAGGCCGACCCACTCACCCACCTTAACGACACCGTCCTCTCCCAAGTCTCCATGGCCCCACTCGAAACCTTCTGGTTCGAAGGCGCTCACGGAGACAAAGTCGAAGGCTTCCTCGTCAAGCCTCCCAACTTCGATGCCAGCAAGAAATATCCTGTGAAGTTCCTCGTCCACGGCGGACCGCAAGGCGCCTGGGGAGATGACTGGAGCTACCGCTGGAATCCCGAACTCTTCGCGGCCAACGGATACGTCGTCATCATGATCAACTTCCACGGCTCAACCGGATACGGGCAGAAGTTCATTGACGCGATCAACGGCGACTGGGGCGGCGCTCCGTTTGAAGACCTCATGAAAGGCCTCGACTACGCCGAGAAGACTTATCCGTTCATCGACAAAGACCGCGAGTGCGCGCTGGGGGCGAGCTACGGCGGATACATGACCAACTGGATCCTGGGTCACACCGACCGCTTCAAGTGCATCGTCACCCATGACGGCATGTTCAACTCGATTTCCGCCTGGGGTACGACCGAAGAACTCTGGTTCAATCAGTGGGAGTTCAAAGGCACGCCCTATTCCAATCCAGAGACGTACGACAAGTGGAATCCCCGCGCAGCTGGCAAGAATTTCAAAACGCCGACGCTGGTGGTTCATGGACAACTCGACTACCGCCTCGACGTCAGCGAAGGCTTCCAGCTCTTCACGACTTTGCAAACCATGGGCGTCCCGTCAAAGATGCTGTATTTCCCCGACGAAGGCCACTGGGTGCTGAAACCCCAAAACTCTCAGCTCTGGTACAAAACGGTCAACGACTGGGTGGACCAGTGGACGAAGAAATAAAATTGTCATTCACCCGGCGTCATCCTGAGGCGGCGAACGCCGCCGAAGGATCTCGCGGGGGGTGGCAAAAGCGCATGCGCTGCACGCCAGATCCCTCCTTCGCGATGACGTCAACATCGACCTACTCCTCTCCTCTTCCTCCGAATCTCGCCTGTTGTCGCTCTCCCCGAAACTCCCCTGAGTACGTCCCCACCGTCTCCAACTGATATGGCAGCGTACTCGTCCCCACTGAGGCGCTCCCTTCGACCACCGCGGGGAACGGCACACCCGTCGCCGCCTGCAGACTCGCCAGGCCGTTGCTTCCCGAAATCACCGTGCTCTGTGAGGACGAGACGATCACCGGCATCGGCTCCGGCGTAATGACGGTATCGCCAACCTGCCTTCCACCCACCCCATACGCTGGCCGCATTACTACGGACTGAAACACAACGCTCGCACCCAGCACATTGTTTGGAGGAGTCGAAGAATCCGTCACCTGTACCACCAGCGGCGCGAAGCTTTGCCCCATGCTCGTCATCTGTGACGCACCGCTCACCGCCTGCAGCTTCAGTTGGGAGGCCGGAACCATCGCGCCATAAAACGTCTGGCAGGGAACGTCTCCCGGTTCAGCGCACGCCGTTACCTGCACCTGCGCCGCCAGTGACACAACATGCAGGGTGGTCGAGGCAAATCCGTTCGCATCGCTCGACACGGTCGCCGCGGTCAGCGTCCCGCTTCCGGCCACGATCGTGTACTTCACGCTCCTACCGATCACCGGAACGCCGTTCGAAAGCGCCCGCACCGAAAGCGGGATATCCATCGTTGCCCCCTGGGCAATGTACTGGTAGGGGAACACCATCGCCATATCGAGCGAACTCTCGGTGCCCTGAATCGTGGTCTGCACCTGTTGCGGATTGGTGTACGACGCGGGAGCCAGCTTCGCCGTAATCGCCGTGCTGCCTGTGCTGAGAACGGTCACGCCGGCTGATACATCTCCGCTGCTATCAGAGAGCACCGTGCAGCTACTGGTGCCGCCGCAGATGTCGAATCCTGCTGCAGGGACCGCGCTGAACTGCACACTGGCGCCACCCACTGGCGTGACTCCATCGGAAGTCACAACCTTCACCCGAATGGGATTCGCCCCTTGCCCGCCGACCGGCGTCGAGGGATTTCCTCCTGCAATCAGCTTGATCGTGTCTGTCGGTCCCGCCCCGACGGTGAGAGCGTTCGCCATCATGGATGCGGCCAGAGTGATGGGATCGGCCAAGGTCACGTTTTGCACGCCATCCGCCATCGCCGGGCTGGTCAGCATCATTTGATTCGAAGCGTTCGACATCACTGCGGCATTGTTCGCCCCGATTTGCGCCGTATTTCCCGCCCGCCATCCGTATCCTTGGATCATGAGCGGCGTTCCCCCGCCTGCGCCTGCGCGCGCCGGAGTTACACTGTCGCCATAAAACAGTCGCGCATGATATGCATAATCGGGCCGCCCATCGCCACGAAAATCGGCGATTCCCAGGCGAAATGAGGTCGTTGCCAGCAGGTTCACCTGCAGCTGCGACATCCCGAAGGTATTGGTAAGAAATGCCATCTGCGTATACGAAGGCGGCGGCGTGCCCGGCGGATCCGCCAGCGCCCACATGCCCATCACTGGCAGAGCCTTCACCTCCGAGGCCGTTCCGGTCTCATCGAGCGCCGTGACCTCCACTGTGAGGGAACGATTGGCTTGTCCGGCGAATTGGAAGTAATCAGCCTCGCCATAACCGCTCAGTATTCCTGTCCATTCTCCCGAAGAAGGTACGGGCGCGGGGGCGGCGTAGGTCGCAGGATCGAACGTATCCGGCACCGGCAGAGAACTGCCGTGCATCAGAAGATCCTGCTCGGTATCGCTGCCCAGGCTCACCGTCAATGTGATCGGCTGCGCCGCGCCCGAAGGCTGCACCTGCCAGGGTCCATAGGGTTCGATGGGCAGCGACCACACCGGGTCCACCGCCTCTACGCTCAGTTGATATTGCGCGCTGCTTCCGGCATTGGGGATCTGCAATCCCGCCAAGTCGTAGAAACCTTCCCAGGTGACATCATCCGTGCCAAATTGATTGAAAGGCTGGCCGGTGGCGTTGGCGCTTCCGCTGATCGCGTTTCCCGCATAGCCATGAAAAAGGAATCCAGACACCGACGCCGAGGCGTACACCCGCGACGGCTGACCGGTCGAAGTATCAATCCAGCGCGCCACGACATTCACGCCCTGCATGGGCTGCGCCGCATGCCCGCTGGCGTCCACGAAATAGACGCTGCCGTGAACGCGCACCGTGTTGGGCGAGAATAGCTGCTTTCCGGTGAAGTTGCCGACGTTCTGGCTGGTGACCGGATACAACCGCGATAGCGCCGCCTGATCGTCCATCTTCGGGACATCGGCATTGGGATAACAGAGCGAAATCGGCACGCAGGTGGTGCGATCGAGGGCGTGCATGACCGGAAATCCGGCCAAGTCCTGTGCCGTGGGCAAGGGCTTCCAAGTCACCACGTTTACATTCACCTGCGACCAGTCAAGCCCGAGCACCCGGCCCAGCACGCGCACCAGCCGGTACTTCATATCCGGCAGTTGCCCTGCCGTCTGCGCGCAATTGCCATTTATCACCACCAGCGCATGCAGATACTGGGCGTTGCTTCCAAGATTGTCATCGCCGCCGAAGACCGCGTTGCTAGAACAATAGGAGGAGCCCCCGGCTCCTGCGCCCAACAAGGCGCTGGTCACCGACCCGTCAGCGTCATAAACAATGCCAAGCGGGCGATTTGTCGCCGTCGGAAGTATGTCAGCTGGCATAGTGATCGATCCATCTGCATTCAAAATCACGTTGCTGCCGTTGACATCTTCTGCCAGCTGTCCGGCCTCGCTCGCCGCCACCGCGGCCGTAGGGATGAGCGTCCAACGGCTGAACGCGTCGGCCACAAACGCGTCCGCTGCGGCATGCAGTAACTGCGGGCTCAGGTCCCCCTGATCGGTGTAATAAGAAATCGTCCCATTCGCCCACACCAGGGGCTGGCCTTTTACGGAAGAATCGAAATAGCTTGCTCCCGCCACATACGCCGGTCCGCTCGCGTTCGCTCGGTTCAACAGCAAGACCAACAGCAAGACGATCAGGAGCGCGCCGTAGAAAACCGGCCAGAACAGTCTCACCGCCTTGGGAGGTCGGTGCGGATCGCGAAACTCCACGACGGTGCGAGAACCCTGGGGGCGACGATCGTGAAAGCGAAAGCGTTCTGCCATGGCTCACTCCTTTCCCACGCGCCGCAACAGTCGCGTGAAGTCATGACCGCTGACGCGTTTGCGCCCGCGCAGCCACGGCCCTGCCACCGGATCATTCGCCAGGGGTTGCAGTGAGGTGACCACATTTCCCTCGCTATCGACGGCAAACCTTCCCATGGCCCCGCCCACCGGACTCGTCAGCCCCAGCACGCTCGGCGGATACAGCATCAGGACCACTCGTTCGCCGGGACGATAACGCTCGCCGGCGTTCCATAAGCCCGCCCATTCGCGGATCGCGAGCGTCTGACCGTTGCGCACGCCGCGCACCGCTTCATCCACGCGGATGGTAATGGAGATGGTTTCGACTTCGTTGGGATGGGATACGGGCATCCGCCGAACATCAGTGACGGTTCCGGCAAAGATGTATCCAGACGCCGCCGTCATCTGGCGCAGCGTGAAGTTCGCCGGCGCCTGCGCCATCGGACGCGGGCACAACAGACACAACAGCACCACCAATTTCCAGGAGAGAAACCGCATGACTGCCTCGGAGGAGGCCAGCCTTATAGACGGGTAGGAGTTAATGCTAGAAGCTCACTCCGGGAGCGACTGTGCGCGTGATCACGGAATCAAGTGATGACAGAACTGGAACGCGTGGCGCCGACGCCTTATGCGTTCAGGGCTTATCCCTGGCACTTCCCCGCAGCCCCTCGGCTGACAGATGGGCTCCCGTCAGCAGCAACAATCCCGACAGAAACGCCCAGAACATCAAACTGACCGAGAGTGCAAACGGACCGTATACTTCCTGGAAATTCAGCCGCGGCAGGGCGAGGATGTAGCAATACTTCAGCGTCTCCGACAGCAATCCCATGATCACCGCCGTCGGCAGCACCGCCTTGGCCGGAACCTTCCCGTTGGGCAGCAGCCAGTAAATCAGAAAGAAGATGGCAATGCTCGCCGCGACCGCGAAAATCTTCATCACCAGGAATCCCACCAACCGCACGAGGAACACGCCATGGCCCAGCAGCATGGTCGAGAGCAGCGCCACGTTGCCAGCCGTCATCGCCACCGACAACAGCGCCAGCACCCCGCTGGCAAAGGCCAGCACCAGCGAGACCAACTGGTTGCCCAAGTAGGACCGGTTCTGGGGAAACTGCCAGATACGGTTCAGGGCTACCTCCAGCGGCATGAAGATGCCCGTCGAAGTCACCAACAGGATCAGCAGCGATACCACCTGCGCCCGGTGCCGTGCGCCTACCAGGGCATTCAAGTTGCGGATCACAAAGTCCTGCCCGGCGGGAAGATAATCCCGCAGCAACTGCACAATCACGTCGTACATCACGGGAGAATGAAATACCCGGCGCACCAGCATCATCAGTAACAGCACAAAGGGGAAAAAAGACAGCAGGGCATTGGCCGCCACCGAGAAGGCGAAAGTATGCACCTCGGTCCGCAGCAGGTAGCGGACCGTGGAAAAAACCAGTCCTGAATAAACATTCTTGCCGCCCGTCCCCTCCACCCTCGCCTCGGGCGCCGGGGTTTCTGTCACCATCGTTGACTTTGGGTCATACATCGCGTTTCCGTCATGTTATCAAAAAGTTGCAGTTAAAACGGTTTAACCACTGGACCACGATACAAACCATGGTACCGGTGTGAAAGCCCGCTGGTAACGCAAACCTATGACTCAAGGAAGCTTGCAGCCCTATTTCTCTACTTGCCAGATCGCTCGCAAGTGCATATTATCTGTTGCTCGCCGGAGGAAAATTTCTTTCGGCGAGTTCAAAAGCAGGTTGATGTTTTGCTGGATGGCAGTCGAAACACGGGTCACGTTGACAGGCTCCTGAGCTTTGCGCCCACTTTTCTCTAGCGCGCACGGCTCAGGAGCCTTTCCGTTGATAGCAGGTTTCCTCACCAACCAGAAGAGCTCACCTGGCGGTACTTCCGCCTTCCCATGAGGGGGACGCACCACTTCTGGGGCTTCGCAGGGGCAGGCGGAAGCAGTTCAAATAAAGAAAGTTGCGAAAGGAGTACTTTGTGAGAGAGAAGGGCACAGTTAAGTGGTTTAACGGGGCCAAAGGGTACGGTTTTATCCAGCGCTCCACCGGGGAGGATGTCTTCGTACACTTCTCCGCCATTCAAGAAAACGGGTATCGCACGCTCAATGAAGGCGAAACCGTGGAGTTCGATCTGCTGAAGGGCCCCAAGGGCTTCCAGGCGGGCAACGTGGTCCGCGTCTAATCCCGCCGGATCGCCACACATTCTGCCGACCCTCCCGGCTTCCCCTGGGAGGGTTTCTTATTGCTCCTCAACCCGACCCGCCCCTCTTTCACCCAAACTTTCCATCGCGTGACGGTTTTTTCCACCCTCCTGCGCATTGCGGGTTAGGAAGCAGCAACTCATCCCCTTGCGGGGTGAGTCCCCGGTTCCGAACGAAATTCGCATCACATGCTGCCGCAGGCCGAGCCAGGATGGCCGCTGCTCCCCGCTCCGCCCGACAGCCATGAAGGAGACCGCACCATGATTTCTGCCCATTCGCTCTCGCGTCTTTCCAAGGGGATGGCCGGGCTGATGCTGATCGTCGCCGTCCTCACCGCAGTCGCCCAGAACCAGCGCCAGTTTTCCATTCAGCAGCCAGCTCCTGCTCAGAATCAGGCTGCTCCCGGAGCCCAGGGTGCGCCCGCTCAGGCCGCGCCGGCTCAAGCTCCGCAAACTGCCTGCGGCAATCAGCCCTATTGCTATGAGGCGCAGGATTTCGCCGCCTTGATCACCGATTTCCGCACCAGCACCGCCGGCTATTACAAAGTGATCGACGTAACCGTCCGCTTCCTCAACAAAACTAACGGTACGATCATCCTCGGCTATACCAATGGTTCCGGCATGGCTCTCGACGACCGCGGCAACCGTTACGCCGTGGGCGGCGGGAATGCCCTGCGCGGCATCGGCGCAGTGAACGGACAAAGCTTTGATCCTCGCTTCCAGATTCAGCCTCGCGGCTTCGGAGATGCGCGCTTCGAATTGCTGATGACACCCAGCGCCCAAACCATTTTGGGGTTCAACTTCGAACTGGACTTGAGCGTGGATGAGATTGCCTCTTACGAAGGCAACCAGCACTCTCTGGGATCGGAATTTCCGCTGCAATTCCAGGGACTCGCCAACGGCGTGAAAGGCTCAGCCCCGGGAATCCCTTCTGGCGGATCAAGCGGATCAAGTATGTTCGGTAGTAACAGTGGCGCCAGTGGCGGTTCGATGCCCTGCGATCCCTCTGGTACCGTGAGTTCGCTGGCCGGGGCCACCAACTCCGCCGGAGTGCAGAATGCCGCCAACACCGCAACCAATACTGCCTCGACCGCGGCTTCGGCCTTTTCCAACTTGAAGTCCATCTTCCACAGAAACTCAGCGCAGGCGCCGGCGGCCAGTGCTTCCGCACCTTGCACTTCGGCTCCTGCAGCCGCCTCTCCCGCGGCGGTGCCAACGACGGTGGCGGTTCCTGCAACTACCTATGCCACCAGCCCGACCACTACTACCACGCCTTCTGTTGCCACACCTGCGGCGGTTGCTCCTGCCGCCACGACGAGTTCTCCCGTGGTGAATGCCTCTCAAGTCCGCTCCACCATGACCAGGCCTGGCGCTCCGCTCACCCGGACTCCGGTGGCGGCAACAAGAACGGCTGTACCGGTCTCCGCCGTGTCGAGGACGCCCTTACCCGCGACGGCAGCCAAGCCCACCCCAGCTAAGCCCGCCGCGGCGAAACCCTCTCCCGTTCCTCCGGCAAAGAAACCAGGCCAGTAAGAGACCGAATCCAGGTGGTTTTTTGTTTTCTGTCCGGCTCTCCGGCTGCCTTGGCAGCGTCAGCCGGAGTGAGAAGATTGCGCCCCCACGACGGTGCTTCGATTTTCCCTGTACCCAACCGCCCTCTGCGGAACTATAATTCGCCCCTCACTTGGGGCCAGAGTCCAAGGAAGTCTAGTCGTGGAGATTCTTATGCGATTCCGAAAGACCCTGAAATTTTCTCTCCTATTCGCATCCCTCAGCCTCAGTTCGCTCGCGCTTGCTGAGCAATACCAGATCGTCCGCGCCGATTATGGTGCCGGCAACCAGCGCGTGGACGTCACCCAGAAACTGCAACAGATCGCTGCCTCCAACCGCACCTTCCGCATGGGCAACAGCACCTTTGGGATTGATCCTGCCCCCGGACAGGTCAAGAACCTGCGTATCTTCACCCGCGATAGCCGCGGCAACAGCATCACCTTCGATTACCGCGAAGGCAGCACGATCGATGGCTCGCAGTTCAGCGGGTGGAGCGGCGGGAACTGGGGTCGCCCGCCTGCCCAGCAATATCAGATCCTTCGCGCCGACTACGGAGCCGACAACCGCCGCCAGGACGTCACCCAGCGCCTGCAGCAGCTGGCCGCTACCAATCAGACTTTTGTTATGGGAAATAACACCTTCGGCATTGATCCCGCTCCCGGTACGGTCAAGACTCTGCGCATCTTTGCCCGCGACAGCCGCGGCAACAATCGTACCTTCGAATACCGCGAGAACACGCTTGTAGACGGTTCGCTCTTCACCGGGTGGAACGGAGGCAATTGGGGACCCGGCCCCGGTCCCTCCGGGCAGTACGCTATCACCCGCGCTGACTACGGCGCCGGCAACCAGCGCGTCGACGTTACCCAGCGCCTGCAGCAGTTGGCCGCTTCCAACCGCACCTTCAAAATGGGCAACAGCACGTTCGGCGTCGATCCGGCCCCCGGGCAGGTCAAAACCCTTCGCATCTTCGCCCGTGACGCGCGCGGCCATAGTCGCACCTTCGAATATCGCGAGGGCAGCGTCGTCGATGGCTCGCAGTTCGCCGGATGGAGCAACGGTAGCTGGCCGGGACTCGTCAAACCGCCGGGAAGGTAATTGGATTCTTTCGCGGGTCCTGCCGGTCGCGGCGGGGCCTTTTACTTCAGCGCCTGGCTGGCAAGAAACTTCCAGGCGTCTTTGTTCACCTGCTCGGCCACGCCATAGTACTCATGATCGTGGCCGGCAATCTCCACAAAGTGCACGGGAAATCCATCTTTGTGCAGTAACTCCGCGGTCTTGCGCACATGCCCGATCGGAAAGTACGGGTCGCTGTCGCCGATGTAAATCGCAATCGGAATCTTCCGCTTGGCCTGTTTCAGGATCGATAGATACTGGTCTGCGATGTCCGAGCCATGAACAGCTGCAGCCGCGAAATAATCCGAGTCATGCATGGCGGTATCGAAGCCCAGATACCCGCCCATCGAGTGCCCAAACAGATAAATACGCTTTGCGTCTATCGCCGTCTGCTTTCCCGCATCTTCCATCACGCAGCGAAACACAGCCGGCGCGATCGCCTCGAACTTTTCATCGCGCGGAATCTGAGGCGCCACCAGCACTGCATGTTCGCGGTGCGCCAGATGAGACCATGCATCCATGAAGGTCCCGGCCTGATCTCCGGCCCCGTGCAGCAGTAAGACCGCCGGCTCCGGTGCCGTGTGCGGTTCTGCGTAGAGCAAATACTGGTAAGTGGTGTTCTGACAGCTTACGTCGTGGGATACGGTATCAACCGCATAGCAGGAAAGCGATAGCAGGCAAAAAGCGAGCGGAAGGCTGATTCGTTGCACCCGAGGATGTTACATCAAAAACCTCACGCCAGTGCCCGTCCCGCCAGGGCCTCGAGAATCCGGAGCGGCGACTCCGACGGCAATACCAGAGCCTCCACCGGTACCACAAATGCCTGCTCCAGCGCGTACTGCCCCGAAAGCACGGCGTGGGCCAACCCGTCGGTGAATCCCATCCACGAAGACATCGGCGGAAACTTCACCAACCTCGACCGGCTGGAAGCCTGGTATTCCCTGTTCTCCTTCAGAAAGTCATGAAAACGCAGCATGAACCGGTCGTATGGGGATTGGCTGGGCCGCACCCACTCGAGCACTCGCTCCCTCATCGTCGAAGCAAAAGTTGGCTTGAGTCCGGCTTCCAAGGCATAGCGATCAGCGAGGAACGAAAAAGGCGCGCCGGTGCGCCACACCCGCGGGCCAAAAGGATGGATATTGGTAAATAGGCGCAGAATGCGCCCGCCGCGCGTCGGCCTCGAAGGAAACGCGTCCACGTGCAGCAGATCATTGCGTTTGTGGAGCGGCAGGTCGCGTCCGTCTTCCTCGAGCGGACGAAAGCTGGCATAATCGCGCGCTGGCTTGCCCGCATAAGGCGTCAGCCAGCGGTTCACAAAGCGCAGAACCTCGTCCGAGTAAGCCCGCAAAATCCTCCGCGTTCTCTCCCTCGCTGCGCGCTTACCCTGAAATCCGTGTACTTCGTCTTCCAGTGGGCGATACGAAACACTTTTGTGCAATCGTGAATGCCCCTGCGATTGCGCCATCAGGAATTCGCAGTCCGCGCGCGGCAGGTTGAACGGAACCCTCGGGAAAAACAGAATCCCTCCAAGTTCGAGCTCGCGGCAGTGCTCGAGGGCCCGCGCCCGCCCCGGCTCCTGCGGCGGAATCGTCGACACTCCGGGATCGACTCCCGTAGGGAAGGTCAGTATGGGTACGGCCGTCATCGCATACTAGAGATGCCGTTTCCCATCCTCACGCTTCAGGGAAAGAAGGTTTCGACCACCGAGAACTGCAACTGACTTTCTACTCCACTTCCACCGACACCAGGTCCCCATCCGATTTTCCGCCCGCTTTATAGTTCACCGACACGGGCACATTCCTCCAGCTGCAGGAGAATTGGTCCGCTCCTAACAGTGCCAGCGATTTGAAATCGTCAGTCCGCAGCTTGAGCGTCTTTTTCGACCCGGCCGAAAGCGTGAGCACGGCTGCCGGAGAATGCGAGCAGTCCACGCTCACCAGCTTTCCCTTCAGGAATACCACCGGCCGGGTATCCGGCTTCTCTTCTACGGGAGATTTCTCTTCTCCCTCATCCTCCGAGGTGTCTCCGCCCACCAGCTTCGACGGCACCTGCGTCTTTGCCTGCGTTTCACTTTGTGGCAGCACCCCGTATTTCTTCAGCGTCGGCAAATCGTCCAGATCCTTCCGTGCCGCACGCGCCACCTGCGCATCCGGACTGCCTTTGAGCTCTTCCAGCATCGCCGTGGCATCATCCCACTTCTTCCCGGCGATATAGATATTCGCAAGATCCAGCCGATACTCCTGGTTGCGCGGACTCAACTGGATTGCCGCTCGCGTTGACTCCATCGCCGAGTTCAAGCCGCCGCCCTCCAGGCGGAAGCAGCCCAACATTCCATACGCCTCGGCAAACGACGGGTTCCAGTCAATCACCACCCGCAGATCAATCATGGCGTTCGCCAGTCCTTGCGTCGGCTGTCCCGTCGCGCGAGCCCGGCGGTATTTCGTCAGCGCCGAGTAGTAATGCACCCATGGATCATTCCGGTCGAGGTCCGACGCCTTCACCAGTTCTTCATTCGCAGCGTCGAATTCATTCTTTTCGAGAGACGCCCAGGCCAGCGCTCGGTGCACCACAGAGGTGTCGCCCTTCGGCTCGTCAATCATCTTCTGCAGGTCTTGCAATGCCTGTGCGCGATGCTCAGGAAGCCGCAGCGTCATCTCCGCGACCAATGCGGGTCCCAGCAGGTCGGTCAAGTCCAGCCGGCTTGATCCCACTTCGTCGCCGCTGACCGGAAGCGGCAGGGAAGTCATCTGTCCCCCGGCATCGAGCGTGCCCTGTTGCCTTGAGCGATCCAGGGCGATGAACAGCGGCTGCTGCGCCCGAAAATACTTCTTCACCGCGTCATCAAACTGTGCCGCCGTCATGCCATACGCCTTCGGAATGGCATCGTTGACCGGAACTCTCTGGTTCAACACCAGATCGAACAGCATCCCCGTCTGGGCCAGACGGTTGGTATTCAGCAGGAAGTGCATGGTGATCCACGACTGTGCATAAAACAGCGTATTGTGTGCACCCTCGCGGTAGCTCACAACGTTATGCTTCATGGCGAACAGATCGGGCATGGAAAGCCACACCGGGCCGTCCAGCAGTTCTGTCAGCGATTTGGGCACATTCCGCTGCTCGATCTGGTTGCCGATCAGGTCCTGCTTCCACATCAGTCCTAACTCAGGATCGGCGCCAATCTGCACGCCCTTCGCGTCGAAACGCGCGCTCGAAAAATACTCCGCGAAGCCTTCATCGAACCACGCCGGCGTGGGCGGGTAGTTATAGGTCAAAAAATAGTGCGCCATCTGGTGCGCGACGGCTCGCCAGGCCTCCTCCTCAAAGGCATCAAGAACAATGAAAATGCGGTCATCGCCGGCGACGAAAAATGCCGGGGCATCAATCGGTTTGCCGTCGCGGATCGGCGCCACCGCGGCATATTCCTTGTCGTTTTTCAGGGCAATAATGTCGATGGGCAGCGACATGTTGACTTTGCTCTTCGACAGCAGCTGGCTGAAGAGCCCGCGCATCTGCTCGAAGCGGACGATGACTTCGTGCCCCTTCTTTTCGCCAGCATCGGTGAGCACCGTGAAATGATCGGAACTGAGACGAATCCATTGCGGCTCGTCTTTGGCGCCAGCAAGCGCGACAAAAACAAAGAGCCCAGCGGCAAGCACTGCAATCGTCCGACGCATGAAAGAAACTCTGTGGAAATGCTATCACGGTGGTGTAACCACCTTCCGGCGCTTGGCTGAAGATGCCTTCACTGAGAACTGACCACTGACTCCTGCTATCCTTTCCCCCATGCCGCACACCGCCCAGAAGCACTTCCTCAGCGACAAAGTCGAGCACTTTACCGAATCCGTCATCCGCGAGATGACCCGCCAGGCCATGCTTTACGGTGCGGTCAATCTTTCCCAGGGATTCCCTGATTTCTCCGCACCTGCCGAGATCAAGCGTGCCGCTCAGGAAGCTATCGCTGCCGACGTCAACCAGTACGCCATTACCTGGGGCGCCAAGCCGCTGCGCAATGCTATCGCCCGCCGCGCCCACGACTGGCAGGGACTCAACGTCGACCCCGAGAAAAACATCACCGTGTGCTGCGGCTCAACCGAGGCCATGATCTCTACCCTCATGGCCATCTGCAATACCGGCGACGAAGTCATCGTCTTCGAGCCCTTCTATGAAAATTACGGCCCCGATTCTGTGCTCTCGGGAGCCAAGCCGCGCTTCGTCAAGCTCCATCCGCCCACAACGGATAACGCTGAGTGGACCTTTGACGAAAAAGAACTGCGGGCGGCCTTTCATCCCCAGACCAAGGCCATCATCGTCAATACACCCAACAATCCCACCGGCAAAGTCCTCACCCAAGAGGAACTCGAGCTCATCCGCGATCTATGCGTCGAGTTCAACGTCATCGCCATCACTGACGAAATCTACGAGCACATTCTCTACGACGGCGCCAGGCACATCTCGCTCGCCTGCCTCGATGGAATGCACGACCGCACCGTCACCATCAACGGCCTCTCGAAGACCTACAGCGTCACCGGATGGCGGGTCGGTTGGACCATCGCCCCCGAGAACATCACCGGCGCCATTCGTAAAGTGCACGACTTCCTTACGGTCGGAGCCCCTGCACCCCTGCAGGAAGCTGGAGCCACCGCTCTGGAATTGCCCTCCAGCTACTACCAGAAACTCGCCGACGGATACCGCGCCCGCCGCGACAAACTCATCCCCGTGCTCGAAGAGGTCGGCTTTCGCTGCTATCGTCCCCGCGGCGCCTACTACGTGATGACCGACATCTCGAAATTCAAATATTCCGACGACGTGACTTTCGCAAAATTCCTGGTCAAAGAGGTTGGCGTCGCCACTGTCCCCGGATCATCTTTCTATCGCCATGCCAGGGACGGCGCCCAGCAAGTCCGCTTCGCTTTTTGCAAGAAGGACGAAACCCTCGACGAAGCTGCGCATCGGCTGAGGACGAGGCTCTAGGCTTCGGGCTTTAGGCTTTCGGCTTTAGGCCACGAACAAGACTATCCGGCTGCAGGGGATTTCTCGTTGTACCGATCACAAACCTAAAGCCCAAAGCCTAAAGCCTGACGCCCGGTTTTGCGTTATACTCACCCCTAAGCTCGAAAATCTCCCAAGGGAAGTGATGTCCCATGTCTGTCAGATTGGCTGATGAGGTATCTGCCCAGGTTCCCGCCGACGATTTCCAGGCGCTGGAACAGAAGGTTTATCGCACTATTGAACTGTACAAGTCGGCCCGCGAGGCGCGTGCGGCCGCCGAGCGCGATACCCAGCGCCTGCGCGAGCAACTGGAAGAGCGCGAGGAAGAAGTGGAAACTATGCGCAAAGAGATGATCCAGTTGCGCAAGGAGCGGGAAGAGATCCGCAGCCGGGTGGAAAAAATGTTGCAGCAGATCGATTCTCTCGCCGTCGAGCAGGCCGCAAGCTGACCAGTCAGCATCTTAGGGGGCCAGGAGCAAACATTATGGCATCCGCAACCAAGCAAACCCCGATCCGCGACGCCTCCAACAACAGCGTCCGCGTGGAGATCTTCGACCAGGCCTACAACCTGCGCGGCTCCGACCCCGACTACATCCTCAAACTCGCCGACTACGTCGACTCCAAAATGCGCGCCGTCGCCGAGCAAACCCACACCGTCGACACCGTCCGCCTCGCTGTGCTCGCTGCCCTGAATATCGCCGACGAACTGCACCTGCTCAAGCGCAAATCTGAGAACGGATCTTCGGAATATTTACAGCGTGCCCAGCACCTATCCAACATCCTCGACGAGGTCTTGGAAGAAACCCGCAAAGCCGGCTAACCCTGGCCGCCACGAACTTCCCACCGGGGAGTGCTTTGCCTGGGAGATTCCTCGGGGCTGATGCCCCGCATCTGATACCCGCTTACCAAAGTCGCTGGCAAATGGAGTGCCATCTTTTTACCGATGGCCTCTTGCGCCCGCGCCCGCTTTTCCCTAGCATCCATGTGTGTAGCCGGCCTGTGGTGTTGGTGATTCGGAGGTAACCGATTTTTGAACCAATGCCGAATGAACGGGGACTCGACTCGATATCAAGATCCTGTGTGCGACGTTCCGCCATGCGGAAATGCCTAATGGGTCTCGGCGGGTTCCCACCGTCGTAGACGGGTTCATTCTCGGCCCTCCAACACGGCATCTTGGGTCGGCTTACTTCCTTCCTGTACACTAGAAGTGCTAATCCAAAATCTCTGCATCTAACTATTCGTGTTCCCTCGACTTCTTCATCTCGGCGCCTTCAATCTCCCCACCTACGGTTTTCTGGTTTCCACCGGTGTTCTTCTCGGGATGTGGATCTCCGTCCGCAACTCCGAAAAATCCGGCATTGATCCCGAAGACTCGTGGAATCTCGGTATTCTCGTCGTTCTCTGCGGTATCCTCGGCGCCAAGATCCTCTACATCGTCAATGACTGGAGCACCTACGTCGCCCACCCCGGCGACATCTTCTCGCTGGCCACGCTGCAAGCGGGAGGCGTTTTTTCCGGCGGTCTGATCGGGGCCTTCATCGCCGCTTTCTGGTACGTCCGCCGCAAGAAAATGCCGCCGCTCGCCACCTGCGATGCCTTCGCTCCCGGCCTCGCTCTCGGCCACGCCATCGGTCGGGTCGGTTGCTTCGCCGCCGGGTGCTGCTGGGGCAAACCGACTGCGCACTTCTGGGGCGTGACCTTCACCAATCCGCTCGCCCGCGATCTCGTCGGCACCCCGCTTGGCATACCCCTTGAGCCCACGCAACTGATCGAGTCCGCCGTCGAACTTGCCAATTTCTTCTTCTTGATGTGGATGTTCAAACGCAAAAAATTCGATGGCCAGGTCTTCGCTTCCTACCTCATCCTCTACGGCGTCGCCCGCTATTTCATCGAATTCCTGCGCGACGATCCCGGCCGCGGCTCCGTCTTCGGCGGTATTATGAGCGGCACCCAGCTCATCTCCATCGGCTTGGTCGTCCTCGGCGGCGTTATCTGGTACGTGAAAAGCGGCGTTCCCAAAGCCGTCCCCATGCAAGCCGGCAGTCGCTAAACGGGCATCCAATAATTGTCATGCTGGGCGAAGGGATTGTGAGCAATGCGGGCAATCACCTAGTCGAAGGACCCCTACTTCCACTCCATCCCTTTAACATTTGTCATTCCTCACCAAGTGAGGGATCTGTATTTCGCAGCGCCTTCTGCGTTAAAGGCTTTTCTCTATAATCCCTCCAGTGGAGAACTACCCCCAACTCCTGACGGTAGATGAGAACTCAGCCGACACCCGCCTCGACACCTACCTGGCCACCAGGCTTGACACCAGCCGCGCCCGCATCCAGCAACTCATCGCTGAAAAGAAAATCCTCGTCAATGATCGTGACGCCAAACCGTCCCACCGCCTTCGCTCCGGAGACGCAATCTCCGTCCTCGGTCCCGTCGAGCTTCCGCCGTTGCGCGCGATTGCAGAGGATCTTCCTCTCGATGTCATTTACGAAGATGCCGACCTTGCGGTGATCAATAAGCCCGCCGGCATGATGGTGCACGCCGGTGCGGGAGCCACCGATTCCGCCCGCAACCGTGGCACCCTGGTCAACGCACTCCTCCACCGCTTCCGGCAGCTTTCTTCCGACGAACTTCGGCCCGGCATCGTTCACCGCCTCGACAAGGAAACCAGCGGCCTCATCCTCGTCGCCAAGAACGATGACGCGCACCGCCGCCTCGCGGCGCAATTTGCCCAGCGCAAGGTGAAGAAAATGTACATCGCCTTGGTCCACGGTTGGATGAAAGAACAGAAGGGAACCATCAAAACGCCGATCGCCCGTGACGTTCACCGCCGTACCCGCATGACCACTCGCAGCTCAAGCGGCCGCTCCGCCGTCACACACTACGAAGTAAAGCAACAGCTCGACTCACCCTACGGAAAGTTCTCGCTGCTTGAAGTTCGCATCGACACCGGACGCACCCACCAGATCCGCGTTCACCTTTCTTCGATCGGGCACTCCGTTGTCGGCGATGCCCTTTACGGACCTGCCGGTGAACTGAAATCAAAGAGTGCAAAGCCCATCAGCCTGAACCGCAACTTCCTCCACGCGCACTCTTTGCAATTCCTGCAGCCCCGCACCGCTGAATCACTCTCGTTCACTGCTGACCTGCCGCCGGAGCTCGAGAGCTTTCTCGCTCTTCTAATCTGAATCCCAACCCTGTCATCCTGAGCGAAGTCGTGAATCGCGCAGCGATTCACGACACAGTCGAAGGACCCGTGTTTGCTTGCAGCGCCAGCGCCCCTGCAAGGCATTTCCGCCCAATAGTAAAAAAGCGGCGCTCTTTGCGCCGCCTTTTCTTAGCGCTCTTAGCGCCCTCTGTGGTTAAAGGTTTTGATTTTACCCGGCCCGCAACGCCCCTCCCAATCCCTGCAACACGCCGACGATGTCCCCCGCCCATCGCGCCACTTCTTCGTCCCGCAAAGTTCTGTCCTCCGCCTGGAACTTCGCCCGCAGCAAGACAGAATACTTTCCCGCCTCGACCGATCCCCCGCGGAAAATCTCCACCGGCACAAACTCCCGCAACTCCCGCAACTTGAGGCCCGCCACCGACTCATCAATCTTCTCGAAGGTCACCGCGTCTTCGAACACAAACGAAAAATCCCGTTCCACCGACGGATACTTCGGCAATGCTGTATACCGCACCTCGCGCAGCCCGTGGACGTACAGCCGGTCGAGATAAATCTCCCCCACGAACACATCCTGCTTCAACTTCCGCGCCGCTGCCACCTCGGGATGCAACTGCCCGAACTGCGCTACTTTCGACCCGTCCATTAGCGCCACCGCCGACCGTCCCGGATGGTAATACTCATCCGCCTTGGCTTCGAAGATCAATTTTTTGTGCCCAAATATCTCCAGTAGCGTTTCCACATCGCCCTTCACGTCGTAGAACGACATCGCCCGCGCCGGCTGATTCACGCTCGCTTCCACCGCGCTGCCGGTGGCTCCCAGGCAAATCCGCTTCAACTCCTTCGCCGCTGTGCCTTCAGCTTCCCACACCGATCCCGCCTCAAATAATCGGACATCATTCGTGCCTCGGTTCAAATTGTGGGCCAGCATATTCAGCATGCCCGGAGCGAGCGACGTTCGCATCACCGATGCCTCATCGCTAATCGGATTCGCCAATTCCATGGCCATCGCTGCCGAAAACTTCTCCGCATCCTGCTTCGAAATAAAACTCAGCGCCACCGCCTCGTCATACCCCAGGCCCAGCAGCGCCGTCCGCATCTTGCGGTCCTTCACCGCCTCCGGCAACTCCACCACTGCGCCCGCAAATGCGGGCAGCGCATTGCGGAACTTGTCATAACCGTAGATGCGCGCGATCTCTTCGATCAGGTCGATCTCGCGTTCCACGTCGAGCCGCCAGGAGGGAATCTGCACCCGGAACTCCGAAGCATCCCGCCGCTCCGGTGTCAGCTCGAAACCCAACCGCTCCAGGATTCGTACAATCTCTTCGGTCGGCAACCGCTCACCCAGAATGCGCACCACCTCCGGCAAGTTCAGCGCGATTGGAGCCTGATCCATTTGCCGGCCGATTTCATCCATCAACTCACCCGCCAGTTCGCCGCCCGATGCCAGGATTCTCTGCGCCACGCGATTGCACGCCACTCTGGTTGCTTCAAAATCCGCGCCCCGCTCGAAACGATGGGAAGCGTCGGTGTGCATCCCGTGACGCCGCGCCGTCTTGCGCACCGCCGCAGGATAAAACCACGCCGACTCGATCAGCACGTTGCGCGTCTTCTCGGTGATCATGGCGTCGTAGCCGCCCATCACCCCGGCCAGCGCCACGACCTTCTTGGCATCGGCAATCACCAGGTCTTCATCCGACAGCTTGCGTTCAACTTCATCGAGCGTCTTCAGCCATTCACCATCGCGCGCCCGCCGCACAACGATTTTGCCGCCTTCGAGCAGATCAAGATCAAAGGCGTGCGTCGGGTGCCCCATCTCCCACAGCGTGTAATTCGAGGCATCGGCAATGTTGTTAATGGGCCGCTGATCCACCAGCTTGAGCCGATCCGCGAGGGCGGCCTCGGAATGTTGAACTTTTACGTTCCTCACGATCCGCGCCGTGTACCGCGCACAATAGACGGGATCGTCAATCTGAATCTGGAACTCAGCCTTCCCGCGGACCGCCGGCAGTTGCGGTTGAATTTTCTTGAGCGGCAAGTCATAGACCGCCGCTGCCTCGCGCGCCACGCCGTAATGATTCATGGCATCCGGACGGTTGGTCCCGATCTCCATCTCAAAGACAGTATTCTCCCCGCTGCCCGCGATGCCTTCAACGGCGATACCGACAGCCGTTAAATCCTCGGCCAGTTGCCCATCATCGGCCGTGACATCGACAAACTCCCGCACCCATGGAGGAGAAATTTTCATAACCACCCATCAATGCTCTAAATGCCAATTCAAATCCCTGTCATCCTGAGCCAAATCATGAATCGCGAAGCAATTCGTGACGCAGTCGAAGGATCCGGTGTTTCTTGGTACCGCCCGCGGCCCGTCAAGGCATTCTCAGCGCGATCCGGCAGTTTTCCTTCGCCTCTCTGGTCAAAGCTTTTGCCCGCTACCTCCACTGCTCCAGGAACCGCACATCCCCGTTAAAGAACAACTGAATATCATCCACTCCATACTTCAAGATGGCGATCCGGTCGGCTCCCATGCCGAACGCGAATCCCGAGACTTTTTTCGGGTCGTAGCCGTTGTCTTTCACGAACTCAAACACATTGGGATCCACCATGCCGCAACCGAGAATCTCGATCCACCCGGTGGTTTTGCAAGGACGGCACGGCTCCGACCCACGCTTTCCTTTTCCGCCGCAGATGAAACACGACACCATCATCTCCGCGCTGGGCTCGGTGAAAGGAAAGAACGACGGACGGAAGTGCGTCTTCACGCTCGATCCGAACAGCGCCTTCATGGCGTGATCAAGCGTGCCCTTCAAATCGCCGAAAGTGATATTGGTGTCGACGGCGAGGCCTTCCACCTGGTGGAACATCGGCGAGTGGCTCGCATCCGGAGGATCGTTGCGGTGCACCTTTCCGGGAATCACAATGCGCAGCGGAGGCTTCATCTTCTCCATGGTGCGAATCTGCACGGGAGAAGTGTGTGTGCGCAGCAAGAGGCGGTCCTTCAGCGGCTTCGCCCCTTGCTTGGCGATGAACAGCGTGTCCTGCATGTCGCGCGCGGGATGATTAGGAGGAAAATTCAGCGCTTCGAAGTTGTAGTAATCGGTCTCGATCACCGGCCCTTCTTCGACCGAGTACCCAAGATTGCGAAACACCGCGACAATCTCATTTAAGGTCTTAATGACGGGATGCTCCGCCCCAAGAGGTCGGCGAATGCCAGGCAGCGTGACATCCACACGCTCCGATTTAACCACCAATCTCCTGAAATCCTGTTCGTAAAGATCGACAATTGCTTCGGAAACCTCCACACCCGCGCCGATTTCGAACGACGGTAGGTCTTTAAAGAGAAGTTTTTTCCGAGTGACGTTCTCGACTATCCCTTCGACGTGCTTCTTAAGCCAGTTGACCTTTTGTCCTGCGGCACTCTTCGACTCCTTCGGGGCCGCTTTCAACCACCGATCATTGACTTGTGTAAGAATGCCGTTCTTCCGCGCCATCCAGCGGTCACGGAAGTTCTTCCAGTCGTTTTCATTCCCGACCGCGGCCGCTTCGGCCTCTAGGGCAGAAAGCAACTCTTGCGCCGCCTTCTCCAGCGCCGCCGCGGAGAGATCTGTCAATTTGGGGACTTCGTAGGCCATTACCGACCTTAACCTCTGTCACCCTGAGCGATGGGAGCGTCCGCGAAGTGGACGATCCTTCAGTCGAAGGGCCTCATGTAACTCTGCACTGCCACCGGCATCAAAAGGAATTCTCTCGCAAACGTGATCAAAACTCCCTTGCGTCATCGCGGCTTCGTGCGCGATCACTCCGCTCAGGATGACGGTTGTAAGAAATCATCGCCAGCGGCTGAGTGCTGAATGCCGGCAGCTCTACGCCAGCGCCGCTTTCGCCTGCTCCGCCAGACTCTTAAACGCGCCCGCGTCATTCACCGCCAGGTCGGCGAGAATCTTGCGGTCCAGTTCCACGCCCGCTTTCTTCAGTCCGTGGATGAACTGGTTATAGCTCATCCCGTTCAGCTTGGCGGCGGCGCCGATGCGCACAATCCATAGCGAGCGGTACTGGCGCTTCTTCTGCTTGCGTCCCGAGTAGGCGAATTTCAGTCCGCGCTCCACCGCTTCCTTGGCGGAGCGGTACAGCTTCGATTTTGTGAGGAAGTACCCGCTTGCGCGGTCTAAGATCTTCTTCCGCTTGGCGCGGCGCTTGGTTCCACGTTTGACACGAGGCATGACGTTCTCCTTTTTACTTCGTTGTAACGGCGGCTGGAGGTAGAAAACCGGGTTACCTCTTCACTCACCGGACCGCACCTTGTGCAGTCATCGGCGGCAAATGCCGCCGCGGTTCTGCTGGCTACTGACTGACAACTGATTTTTAGTACGGAATCCTCCGCTTGATTTTCGGCGTATCGGCCTCGCTCACCAGCACCGGTGCGCCCAGCTTCTTTTTCCGCTTGTGGGTTTTCGAGGTCAGGATGTGGCGCAGATGCGAATGCCCGCGCTTTACCTTCCCCGTGGCAGTTTTCTTGAAGCGCTTGGCGGCGCCCTTGTGTGTTTTCAGTTTCGGCATAACTCCTCTAGCGGTTAGCTCTTATCATTTAGCCCTTAGCCAAACCATTTTCAGCGGCGCAGCGCAGGACTTTCCTGTCTGACTGCCGAGCTCTTATGGCTGAGTGCTGTTTACGCCTGATTTACTCTCGGCGTTTGCGGCGCAACTTGCGCCTGCTTGGGTTCCGCCGGCTTCGGTTTCGGCTGGTCGGTTTTCTTCGGTGCCAGGATCGCGTGCAGGGTGTTGCCCTCCTGCCGCGGCCGGAACTCCACGATCGCCTTGTCTTCCACGTCCTTCATCAGGCGATCGAGAATCTGCCGCCCCAGCCCGGTCCGCGTCATCTCGCGCCCTCGGAAGAAGATCGTGGCCTTCACCTTGTCGCCTTCATCCAGAAACCGAAGCACGTGATTCTTCTTGGTCTCGTAATCGTGATCATCCACGTTAATCCGGAACTTCACTTCCTTAACGGTGATCACCTTCTGGTGCTTCTTCGCCTCGCGCTCCTTCTTCTCCTGCTGATACAGGAATTTGCCGAAGTCCATGATGCGGCAAACCGGAGGATTGGCGGTGGGCGAAATCTCGACCAGGTCCATGTTCTTTTCGCGGGCCATTTTGAGCGCTTCGTAGGGGGATAGGATCCCGATCTGCTGCCCTTCATCGTCGATCACGCGAATTTCACGTGCCCGGATACGCTCATTCGTGCGGATAAACCGTTTATCGATACAGACCTCCGTCCACTTCTCGGTAGAAAAGGGATGCGGAATTATAACACGGGGCTGGGGTGGAACTCGCCGTGGAGACCGGTCGTCTCTAGTCTATCTTCTCGCGTTGACAAGCCGGTGAAGTGGACGCAAAATTTCGGCACTTTTTTCAGCCTTCCCCAGGTCAACCAGGAACGAACGAACCCAGGGGGAACACAACTTACCACAAGCCGAGGAAGACCGGGGAACACCATTCACCGACACCAACCGTGGTTGATGGAGGATTTCCATGTCTTTTCGGCAGCAGTTTTCGCACACACTCACTCTCAGCCTTCTCGCACTCTGCCTCGCTCTGCCCGCCTCGGCCGCCAGCTTTCGCGCCCTGGGCCACTTCCGCACCGCAAGCCACCCCGTCGCAGTCGCCGCTGGAGATTTTAACCGTGACGGCGTTCTCGACCTGGCGGTGGTGAACAGCAATCGCACCGTCAGCGTGCTGGCCGGACTGGGCGATGGCACGTTCCGTGACCGCACCGACTACGCCATCGGGGTGGACGGCCGTTCCATCGTCATTGCCGACGTGAACGGCGATGGCAAGGCCGACATCGCCGTAGGCAACGCCGGCACTCACACGCTCAGCATTCTGGCCGGACGCGGCGACGGCAGCTTCGCGGCCCATGCGGAAACCAGCGCAGCGCGATCGTCGGGGGCGCTGGTCACGCTGTTGAACAACCAGAAAACGTATCAGACCGGCCGCCAGACCGTTTCCGCCGTCTTTGGGGATTTCAACCGCGACGGGCTGACTGATCAGGCCGTGACCAGCTCGCTGCATGACGATGTCAGCATTCTGCTGGGCACCCGCGGCCTGGCCGAGGATGCAACCCCGGCCGCCAACCTGCTCATGAATGGCGGCTTCGAGACCGGAGTGATTTCGCCGTGGGTGGTAGGCCGCAACTTCTGCTCCACGGGCTGCCGGCCGTGGACGGCGGCGCGCGCCATGCCCAAAGCCGGCAAGTACGACGCCGCCGACGTGGGCAACATCGAGATGGTGCAGGACTTCACCGCCACTTCCACCAGTTCGCTCACCAAGGTGGCGTTTTACGACCGGCATCCCGCGGGCTCCGAGCCAACCGCCGCCGATTTCTTCTACACCGACGGGACCGACGACGAGTATGTCGTCTTCACCACCGACACCAGTTGGGACACGGTTGACCTGACTACCGATCTGGCGGCCGGGAAGATGCTCGACGGATTCTCGGTATGGGGATTCTCCGGCACCGTGTCGAACCAGGCCACTTTTATCGACAACGCGACGATTCACTAAGTGACTGGGCCGGCGGCGGTTCGCCCTGGGTGAGCCCTACGGCCGAAGAGCGATCAACCAGCCGGCGGCGTAACAGCCGCCGGGCTCTTTATGCGCGATGTGTCGGGGATGACTCAGGTCTTGCGCCGGTGAAGCTTCTTTCGAGCCGCAGCCCAGATGCCCAGGATTCCAGTTCCGAGAAATGCAAGCGTGGCTGGCTCCGGGGTTTGCAGGAAGACGCCGGGGTAATAGAGACCGCTCTCCGGGCTAAAGTAAAAAGTTAGTTTCCCACTGGCCTGTCCCGAAATTTGGATGGTTTCCCCGGTATCGAAGCTGACTCCGGTGGCAAAGAAGCCAATCTGCCAGGGGACGGTAAAGCTGTGGCCATTGGTCGGGAGGGTAATCGAAGACATGAAGATGACAGACATGCTTTGAGGAAAACCAACCTGCATAAGTTCTCCGTTAATCCACACGTCCGTCGGGTAAAGATATAGGGTGTCGCCTCCGCCAAACACCGACCCTGGCGCGTAGCCGCCGATCCCAAAAAAAGAGTAGGAGGTCCCACCATTCAGGTAGAGGGGGTGCCCGTTCAAATATCCAATAAACCCAAAGTTGTCACCGCTCCCATCATTAGGAGACAGGTAGATGTGGTCGGCAAAGGCGGTCGAGGGAATAAGAGTAAGGAACAACAGAGGGAGGGAGAGGAGAAACAGTTTCATACGCACCTCCGCACGAAAACGGGAAAGTTTACGCCCCATCTTTTTCATGGTCAAGGTCTTCACTGTAATTCCGCATGCGGCGGGGCAATGGTCCGGACTCGAGACAGCCCGCGACCGACGGCGCAAACGGAAGTCGCATGCG
>Ga0335085_10002820_pt1 | contig 31608 bp, 31 predicted proteins | sample Lox_Sample_45_FD_206712 | JGI IMG/M metagenome (GOLD analysis project Ga0335085, IMG submission 206712) | Soil microbial communities from Loxahatchee National Wildlife Refuge, Florida, United States - Lox_Sample_4.5 | ecosystem: Environmental > Terrestrial > Soil > Wetlands | place: USA... | reverse complement strand
GGCCATCGCGCTGAACCACGTCGCGTGTCCCGCGAGATCGATCCACATCTCGGCGTTCGCGGGCACGCTCAGCCCGTGCGGGTAGACGGTGCCGCCGAGGGTGATGGGAACGGGCGCGGGCGGCGGCGCGCCGCGGGCGCCTCGACCGCCCACCGCCGCGACGCCCGGTCGGGGCGCGCGCGACGACACGACTTTGGACAGATCGAGACTGTCGACCCAGACGCTGTCGGGTTGGCGGGTCGAGGCCGCGTGGCCGACCGCCGCTCGGGCCGCGCCGGCCGTACCGACGCCGCCGGGCGTCGTGCCGATCCCTCTCGCGCTCGCGTGTCCGGTCCAGCCCGCCACGACGCATGCCGCGGTCGCGGCTCCCAGCACGATCCCAGTCGCTCTCATGTGCGTCTCTCCAGCGCTCCGCGCCGCCTGCTCTGCACCAAGCTACGCCAGGATTCCCCGGTTCGTCGAGCCTGGCCATGGGGGCGTCCGTGCAATATCGTACGGCGTGCCAGGCGCCGCATTGGCACCCCACCAGAATACCGGCCCGATCATGACCCCCCTCTTGCGTCGTCTCCCCGCGTGGACCATCGGGTTCGCGCTCCTCGTTCCGTGCGCGGTGTTCGCGCAAGGCCGCGGGGGAGGCGGCGGCCGCGCCACCTCGGCGCCGCCGGAGCCGCTGCACTTTCAGTATGTGGGCCCGCCGAGCAACGGGCGGGTGGCGGCGGTCGCGGGGATTCCGGGCGACACGATGACGTATTACATCGGCGCGTCGTCGGGCGGGATCTGGAAGACGACGGATCACGCGCAGACGTTCACGCCGATTTTCGATCATGAAGACGTGCAGGCCATCGGGGCGCTGGCGGTGGCGCCGTCGGACCCGAACGTCGTGTGGGCGGGGACCGGCGAAGCCTGGGCGATCCGCGACGCGGACGTCATGGGCGACGGCGTCTACAAGTCGACCGACGCGGGCAAGACGTGGACGAACATGGGCCTCCGCGAGACGGGCCGCGTGGGGCGGATTCTCATCAACCCGGCGAATCCGAACATCGTGTTCGTGTGCGCGTTGGGCCGAGCGACGGGTCCGCAGGAGGAGCGCGGCGTCTACCGCACGACGGACGGCGGTGCGAATTGGACCCGCGTGCTGTTCGTGAATCCCAACACGGGCTGCTCGGGGATCTCGATGGACGCGAAGGATCCGAACGTGTTGTTCGCGGGCACGTGGGAGCTCGTCATGCACACGTGGGCGATGTTCAGCGGCGGGCCGGGCAGCGGCGTGTACGTGAGCCGGGACGGCGGCACGACGTGGAACCGGATTCAGGATCCCGGCCTGCCGAAGTCGCCGATGGGGAAGATTGACGTCGCGGTGGCGCCGTCGGATTCCAAGCGGGTGTACGCGCTGATTCAGACCGCCGACCAGGGATCGCTCTGGCGCTCGGACGACGGCGGCACGGTGTGGAAGGAAGTGAGTTGGGATCGCACGCTGATCGGCCGGGCGGGCTACTACATCCGGATCGCGGTGAACCCCAAGAACGAGAATGAGGTCTTGATCGCGAACAGCAGCTTCCACCGCTCGACGGACGGCGGCCTGACCTTCCCGGTGACCGATCGCGGATGCGGCGACTGCCACGACATCTGGATGGATCCGCTCAACGGCGACCACTGGATCACGAGCGGCGACAACACGACGGGCATCACGTACAATCACGCGAGAAGCTTCACGAACATCTCGTTGCCGATCGGCCAGATGTACCATGTCGCGATCGACAATCGCTACCCGTACTGGATCTACAGCAACCGGCAGGACAACAGCACGATGCGCGGGCCGAGCAACGCGCCGGTCGACGTGGCGAACGTGCCGTCGTACGCGTTGGCGGGCGGCATCGGCACGGGGCCGATCGGCGGATTCGGGCGTGGCGGCGGGCGGGGCGGCGGCGGTGGAGCCGGGGGCTTTGGCGGCGGCGGCGGGGGCGCGTTCGCGGCGGGCGGCGGCGCGGCGGGTGCCGGCGCCGGTGGGGCCGGTGCCGGTGGGGCTGGAGCCGGTGGCGGCGGTGCCGCCGGCGGAGGTCGAGGCGCGGGTGGCGGCGGCGGCGCCGGAGGTGGGCGCGGCGGCCGCGGAGGGCGCGGAGGCCGCGGCGGCGGTGCGGCGGGCGCCGACAGCACGGGTCGGGGAGCGGGGGCCGGAGGCCGGGGGACGGCTGCGGGCGCGGCTGCGGGCGCGGCTGCGGGCGCGGATAGCACGGGTAGCACCGCGGGTGCCGACAGCGCGGCCGGGGGCCGCGGGGGTCGCGGGGGACGGGGCGGATTCGCCGGGGCGCCCGATTCGGCCGCCCCCGCCGGCAACGGCCTGAGCCGGCAGGCGGTTCCCACGCCGGCGACCCAGTGGCAAGCCAACCTGGGCGGCTGTGAATCAGGCTTTACTCTCCCCGATATCAATGACCCCGATATCGTGTGGGCGAGCTGTTACGGCAACGAGGTGACGCGGTACGACGCGCGCGAAGGACGGGCGCGGTCCGTGGCGCCCTGGGTGCACACGCTCGACTCGCCCCCCAACGAGACCAAGTACCGCTGCCACTGGACGCCGCCGCTCGCGACGGATCCGTTCGATCACAACACGGTCTACTACGGCTGCCAGGTCGTCTTCAAGACGTCCAACGCCGGCCAGACGTGGACGGTGATCAGCCCGGACCTCTCGACGCACGATTCCTCGCGCATCGTCTCGTCGGGCGGGCTCGTCGGCGACAACCTGGGCCAGTTCTACGGCGAGGTCGTGTTCGCGATCGCCCCGTCGGAAATCAAACGCGGGTTGATCTGGGCGGGGACCAACGACGGCAAGCTCTGGTACACGCGCGACGCGGGCGTCACCGGCTGGCACGACGTCACGAAGAACATTCCCGGTCTGCCCGCGTGGGGCACGGTGCGAAAGATCGAGCCGTCGCACTTTGACCCCGCGACCGCGTACGTCGCGATCGACTTCCATATGATGGACAACCGCAAACCGTACGTCTACAAGACCACGGACTACGGTCTCACCTGGAAGAAGATCACGGGCGATCTCCCGGCGGACCATCCGCTGTCCTACGTCATGTCGATCACGGAGAATCCGAATCGGAAGGGGATGCTCTTTGCCGGCACGGGCAACGGCTTCTTCTATTCGCTGGACGACGGGACGCACTGGACGCAGTTCAAGGAAGGACTGCCGGCCGCGCCCGTCACGTGGATCGTCGTGGCGAAGCTGGAGCATGACGTCGTGATCTCCACGTACGGACGCGGGCTCTTCGTCCTGCACGACATCACGCGATTGGAGCAGTCCGACAAGACGGCCGACACGACGGCCACCCATCTCTTCGCGCCGCGCGCCGGCGTGCGCGAAGCCCGGAGCGGAAGCGCCGAGTTTCTGTATCGGCTCAAGACCGTCCCCAGCACGCCGCCCAAGCTCGAGGTGCTCGACACGGCCGGCACGCTGATCGCGACGCTCCAGGCGAGCGACCGCGCCGGATTGAATCGGGCGACGTGGGATCTCCGCTACCCGGCGCCCGAGGTGGTCGCGCTCCGGACGACGCCGCCCGATGATGCGCACATCTGGGAGGAAACGCGCTTCAAGGGGCGCGCGACGCGACCCATCACGCATTGGGGCATCGAGCAGGCGGTGCGGGCCGCGCCGATCGCCGCGCCGGGCAAATACGTGGTGCGGCTCACCGTCGACGGCACCGTCTATTCGCAGCGCTTCGAGGTCGCCAGGGATCCCGGCATTCCGTCGTCGGACGCGGACCTCGTCGCGTCGACCAGAGCGCAGCGCCGGATCGTCGCCGACATGGATTCGAGCGTGAGCATGATCAATCGCATCGAGGTCATGCGCCGCCAGATCGAAGATCTCGTCAGGAGTGATTCGGCCCAACCCGACGTCGCCAGATCGCTCACCACGCTCGACGGCAAGATCCTCGACGTCGAACTGCGTCTGTTGTCGCATGAAGATTTCTACAGCGACGACAAGTACTACGTGGAACCGTTCAAGATCTACCTCAACCTGATCTGGCTCTACGGCGAGGTCGGCGGCGGGGCGGGGGACGTGCAGGGGGGCGCCGAGTACCGCCCGACGGACGCGTCGATGGAGGTGCTGGCGGGCATCGAACACGACCTCGCCGCGACGCGCGCCGCCTTCGCGACGCTGATGGACAAGACGATCCCGGCCTACAACAAGCAGATGGCGGGGAAGACGCCCGCCATCAGCGACAAACTCCCGGCCGTGGTTCCGGCCGGCGCGGGGGCCGGGGGCGGGGGCGGGAGCGGGGGCGGTTGACGGCTGCGCAGATCGCAACCGCCCCACGGGACTCCGCTGCGTCCGCGACCGCACGATGGTCCCGGTGGAGTGGATGAGCGTCGTTGTCGGGTCGATCCGGCGGCGCCAGCGGTGATGTTGTCCTCATGATGATGCCGCGGGACCCCCTGGCGCGATTGCGGTTGTACGCGTTCTCGTTCGCCCTCGCGACCGCGCTCTATACCATCGTCCTCATCTGGCGGAACTCCGCCACCGCGCAGCCGCACGCGATCGAAGGCACGGCCGCGGCACTGCTCCTCGGCGCCTGGTGGGTGTGGGGGTACCGACGCGGCGCTTTTTCATCGACGAGCTGGCTTCTCGAGAGTCTTTTGTTGCTGGCGGCCGGCAGCGCGGCGGGCGCTCCCCAGTACGCGCTCGGCTTGTTCTTTGGCGCCTATCAACTCCGGGGCCTCTATACGGCGCGGCGTCAACTCGCGCTGGTGATCATCGGGTACGGCGCCGCGCACCTGGGCACCGTGCTGCTCGCCGCGGGTGAACCGGCGTACGGGGCGCTGTCGGTGCAGGCGATCGTGACCACTCTCGTTCCGAGCTTCGTCGCCGTCATGATGTTCCTGCTCGCCGACGGGATGACGCGGCAGGCCGCGGCCGAGGCGGCGCTACAGCGGAGCGAGGAGCGGTATCGGCTGGTCGCGGGCAGCACGCACGACGTCATCTGCGATTGCAACGTCGCCACGGGGTTCCTCGAATGGACGGAGTCGATGCAGACCGTGTTCGGCTACGCGCCGGCGGAGGTCGGGCACACGCTGGCGTGGTCGCTCGATCGCGTCCATCCGGAGGACAGGTCGCGGATCGAGAGCGCGCTGGCCGCGACGCCCGAGGTGAGCCCCATCGCCAAATCGATTCGCTTCCGTTTCCAGCGGGCCGACGGCCGATACGCGACGGTGTCGGGCACGGTCCTGGTGCAGCGCGATGCCGGCGGCCGCCCGGTTCGCGTGATCGGCTCGTTCCGCGACGTCACGGTCGAGCAGCAATTGGAAGACGAGCTGCGTCAGGCCCTCAAGATGGAGGCCGTCGGACAGTTGGCCGGCGGCGTCGCGCACGACTTCAACAATCTGATCACGGTGATCGGCGGCCACGTCTATCTGTTGCGCCACCGCCTGCCCGACGATCCGGTCCTCGTCCGCCAGCTCGACGGGATCGCGCACGCGGCGGATCGCGGCGCCTCGCTGACCAAGCAGCTGCTCACCTACAGTCGCAAGCAACTGCTCACGCCGGCCCGCCTCAATGTGAACGCGGTCATCGGCGACGTCGCCGAAATGATGCGCCTGCTGATCGGCGAGCACATTCGCCTGGTGACGACGTTGGACCCCGGCATCGGGCTCGTGCTCGCCGACGCCGCGCAGCTCGGGCAGCTGCTGGTCACGCTCGTCGTCAACGCGCGCGACGCGATGCCCGACGGCGGGACGCTCACGATCGAGACCGGCACGACCACGTTGGTGGCGGGCGGTGCCGCGTCGGGCCCCGCCAAGCTCCGGCCGGGCACCTATACGCGGCTTGTGGTTCGCGATACCGGAATCGGCATGGACGAGGAGACGCAGGCCCGCGCGTTCGAGCCGTTTTTCACGACCAAACCTCCGGGCAAGGGGACCGGTCTCGGGCTCTGGACGGTTCGCGGCACCGTCACGCGCGCGCAGGGCGACATCCGCATCGAGAGCGCACCCGGGCGCGGCGCGGCGTTCATCATCCTGCTCCCGGTCACGCCGTCGGTGGCCGCGGAAGCCCAGGTCACCCGCCCGGCCGTGTCGCGCGCGCGAGACGGCGAACCGGAGCGCATCCTGCTCGTGGAGGACGATGACGGCGTGCGGGAATTCGCCCATGCGGTACTGGATCAGGCGGGGTATCGGGTGCTGACCGCGCGCAACGGCGTCGAGGGCCTGGTCGTCGCGGAGCGGTGCGATTACGCGTTCGATTGCGTGATCGCGGATGTCGTCATGCCGGAAATGGGCGGGCGCACGATGGTCCAGCAGCTCCGGCTCGCGGCGCCCGATCTGCGCGTCCTGTTCATGTCGGGATACGCCGACGATGTGGAGACGCTCAAGGAGCTGCGGGCGAGCGACGCGGCGCTGCTGGAAAAGCCGTTCACGGCGGAAGCGCTGACCCTGGCCGTGGGCGGCGGGCGCCGGGCGCAGCCGGTGGTGTGGCGGCTAGACTGACGCGGGTGCGCCGATGAGATCGGCGAACGATCGCGTGCGCATGGCCTCGGTCGTCAGTCCGGTGGCGGCCAGGACTTCCGCGTCGGTCACCGCGCCCGCGCCGGCCGCGCGCAGGAAGTAGTTGAGCAACCCCTGTCCGGTCGCGGCATCGTCGAATACGCCGCCGTGGAGGGTCGCGCGCGCGGCCTGATCCAGGAAATGCCGGAGCCGCGCGCCGGCCGTCTCGAGCCCGTCGAGAAAGAACGCGTCGACCGCCGCGAATCGAGTCGGCAGCTGCGCCGGATGGAGATCCCATCCCTGGTAAAAGCCGTCGATCAGCGACGCGCGCGCGTCTTCGTAATGGCGCCGCCACGCGCGGTGCACGCCGGCCGTGTTCTCCTCGCGTTCAATCGCCGTGAGCGAGCCGCCGCCGCGCGGGCGATGCACCGGCACCGGCATGAGCATGGTGGGTCCGTCGGCAAGCCACACACCGGTTTCCGCGAATGCCGCCTGCATCGCGTGGCGGGCGAAGGCACAGGCGCCGTGCCGGAGCGATTGGTGCTCGGCCGTGATGCCCAACGCCGCGGTGTAGTCGTAGGGTCCGAAGTGCGCGCCGCGGAGGCGGCCGGCCGCCGCCTCCATCAGCGCGGGAAGCCCCGAGCGTCCGGCGGGGTCCACGATGAGTCGCGGCGACTCGACCATGACTTCGATCATGAGGCGCGCGGGCGCGAGCTCCAGGGCGCGTTCCAGGGTCTCGATCGCGTCGACCAGGACGCGGACCTGGTCGGCCGCGGTCACCTTGGCGAGGGTGACGACGAAATTCGGCGGCAGCGGGGCGGCAAGGCTTCCGGGGGACGCTTCCCGCACGAGGGTCGACACGAAGCGCTCGAGGGTCCGGAGCCCGCGCCCCCGCGTCTCGCCGCCCACGCCCTTGATCCGGATTCCGATGAACGGCGGCAGCGTTCCCGTGCGCGCGCCGGCCGCGACCTCGCGCGCGGTCCGGTCCGCGTCGCGATCCTCGTCCGCCGCCGAACGGGCTCCGTAGCCGTCTTCGAAATCGATGCGATAATCCTCAACAGGTTCTTCACGGAGCTTGCGGCGGATTCGCGCATAGAGATCGAGCGATCGTCCGGGCCCGATCCCGATCGCGGCGGCGAACGCCGCGTGATCGGGCGCGTAGGCGTCGAGCGACGCGAGGGCCGCGGCCCCGAGGCGGGCCGCGCTGTCGGCCCGGAAGAGGTGTGCGCCGCCGTAGACCGTGTGGACCGGCTGCCGCGCGTTCACCAGCCCATGCGCTCTCGGAGCTTGGTGATGTGCGCGGTGTGGTGCGGCCCGTGCCAGGCGTAGGTCGCCAGCAGCCCGTCGAGCGTCATGGGTCCGTTCTCGGTGTGGTGCAGGGGTCGACGGAACTCCGCGTCGGACATCTTCCGAAGCAGGCGGACCCATCGATCGTGCAGGGCGGCCAGCAGGGAGAGCGACACTTCGACGGGTGCCCAGCGGGCGTCCGGCAGCTCGGCCCACTTGGTTTCGTCGTACGCGTTGACGGTCGGGTTATCCTCGGTGAGCGTGCGCCGAAAGCGGATGTACGCGTTGAGATGGCTGTCGGGGACGTGGTGGGCGACCTGTCGGACGGTCCAGCCCCCGGGTCGATACGGCGTCTCCAACTGCGCCGCGTCGAGCCCGGTGATCGCGTGTCGCAGGGCGGACGGCGTGGCGGCGATGGCATCGATCATCGCGCCGCGTTCGGAATCGCTCAACGCCCCGGCGGGGCGCCGCAATTTGCCAATGGGGTACCGCAGGTCGTCCATCGAGGGCATTCCGGAAGGAGTGGTCATGGCGGGGAAGCTAGAGCGGACCCGCCAGCCCGGAAAGTCGGGCGTGCCGCATACCCGCCGGCCGCTTGGGCGCCTATTGTTGAGGGGGATCGAGCCTCAGAGGCGGGACATGGGCGGCAGCGAAACGACGTTGGCGGGACCGGACCTCACCGCGGGCATTCGTGCCGCGGACCTGCTCGACGGAACGACGATCCTGGGGCATGCGCGCGGGGAACCGGTGCTGCTGGCGAAGGTGGCCGGCGAGGTGTTCGCGATCGGCGCGGCGTGCGCGCATTACGGCGGGCCGCTCGCCGAGGGAGCGCTCGTCGGCGACACGGTGCGGTGTCCGTGGCATCACGCGTGTTTCTCCGTCCGCACGGGCGAGGCGCTACGCGCGCCCGCGCTCAATCCGGTCGCGCGCTGGCGGGTGGAGTTCCGCGGCGAGACGCTCTGTGTCGTCGAGAAGATCGAACGGGATCCGCTCGCGCCGGCTGCTCCGCCGCCGCCGCGCCGTTCGCGGGTTCCCACCAACGTTGTGATCGTGGGGGCGGGGGCCGCCGGCATCGCGGCCGCCGAGATGCTGCGGCGGAGCGGGTTTGGCGGGGCGGTGACGATCGTCGATCCGGACGGCGACGCTCCCTACGACCGGCCCAATCTCTCGAAGGACTATCTCGCCGGGAACGCGCCGGAGGAGTGGATCCCGATCCGGCCGGCCGAGGCGTACGCGGCGCACGACATCACCTTCATCCGGAACGCGGTGTCGGGGATCGACACGCACGCCAGGCGCGTCGACCTCGAACACGGCGGTCCGCGTCTTCGCTACGACGCGCTGGTGCTGGCGACGGGGGCGGAGCCCGTCCGCCTGCGAATTCCTGGTTCCACGCTGCCGCACGTGCACGTGCTGCGTACGCTCGCCGATTCGCGGGCGATCATCGATCGGGCGAAATTCGTGAGCCGGGCCGTGGTGATCGGCGCGAGTTTCATCGGGCTCGAGGTTGCCGCGGCGCTGCGCGCGCGTGCGATCGGCGTGACCGTGGTCGCGCCCGAGGACCTGCCGCTGGAACGCGTGATGGGTCCCGCGGTCGGCGCCGCCATCAAGGGGCTCCACGAGCGGCACGGGGTGGTGTTCCGACTCGGCCAGACGGCGCGGGAGATCACGCCGGGCGAGGTCGTGTTGGCGGACGGCGAGCGCGTTCCCGGCGAACTCGTGGTCGTGGGGATCGGGGTGCGCCCGCGCCTCGCGCTCGCGGAGCAGGCGGGCCTGGCGCTGGACCGCGGCGTGGTCGTGAACGAGTATCTCGAAACGAGCGATCCTCGCATCTGGGCGGCGGGCGACATCGCCCGATGGCCCGACGCGCGCGCCGGGACGAGCATTCGGGTCGAACATTGGGTGGTCGCCGAACGGATGGGCCAGACCGCGGCGCGGAACATCCTCGGCTTCCGCGAGCCGTTCCGCGCCGTGCCGTTCTTCTGGAGCGCGCACTACGACATGTCCATCAACTACGTCGGACACGCCGAGCGCTGGGACCGGATCGACGTCGAGGGGTCGGCGGAGCGGCTGGACCTGTCGGCCCGCTTCGTCCACGGCGATCGCACCCTGGCGGTGGCGACCATATTTCGTGATCAGGAAAGTCTCGCCGCCGAGCTCGCGATGGAGGCGTCGCCGTAGCGAGGGCCGGATCGCGAGCGCGCCGCGGACCCTACATCGAGATCGCGCGCCGCAGGGTCAGTTGGAGCGACGCGCCCTGGGGGAGGCAGGCGTCGTAGTTCTTCGTCGCTTTGGCCACGGCCGCGCCGGTCGCGGCGCCCGCCGCCGCGCCGACGACCGTGCCCTTGGTATCGTGCCCGATGATCTGACCGAGGATGGCGCCGACGACGGCGCCGCCGATCACCTTGTTGCGGGCGTCATTGGACTTCGCGGGAGCCGCGACTTTCTGGAGCGGTCCCAGCGCGGTGACGTCGCCCGACACCGGATAGCTCGAATCGTTGACGATCACCGACTTGACCCGAAGCGCGATCTCCGCGGAATCGGTGGCGGTGGCCTGATCGACCGACGCCACTTCGAGCACCACGGACGACCCTGCCGGGATCGTCGCTCCGCCGGTGCCGACTACCGCGGTGTTGACCGTGCCCACCAGCCGATCGCCGGGCTTGCTCGTGCTCATGCAGGCGCGCGACGTCAACGAGAGCGTCATGGATGTTCCCATGGCAATCTCACGGGCCGGCGCCGCGACGACGACCGGAGCGGGTGCCGCGGCCGGTGCCGCGGGTTGGGGGATCGGCGTGGCCACCGAATCCGGCGCGGCGGCAACCGGATTCGGCAGCGTCGTCACTGCGGGTTGCGGAGCCGGGTTCGGCGGTTGGCGCGTCGGGGCTTTGGTCCGTTCCTGCGCGTGTGGAGTCGGCGCGGGCGTTTGCGAGACCGCGGTATCGTTGAAGGCCGGCTGCGGCTTCGGCGCGACCTGGCTCGCGAGAGAGAGGTCGCGCGAAAGCGTGCTGTCGGCCTGTTGGCTGGCTTCTCTGTTCGAGCACGCCGCCGTACAGAGTAGGACCGCGAGAATCCAGGTGGTTTTCATGGCAAACCCGTCTGGTCTAAGGGGTACGGGGGGATACCGAATGATACCCTGGCCGCCGCCCGATGTTCAGGGAGCGGCGGCTCGTCGCACGTCGCCCGCGTCCGCCATCGCCGCCAGCTCGTCCGTGGCTCGCAGGGGGAAGACGACCGAAAAGACACTGCCCTCTCCGTAGACGCTGGAGAGCTTCACCGTGCCGCCCAGGCGACTCAGCAGCTTGCGCGTGATGCTCAGCCCGAGCCCCGTGCCGCCGTACTCGCGCGTGCGGGACTGGTCGACCTGGCGAAAATCCTCCCAGACCGCCTCGACATCCTCGGCCTTGATGCCGATGCCCGTGTCCACCACGTCGATCTGCACCCCGGCGCCCACGACGCGACCGCGGATCGCCACGCCGCCGCGCGACGTGAACTTGACGGCGTTGGAGAGGAGGTTGAGCAACACCTGTTTCACCTTCGTACGATCGGTCAGCAACGCGGGGACGTCCGGCGCGATCTCGATCACGAAGTCGAGATTCTTCTTTCGCACCATCGGATCCATTTGCTGGGCGACTTCACGCACGACGTCCGCGACATCGACTTCGGCCAAATGCAGCGGCATTTTTCCGGCTTCGATCTTGGCGAGGTCCAGGATATCGTTGATGAGGGCGAGCAGATGTTCCGCCGCGGCGCGCCCGCGCACGAGCGCGTCGCGCTGCTTGGGGCTGATCTCGCCGAGCACGCCGTCCAGCATCAGGGCCGTGTAGCCGATGAGCGCGTTGATGGGCGTGCGCAGCTCGTGGGACATGCTGGCCAGAAACTCCGACTTGAGCTTGTTCGCCCGCTCGACTTCATGCGATTGCCACTGGAGCCGCGCGTTCTGCTCGGCGAGGTCGGCCGTGGCTTCGAGGATCCGCTCTTCCAGCTCGCTGTTCAATCGCTTGAGCGCTTCGTAGAGGCGTTCGTTCTCGACCTGCTTGGTCAGGTCGTGGAGCACGGAGACGATCGCGATCGGCTCGCCGCGATGATTCTTGACCTTTCCGGACACGACCTCCACCGGCAGGGCCTGCCCGTCGCGCGGGTGCTTCAGGCCCATGCGTTCGCGGCGGGAGTTCGCGTCGAGCAGCGCGAATTCGGAAATGAACGACGTGAACTTGGTATCGTTGCCCTGAATCGCCTGCATCTCGCGGCGGGTGCGCGCTCCGGTCCCGGACCCCTGAAACAGCTGTTCCGCCTGGTCGTTCATCAGGATGATGTTGGAGCGCTCGTCGGTGACGAGAATGGGATCGGCGACGTTTTCGAGGATGAGGTTCAGCCGGTCGCGTTCGGCGGTGGCGTGCTGCTCCGTCTGGCGGACCCGTTGGATCTGCTGCTGGAGCTCGTTGGCCGCGCGCCGCAAATCGGTGACGTCACGGAGCACGGAGAGCACGGCGTCCTGCGGTCCGACGCGTTCGCCGAGCGGATGCGTGAGCACCTCGAAGAGCAGGTCGGTGCCTTCGTCCGGGTCGACGAGGTTGAGTTCGCGCGGCCCCGCTTGCGCGCCGCCCGTCATCACCGCTTTGGAAAGAAATGAGGTGAAGAGCAGGTTGTTCAACTCGATGGCGCGGCGCCGGCCGGCGGAATCGGCTTCGCGCGCGTGGAGCAGGCGGTCGGCCCGATGGTTCTGCGCGATGATGTCATTCGCGGCGCTGGTGATGACCACCGGGTCCGGCAGGGAATCGACCATCAAGCGCAACTGGTCGTTCTGCTGGCCCAGGTGCTCCTTGGTCGTGCGCGCCTCCTCCAGGGCGGCCAGGCGCGAGATGACCGGGCTGGCGAGCATGACGACCTCGGCCAGCTCGGACGAGTCGAGGTCGTCGGGGCGTCGTGCCGCCACCACCACGCCGGCCGGGGCGATGCCGAATCGCTGCTCGTCGAGGGGCGCGAGCACGGCGCCCTGCCCCCGCAGCAGTTCCGTCGCCTGCTGGTGCGGCATGAGCGAGGGTGAGCCTCGATGGCGCGGCTGCGACATCGGCACGGCCGCCCACGGTCCGAACCGGGCAAACTGCTTCGGGCCCAGCGGGCCCGAGCCGGTGACCGCCGCGAGCGACAACGTGCAGATCACGAGCGGATTGTCGATTTCGGCGAGCGGAATGACGATATCGGCGACGTCCGCTCCGAGTCCCACGTGGGTCGCCACCTCGAGGCTCGCCCTCGCCGCGTCGATGCGGAGGACGCAGACCCGGGGCGATCCGATGAGTTCGGCGATCTGGGAGACGAGAAAGCTCAAGGCCCCCGACGAATCCGGCGCCTCCGCCAATGCCGACAGGAGATTGGCGAGCTGCCGATCTCCGATGACTCCCATGCCCAATCCAATCCAGCGAGGCTTACCCTCGCTCCTCCAGTTTCCGCCGGAGATCGGCGTTTTCGCGTTGCAGCCGCTCCATCTCGTCGCCGCTCGCGATCTCGCGAGGCCGGGAGACCGGCGCGGTGATTCCGACCGCTTCGGAGTACTTCAGATAGGTGTCGATCGACGCGACCACGATTCGCGCCTCGACCGTGACCAGATCGATCCCCACGAGGGAAACGCGGACCCAGGCATCGATGACGATGCCCTTGTCCAGCACGCGATCGAGGACGTCGATGAGAGAACTGCCACTGGGCGTGCGTTCGACGGCCATAGAAACCTCGGACTATACGGTGAGGGTGACGAAGGAATCCAGACGACGATGATCGCTCATGTTCCACGCTTCGATTTGCCGACCGCCAACGCGGCGAGCTGTCGCTCGATCCGACCGAGCCGCTCGTCCAGATCCGCGGAGAGCGCGGGCGGTGCCGCCGGCGCCATCGTGAGCCGGGGGTCGTTGCGCCACCAGTTCAGGCCGATCTGCTCGGCTTTGTCGATCGAGCAGACGAGCAGCCGGACCTGGATGGTCAACAGCTCGACGTTGGCGAGGTTGATCTTGATGTCGCCGGCGATCACGAGCCCCTTGTCGAGGACGCGGTCGAGAATATCGACGAGGCCGTGCGAGCGGTTCGGGTTGACGAACTCGGGCAATCGGACGCTCCAGAAATGGCGCCGCGGACCGCGGCGCTCGGTGGTTACCGCACCTGTCCCAACGGGCCAAGATCGATCTTCAGATCATCATCGGACAACCCGAATGTCGCTTTCAGTTCGTCCATCCGATGACTCAGTTTCATGAGCGCCAGGCCGAGTCGCTCGACCTCCGGTTCGCTCAGCGTTCCGGCGTCCATCCGGCGCACCGCCTGGTGCTCCAACACGTTGCGCAGCAGTTCCACGATGGTCAGCACGAGCCGCGCAAGACCTTGCTCCGCGCGCTCCGGGTCGGCGTTGATGCGATCAGGAAGGCCGCGCGCCAGCGCCGACAAGGCGGCCGCCGTGTCCGTATCCGACACGGCCGCCGCTGATGGGGCGATCGCGGGCGACTTGGGGGTTGCGTCGTGCATTGCCGATCAGTTCGCCAGATTCGTGCCAGACGGGGTGAAGACCGCAAAGCTATAGGCGGCTCGCGGGCCGTCAACAACCGCCCGAATGCCGACCGGAAGCGCCGCGATCTCGACCCGGTGCCGGTAGTCCCGGATGGTGTCGCGCCGCACCAAATGCGATATCGCATGGATCACGCCTCCGTGCCGGGTCGCCGACGAGTCGTGGTCGACCCCGCGGCGCCTCGACTCCCCCTCCGTGACGCCTCGAAGGGCCGCACTCAGCGTGTCAACCGCCGCGTCCAGGGCGCGGTCGACCTCCTCGGTGCTCGCTCCGGCGCGCGCGGCCTCGAGATATCGCCGGCCGGGCCCGGCTCCGGGCGTCTCCGGCCGCGTTTCGGGCGGCCGCGCTGGCGCCGCGAGCAGAATCGCCATCTCGACGCGGTCCCGAACGCGCGCCGCGAGCCGTTCGAGTTCGGGGGCTCGGCTCGCGGCGTCTTCGGCGCACCGGGCGTCGTCAGGGTACGGAGTCGTCACGAGCGCGGGGACGACCGTGATCGCCGCGCGGATCGCGCCGCCGATCACGCGGTCGTGCGCGCGCACGATCGACCGGATGGCGCCGGCGTCGCGAGGGATCGTGCCGAGTTCCGTCGCGCTGACCCAGGCGACGAACGCGCCGGCGGCGAGGGCGCGAACCGGCGCGTCGTCGAGTCCGGCGCTCGGCACCAGCTCAGGGCGATGGCTGGTCGCGGGGATCAGACAGTAGAGGTGCGTGGGCATCACCGGTCCGGTCGAGCGCGGTCTCCACCGAGCTGAGTAGCAGGCGCAGGTCCAGCATGATCAGGTCGACGTCGGCCACCGAGATCATCACGTGCCCGGTCACCACGGCGCCCTTGTCGAGCACCCGATTCACCAGATCGCTGAGGACGAGCGGCTCGCCCGCGCCGTCCTCGTCAGGCGCGGTCATCAGCGCCTTCCGCGAAGTGGTAGGCCGGCCACGGTCCCGTGAAATCGAAACGGAAGCCGAGCGGGTGATACCGGTCAACGAGGGCCGTGAGTGTTTCCTGAAACGCCGGGAGCCCGTCGTCCGCCACCAGGAACGCCGCGTTGAGAATGAGCGTGCCGGGCGAGGGCGCGGTGGGGCGCGGAATCGGGCTCGCGACTCCGCCGCGCGCCCTCGCGGCGAGCGCATCCAACACCTCGGCGGCGACGCGGCGGCCGACCGCCGTCAATTCCTCGCGCGCCCGCTCGTCGAGTTTGCGTTCGAGGAGGTAGCGCTGCCCGGGACCGGCGCTCTCGGCGGCGCGGGTGAGCTCGTCGATCGCCGGGCTCAGAGTCGGCAACGCGGCCCGGAGTTCCGCGTCGACGCGGTAGACGCGCAGCGCGTATTCGCGCGCTCCGGCCAGTCGATCCAACGTGGCGGCCAACTCGCCCTCGCGATCGCGCAATCGCGCCGCGACGGCTTCGACCGAACTGAAGATGCCGGAGAAGAGCGGCAGCGGGATGACCGGCGCCGTCTCGCTGGCCCAGCTCAGCACGCGATCGTGGATGACGGCCGGTCCGCTCAGCCATTCGAGATCGCCGACGCGTTCCTCGAGCGACGATCCGCCGTACACGTCGGCGGGAAGCCGCGACACCAATGCCGCGACGCGGCCCGTCGCTTCGACGGTCACCGAACGATCGTCGATCCCGGCGGGCGCGTCGCCGAGGGACGCCGTTGCCGGCACAATTCCGTACACGTACCAGACCGATGGCGACGGCGTCATGCGTTGCGCACGCGATTCGAGGTTTCGGGCCGCGCCGACCGCGAGGCGCGCGGGATCACGGGACCGGTTGCGTCCATCCGGCGGACCACCGTCGAAGGGCGCTCACGCCGATCGGCGGCGGGTCGGCCGCCTCCGCGAGAACTTGATGGATGGCCGGATCAACGGGAAGGGCCGCCGGCCTCTCCGCGATGCGATTCCAGATCAGGGAACGCACGGGGATCTCGCGGGCGCGGAGCTCGCCCACGAGCCGCGTCGTCTCGGCGCGGACCACCGACTCATCGAGCAGCACCGCGATCGCGCCGCACGCCGCCGGATCATGGAGGCGCGCGCCGAGCCGCCGGGTGCGGCGCGCGAACGCGAGCAGCGCCGCCCCGGCGTCGTCGAGGTGCACGAGGTCCTGGTATTTGAGCAGGAGGCGCATCAGCCGATGACTCCATTCGAGCGCGATCGGCAGCATGTCGAGCAGGCGCAGCAAATGTCCGGTCGGCGCCGGATCGACGATCACGCGCGTGAAGGTCGACGCGTCGAGTGCCTCGCCGAGCACGCTGATCGCGTACAGCTCGTCGATGCCGGGCGGCGACAACATGAGAAGATCCCGCAGGACGGCCCGATCGTAGCTCGCGTCCAGGCCGCCGCCGACGAGTCCGTCGAAAAGCGCGTCGATGCGCGTCTGGTACTCATCCCTGAATCGGCCGAACGCGGCGGCGGCGTCCATCTGGCGAGCGGTCAGCCCGCGGACGCCATCCACCGCGTGGTCCTCGTCCCCGATCGCCTGGTCGAGCGCGTCGGCGATCGACGGCGCCGGGTCGGTCGACACGAGCAGCACCCGCTCGCCGGCATCCGCGCTCGCGATCCCGAGCGCGCACGCGACGGTGGTTTTGCCGACTCCGCCCTTGCCGGCCACGATCGTCAAGGGCAGCGTGAGCGCGGACCCGAGCTCGCGGTCGACCGGCGTCGCGGTGGTTGTCCGTGCGCGGGACCGCGGGCGTGTTCGAACTGCCCTGGCCGGCTTGGCGACCGCGGCGAGCCGGCCGACGAGCGCCTGTGCGGACGCCAACGTTGTGGGTGGCGCCGAGAGTCGGGGCAGGGTCAGCAGCGGAACCGTTGGATCCGCGTTCTGGAGCGGGAGGATGGCGCGCCGCTCGGCCGCCTGATCCGTCCACACGTTCACCACGATTCCCCCCACCGCGATTCCGGCGTTCCGCAGCGCGGCGAGGTAGCGAACGGATTCGGCGATCACGACGGGCTCGGGCCGGCTGACGAGCAGGGCGGCGGCGCGGCTGGAGTCCGCGAGCGCGGCAATCAGATCGCCGACTCGACGCAGCATCCGATCGATGAACTCGTCGCCGCGGTCGCGGCGGTACCGATGGGTCAGCGCGCGCACCATGAACCGATGCTTGTCCTGCATCGTGTCGAGGAGTGCGACGATCGCGCGAAAGGTCGAGGGCAGGTCCAGCAGGCGCAGCGTGTGACCCGTGGGCGCGGTGTCGATGACGATCCGCTCATACGCGGACGCACCCTGGTCGGTGATCGCGTCCCCCAGGGCCAGCACCGCGAAGATTTCGTCGGCGCCGGGGAGCGCCGCCTCGATCAGGCCGTCGACGTCGTCGCGATCGAGATAGGTCCCGCGATCGATGATGGTCCCGATGGTCTCCCGCCATTCGTCCAGGAAGCGATTCCGGAGCCCCGCCGTGTCGAGGAGCCAGGCGTCGAGGCGTGGGCCAACCGCGACGGGCTGTATCGTCGGGGCGGGGCGCGGACCCGGGGCGATGAGGTCGGCGAGCGTCTGGGCCGGGTCGGTCGACACGACCAGGGTGCGGGCCCCCGATTCGGCGTGGTGCGCCGCGAGGCCGGCGGCGCAGGTCGTCTTGCCGACGCCTCCCTTGCCGACGATCAGCGTGGTGCGCGGAAGGCCGTCGACGAACGAGCCGGGGTCAGTCACTCATCCGCGGATCCCTGCGCGACGCGCACGGGCCCGCCGGACGTCGTCATGCCGAGGCGCTCGCGCCACGCCCGCACCTCGCGCAAGCGGCGCATCACGTCGGCCTCTCGCCGGGTGTATTCGGCGTCGTCGATGTCGCCCAATTCGAGCTGCAGCTGGAGTTCCATCAGCTCGTGCTTGATGGGCGCGTCGTCCGTCAACTCGTCTTCCACGACGCGCTGGACCTTGCCGAGCGTCCACCGGATCCCCGCCACGGGGCCGGTCACGGGGAAGAAGAGCAGGTTGGTGAGCAGCCCCATGGTGGCCTCAGTCGGCCTTTTCGAGCTTCAACTTGATGTTGACGAAGTTGTACGGGGGCCAGGGACCAGAGTACTTGAAGGTGAGCAGGTCCTCATATTGCCGGCTGGCGTCCTTGACCCGCTCGTCGAACGCCTGTTCTTGCGCCCGGTCCACCAGGAACGCCGCGTTCATGATCATTCGGTCCCCGATCGGTTTGTTGGATCGGCTCGCGACGGCGGCCGGCTTGAGGGCGTCGTGGATGTCCGAGACGTACCGCGCGCTCATCTCCTCCAGGGCCGACTCGATCAGCCGGCCCAGCTGCATGCGCGCGAAGTACGTCGAGCTGGCGGTGTGCCGGCTGATCTCGTCCTTCAACCGGCGAATCTCGTCATTCTCGCGTTCGATGTTGCTGACGACCCGTTCGCGATCCCAGAGGACCTTGAGTCCGAATTCGATCTTGTCCTGCATTTTGTCCAGGACGTCGTTGAACGCCTGGTGGGTCGACCGCAGCAGCTCCGTGACGTCGTCTTCCGATCGGAAGACCGTCCCGAACGACATCGGAATGACGGTGTATTCCCGCATCACGGTCTCGTTGACGAACTCGTGCGCCAACACGTTGTCCCGCGTCGGATCGTAGAGCACGATCGGCGTGTCGCTCACGACTGCCGCGAGCCGATTGAACCCGACGGTGTACACCCGCTGGCCGCCGCCGATGCCGATCGAGCCGAACTCGCGCTGCCGTTCGCTCTTGATGATGCAATACACGTACTTCCCGCCGTCGAGGGACGCGCTGGGCGCCGCCCCTTCGTGCTCCTCAACCCGTGTCGTCTCGCTCACGCCTTTATCCCTGTCGACATTCGGGATCTTACGAGCCGCTTCAGGGCGCCGCCAGTCCCGGAGGGGACGCGGCGAGGGATTCCCAGCCCCGGAAGGGACACGGCGGCGGATTTCCGGTCCCGGATGGGACACGCGAGGAACACCGTGTGGCAGCCCGTCATCGAGCGGCCCGGGCCTGCCGATACTCAGGGAGTGCGGCGCGGGGCAGGCCGCGGTCCTGGACCGCTTATACTTTCACATCTGTGACCTCTCTCTTCGTCGCCCGCCAACCGATCTTCGACTCGGGCGAGCGCCTGTTCGCGTACGAGCTGCTCTACCGCCGCAACGCGATCGTGCAGCGCGCCGACGTCGAAGACACTCCGTTCATGAGCGCCGACGTCATCGTCGGAACGTTTCTCGGGCTGGGGATGGACGTGCTGACCGGCAGCGCCATCGGCTTCGTCAACTTCGGACGCGATCAACTCGTCTCGGACAGTTGGCAACTGCTGGAGCGCGACCGGGTCGTCATCGAACTCCTCGAGACCGTGGCCTGCGACGCCGAGGTAATCGCCGCCTGCAAGCGCCTCGTGGGAGCCGGCTATCGGCTCGCGCTCGACGACTACATCTACGATCCGCAAACCCAGCCGCTGCTCGACCTGGCCTCCATCGTCAAACTCGACGTCCTGGGCCGGACCCCCGACCAACTCGCGGACATCGCCGCCGGCTTCGCGTCCGTGCCCGTGAAACTGCTGGCCGAGCGCGTCGAAACCTCCCACGTTCGCGATCAATGCGTGGCGCTCGGCTTCGAATATTTCCAGGGGTATTTCTACAGCAAGCCCGAAACCTTCACCAACCAAGACGTCGCGACGGGTGAACTGGCGACGCTGCGTTTGCTCAACCTCCTGCAGGACCCCCGGGCATCCGAGGCCGACATCGAAGCGGCCTTCGCCACCGATCTCGCCCTCTGCTACAAGCTGCTCCGCATGGTGAACGCGGCCGCGGTCGGGGGCCGCGGGATCCAGTCGATCCAGCACGCGATCCGGCTCGTGGGGCGGCAGTCGCTCCACCGCTGGGTGGCCCTCCTCTTCGTGTCGTCGCTCGGCCGCGGGACCGACGTCAATCGCGAGCTCGCCTTGAACGCCATCACGCGAGCGAGAATGTGCGAGTTGCTGGTTCGTTCGGGCGGCGGCGGTCGCGATCCCGGCTCGGCGTTCGTCGCCGGGATGCTCTCGCTCATCGACGTCCTGCTCAAGGTGCCGATGAACCAGGTGCTCCGGCAAATCGATCTCTCGGTCGAGATCGAAGCGGCCCTTGTCGGGCGAAAGGGGGCGGTCGCCCCGCCGCTGATCCTGGTCGAGGCGTACGAGCGCGGGGAATGGGATGTCGTGCGAACGATAGCCCGCTCGGAATCGATCATCGAGCATCAGATTCCGAGCATGTATTTCGAAGCGTTGCGCTGGGCCCGCGAGCGACTAGCGCTTGCCTGACGGCGGGCAGCGGGCTGCCCGCGCGGAGGAGCCGCCCCCCGTCTTACCCGCCCTGCGGCGGTCGCTGTTCCTTGGCGTCGACGGTGCTGGAGTCCGCCCGAGTGACAAATGGCAGCACAATGCTGATGCGCCGGTTGCGGGGGTCCAGGGGATTGTCCGGATATCGGAGATCCCGGTCGGCCAGCCCGATCACCTTTGCGATCCGGCTTGGATCGACCCCGCTGGCTTCGAGGACGCGTCGAGCCGCGTTGGCCCGGTCCGCCGACAGCTCCCAGTTGGAGTACAATCCGGAGTACTGCGCGGCATCGGTATGGCCTTCGACCTCGATCGGATTCTGCAGCGGCGCCAACTCGGCGCCAATGAGTTCGAGGGCGCGGTGGAGCGCCGGCTTCATCGCCGCCGACGCCAGGGGAAAGAACAGATCGCCGCTCGGATCCTCGGCGAGTTCGATCCGCAGCCCCGTGCTCGTCTGGATGAACTGGACGTTCTTCGCGAGCTCGCCCAGGCCCGAGGAGTCCAGCCGCGTCTTGATGTGGCTCTGGACGTCGGCAAGCCGGGCCTCTTCGATCGCCCGGGTCATGAGACGGATCGGGGCGGACTGCAGCGAGGCGGGCGAGGAACCCGAGGATACCGGGCTCTTTCCGCCGGAGTATCCCTTCTTGAAGCCGACCGGGTTCGAGAAGTACCCCTCGATCGAGTTCCGCACGGTTGGATCCATGCCGATGATCCACATGACCATGAAGAAGGCCATCATCGCCGTCACGAAGTCCGCGTAGGCCACCTTCCAAGCGCCGCCGTGGTGACCGGCGTGCTTGTGGCGCCCCTTCCGGACGACGATGACTTGGCGCTTATCGGCCGTCTTCACGTCACGCCGCCTTCTTGCGCGTCAGGGCCTCGAGCTCTGAGAATGTGGGGCGCTCCAGCGGTTCGATGTTGCGCCGGGCGAACTCGACGCAGGTCATCGGGGCATCGCCGCGGGCGAAGGCGAGCAGCGCGGTCCGGATACAGCTCATGTAGTCGGACTCGGAACGAATTCGGCCTTCGATCGCGTTCGACAGGGGGTTGACCACGCCGTAGGAGAGCAAGATCCCCAGGAACGTGCCGACCAACGCCGCGGCGACTTTCTCGCCGATCGCCGCCGCCGTCCCGCCGATCGAGTTCATCGTGATCACGACGCCGAGGACCGCGGCGACGATCCCGAAGCCTGGCAGCGCGTCGCCGATCTTGGCCATGGCGCCCGGAACGGCTCGCCGTTCTTCGAGATGGCGCTCCAGATCGAGGTCCAGGATCTCGGCCAGGTGATGGTCCTCGACCGTACCGGTCAGAAGGACCTTGAGCGTGTCGCAGAGGAAGTCCATCGCGTGATGGTTCGCGCGAAACCCCGGATACTTCTTGAAGAGCTCGCTCTTTTCGGGGTCTTCGATGTGAGGTTCGAGTCCGACGAGCCCGTCCTTCCGAGCCTTCTGAAACACGTCGTACAGCACCTGGAGGAGCTCGCCGTATACCTTTTCGTTATAAGGGTTAGCCTTCAGCAGACCCAAGCTTGCCTTTATGCTTCCGGTCACCACGCTCATCGGGTTGCTGACGAGGAATGCCCCAAAGGCGGCTCCGCCGATGATGATGAATTCCGACGTTTGCATCAATACGGCCACCTGACCGTGGTCAAGAGTGAAGCCGAAGAGAATGCTGCCGAAAACGAGTGCTAGTCCAATGATTGCGAACACGCGAACCTCTCCCCTCGTCGAGGAGTTGAATGGGCTGACCGAACGACCGCTGAGTCGAGTATCGGATGCCCCGCATCGACGCTGTAGAAGGAGTTCCGCGGAGGCGGGATGACCGTCGTGTCCGACGGCAGGGTTCGTCCGGCCATGGTGGCGGACAGCGGGGCGGAATGGGGGGCTCTGGTCGATCAGGCGTTATTCGGGCTGCACCACGCGTTGAACAATCGCATTGGATCCCTGTCGGCTCTGGTGGAACTCCAGCAGCTCGGCGATCTCCCGCCGGACGGGACGCCGTTTGAAACCATGGCCGCCGACGTGGCCAGATTGAACGACTGCAACCGCATGGTTCGGTTGCTGCCCCGCGACGACATCGCGGGCGAGGAGGCCGTGTTGATCACCGACGTGCTGGCGGACGTTCTGGCGATTCACCGCTTTCTGCACCAGGTGCGTGATACGGCGGTGACCGTTGTTCCCACGCCGTTCGTGGAACCGATTCGCGTGGAACGCTGGGCCCTGGTCCGCGTCCTCACGCTTCTCCTCGCCGACGTGAAGCGGCAGGCCCGGGAAGGCGGCCAGGCGGTGCAGGTCGTCATGGAGTCCGGCGAGAGCCTCGTGCGAATCGAGTTCTGCGCCGCGGGTCCCATCCCGGACGAGTCCAGCGAGGTCGACCCGGCGGCCGTAGCGGACCGCTATGCGGATCGACTCGCGATGGCTCTCGGCGGGTTGGTCACACGCCGGCGTGGCGCGGCAGCGCTACAGCTACCGACCCTGAAGGCTCGGCGGGCCGCAGACCGGCGATGAGCTCCATCCACTCGGCGCCCGTGGGAATGATCTCGGCGCGAAGGTTCTCCTCGGTGACGTCGCGAATGATCTCCTCGCGCAAGATCGTGACGTGTGAAGGCGCCTCGATCCCGAGACGGACGCCTTTGCGGTCGCACGCCAGCACCACCAGGCGAATATTGTCGCCAATCAATATTGCGTCGCCTTCGCGGCGGCCCAGGATCAGCATCGGCGGCGCCTAGGTCACGCCCATTTGGTCGAGCGTCTGCATCATCTGGTCGACGACCGTGACCAACCGCGCCGCCGCCGTGTAGGACGACTGCTGCTGAATGATTGCCGTGAGCTCCTCGTCCGTCGACACGCCGCTGACGCTCTGACGCTGCGAATCGGCGTTGGACTTGAGCGTGTCGTTGACCGTCATGTTGTCCTGCGAGTTCTGGACTTGTGTCGCGACGCTGCCGACGAGATTCTGATAGAAATCGTCGATGCTCATGGTACCGAACGTCGTCGCGCCGTCCGCCGAGGTAAACGTGGCGGTCGTGGTCTGCAGGTTGGCGATCGCGTTGGCCACGCTGTTGTCACCGGGGCCGGTGGCGGTTCCTGCCGATGCCGCGATGGCGCCCGCGTTTGCCGCGACCGCGGGATCGAGCTGGATTCCGGCGGCCGTTTCGTACGGGTCCCCCCCGGCCGGGGGCGGATTCGTCTCCGCGAAGAAATTCCCTGCGGGGCTCGCGACCGGCGGCGTTCCGCTGAACGTCGCGCCCGTCGAGTGAATCGCGTTGACCTGCGTGACCAGCCCCTGCGCGAGGGAGTTCAGCTGGGTCATCACCTGCGGAATCGTGGAGTTCAAGAGTCCAAGCTGCGCCCCGATGCTGCCGCCGGGATTCGGCAGTGTGCCCGGCATGCCGACGATCGAGACCGACGCGGGCTGACCGTTCGTGGCGGTCAGTTGCTGGGCGTCGTTTCCGTCGACGACCGTGTTTCCGCCGATGAACACCCCCACCGTCCCGTCGGAACGGGTGACGGATTGAAAGTTGACCAGCGTCGACAGCTGGTCCATGGCCTCATCGCGGGCGTCGAGCAGATCATTCGCCGGCGATCGGCCGCCGGACTGCGCCGAGACGATCTGCGAGTTGTAGGAGGCGATGGCGCTCAGCAGATTGTTGACGGTCGTCACGCCCTGCGTCAGCGCCGACTGGGTCGTCGTATCGATGCTGGTGATCTGCGAGGCGAAGCTATTGAGCGTTTGCGCGACCTGCTGTCCCTGCTCTTGCACCACGCTCTGCGCCGCCGGGTTGGTCGGGTCGGTCGCGAGCTCGCTCCAGGACGACCAGAACGCGCTCAGGCTAGACGCGAGACCGGTCGTCGACGGTTCCCCGAACACACTCTGAATCTGACTCAGCGTGGACTGCGTCGTGTCCGCGGAGCCCGCCGCCGTCGACGCCGTCCGATAGGTCGTATCGAGGAACGCGTCGCGGATGCGCGTGATGTTGTCCGCGGACACGCCGGTGCCCAGGCTGCCGAACGGCAACAGCTGCGGCGAGTTCGCCGTTTCGTTGACCTGTTCCCGCGTGTAGCCGACCGTGGACGCGTTCGCGATGTTGTGCGACGCGACCTGGATGCCCATCTGCGACGCGTCGAGCGCCGTGCGCGCGATGCTCAGGATTCCCCCGACGGACGTCATCAGATCCTCCGATCAAAAAGGTTGGCACCGCCCGCGCGCCGCGGCGCTTGTCCCGCCGTATAGACGGGATCGGCCTGGGCGCCGGTGAGTACCCGGGCGTAGGCGTCACCGCTGGCCAGCGCCTGGCGCAGAATCCCGCGATTCATCGCGACTTCGCGCGAAAGCTTCCGTGCCGTCGCGTGCAGGGCTTCCCGCGCCTCGCTCAGTTGCGACGTCATTTTGGCGCCGAGGACGGCGTCGAGCTGCGTGATCGGCAGATCCTCGCGTTCCCCAAAGAGGACGTTGATGGCGCGCCGCCGCCGGCGCGCTTCGTTGAGCGTCACCAGAACCCGATGCGTCGCGAACACGCTGTCGTCGACCGCTTGAAGATCGTCGGCGCTCACGGCCGTCCGCTGCCGGCGCATGATCGCGATGATCTCCTCGAGGAGCTTGGTCTCTGTCAGGAGGGCGTCGGTCATCGACTCGACGGGCGACATCACGCTTCGCCCCTCGGCGGCATCCATCGCCGCGACGCGATCCAGCATCGACGGCGTCATGGCGTGGTGCTCCCGGCCTTCGGGGTCCCCTGGGCGCTCCCCTCGTGCTGGCGAAGCTGCTGATACAGGGCCTCGGCCAGCGAGTGGGCGCCGGACAGCTGATTGGGGACGTCGTCGGCGATCTTCTGGTCGAACATGTCGGTGAACATCGACTGGGCATTGTTCTGCTGCACGATCCCATCGTCCGGAACTGTCTCACGCATCGCGGCGAACATCTTCGAGATGAAGATGCCCTCCATCTGCTGGGCCGCCTTGTGGAGGCGCGCGTCGGAGTTCGCCTGGGTCGCGCCCGCGGCGAGCGTGTGCGCCGGTCCGATGGGCGCGGTCATCGGATGATGACCTCGCCCGAGATCGCGCCGGCCGACCGCAGGGCTTCGAAAATCGCCGCGATTTCAACCGGCGGCGCTTGAATGGCGTGCAGCGCGGCCGCGACCCGCGTCACCTGCGTGCCCGACGCGATGCGGACCTCGCCGGCCGGCACCGCCGTCGTGTCGGCCGCGCCAATGGTGAGCGTGATGCCGCCGTGACTCACGGTCGCTTCGCCGACCGGCAAGTCGCCGCCCGCGACGATCGTCCCGTCGCGCGCGTCGATGATCAGGCGGGCGTCGTGGGCCGGCTGCACCACGATCGCCAGGATCTTGGCCATGATGGCCGCCTGGGTGTTGTCCTTGGTGTCCGTCTTGAGCGTCAAGGCGATGGAACCGGGATCCTCCACCTTGGCGACGCCGTCCCCGATCACCTTGTTGACGGCGTCCGCGATGCGGCTCGCCATCGTCACGTCGGGATCGCGCAGAAACAAGTGGCTGCTCTGTGAGAATTGCTCATGGGGCAGGTCGGCCTGGAGCAACCCGCCGGACGGGATGCGCGCCGAGTTGACCCGTTGCATCGATCCCCGCTCGTTGGAGAGATCGCTCGTGATGACCGCGCCCTGCGCCGACGCCACCGGGTGGCCGCCGACCTCATACGAAAGGGGCGTCATGAACAACACGCCGCCGCGCAGCGAGCTGGCGTCGCCCAAGGACGACACGTGCACCTCGAACGAGCCGCCGGGATGCAGATAGGGCGACACGTCCGCCGTCACGACCACGGCCGCGACGTTGCGCGTCCGCATGACGTCGGGGGGAACCTGGATGTCGAAGCTGCGCAGCAGGTTGACGATGGAGTTGACGGTCATGCCGCCTTCCGCGGAGCCCACGGCGCGATCTCCCGTGTTGTCCAGACCCACGACGAGTCCATACCCCATCAGCCGGAGTGGAACGGCCTGATCGGAGATCGTGAGGTCGCGCACTTGCACCATCTGCTGCGCCGACAGCGTTTCGCCGGCCAGGCCGGCGACGGCCAGGCCAACGGCTGCCGCGATGGTCCGCGCGAAGGAGATCCTGCGGCCGAGCGTCATGGCCAGATCGATGAGAGGATGCGGCTCAGGAGTCCGCCGCGGGTCTTCCCGAGCGATCCCGAGACGCCATAGGCGAGCTGCGTATCGGCGACTCGATTGCTTTCGATCGTGTTGGTCGGGCTCACGTCCTGCGGGCGAATCGACCCCGTGAACGTGAGGGTTTGCTTGTTGCCGTCCACATCGACGACTTTCTGTCCCTTCACGTGCAGTACGCCGTGCTTGTCGACGGAGTCGACGCGCACCGTGATGTCGCCCTGGAACGTGACGTTGCGCTGCGCGGCCCCGCTCTGCTGCGACGCCGCGTTCTTGTCCGCGCCGAGCGAGGCGGCCATCGCCGGAAGCGCGCTGGCGCCCATCTGGGGCGGCTGCAGGCTGACATCATTCTGGCGGGACTGCTGGTCCGAGCCATCCTGCTCCTTCGCGGCGCTGGCCATCGTCGATTCGTTGAGCGTCACAGTGATCACGTCGCCCACCACGAACTCGCGGCGGTCCGACGTGAAGGAGACGAGTCGCGGCGGCGGCAGGGGCTGGTCTTTCCCGGTCTGTTGCGCGGGCAGCGGGTGTGCCGGGATGACGGCGGCCGCCGCCAGGATGGAAAGCGCTCGGAAGGCGCGCTCGGCCACCGTCGCCCCGAACAAGTCACGTGCGTTCATAGATGGAATCCTCTGGAGTCAATACGGACACAGCCCGGGCCGGTGACGACACCGTCGAGGTGACGCCCGTCCGTGGTTCGCACGGTGACGCGCTCGCCGATCGAGGCATCCCTGGTCACCATGGCGCGAATCGAGATCTGGACATCGCCGTCGACGTAGACGACGTCGACAGTTTCATTCGCCGAGACGACGATGGGGGGCTCGACCGCCGGATTGCGCAGCACCTCGCCGGTGTTGATGAGCCGTCGCGCGACCCAACCCGGCTGGACGGTCGCCGCCCCGCCTTCCACCGGCTGCGCCGACGCCGGCCGCTCGACGTACGTGATATCGTCGTCGGTGAGGACGCTGCCGCGCGCGATGGGTCGGGCGGCGACGGCGAGTCTGACCGTCGGTGCCGGTGCCGGCTGCTGGGCGCCGAGACCGGCCGCGCCGGCCATCCGCGCGACCCCCGCGAGGGCGATCATGGTGAGCAAGCGGCGGAACGCAGGCATCGGCTACTGCACCATCTGCGTGGCCGTCTGCGCCATCTCGTCGGCGGTCTTCACGGCCTTGGAGTTGAGTTCGTACGCCCGCTGGGCGCTGATCATGTCCACCATTTCTTGAACGATCTGCACGTTGCTGCCCTCGAGCTGCCCCGAGACCAGCTGTCCCAAGCCTTCATCCTGCGGGTATCCGACCGTCGGCTGCCCCGACGTGGGCGTTTCCACGAGCAAGTTCTGTCCGAGGGACTGCAGGCCCGACGGGTTGGGAAAGCGCGCCAACTCGATGCGTCCCAACTCGACCGTGGTGCCGGCCTGCCCCTTGGTGCCGCTGACGATCCCGGTCGCCGAGATGTTCAGGCTGGTGACGTCGCTCGGGATCTTGATCCCGGGGATGATCTGGAGGCCGTCGGAGGTCACGAGCGTTCCCTGATCAGATATCTGCAGGCTGCCGTCGCGCGTGTACGCGGTCGAGCCCGATCCCAGCTGGACCTGGAAATAGCCGTCGCCGCTGATGGCGACGTCGAGATCGCGATCCGTTTCCTGCAGCGGACCTTGCGTGTCGATGCGCTGGGTCGACGCGAGCCGCGTGCCGCGGCCCACCTGAATCGCGGGCGCCGTGTCGGTGTCGCTGCCCGCGAGCACCGAGGGTGCTTGCAGGCTTTGATAGAGGAGGTCCTCGAAATGCGGGATACTGCGCTTGAAGCCGGTCGTATCGACGTTCGCGAGGTTGTTGGCGATCACTTCCGTGCGTGTTTCCTGAGTGACCATTCCGGTCGCGGCCGTGTGCATCGCTGGAGTCGTCATGGAATCCGATCAGCTGTCAGAGGGTTTTCGGGGAAGCGCGCGAAGCGGCGGACGAAAGCGCGGCTCGGCGTCCGGATGCCACCGGCGCTTGGCCTGCGGAGCCCGGGGGCGCGCTTTAGAACGGCTTAGCGAGTTGCGTCGCGTCTGTTTCATGAGCGCTGTCCAACTCGACGATGGCCTTCTGCACCGCGCTGTACGCGCGCTGGACCGAGACCATGTCGACGAGGGATCCGAGAGAGTTGACGTTGCTTTGCTCGACCGTTCCCTGATTGACGTTCCGCTGGTTCGGGGGAATCGCGACCGACGTTCCCGCGGGGATCAGCAGCATCCCGCTTTCGTGCGAGAGCGCGGTCCCCGTCGGCGCGTTCTCGACCCGGAGGCGGTCGATCGACTTGCCGTTCTGCGACACCTGCCCCGTGGAATCGATCTGGATGTCCCCGACGCCCAACGTGATCGGGCCCTTTTCGCCCAGCACCGGATTGCCGGTCTCGTCGACGAGCTGGTGCTTGGCGTTCACCTCGAGAGACCCGCCACGGGAGTACCGCTCGCCGTTCGGCGTCGAGACGACGAAGAATCCGGGACCTTGGAGCGCGACGTCGGTCGACACGCCCGTCTGCCGAAACGAGCCGGCCGAAAGGTCGGTGCTCGCTTGCGCCACCGGTGATGCCCCGTTGAGCACGTTCGCGAACACACGCTCGCCCTTGAACCCGTCTGTCGAGACGTTGGCGAGGTTGTTCGCGACGATCTCCTGCTTGCGCTCCCAATATCGGAGTGCAGCGGCGGCGCTTTCCATTCCAGAAACGGTGGGCATCCTGTCCCAACTGGTTGTATTGTCGGGCACTGAGAAGGCAACCGACATGCCCACGGGAGTTGGCGGGTTGCACGTGCGATAACTCGCCACGCCAAAGAGACTTAGGCTCCATCCCGCCTTCAGGTCCTATCGATCCGGAATCGGACCGGAGGGGAAAAAACTGCCGCCTCCGGCGGAATGTGCCGTCACCTCAGGGCTCGCAAGGGGTCCAATCTGTTGACACGGGTTTCGCGCGCGTTCATCGTTGACGCCCCGCCCACCCCACCATTTTTGCTTGGCCCCACAACATGCGTTGGCCCCAACTCCGGGCAGCGACGTCGCTGTCCAAGCGGATTCTCTTAGCGGCCGGCATGGCGGTTGTTGCGTGCATGCCGGATCGGCCTGTCGCGCCGGGTTCGGGGACGAAACGTTCGGATGTGCCGGGGGCGTCTGTGCCGATAGGCCAGTTCTCCGTCCTTCATCTCCCCACGTACGATGGATCGGGCGAGACGGTCCATCCGACATACGCGGGACCGCCGTCGCCCTGGCCGTCGTCCCTGCATTATCTCTTCGTCACCCCGTACCCGAACGGGGCCAGCGCGATGGAGAACCCGTCGATCTTCGCGGGCCTCGACGGCGTCGCTTGGGATTCACTGCCTAACGCGCCGGATCCGCTGATTCGCCCTGACAACGGGACTTACCTGTCGGATCCCGAGGCGGTCTACGAGCCCGATCTCAACGAGCTGTACTTGTACTATCGCCAGGTCGCGGACTCCAACATCATCAATCTGATCACGTCGACCGATGGCGCGCATTGGGATGTGCCCCGCGTGGTGGTGAAGGGCGCGAACCACACCGTCATTTCTCCGGCGGTCGTGCGGCTCTCCGCCGGCGACTGGCTGATGTGGTCCGTCAACGCGGGGCGGCTGGGATGCGACGCCGAAACCACGACCGTCGAACTCCGCCGGTCGGTAGATGGCCTGCGCTGGTCTCCCGCGCAGACCGTTGCCCTGACCCAGCCGGGCTCCTGGCCCTGGCACATCGAGGTGAAGTGGATCCCCAGCCGATCGGAATATTGGGCGGTCTACAACACGAAGCTCCCGTCGAACTGCGCCACCAGCCTGCTCTACCTGGCGACGAGCCCGGATGGCATGATATGGACGACCTATCCCAGTCCGATGCTCATGGCGGGCGCGACGCCTGAGTTGCAGGACATCGTCTACCGGTCGACGTTCAGCTACGACGCGCGGACCGACGTCATCACGTTCTGGTACTCCGGCGCGCGCTATGACGGAAAGCGGTACAAGTGGAGCACCGTGATGCAACGCCGCGCGCGCGCCGAGGTGTTCGCGCAGATCTCTCGGAGTCCCGCGGCGGCCCTGTTCACTTCACGGCGCGCGCCGGCCCTCGTCAATCCGCCGTGAGGTCCCCTGGCGTCAGTGGTGGCTCAACGTCCACACGTAGGCCGCGACGGCTTTGATCTGATCGTCGGAAAACCCCGTCCCGCCCCGCGGCGGCATATCGATTCCGGCTCCACCAGGCGCGCCGTCCGTGGTGACCTTGATGATGTCGGCGAGCGAGCCCGAGATCTGCTGCCAATGACCAGTGTCGAGGCGCGGTCCATCATCTCCGCCGGTACCTCGCGCTCCGTGGCATTTCGCGCAGCGGCTGTTGTTGAACAGCGAGTCACCGAGTTTCACCATGGCGAGCGTGGCGCCTTGGGGCAGAGCGGAGCCCGAGCCGGACGACGAACCGTTCGCGGCCGAGGATCGGCTCGGCGATTGGGCGGGGGTCGGGGCGGCTCCGGTCGACACCCCGGCATGACACCCCGCGACCACCACCATCAGTGCCAAGAGCACACGCCGGGAACGGGCCGTTCGGGTCATATCGCCTCACGATAAAGGGCCGGGGAGAACCGCCGGCCCCAATTATCGATAGACTCGACCTCCCGCGCCAGCCGCGCGACGGCGGGCCGTTCCTGAGCGTGATGACGAATGCCGCGATTCCATTCCGGCGGCCCGAGTCGAGACCGATGTCAGCCCGCGCCTTGAGCTCGGCCGCGGCGCCTTTCCGACCCCGCGCCCGGCTCGCCGGATCCCGACGGGTAGAGGCTTTTTGGAGACCAAAAACGGTACCCGGAGGCCGGGTAACGGGTACCAGTAGCGCTGTTCTCAGGCGATTTCCTGCGAATCCGCGGACGGTAACCCCGGAAATTGGCGGTTTAT
>Ga0335085_10002819_pt1 | contig 31609 bp, 38 predicted proteins | sample Lox_Sample_45_FD_206712 | JGI IMG/M metagenome (GOLD analysis project Ga0335085, IMG submission 206712) | Soil microbial communities from Loxahatchee National Wildlife Refuge, Florida, United States - Lox_Sample_4.5 | ecosystem: Environmental > Terrestrial > Soil > Wetlands | place: USA... | reverse complement strand
CGCCAGCAGGGCGCGCTCGGCCGCGTCGTCGCCGCCCGTTTCGAGGACGAAATAGGCGCGCGCCGGATCGAGGTGCGCGATGCGCGAGGTGAACGCAAGCGCGTCGCCCAGCTGCGCGCGCACCGGAACGCCGCGCGCGCGCAGCAGCTCGAGCACGCGCCCGATTTCCTCCGGCGAGCGCGAGATGATGCCGCTTGCCGCGGCGTCGATGGCCATCCTTCCCCCTTGGGCGAGGGGAAAGCATAACCGGGTCCGCGCTCCCGCCGCGCGCGCCGGCGGCCGGGAAATCCCGACGATTTATCCCGAATGCCTGAGGTCGAGCGGCGCGGCGATGCGCGCCTCGCGCGGATCGCGCGGCGCGGCGCGCGCGTCGGCTTCCGCGAGAACGATCCGGAAGAGGCTTCCGGCGCCGAGCTCGCTCTCGAGCTCGATGCGGCCGCCGTTGGCCTCGATCGCCCAGCGCGCGATGGCGAGGCCGAGCCCGACGCCGCCGGCGTCGCGCGAGCGCGCCTCGTCGGCGCGATAGAAGCGCTCGAAAATGCGCTCCCGGTGCGCCGCCGGAATCCCGGGGCCCGAGTCGCGGATCTCGATCCCGACGTTCGCGCCCGGCAGCCTCAGCACCGCGATGCGGACGCTGCCGCCGGCGGGCGTGTACTTGATCGCGTTATGCAGCAGGTTGGTCAGGCCCTGGCGCAGGACCGACGGGTCGAATTCCGCGAAGGCGGGGAGCGAGGCGTCGACCTCCAGGCGCTGCCCCTTCTCCTCGGCGAGCACGCGAAGCGAGTCCGCCACTTCCTCGGCCAGCGCGCCAAGCGACGCGCGATCGCGCTGCAGCGCGATCGCGCCCGACTCGGCGCGCGTGAGCGCGAGCAGGTTCTCCGCCAGCCGCGTCAGGTGCTCGACCTCCTCGAGCATGCTGCCGATGACGTCGCGGTAGCCTTCCGGCCCGAGGCGCCTCTGCAGCGCGACTTCGCCGACGCTCCGCATCGCGGTCAGCGGCGTGCGCAGCTCGTGCGAGGCGTCAGCCGTGAACCGGCGCAGCTGCTCGAACGAGTCCTGTACGCGCGACAGCGCGTCGTTGAGCACCGCCGCGAGGCGCCCGAACTCGTCGCGCGGGTTGCCCTCGGGCAGGCGCTCGGCGAGGGAGTGGGCGGAGATGCGCCGCGCCTTGTCGGCCATGGCGCCGATCGGCGCGAGCACGCGCCCCGCGAGCAGGTACCCGGCGGCGAGCGCCAGGCCGGCCGCGAACGGGACGCCGATCGACAGGATCGCCGCGAAAGTCTCGAGGGTGCGCCGCAGCAGGCCCTCGTCGATCGCCACGTAGACCGAGTAGAGCGGCGCGTCGCGGCGCCCTACGCGATACGTGCGGCCGTCCGGCGCGCGCCACGAGCGAGGCCCGGCGCCCGGCGCCGGCAGCGCCGCGGCGAACCCTCCGCGTTGCCAGGCGAGCGTGCGGTAGAGGGAGCGCCCGCCGCGCACGACCTCGAACAGCGAGAAGCTGCTGCGCGTCTCGAGCTCGGTCAGCTCCTCGGGCCCGCCCTCGTAGGCCATGGCGGCGGCGGCGAGGTCGCGCTCCAGCCGCTGGTCGAGGTCCCGGTACAGCCAGACCCGCACCAGGGCGAACATGGCCGCGGAAAACACGAGCACGATGAGGGCCAGCGTCCCGGCGTGCCAGAGCGTCAGGCGCGCGCGGATGCTGAGCCGGCCGGGCGTCACTGCGGCGGCCCGCCGAGGACGAAGCCGACCCCGCGCACGGTGTGCAGGAGCCGGCGGCCCGCCGGCGCATCGAGCTTGCGGCGCAGCCGCGCCATCGTGACGTCAATGACGTTGTCGAGCGGAGTCGCGCGCCGCGCGACCCGCCACACGTCGCGCGCCAGCATCTCGCGCGACACGACGCTGCCGGCGTGGCGCAGCAGGTATTCGACGATCTCGAACTCCCTCGCGGTGAGGTTGAGGGACTTCGATGCGCGCGCCGCCGAGTGCGTGTCCACGTCGAGCTCGAGGTCCTCGCAGCGCATCTTCGCGGGCGGCGGCGGCCGGCCCCGCCGCAGCAGCGCCCGCGTCCGCGCCAGCAGCTCCGCGAACGCGAACGGCTTCACCAGGTAGTCGTCGGCGCCGAGGTCGAGCGCCTGCACCCGGTCGTCGACGGTGTCCTTGGCGGTGAGCACCAGCACCGGAGTCTGCATGCCGCGGGTGCGCAGCGAGGAGAGCACCTCGATGCCGCCGCGCCCGGGCAGCATCAGGTCGAGGATCGCGAGGTCGAAGCGCTCGCGGCTGGCGAGCGCGAATCCTTCTTCTCCGGAAAACGCGGTCGCGACCTCGAACCGCTCGGCCTCGAAGCCTTCGCGCAGCGCGAGCGCGAGCTTGCGCTCGTCCTCGACGATCAGGATTCGCACTGCGAGCGACTCATCGGGTCCGGATCCTCGCGGACAGTATAGGCAGCTTCCGCGCCGCGGGCTCGCTGCAAGACTTGCGTCAGCAAACTTTCAGTTTGCGCGCATGCGCCCGACGGTACGCTGCAACTCGTCTCGGCATCGCTGAGGAATCAAAAATGAGATTCCTTCTCGTCGTGCTTTCGCTGCTGCTGTCCGGTCCGGCGCTCGCCGGCGGCGGCCCGCTCGGCATCGACCACCGCCTGAGCTACGACAACAGCGGCATCTGGTCGCGCCACAACCAGGACCTGTTCGAAGGCATCACGCTCGCCACCGTCGTCGGCGGGGCGCTGTGGGAGGGCGGCGAGTCCAAGCTCGGGCAGACCTACTGGCGGGCGATCGATTCGGTGGCGCTGGGGGCCGTCGCCTCCACGGCCGGCAAGTACATCTTCACCCGCGCGCGCCCTTCGCAGACCGACGATCCCAACCAGTGGTTCAAGGGCGGAAGCCACTACAGCTTTCCGAGCGGCGAAGTCACGTTCATGAGCGCCGCCGTGACGCCGTTCGTGCTGCAGTACCACGAGGAGCACCCGGCGGTGTGGGCGCTGGAGCTGCTGCCCGCGTACACGGCGATGGCGCGCATGAAGGTGCAGGCGCACTGGCAGACCGACGTGCTCGCCGGCTGGGCGCTCGGCGCCGCCAGCGGCTACCTCGCCAGCAAGCCCGAGACGCCGGTGATTCTCTCGGTTCTGCCGCACGGGTTCATGGTCGGCTTCGGCAAGCGCTGGTAGCGGGGCGGCTCCGGCTCAGTGGCTGCGTGCGGCCGGCCGCTGCGGAAAGGCGAAGATGCAGCCGACGATGAACGCGAGGATCACCGCCGAGGCGGCGTAGCGGCTGAGGGCGAGGCCGCCGGAGGCGAGCGGCTTGTCGAGGAAGTCGCCGAGCACGGCGCCGAGCGGCCGGGTGAGCACGAAGGCTGCCCAGAACAGCAGCACGTGCGAGGCGCGCGTCCAGAAGTACGCCGCGGCGACGAGCGCGAGCAGCGCGCCGAACACGGCCGCGCCGCCCAGGTAGCCGACGCCGACCGTACTCGCGGTCCAGTCCCCGAGCGCCGTGCCGAGGGTCTGCGAGAACATGATCGTCACCCAGTAGAACATCTCCGAGCGCGGCGAGGCCACGGTCCGGATCGAGACCGAGCCGAGCGCCCGGTGCCAGGTGAAGAGCGAGAGGCCGAGCAGCGCGAGCAGCAGCGACGAGCCGCCGGCATAGCCGATGCCGAGCGAGCGGTCGGCGAAATCGGCGAGCGTCGTGCCGACCGCGGTGGTGGCGATGATCGTGGTCCAGTAGAGCAGGGGGTGGTAGCGCTTAGCGGCGATCTGGCAGGCGACCGCCGCCAGGAAGACGACCGAGAAGATCCCGGTGCCGACCAGGTAGCCGAGGTGCATCGACATGGATACCGAATCGCCGCCGGTCTCGCCCAGCGTGGTCGCCGCGATCTTGACGATCCAGAAGGCGAGCGTGACCTCCGGGACCTTGCTCAGGGCCTGTTCCTGGCGCACGCCCGCATTCTGGCGGGCGGGCGCTTAAGCCGGCCTTAACGCCTACTGGATGCGGCGCTGGAGCGGCGGCAGGCCGGGCGGCGACTTCTCCAGCACGCTGATCTCGCCGGCGAGCTCGGCGCCTTCCTCGACCTTGATCCGCGCGTAACGGATCTTGCCCGAGACCTTGCCGGTGCCGTGGATGACGAGCTGCTTGCGCACCGTCAGCTCGCCCTCCAGGCGGCCGTGGATCTCGGCGGTATCCACCGCCACGGTGCCGCTGAAGGTGCCGTTCTGCGCGATCTGGATGACGCGCGAGTCGAGCGTCGCCTCGATGCGTCCCTCCACCACCAGCGTGTCGCAGTCGGTCACCTCGACGCCCTTCATCTTGATGTCGGGCCCGACGATCAGCTTCGCTTCCTTGCGCTCCTCGCCCTTGTCAGCCTGCTTGCCGGCTTCCTGGCGCAGCACCGGCGGCTCCGGCTGCGCCGGCGCGGCGGGCGCCGCGGGCCGCGGCTGCGGCTCGTCGCGGCGCCGGAACAGACCGTCTTTCTGCAGCATGTTTGCTTCTCCGATGAGTTGAGCCTCGCGGGGCGCATGCAGGCTTCGTGCCCGCAACACGCCATGCGCGCAAACAAGGAGTTACGCGCGCGCGAGGACCGGCGAGCGTCGCCCTGGCGCGACGAGCGCCGCGAGCGCGGCGAAAACGAGCGCGTCGAGCGCTGCGTAGAACGCGCCCGCGACGCCCGGAGGATTGGTCGTGACGAGCCCGACCCACGGCACGTCGCCGTGCCACGACCAGTTCCCGAGCGTGGTGCCGTAGAGCTCAAGCGCGAGGCAGAGCACGAAGGTGCTGGCGAAGAGCCGCCGGTGCGACGGCAGCGCCAGCACCGCCACAGCGAGCACCAGCGCGAGCGGGACGCCGAGCGTGTCGAAGCCGACCGCCGCAGCCGCGAGCGCATAAGCGCCGGCAGCGCCGAGGACGACGCCCGCCGCCGCTTCCGGCATGCGCGCCGCGAGCGCGATGCCGAGCATCAGCATCAGCGCGTGCCCGGGAGGCACGAACATCGGGACGTTGCCGAGCCGGTAGGTGTACAGGCCCCAGCCGAGCGAGAGGAACAGTTCGCCCGCGGTCGCGATCGCGACGCAGGCGATGAAAAGGCGCCGCTGCGGCGACGGCAGCGGCGCGATCAGCGCCATCAGCAAGCCCCAGGTGAGGACGCCGATCGCGATCTGTCCCGGCAGCCGGGTGTGGATGTCGGCCCAGAGGCCGAGCGCGAGCGCCGTCGCGACGGCGAGCGATTGCGGCAGGCGGATCTCGGGCAGGGAAGTCAAGTCATGCCTCGGACCGCGATGATACTCAGGAACATGCCCCCGGGGGCGCCCTTGTCGCGGCGCGGACCGGGCTACTTTATCCAGCCGATCGCCGTGGGCAGCCAGAGCGAAATCTGGGGAAAAGATATGACGAGCGCGAGCCCCACGATCTGGACCGCGATGAAGGGGATGACGCCGCGGTAGACGTCGCCGGTCGTCACCTCGGGCGGCGCGACGCCCTTGATGAAGAACAGCGCCCAGCCGAACGGCGGGGTCAGGAACGAGGTCTGCAGGTTGGTGCAGATCACGGTCGCCAGCCAGACCATGTTGGTGTGCTCGCGCACGAAGAACGGAAGGAACAGCGGCAGCACGATGTAGCAGATCTCGATCCACTCCATGAAGAAGCCGAGCAGGAACAGCACGAACATGAGGAAGATGATCGTGCCCCAGTAGCCCCCCGGGATCGAGCCCAGCAGCCGGTCGATGAGGTCGTCGCCGTTCAGGCCGCGGAACGTCACGCTGAAGGTGCGCGAGCCGAACAGGATCAGCATGATCATCGCGTTCACGTTGAGGGTGCCGCGCATGGTGGCGCGCAGGATCGCCAGGTTGAGCTTGCCGGTGACCAGCACGATCAGCAGCGCGCCGAGCGCGCCCATCGCGGCGGCCTCGGTGGGGGCGGCGAGCCCACCCATGATGGAGCCGAGCACCGCGAAGATGAGCAGTATCGGCGGCGCCACGCCCTTGACGGCGCGCACAGTCAGCTCGCGGCGCGTGACGCCGGCGCGTTCCTCGTAGGGGATCGGCGGCGCGAGGCTCGGCCTGAGCCGCGCCAGGACCAGGATGTACACGATGTACAGTCCGCCGAGCAGGACCCCGGGGATCAGCGCCGCGGCGAACAGCGTGCCGATCGACTCGCCGACGAGGTCGGCGAGCAGGATCAGGATCAGGCTCGGCGGAATGATCTGCCCGAGCGTGCCGGAAGCGCAGATGGTGCCGCAGGCGAGCCCCTTGTCGTAGCCGCGCTTGAGCAGCGTCGGAAGCGAGAGCAGGCTCAGGGTGACCACCGTGGCGCCGACGATGCCGGTGGCGGCGCCCATGAGGATGCCGATCACGATGATCCCGATCGCCATGCCACCCGGCACCCTGCCGGCCATCAGCCCCATGACGTCCAGCATCTCCTCGGCGATGCGGGACTTCTCGAGCAGCACGCCCATGAACACGAACAGGGGCACGGCGAGCAGCGTGTAGTTGGTCGCGACGCCGTAGATCTGCAGCGGCACCAGGCTGAACAGGTTGTGGCCGAAGCCCAGCAGGCCGAACAGGATGCCGGCCGCGGCGATCGCGAATCCCACCGGCACGCCGACGAGCAGCAGCACCACGAACCCGAGCACCTCGAGCGCCGCGAGCGTTTCGTTACTCATGCGGCGGCGCGTCCGGCCGGCCGAGCAGCGCGACCGCCTTTTCCAGCGCCAGGGCGAGGCTCTGGACGCCGAGCAACAGCAGGCCGAGCGGCACGCAGGCCTTCAGCAGCCAGACGTGGGACAGTCCGCCCGGGCTCTGCGATACCTCGTGATCGGCATAGCTCTGGCCCACGAACTGCAGCGACAGGATCGCGAGGTAGATCGAGATCGGGAGCATGATGACGGCGGCCGTGACGAAGTCGAACCACAGCTTGGCGCGCTCGCCGTAGTACTGGTAGAGCACGTCGACGCGCACGTGCTCGCCTTCCTTGAGGGTGAAGGAGACGCCGAGCAGCGAGATGATGGCGAGCCCCCACCACTCCATCTCCTGCGCCGCGATGCTGCTGCGGTCAAAGCCGTAGCGCATCAGCACCTCGCCCGAGATCAGAGCGACGAGCGCGATCACTAGCCACGACGTGGCGCGGCCAACCAGGTCGACCACCGCGCTCAGCGCGCGCGAGACTCGCGTCAGGACGGCACGCATCCGGCGCACCTTACGCGGCGCCGGCCGCGCGGACGCTCAAACGGGCTGCACGTGCGTGAGGTATTCGGTCTCGCCGATCGCGGACCACTCGTCGTGCACTTTCTTGTAGTTGAAGTAGGACTCGTGCACTTTCTTCACCAGTGGGTCCTTGGCAGTGTAGGTCGCGAGCGTGTCGAAGGTGGCCGTCTTGAGGCCCTTGATGATTTCCTTCGGCAGCGGCGCGGTCTTCACGCCGTACTTGGTCCTCAGTTCCTCGAGCGCCGCCATGTTCTGCGACTCGAGGTACATGATCCCCTCGATGCTGGTCGCCGCCGCGGCCTGCGCGACCATCGCCTGCAGGTCCTTCGGCAGCGAGTTCCAGGCGGTCTCGTTGACCGTGATCTCGGCGGTCGTCGATGGCTCGTGCCAGCCGGTCGTGTAGTAATACTTGGCGGCGTTCTGCAGCCCGAGCCGCTTGTCGAGGAACGGTCCGACCCATTCCGCGGCCTCGATGACGCCACGCTCGAGCGCCGGGAAGATCTCGCCGCCCGGCAGCGAGCTGACGGCCACGCCGAGCTCGGCATAGATCTTCGCGGCGATGCCGACCTCGCGCATCTTCAGGCCCTTCAGGTCGCGCAGGCTGTGCAGCGGCTTGCGGAACCAGCCGGTCATCTGCACGCCCGAGGTATTGGCCGGAAAGGGCACGAGGTGAAACGGCTTGTAGACCTCGCGCCACAGATCCATGCCGCCGCCGTAGTAGAGCCAGGAGTAGTGGCCCAGGTATTCCATGCCGAACGGCACGGTCGTGAAGTATTGCGCGGCGAAGGTCTTTCCAGACCAGTAGTAGGCGGCCGCGTGGTTCATCTCGACGTTGCCCGCCGAGCAGGCGTCGAAGCCGCCGAACGCGGGAAGCAATTCGCCTGCGGCGAACACCTTGATGTTGAGCCGGCCACCGGACATGTCCTTGCACTTCTGCGCGAAGGACTCCGCGCTGCCCGGGCCGCTCTGGTACAGCGGCAGGCCCGCCGGCCAGGCGGTGGTCATGCGCCAGTTGAACGTCTTGCTCTCTTGCGCGCGCGCGATCATCGGCGCCGCGAACACGCCGGCCGACGCCGCGGCGGCGCCCAGCGTGACGAACTTCCGTCTGCCCTGTTTCGCTTTCATCGCTCCCCCTTCGGTGCGTTGATCGGCGGCATGACTGCCCGAAGCAAGCAAGATGGATGCCGAGGCTTAAGCCCCCCTTAATCTCCCGGCCGGAGCGCGCCGATGGCCGCCTCAAACGGCAAAATCGCGCAGCAATCTCCCGGGAAGCGCACCTTTTTGGAGCATTCCCCGGGCGTCCGCGATGCGTACTCCGTTCACCCAGACTCCGTGCACGCCGACCGCCGGAGTAGTCAGGCGCGCGCCGCCTCCCGGCAGGTCGCGCACGCGCAGCTTCGGCCCGCGTCCCACGCTTGCCGGGTCGAACAGCAGGAGGTCGGCGCAGCTGCCTTCCTTCAGGCTTCCTCTCTGCAAGATGCCGAACACTGCGGCCGGGCGCGAGGTCAGCATCCGCGCCGCTTCCTCGAGCTCGAGCACCCCGAGGTCGCGCACCCAGTGCCCGAGCAGGTGCAGGCCGAAGCCGGCGTCGTTGAAGAACGTGAGGTGCGCGCCGGCGTCGGACAGCGACACCAGGCTCGCGGGATGCCGCAGCATGCGGCCGACCGCCTGCTCGTCGGAGTTCAGCGTCAGCGCGACGAACACCGTCTTCAGGTCCTCCTCGAGCGCGAGGTCGAACCAGGCGTCGAGCGGATCGCGGCCCGACTCGCGCGCCACCTCGGCGAGCGTGCGCTGCTCGAGGCGGGCGTTCTCCGGCCTCGCGGTCTCTACCACCTGCACCTTGTCCCACTCGCCGTTGAAGAGGCGGAAGGTGGCGGGGCGCGCGATCTCGGCACGGATCGCGTCGCGGAAGGCGCGATCGGCGAGCAGCGCCCGGAACGCGGCGCCCTTCCTGCCGAGCGCCGGCTTCCATGCCTCCAGGCCCTCGATCGGGTAGGGCGACTCCATGGTGAAGTCGAACGACAGCGGGCAGCACGACACCGCGCCGAACATGCGCCGCCCGCGCGCGCCGGCGGCCGCAATCGCGTCGAGGTCGTCGAACACCACGCGCGGGTTGGTGCTGTTGTGCAGCAGCGCCGCCACGACCACCGGGCGGCCGCTTTCCGCGGCGAGCGACTCGAGGAACGCCATCTTCGTCTGCCCGCCCTTGGTGAGCATGAAGGTGCCGCGCCCGGCCTCGCCGAGGCAGCCGACCAGCGCGCGCAGCTCGCGCTCCTCGGCGAGGCGCGACGGCATCGGCAGGCCGCCTTCGCCGTTGTGCGCCGGAGAGGTGCTGGTAGCGAACCCGACCGCGCCGGCGCCGAGCGCCTCGCGCACGATCGTCGTCATCTCGGTGATCTCGGCCTCGGTCGCGGCGCGCCGAGCGGCGTCCTCTCCCATCACCCAGGTGCGCACCGAGGAGTGCCCTACGAAGCCGGCGACGTTGATCGCACTGCCGCGCCGCTCCAGCATGTCGAAGTACTGCGGCACGCTCTCGAAGTCCCAGCGAATCCCCTCGCGCAGCACGTCGAGCGACATGCCCTCGACCTGCGTGAGGTTTCGCATCGTCAGCTCGCGGTCGGCCGCGCGGCAGGGCGCGATGGTGAAGCCGCAGTTGCCGATCACCGCGGTGGTGACGCCGAGCGCCGGCGAGGGCGAGGCGAGCGGGTCCCAGGTGAGCTGCGCGTCGTAGTGCGTGTGGTTGTCGACGATCCCCGGCATCAGCGCCAGGCCGTCCGCGTTCAATGTTTCCTTCGAATTGCCTTCCGCCTTGCCGACCGAAACGATGATTCCGCTCGAAACGGCGAGATCGCCCCGGAAACCCGGAGACCCCGAACCGTCGAGAAGCAGGGCGTTGCGGATGACGAGGTCATGCATGCCTCTATACTACCGGCCCCATGGACCTGCTCGGCCTGAAAGGCAAGACGGCGGCGGTGACCGGCGCCGGGACCGGCATTGGCAAGGCTTCCGCCGAGCTGCTGGAGAGGGCGGGCGCCACGGTGGCGCGGATCGACGTCGAGCCGGCGCCCGGCGTCATCTCGGGCGACGTCGCCGACGAGGCGGCGATGGAGAAGGCCTTCGCGCGCATCGGGCCGGTCGACATCCTGGTCAATAACGCCGGCGTCGCGGTGCGCAAGCAGTCGCTCGACATCTCGCTCGCCGAATGGGAGCGGGTGATCGCGGTCAACCTCACCGGCGTGTTCCTGTGCTCGCGCATCGCCGCGCGCGGCATGAAGGACCGCGGCGGGGGCGCCATCGTCAACCTCGCCTCGATCATGGGGTTCTCCGGCGGGATCTTCCCGAATCCGGCCTACCAGGCTTCCAAGGGCGCCATCGTCAACCTGACGCGCGCCATGGCGCTCGAGTTCGCCGAGCACCGCATCCGGGTGAACGCCGTCGCGCCGACCTTCGTGCGCACGCGGCTCACGGCGCCGATCTTCGACAACCCGCCGATCCTGCAGAGGGTAATGGAGCACACGCCGCTCGGCGTGCTGCCGGAAGCGGAGGACATCGCCGCGGCGGTGCTGTTCCTCGCCGGCCCGGCCGCGCGCTGCATCACCGGCGTGACGCTGCCGGTGGATTCGGGGTATCTTGCGCGCTGATGTTCCGGCCGAGAAAAACCAGTCGAAGCGCCGCCCTGCTGGCGGCGCTGCTCGGGATCGCGCTGAATGCCCTCTGGCCGCTGCTCGCGCAGGCGAAGCCGGCGTACGTGGGGCTGCCGCAGACGATCTGCACCGAGCAGGGCCTGGTCAACCCGGCCCAGGGAGACACCCAGGCGCCCGTCGGCACGGTCGGCTGCAAGCATTGCTGCCTGTGCATGCTCGGCGGCGATCGCACCCACGCCCTGCCGCCGAGCTTCGCGCCCGTACCGGTCGCCTCGGCGCCGGTCGCCGAGCGTCCGCGCGCGGCGCCGGCACCGGCGTTGCATTCGGGTCCCGTCACCCCCGCGCACCCGCGCGCGCCTCCTTTCTCGATCTGACAGTTCGGCGGTAAAGAGCGGCGCGCGCCAAGTGCGCGCGCGCCGGCCGTTTTGAATTGAATCGAGAAAGGTCGAGAAGATGAAATCCAGATTTGCTTTGGCGCTGTTGTGCGCGCTCGCGGCGACCCCCGCCGCGGCGCAGGTGAAGGTCGTGCAGCCGTGGGTGCGCAGCACCGTGCCGGGCCAGACGGTGGCCGGCGCGTTCATGAAGCTGGAGAGCTCCGTCCCGGCGAGCCTGGTCGGCGCCTCGTCGCCGATCGCCAGCCGCGTAGAGATCCACGAGACGGTGATGAAGGACAACATGGCGAGCATGCGGGCGGTGGACAAGATCGACTTCGGGCCCGGCAAGCCGGCGGTGCTCAAGCCCGGCGGCTACCACGTGATGCTGTTCGACATCGCCAAGCCCCTGAAGAAGGGCGACACGGTGCCGCTGACGCTCGATTTCGTGGAGAAGGGCGGCAAGCACACCAGCGTCGGCATCCGCGCCGAGGTGCGGCAGGTGGGCGAGGGCATGAAGATGGACCACGACCACATGCAGATGGAAATGAAGAAGTAGCGTCCGGCCGCTCGTCCGACGACAAAAAGTCACTGGGAGGATTCTCATGAAGCGCCTGAATGGCGCCGCGGCCCTGCTGCTGGGCTGCGGCGCGCTGTTTTCGTCCGCGGCCTGGGGCTGCGCCAGCTGCGGCTGCAGCATCAACTCGGATTGGGGGGTGCAGGGCCTGTCGACCGCGGGGGGCTGGAGCCTCGACCTGCGCTACGACTACCTGAACCAGAACCAGCTGCGAGCCGGCACCGGCCGGATTTCCGCCAGTGCCGCGGCCGCCGCGACCAACACCAGGACCGGCGACCCGGCGGAAGTGGAGCAGTTCACCAGGAACAACTATCTGACTGCGACTTTCGACTACAACAACGGCGCGTCGTGGGGCGTGAGCGTGGTCGTTCCCTACGTCGACCGCTCGCACGGCACGCTCGGCTCCGGCAGCGACGGCTCGACCTTCGACCCGGCGAACGGCGCCTATGTGTCCTCGGGCTCGGGCGTGGGCGACGTGCGCGTGATCGGGCGCTACTTCGGCCTCTCGGAGCGGCACAACTTCGGGCTGCAGCTGGGCGTGAAGCTGCCCACCGGCCGCACCAACCAGGTCGCGAGCGACGGCAGCGGGCAGCCGGTCGACCCGGGGCTGCAGCGCGGCACCGGGACGACGGACCTCATCGCCGGCGCGTACTACTTCGACGGCCTCAACGCGGACTGGGACTATTTCGGCCAGGCCGGGCTCCAGGTGGCGACGAACTACTCGTCGATGGCGGGCGGCAGCTATCGTCCCGGGAACAGCGTCAACCTGAACGTGGGGCTGCGCTACCGCGCGCTCGAGCGCCTCATCCCGTCCGTGCAATTGAACGCCCGGCACGCCAACGTCGACGCGGGCACGGCGGCGGATACGTTCGCGACCGGCGGAACGACGCTCTACCTCACGCCCGGGCTGATCTACCCGGCAAGCGACAAGATCGCGTCCTACGCCAACCTGCAGATCCCGGTCTACCAGAAGCTGAACGGCATCCAGCTGGCGCCGAAGTTCGTCTTCTCGGTCGGCGCGCGATTCGCTTTCTAGGCGCTCGTGCCATGACGAACTGAGCTGAGGTACATTGAGGGCGCGATGAAGATCACCGCCGTCGATGCCTGCGTCCTCACCGTGCCGACCTCGAAGCAGATGACGCTCGAGTTTCCGCTGCACAAGCTGGTCGTCGCCGAGGTCGCCACCGACGAGGGATTGCGGGGCCTGGGCTACAGCCTGGTGTTCGGCGGCCACGGCGCCGAGTCGGTGCTGTCGTACCTCGAGCTGCGCCTGAAGCCGCTGCTCCTCGGCGAGGACCCGCTGGCGGTCGAGCGGCTGTGGGAGAAGATGTACCGGGGCGACCGCGGCGTGCGGCGCGTCGGCATCGCCGGCATGGCGCTCTCGGCGCTCGACATCGCGCTGTGGGACGTCGCGGGCAAGGCGGCGGGGCTGCCGCTGGCGAGGCTGTGGGGCGCGGCGCGCGACGCGGCGGATTGCTACGGCAGCGGCGGCTGGGGCAAGTATTCGGAGAAGGACCTGGTTGCGGAAGCCGAGCGCTACGCCGGCATGGGCTGCAGGTACTACAAGATGAAGATCCACGATGCCGATCCGCAGGCGAACCGCAGGCGCGTCGCGGCCGTGAAAGAAGCGCTCGGGCCGGGCGTGCGCATGATGGTGGACGTGAACCAGAAGCTCGACGTGCTCGGCAACGTCCGCCAGGCCGCGCTGCTGGAGGAGTTCGACCTGGTCTGGTACGAGGAACCCGTCAATTCGGACGACAACGCCGCCTGCGCCGAGGTCGCCGCGGCGATCCGCATCCCGGTGGCCACCGGAGAGAACCACTACACGCGCTACGAGTTCCGCGACCTGATCGAGCGGAAGGCGGCGCGCTACCTGATGCCCGACGTCTGCCGCGCCAACGGCTTCAGCGAGACGCTCAAGATCGGGCACCTCGCCGCCGCGCACGGGCTCGCGGTCTCGCCGCACGTCGCCTACGAAATCTCGATCCACGTCTGCGCCGCGCTCTCCAACGGCTTCCTGGTGGAGCTGATGGACTGGCTGCCGCCCGACCTGTTCGAGGACGTCCCCGCCTGCAAGGACGGCGCGATCCGCATTCCCGCGCGCCCCGGGCACGGCCTCGCGCTCGCCGAGGGCGCGGTGGCGAAATACCGCAGCGCCTGATCACACCGGAGGAACGATGCATCCCAAGACGCGCTTCGTATTCACCGCCAGCATGGACGTCGACCCGGAGAAGGAGGCCCTCTTCAACGAGGTCTACGACACCGAGCACGTGCCGAACCTGCTCAAGGTGCCGGGGGTGCTGGCGGTGACGCGCGCGACGCTCGCGCCGCTGAAGATGAGCATCGGCGGCGAGCTGAAGACGATCGTCGCCGAGGGTGAGCCGAAGTACAGCGCGGTCTACGAGCTGGAGAGCGCCGAGGTGCTGACCGGCGCGGCCTGGGCAGCGGCGGTGGAGAAGGGGCGCTGGCCCTCGCAGGTGCGCCCGTACACGCGCAACCGGCGCCACACGCTGCGCAAGGTCTAGCGGCGAGCGGCGCGAGCATCGTGCCCGCGATCGATCCGGCGCGGCTGCTGGCCGACCTGCGCGCCCTGCGCGCCATCGGCGCGCAGGGCCGCGGCGTGGTGCGCCCGGCGTTCAGCCCGGCGGACATGGCGGCGCGGCGCTGGCTGAAGGGCCGCTTCGAGGAGGCCGGCCTGGAGGCCGCGATCGACGGCGTCGGCAACGTGCTCGGGCGCTCGCCGCGCGCCGGCAAGGCGCTGCTCCTCGGCTCGCACTCCGACACCCAGCCCACCGGCGGCTGGCTGGACGGGGCGCTCGGCGTGATCTACGCGCTCGAGGTGGCGCGCGCGCTGGCCGCGGAAGAGGCCACGCGCGCCCTGCCCGTGGACGTGGTCTCCTTCCAGGACGAGGAGGCGCGCTTCGTGGGCTGCCTTGGCAGCCGCTCGCTCACCGGCGCGCTCGCGCCCGAGCTGGAGCAGGGTGCGCGCGACAAGGACGGCGTCGCGCTCGCCGAGGCCTTGTCGAAGGCCGGCCTTGCCGGCGTGCCGCGCGCGCGGCTCGATCCGGCTCGCCATTGCGGCTTCCTGGAAGCGCACATCGAGCAGGGGCCGTCGCTCGAGGACGCCGGGCGGCGCATCGGCGTGGTGACCGGGATCGTCGGCTTGCGCGGCATCCGCTTCGTCTTCCGCGGCCAGCAGAACCACGCCGGCACCACGATGATGGCGCGGCGGCGCGACGCCGCGAGCGCGCTCTACGAGCTCGCGCACCGCATCAATGCCGAGTTCCCGCGGGTCGCGGCCGAGCGCAGCGTCTGGACGATGGGGCGGCTCAGGGTCGAGCCGAACGCGGCCTCGATCGTGCCGGGCTACGCCGAGCTCGACCTGCAGTTCCGCGACGCAGCCGAGGCGCCGCTCGAGGCGTTCGAGCGGGTCGCCGCGGGCATCGTCGCCGAGATGAACGCGCGCGGCGGCGTCCGGATCGAGGCCGAGCCGGCGCGCGCGCCGATCCCGCCCACTCGCATGGATCCGGCGCTGCGCGCGCACCTCGAGCGCGCCGCCGAGCGGCACGCGCCGGGCAAGTGGCAGCCCATGCCGAGCGGCGCCTTCCACGACGCCGGGATCGTCTCGGCGTGCCTGCCCGCGGCGATGCTGTTCATCCCCTCGATCGGCGGCATCAGCCACGACTTCGCCGAGGACAGCCGGGACGAGGACATCGTGCTCGGCTGCCGGGCGCTCGCCGACGCCGCAGCCTCGATCCTCGCCGAGGCCAACGCCCGCCGCTGACGGCACCCTGTCGCCGGGGCCGCCGTAGCAATTTGTTGCACTTTTTCGCGGTTTTGCGGTTGCTTGCGCGGGCCGGCGAAGCAACCATAGCGGCGTTTCGAACAACGGAGATGACCATGAAACGGGCTATTGGAATCGGGTTGCTGTCCCTGGCGCTGGGCGTCGCCGGCGCCGCCTCGGCCGAGCAGCGCGGGCACGAGCGCGCGTTCAAGCCGAGCGACCGGGTCGAGGCGCGCCTCGCCTACATCCGCACCGCGCTGAAGATCACCGACGCGCAGCAGGCGCAGTGGAGCGCGTTCGCCGACACCATGCGCCGGATGGCGGCCGAGCGCGACAAGCGCATGCAGGAAATGCGCGCCAAGTGGCACGAGCGCAAGGAAGCCATGAAGGACGGCAAGCACGAGCATCACCGGCCGTCCGTGATCGAGCGCATGCAGCGCGCGCAGCAGATGCACGCCGACGCGGTGGCGCGGATCAACGAGGTGCTGGCGGTGGAGAAGCCCCTCTACGACTCGCTCAGCCCCGAGCAGAAGCAGGTTGCCGACGAGGTGCTGATGCCGCACGGCCGCCGCGGCGGCTTCGGGCACCGCGGGTTCGGCCGCGGCTAGCGGAGCTTCTCGAGGATCGCGAGCGCGCGGTCCATCGAGAAGTCGTACGTCTTGCGGTCGAAGATGGGCCGGCTCTGCATCATGTAGCCGTGCTCGACGCCGGGGAAGACGTGGACTTCCACGTTCTTCATCCGGGCGGGCAGCGCGCGGTAGGCCTCGAGCACCGGCGGCGGCGCCATGATGTCCTTGTCCCCCCAGATGATGCACACCGGCTGCGTCACGCCCTCGAGCTCCCCGATGTAGTCGAGCAGCTGCGTGCCGTGGCAGGCGATGCCGGCGGCATAGCCCAGCCGCTTCGGCCCGAGGATCGCGAACGGGCCGCCGTAGCAGAAGCCGATCACCGCCGCGCGGCCGTTGAACCGCGGCTCCTTCTTCAGCATCGCGAGCGTATCGACGAGATCCTGCTCGCCCGCCTTGATCTTTTCCAGGCGCGGCTGGCCGCGCGGGCGCGAGCGCGGGTCGTCGTGCTCGAGCGGGCCCGGCAGCCAGCGCCAGAACAGGTCCGGCGCCGCCGCCAGGCAGCCCTTCGCGGCGAACGCGTCGGCGATGCCGCGCAGGTCGGCGTCGACGCCGTGGATCGCCGAGGCGAGCACCATCGCCGGAACCTTCCGGTCGCCGTCCGGCGCGACCATGTAGCAATCGAAGTCCTTGCCTTCCGACGATCTGACCTTCAAGTCGATTTGCTTCATCAGTACCCCGCTGCGAAGTCCACCAGATTGTCCGGCATTTCTCCCTTGCGCACCCGCTCCAGGTTCTCGGCGATCTTGCCGACCGACGTGCGTGGCTCGGTGAACGCGGCCATGTGGGGCGTCAAGGTAATGCCCGGGTGCGCCCACAGCGGACTCTCGGGCGGCAGCGGCTCGGGCTCGAACACGTCGAGGTAGGCGTGCGCGAGGTGCCCCGAGTCGAGCAGCCCGAGGATGTCGGGCGCCACCTGGTGGCCGCCGCGGGCGACGTTGATGACGCAGCCGTCCTTGCGCAGCAGGCTCAGGTTGTCCTTGTTGAGGATTCCCCGCGTTTGCGGGGTGAGGGGAAGCAGGCATACGAGCGCGTCGCTGCGCCGAAGGATCTCGGAAAGGCTCGTAGAGCAGAAGATCCCCTGCAGATCCCTCGGCCTGCGGCTCCAGCCGCAGACGTTGAAGCCCATCGCCGCGAGCTTCGCGGCGACCGTTCGGCCGAGCTCGCCCAGGCCGAGGATGCCGACGGTGCGGTCCGAGGCGAGATATTGCCGCCGCCGCTTCCACAGGTGCTGCCTCTGGAACTCCCGGTAGCAGTAGAAATGCCGGTGCCAGTCGAGCAGGTGCGCGATGACCGTCTCGCCCATCGCCGCGACCATGCCGGGGTCGATCAGGCGCGCGAGCGGCACGCCGCGCGGCAGCTCCGGGTCCTCGATGATGTTTTCCACGCCCATCCACATCGACTGGATGAGCTTGAGATGGCGCAGCCGCGCGAAAGTGCCCTTCGGGTGCGTCGCCACCAGCGCGACGTCGATGTCGCCGCCGTTCACCTCCGGCCACGCGAAGAAGCGGTCCCGCGGCAGCCGCTTCTCGAGCAGCGGGAACCAGAACTCGGGTTTCTCCTTGGCCGAGGCGAAAAGGACGTTCACGCCGCGCCGGTCAGTTCCCGGGCTTGAAGCCCGACGCCTTGATCACCGGGCCCCACTTGTCGTAGTCGCTGCGCAGCACCTTGGCCAGCACCTCGGGCCCGAGGCCGGTCGGCTCGAGCCCCATGTCCTGGAGCTTCTTCTTCATGTCGGGCGACTGCACCGCCTCGATCGCCGCCCTGGCGTAGCGGTCGATCAGCTCCTTCGGCGTGCCGGCGGGCGCGAACAGCGCGTACCAGGCGCTCGCCTCGATGTCGTAGCCGAGCTCCTTGAAGGTCGGCGTGTCGGGCGCCATGGGCGAGCGGGCCGCGCCCGCCACCGCGAGCAGTCTCCCCTTGCCGTTGCGCACCAGCGTCAGCGCATCGGCCAGCACGAACATCGCCGCCTTCACCTCGCCCGAGGCGAGCGCCTGCTCGCCGGGCGCGGTGCCGCGGTAGGGGACGTGCGTCATCGTCAGCCCGGAGGCGCGCGCGAACATCACGCCGACATAGTGCGGCAGGCTGCCGGCGGCAGCGGAGGCGTAGTTGCCCGCGCCCGGGTCCTTCTTCACCAGAGCGACGTAATCGGCCACGGTCTTCACCGGAAGCTCCGCGTTCACCACCATCGCGATCTGGAAGTTGGCGAGATGTGCGACCGGCGCGAAATCCTTGAACGGGTCGTAGCGGATCAGCTTGCCGTGCGAGTGCGGGAACGCGACCATCGGCGCGAGCGGCGACATGAGCAGCGTCGAGCCGTCGGGCGGCGCGTTCTTCACCGCCTCGGTGCCGATGATGCCGTTCGCGCCGGTCTTGTTCTCGACGATGGTGGTCGCGCCGAGCGACGCGCCCATCTTCTGCGCCAGCAGCCGCGTCAGCACGTCGCTGGAGGCGCCTGCCGGGTAGCCGAGCACGAACTTGAGCGTCCGGTCCTGCGCCGTCGCCGTCGCCGCGAAGGCTGCGAGCGCAAGCGCGGCGACTACGGTCGAGATCCTTTTCATCGGTGATTCCTCCCTGCGCGCGATGGTAGCATCCGCCGCAGGAGGCCCGGCATGGCGATTCGAAGGTTCAGCGAGAGGCAGCTCACGGCGGAAGTTCTGCGGCGCATCGGAAAGACGCGCGATCCGCGGCTGAAGCAGGTGATGACGAGCCTCATCCGCCACTTGCACGCGTTCACGCGCGAGGTGAGGCCGACGCAGGAGGAGTGGATGCAAGGCATCCAGTTCATCACCGAGACCGGCAAGTGGTGCGACGGCAAGCGCCAGGAATGGATCCTGATGTCGGACACGCTCGGCGTGTCGATGCTGGTGGACGCGCTCAACTACAAGGCGGTCGCGGGCGCCACCGAGTCCACGGTGCTCGGGCCCTTCCACCGCGAGGCCGCGCCAGAGTACCCGCTCGGCGCGAACATCTCGAAGAACGCGGGCGACGGGCTGGCGTGCGAAGTCGCCGGCACGGTGCGCGACGCCGCCGGCAGGCCGGTCGCCGGCGCGAAGCTCGACGTCTGGGAAGCGGGCGCCGACGGCTTCTACGACTCGCAGAAGGGCGACGCCATGAACCTGCGCGGCGTCTTCCGCGTCGACGCGCAGGGGCGCTTCCGTTTCCGCTGCGTGCGTCCCGAGTTCTATCCCGTGCCGCACGATGGCCCGGTAGGGCGCATGCTCACCGCCACCGGACGCCACCCGATGCGCCCGCCGCACCTGCACTTCTGGATCACCGCGCGGGGCTACAAGCCGCTCATCACGCACCTGTTCGTGAAGGGCGGGCGCTACCTCGACTCGGACGCGGTTTTCGGCGTCAAGCCCGAGCTGATCATCGACTTCAAGAAGGGCAAGGACGGCGTCTCGCGCGCGAGCTATGACTTCGTCCTCATGCCGCAGAAGGCAGCCGGCAATTCCGGCATTAGCAGCATTACCAGAAGCGCCGCATCTGCAGATAGCTGAAGGATACCGTCCAACCCACCATCACCATTCCAGTCAGCGCCTCCACGCCGATGAGCAGGCGCACATAGCCGATAGGGCGAATGTCGCCGAAGCCGGTCGTGGTGTAGGTCTCGGTCGAGAAGTAGAGGAAGCTGGAGAACGCGTCCCTGAAATGGCCGGCGAAGGTGCCGAGCCGGAGGTAGTCGCGAAGGAGATAGTAGGCGAACGCGAACATCAGCACCTGGAAGACGTGGCTCGCCACGGCGCCGCCGATTGCCACGAGGATCCTGGCGCGCTCCGGAACCCGCGTAACTCGCGGCACCACGTCGTTCACCGCTCGCAGTACTTCGTAGTGGCACAGGATGCAGGCCAGTACGAGCGCAATGCTGATCGCCAGCACTATTAGCATTTGGCACCTCGCCGCCGCTCGGCTCTTCGACACCGGTTCCCGAGCAACCTCCGGGCCAGCCCGGACACTCCGCAGGCGGACGTCGCGATTGGACGACAGATCGGCTTCGAACTTTCGGGCGTCCCTCGAACTCAAAGGTTGAGATGCGCGATGGTTCGCGCGCGCAGGCTGTTCCTAAACCAATCAAGCGGCGGGGATACCCATGAACCGAGTTCGTCGATATGTCGGTTGGCTTGTCGTGGCAGCAGCTTTGGGCTCCATGAATTACGCAGCGCCGGCGGTCGCAGGCTTGGTGACGACCGATGAGGCCGCGGCGTCATCGCCGGCCAAGGCCGAGCGCGACCGGGTCAAGGCCCTGCTGGCGCGTCCCGCGCTCGCGAGGGCTCTGCAGGCCCGTGGCTTGTCGCCGCAGCAGGCTGGCGCCCGCGTCGACGCGCTCACCGATCAGGAAGTGCACGCATTGGCGGGCAATCTGGACCAGCTGCCGGCCGGGGGCAACTTCACTGAATTCCAATGGATAACGATCGTGATCGGAGCGGTGATCATCGCTCTGCTCCTCTGATTCGCGCGGTTGCGCTGTCCAGGCGAGGTTTGCGTGCCGCCGTGCCGCCTCACATCAGCGGCCGAGCCAACGAATTGAGGCGAAGGCGGGTTCGAGCGCCCAGCCGACGCCCAAGCCGGGGACACGAGGCGCTTCGGCCGCGGGTGCTTCCGGATTTGCTCTCTGGATGACCTTCACGTTGCCGGGAAACGTCGCCGCGAGGGCGGCGGCGTAGGCGACCTCCCAAGGGTGGGCGTTCGGCGCGAGCAGCGCCACGGGGGTGTCGAGCGCGGCGGCCGCGGCGCCGATCGAGAGCACCAGTTCGACCGAGCCCCAGGCAAACGGGTCGACGCGCAGCAGCTTGTAGCGGCGCTCGAACATCGCGCGGCGCGCCTCGTCCCAGTCGGGCTTCAGCGCCGGCTGCTCGTCGAGCTCGACCGGGACGCGCTCGCGCCTGCGGCCGCCGAGCGCCTCGGCGAAGGGCAGGCCGCGGCGGCGCGCGAAGGCGTCCCAGGCCGCCATGTCGCGCGCCGGCGCAGGGTCGAGCGCGAGGTTGAAGCCGTAGCCCTCGCCGCCGCCTTCGAGCGCGACGCGCGCCACCAGCGCCTCCGGGCCGGAAGCGAGCCGGATCGAGTGCACGTGCGTGAAGCCGACCCGGACGGGCGCGGCCACGTCAGGACCGCGTCACTTCCAGACTTCGCGCGCCACCTCGACCACGCGCTCGAGCTTGCGCCACTGCTCGTCCTGCGACAGCGCGTTGCCGTGGTGCGTGCTGGAGAAGCCGCACTGCGGCGACAGGCAGAGGTTTTCGAGGGGGATGAATTTCTCCGCCTCTTTTATCCTTTTATATAGAAACTCCTTTTCCTCAAGGCGGCCGACCTTTGTCGTTACCAATCCCAGAACCACCTTCTTCCCCTTCGGCAGGAAGCGCAGCGGCTCGAAGCCGCCGGCGCGCTCGGAGTCGAACTCCATGAAGAAGCCGTCGACCGGGCAGGAGAACATCGCCTCGGCGACCGGCTCGTAGCCGCCGCTCGCCACCCAGCTGCTCTTGAAGTTGCCGCGGCAGGTGTGCATCGTCACCGCCATGTCCGCCGGACGGTCCGAGAGCGCTGCGGCTACCGCGTCGGCGTAGGCGCGGGGCAGGGCGGCCGGGTCGTCGCCGTTCTTGCGGCAGTTCTCCTGGATCTTCGGATCGCACAGGTAAGAGAAGCTCACGTCGTCGAGCTGCAGGTAGGCGCAGCCCGCGTCGGCCAGGTGGCGGATCGCCTTGCGGTACGCGGCGCCGACGTCGCTCCAGAACTGCGCCATGTCGGGGTATGCGTCGCGCGAGATCGAGCTGCGCCCGCCCCGCAGGTGCAGCATCGAGGGGGAGGGGATCGTGAATTTGGCGGTTCCCCTGGTGTTGGCCCTCAGGAAATCGAAATCCTCGACCATGATGGGACGCGAGCATGCCACCTTGCCGGTCACGGAAGGGATCGGCGGCTGCTCCTCGGTGCCGCCGAACCTGGGCCCCGGGTTGGCGGTCATCGTGACGCCGTCGAGCTGCGAGAGGAAATCGAGGTGCCACCAGTCGCGCCGCATCTCGCCGTCGGTGATCGCCCGCAGGCCGATCGCCTCCTGCTTTTGAATCGCATCCCGAATGCAGCGGTTTTCTATTTCCAGAAGCTCGTCCCGGCAAAGGCTTCCGGACTTGAAACCCCTTCTGGCTTCGGCGAGTTCCCCGGGACGGAGCAGGCTGCCGACCTGGTCGGCGCGGAAAGGGGGCTTCATATCAGGGGATTCAGTCCGCTGCGGGTCACGCGGCCGTGCAGCTCACGGCCAAGCGCCTGCTCGCATACCCCGGCCGCGGCGAGCAGGCCGTCCAAGTCTATCCCGGTATCGACGCCCATCGCCTCGAAGAGGTCGACGAGGTCCTCGGTGCACACGTTGCCCGTATGGCCGCCGCCGTACTGCACCTTCGCCGGGTGGCCGCCGACGCCGCCGAAGGAGGAATCGAAGTGCGTCACGCCGGCCTCCAGTGCCGCGACGTAGTTGACCAGCCCGGTGCCGCGCGTGTCGTGGAAGTGGGCGATCGGAACGAGGCCTTCGATCGCCTTCATGCGGAAAAAGAGCGCCTTCACCGTGACGGGTGTCGCGAGTCCGGTCGTATCCCCGATGGCGACGTGCTTCACGCCCAGGGCGACGAACCGCGAGACGTCCTGGAGCACCGCCTCCGGATTCACTTTTCCCTCGAACGGGCAGCCGAAGGCGACCGACACCGTGCCGACGAGGCGGAAGCGCCCGCCCGCGAGCCGCACCATCTCCGCCACGTTGTCCCATTGCTCGGCGCGCGTGCGGTTGAGGTTCTTCCGCGTGTGCGACTCGGTCGCCGAGACGAGCAGGCTGATCTCGTCGGCGCCGAAGCCCGCGTCCGAGTCGGCGAGCGCGCGCTCCACCGCCCTGGGGTTCGCGCAGGTCGCCTTGTAGCGCGTCCGCCCGTTCCTGCGGACGGTCCTCAGCAGCTCGCTGGCATCGGAGAACTGGGGCACCACCTTCGGGCTGGAGTAGGAGGTCGCCTCGACGCGCGGGAAGCCGAGCGCCGCGAAGCGCTCGACCAGCGCGCGCTTGGCCGCGGTCGGCACGAAGGCCGGCTCGTGCTGCAGGCCGTCGCGCGCGAAGCACTCGCACAGGGTCACCGCGGACATAGTTGACATCATCAACTATGGCGCGCTAGCCTGTCAACGCATGGACTACCTCACGCCGCCGCGCGACGAGCGCACGCAGCCGCAGCGCGTCATCGCGGGCTACCCGCAGACCGCGCGGCGCACCCCGGCGCAGCCGCTCGTGCGGCGCGAGCCCACGCTCTCGGAGCTGACCGGGCCGCTGGCGCCCGCCGGCCGGCTTGCGCTGCTCGGCGGCGACATCGCCGGGCACCGGGAGAAGCGGGCCATCGGCCAGCTCATGCATCTGTGCGTGCGCGTGCTCGACGAGGACGGCGCGCCGGTCGGCGGCGCCGTGGTCGAGATGTGGCAGGCGAACGCCGCCGGCCGCTACATCCATCCCAACGACGACGACCACGCCCCGGTCGACGCGAACTTCTACGGCGCGGCGCGCCTCGTGACCGACGAGACGGGCGCGTTCACGCTGCGCACCGTCAAGCCCGGCGGCTACCCGGTCCCGGGCAGCGGCGGCTGGTGGCGCCCGCCGCACGTGCACTTCTCGATCTTCGGCCGGGTGTGGCTCTCGCGCCTGGTCACGCAGATGTATTTCCCGGGCGAGCCGCTGAACGGGCAGGACAGGATCCTGAACGCCGTGCCGGACGCCGCGGCGCGCGAGCGGCTCGTGGCGCGTCTCGAGCCGCCGCGCGGCGAGCCGTACGACGCGCTCGTCTACGAGCACCAGATCGTGCTGCGCGGGCGCGCCGCGACGCCGGGGCAGGCGTGAAGCGCGCGGCGGCGCTCGTCCCGACCGGCGAGGCCACAGTGGGGCCGTTCTTCCCGCCGCGCTACGTGGACGCGGGGGCGAACGACCTCACCGCGCTCGAGGGGCGGCGCGCGCGCGGCGAGACGATAGAGATCCACGGCGCGGTGCGGGAGGAGGACGGCGCGCCGCTCGAGAACCTGATCGTCGAGATCTGGCAGGCCGATGCGCGCGGCATCTATCGCCATCCGGCCGACCCGCGCCACGCCGAGGCGGACCCGGACTTCCTCGGCTGGGGCCGGAGCGCGACCGGCGCCGCCGGCGAGTACCGCTTCCGGACCATCCGGCCGGGCGCGCCCGCGGGCCGCGCGCCGCACGTCAACGTCATGCTGATGTTCTCCGGCCTCATGCGGATCCTCAAGACCACGCTCTTCTTCGAGGGCGATCCGCGCAACGATTCCGACCCAGTCTATTGCTGTGTTCCCGCTTCCCGCCGTGAGCTTCTCGTGGCGAGGAGCAAAGGCGAAGACAACTTCGAATTCAGCATCCAGCTGCGCGGCGGGCGCGAGACGCCCTTCTTCGACGACTGATGCTCGCGCGAGCCGCCCCGACGATCCGCGAGCTGCTGTCGTACCGCCTGCACCAGGTGGCGAACCTGCTGTCGCGCGGCGCCGAGCTGCGCTACCGGCGCGAGTTCGGCGTCAGCCTCTGGGAATGGCGCAGCGTGGCGCTGCTCGGCGGCGAAGCCGGGCCGCAGTCGCTCAACGCGCTGGCGCGCGCCGCGGGCATCGACAAGGGCCAGATGAGCCGGGTGGTGTCGGGCCTCGGCCGCCGCGGCCTGGTGCGGCGCGAGCAGGACGCCGCGGACGCGCGCGGCATCCGCCTGTCGCTGACGCGCGCCGGGCAGAAGCTCTACGACCGCCTGATCGGCGCCGCCGCCGAGCGCAACGCCGCCTTCCTCGGCTGCCTCACCGCGGCGGAGCGCCGCTGCCTCGAGCAGGCCATGACCAAGCTCGCGCACGAAGCGCGCGGCTTCATCCACCGCGAAAAACAGGGTCAGACTACGTTTTCGGCGGCCGAGCGCCGGAAAAACGTGGTCTGACCCCGTTTTCAGGACAATGGGGCAAGTGCTGTTGAGCGAGGACCGCGGACCGGTCAGGGTGCTGACGATGAACCGGCCGGAGAAGCGCAACGCGCTGAATACGGCGCTGACGCAGGCGCTGCTCGATGCGCTGCGCGGCGCCGACGCCGACGATGCGGTGCGCTGCGTGGTGCTGACGGGCGCGGGGCGGGGTTTCTGCGCCGGAGCCGACCTTGCGGAGTTCAAGGACCTGACGCCGGAAAACCGGGACCGGGTGGACGCACGCGCCGAGCTCACCATGCAGCTGCACCTCGCGTTCCCGCAGTTGGCAAAGCCGGTAGTGACCGCGGTCAACGGCGCCGCGATGGGCGGCGGCGCCGGGCTCGCGATCGCGGGAGACCTGGCCGTGATGGCCGAAGGCGCGACGCTCGGCTACCCGGAGGTGCGCCACGGCATCGTCGCCGCGATCGTGATGGCCAACCTCGCGCGCCAATGCGGCCGCAAGGCGGCCTTCGAGCTGGTCGCGCTCGGCCGCCCGATCGGCGCCTCCAGGGCTCTCGCACTGGGCCTGGTGAACGAGGTCGTGCCCGATGGGGAGGTTCTGGAGTTTTCCCTGGAAAAGGCGAAAGAACTGTCGAAGAACGAAACGCAGGCGATGGCCGCGACGAAGCGCCTGTTCCACGCCGCCGCCGACCTGCCGCTCGAGCAGGCGCTGCGGCTCGGGCGCGAGACCAACAAGCAGATGCGCGGCTTCCGCAAGGCATAGGCGCGCATGGGCGTCGCGCTCGCGCTTGCCGCGATGGTGTCGTTCGCCTCGAACATCCTCATCACGCGCTTCGCGGTGACGCGGATGGCGGTCGACGGCGGCTTCTTCGTCGTGCTCCTGAGCAACATCCTGTTTCCGCTGGCGCTGTTCTGCGTCGAGCTGGCGCTGCGCGCCGCGCCGCTCGCCTGGAACTGGAAGGCGGCGGGCCTATTCGCGCTCGCCGGCGTGATCGGCACCTACCTCGGGCGGCGGTTCCTGTTCGACGCCGTCGAGCTGCTCGGGCCCGCGCGCGCCAGCGTGTTCCACTCGACGGCGCCGGCGTTCGCGCTGGTCGGCGCCTGGCTGCTGGCGAACGAGCATCTCGGCGCCTACGAGCTGGCGCTGATGGCGGTCGTCTGGGCCGGGCTGTGGCTGACGCAGCCGCGCGCGGGCAGCGGCGCGGCGGGGCTGCCGCGCGAGACGCTGCGCAAGGGTATGCTCGCCGGCCTCGGCGCGGTCGCGGGCTTCGGCTTCGGCAACGTGCTGCGCGGCCTCGGCATGCGCGACTGGAACGAGGCGCTGCTCGGCGCGGTGCTGTCCTCGCTCGCGGCGCTGGTGCTGCAGGTCGCGACGACGCGCGACTGGGGGCGCATCGCGGCGCAGTTCCGCGCCGCGCGGCGCGGGGCGTTCGCGCTCTACGCCGGCTGCGGCGTCGCCACCTCCCTCGGCTCGGTGTTCGTGGCGATGGCGATGCGCCGCATGGAGATCGCGCTCGCGGTGCTGATCGTGCACACGACCCCGATCGTGATCTTCCCGGTGAGCGTGCTGCTGCTGAAAAACCGCGAGGCGGTGACGCCGCGCACGCTGCTCGGCGCGAGCCTGGTACTGGGCGGCATCGGCTTGCTCGCTTTCCGATGAATGTTCAAGAGAAAGGAGCCAGGTGAAACCTCTGGAAGGCCTCACCGTGCTCGACCTCTCGCGCGTGCTGGCGTGCCCGTTCGCCAGCATGATCCTCGCCGAGCTCGGCGCGCAGGTGATCAAGGTGGAGCAGCCGGGCTCGGGCGACGAGACGCGCGGCTTCGAGCCGCAGCTGGCGAAGGACAGCGCGTACTACTTCGCCTGCAACCGCTCCAAGGCCTCGATCACCGTCAACCTGCGCAGTGCCGCGGGGCAGGGCGTGGTGCGGGACCTCGCGCAGCAGGCCGACGTCCTGGTCGAGAACTTCCCCGTCGGCACGCTCGCGCGCTACGCGCTCGACTTCGCGACGCTTTCCGGCCTGAACCCGCGCCTGGTCTACGTCTCGTGCACCGGCTTCGGCCAGACCGGGCCGTACGCGCCGAGGAAGGGCTACGACACGGTGTTCCAGGCGATGGGCGGGCTGATGAGCCTCACCGGCGAGAAGGGCGGAGGCCCGGTGAAGCCCGGGCTGCCGGTCGCCGACCTGACCTCGGGCCTGTGGGTCGCGGTCGGCATCCTCGCCATGCTCGCCGGGCGCGAGAAGACCGGGCGCGGCGCGTACCTCGACTTCTCGATGCTCGACGGGCAGGTGAGCCTGCTGACGCTCGCCGCCGCGCGCTACTTCGCGCTCGGCGAGGTCCCGCCGCGCCTCGGCACCGAGCACCCCGGGCGCGTGCCCTCGGCCACGTTCCGCTGCAAGGACGGCCGCTTCGCGCACATCACCGCGAGCGACCAGCACTGGAAGCCGCTCTGCGACGCCCTGGGCCTCAGCTTCGATCTCGATCTCTCGACCAACGAGAAGCGCGTCGAGCATCGGGACCGGATCATGGATTCTCTTTCCAGGAGAATTCTGGCAATGCAAAGACATGAGCTGCTTTCGCGCCTGGACGCGGCCGGCGTTCCGGTCGGGCCGGTGAACGACGTCGCCGAGGTGCTCGCCGACCCGCACGTCAGGGCGCGCGGCCTGGTGGGCAGCTTCGACTACCCGGGGGTGGGGGAATTCCGCGCCCTCGGTCTGCCGTACCGGTTCCTCGGCTGGGACGACCCTCAGATCGGCGCGCCGCCGCCGCTCGGCGCGGACACCGACCGCATCCTCGCCGAGAAGCTCGGCTATCCGGAGGAGCGGATCCGGAAGCTGAGGAGCGAGAAGGCGATATGAGCGCCGTGCTGTGCTCGATCGGCGCGGGCGTGGCGACGCTGACGCTCAACCGGCCGGAGAGCCGCAACGCGCTGAACCTGGAGATGTGCGAGCTGCTGCTCGGGTTCTGCCGCGACATTGCCGCGGGCGAGGACGTCCGCCTCGCGCTGGTCCGCGGCAACGGCCCCGTCTTCTGCGCCGGAGCCGACCTGAAGGAGCGCCAGGGCATGAGCGCGGAGCAGGTGCGCGAGCGGCGCATGAAGGCGTTCGCGGCGTACGCGGCGCTGGAGGCGCTGCCGATGCCGGCGGTGGCGGTGGTCGAGGGCCCGGCAGTCGGCTCAGGCTGCGAGATCGCCGCGGCCTGCGATTTCATCGTCGCCACGCCCGCGGCGAGCTTCCGCACGCCGGAAGCGACCCGCGGCACCGTGGGCGCGACGCAGCGCCTGCCGCGCATCCTCGGCAAGCGCCTCGCCAAGGACCTGATGCTGACCGGACGCAGCTTGAGCGCCGGGGAGGCCCTCGCGGCGGGGCTGGTGTCGCGATTGGTCGCGGAAGCGAAGCTGGACGAGACCCTTGAAGAGATAAAGGACGGGATCCTGAAGGCCCCTCAACAGTCGCTGCGGCTCGCCAAGCGCTGCATCGACAAGGGCGTGGAGCTCGACCCGCAGGGCGCGCTGCAGGCCGAGATTGCGGCGATCGACGAGCAGCTCGCGAGCGGGCAATGGATGGGGCGCAAGTGAGCTGGACCCCGAGGACCCTGGGCGAGGTCCTTCTGTCGAGGGACGGCGCAGCGCAAGCGCTCGTGACGCCCACGGCCCGCCTGAGCTATGACGCATTGAAGCAAAGGGCGAGAGGCGCCGCGGGCGCGATGCAGGCGCTCGGCATCGGCAAGGGCGATCGCGTCGCGATCCTGCTGCCGAACGGCGAGGACTGGCTGGCGCTGTTCTACGGCGCCGCGCTGATCGGCGCCGTGACGGTGCCGGTGAATACCCGCTTCAAGGCCGCCGAGATCGCCTTCTGCCTGGAGCGCTCGGGGGCGAAGGCGCTTTTCTACGTCGGCCGGTTCCTGAGCAACGACTACGGCGCGATGGTGAAGGAGATCGGGTTTGATCTTGCGGTCGACATCTCGATCCGGGAAATGAATGGCGGCTTCGAGCCCGTCGAGGCGAGTCCCGACGACCTGCTGCTGATCCAGTTCACCTCCGGCACCACGGCGTACCCGAAGGGCGCGATGCTGACGCACGACAACATGCTGCGCAACGCGTGGGCGGCGGGAGCGCGCATCGGCATCCGCGCCGAGGACCGCTATTTCAACTGCCGGCCGTTCTTCCACGTCGGCGGCTCCACGCTCTCGGCGCTGATGTCGCTGGTCTACGGCGCCTGCCTGGTGACGCTGCCGACCTTCGAGGCCGGCGCCGCGCTCGAGGCGATGGAGCGCGAGCGCTGCACGCTCACCAGCGGCAACGACACGATTTTCCAGATGCTGATGGGGCACGCCGATTTCGCCGCCCGGCGGCTGTCGCTGCGCGGCGGCTGGGCGGCGGCGGGCCCGCAGACCATGCGCGCGATCATCGACCGGCTTGGCATGAGGTCGGTGTGCGCGGCCTACGGACTGTCGGAGGCCTCGCCCAACGTGGCGATGAGCGACTGGCGCGAGCCGGAGGAGGTGCGCGTCGCCGGGCTCGCGCTGCCGCTTCCCGGGCTGGAAGTCCGGATCTCGGAGGAAGGCGAGATCCAGGTCCGCGGCTGGAGCCTGATGCGCGGCTACGTCGGCGACCCGGGAGCGACCGCGAAGGCGTTCACCGCCGACGGCTGGCTGCGCACCGGCGACCTCGGCGAGCTGACCGCCGACGGCCGGCTGCGCATGTCGGGACGCCTGAAGGACGTGTTCCGCGTCGGCGGCGAGAACGTGGCGCCGGCCGAGGTCGAGGAGGTGCTGCTGGCGCACCCCGCGGTGGAAACCGCGCAGGTGGTCGGGGTGCCGGATGCGCGGCTGGGCGAGGTGGGCTTCGCCTTCGTCTCGCTTCGTTCGGGGAAGAAGGCCTCCGAGCGCGACCTGCTGGAATGGGCCCGCCAGCGCTGCGCCAACTTCCGGGTGCCTCGCTACCTGCGAATCGTGGACGGATTCGAGGCGATCGGCATGACGGCGAGCGGCAAGGTGCAGAAGGCGAAGCTGCGCGCGCACGCGCTGCAGGAGCTGGGACTTTGATCGGGCACGCGCGGGCGTAGTGGAGCCGGCCGTCCTCGTCCTGTCGCTCGCCGCCTTCGCCAGCGCCGGGGCGCTGCGCGCGGTGGACCCGCTGTTGCCGCTGCTCGCGGCGCACTTCGGCACCACCGCGGGCGGGGCGTCGGCGGCGATCACCGCTTTCGCCGTCGCCTACGGCGCGCTGCAGGTGGTGAACGGGCCGCTCGGCGACCGCGTCGGCAAGTACCGGATGGTGTTCATCGTCACCGCGATCTCCGCGGCCGGCAACCTGGCGTGCGCGCTCGCGCCGCCGGCGCGTGCGAGCCGCTCGCGAGCTCGGTCGCGCGCATGGCGGGCCTGGTGCGCCGCCCGTGGGTGCGCGTCTTGCTCGTCACCGTGTTCGCGGAGGGTGCGCTGTTCTACGGCGCGCTCGCCTTCACCGCGCTGCACGGGCACCGCGACCTCGGCATGAGCCTCGCGGCGAGCGGGGCGCTGGTGGCCGCGCTCGCCGCGGGAGGGCTGGTCTACGCGGCGGTCTCGGGCGGCTCGTGCCGCGCATCGGCGAGCGCGGCCTGGTGCTCGCCGGCGGCGCCTGCCTCGGGCTCGGGTACCTGGGCCTCGCGCTCGCGCCCGGCGCCGGGCTCGCCGCGCTTTCGGTGGCGGTGCTCGGCATGGGGCTGTACATGCCGCACAACACGCTGCAGGTGCACGCCACGCAGATGGCGCCGGAGGCGCGCGGCGCGGCGGTGGCGCTGTTCGCGTTCTGCCTGTTCACCGGGCAGTCGGCGGGCGTGTGGCTGGGCGCGCGTGTGGTGGACGCCGCCGGCACTCTGCCGGTGTTCGGCGCCGCCGCCGCCGGATCGCCGCTGAGCGCGGCGCGCGTCAGGCGATGATCGCGATTACCGTGCCCTCGCTCACCATGTCGCCTTCGGCCACGCGCAGCTCGACGAGCTGACCGGCCCGCGGCGCGGCCACCGGGATCTCCATCTTCATGGACTCGAGGACCAGGATCACTTCCTCGGAGGCGAGCGCCGCGCCGGCTCGCGCCTCGATCTTCCATACCTTGCCCGCGACTTCGGCCACCACCTCGATTCGCTTCACGCCGGCTTCCTCCCGAACTCGCGCTCCTGCAGCGCGCGCCACATCAGCTTGCCCGAGGGCGTGCGCGGCAGGGCGTCGGTGAACTCGATCTTGCGCGGCACCTTGTACGCCGCCATCTGCGCGCGCGACCAGGCCTCGATGTCCTGCGCGGCCACCTTCCCGAGAAAATCATCCTTCAGGACGACGACGGCCTTCACCGTTTCGCCGCGGCGCGCGTCGGGCGAGGCGATGATGCAGCATTCCTTGATCGCGGGATGCCGGTACATCGCCGCCTCCACCTCGGCCGGCCAGACCTTGAAGCCGGCGGCGTTGATCATGCGCTTGAGGCGGTCCGAGATGTAGAAGTAGCCGTCCGGGTCGGCACGCCCGAGGTCGCCGGTGCG
>Ga0335085_10002818_pt1 | contig 31610 bp, 29 predicted proteins | sample Lox_Sample_45_FD_206712 | JGI IMG/M metagenome (GOLD analysis project Ga0335085, IMG submission 206712) | Soil microbial communities from Loxahatchee National Wildlife Refuge, Florida, United States - Lox_Sample_4.5 | ecosystem: Environmental > Terrestrial > Soil > Wetlands | place: USA... | reverse complement strand
TGCGACGCGGTGAAGTTCCAGCTCTTCAAGATCGAGCGGCTGTTCGCTCCGGAAATCCTGGCCAAAAGCGAAAAGCACAGGGCGCGCAAGGATTGGGAGCTGCCAATTGCCCATCTGGCCCCGATTGCAGAACACTGTTTGGCACGCGGAATATTGTTCTCCTGCACCCCCTTCTATGTCGAGGCCGTGGAGGAACTCCGGCCTTTCGTCGCCTTCTACAAGGTCGCTTCCTACGAGCTGATGGTGCGCCCGCTTTTGGCGGCCTGTGCCGTCACCGGCAAGCCGGTGGTGCTGTCCACCGGCATGGCAAGCATGGACGAGATCGTCGATGCGGTGGCGGTGCTGCGCGGCTCGGGTTGCGCGGACATCATGCTGCTGCACTGCGTATCGGCCTATCCCGCACCCGCCGCCGAAGCGAACCTGTCGGCCATCGCGAGTTTGCGCCAAGCCACCGGCTGCAAGGTCGGCTGGTCCGATCACACCCGCCGTCCGGCGGTGATCGAGCGGGCGGTACACCGCTGGGGCGCCGAGGCGGTCGAATTCCATCTCGACCTCGACGGGCGCGGTGCCGAATACGGTGCCGGCCATTGCTGGCTTCCGGAAGAGATCGCGCCGGTGATCGCCCGCATCCGCGAATCTTTTCAGGCGGACGGCTCGGGATTCAAGGAACCGCAACCCTCCGAGCGCGATGATCGCGACTGGCGGGCCGACCCATCCGACGGCATGCGTCCGCTGAAGCACGTTCGCGCCGTCTGGGAGCCCGCCGCATGAAGCCGCGCGTCGTCGCCGTGATCCAGGCCCGCATGGGCTCGACGCGTCTGCCCGGCAAGGTGCTGAAGCCGGTCGCGGGCCGGCCCCTCATCTGGCACATCGTGCACCGGCTCAAGAAGTCGAAGCTGATCGATGCCATCGCGATCGCCACCAGCGCCAACCCGCTGGACGATGCCATCGTCGAGTTCGCAAACGCCAACGCCGTCACGGTGGTGCGCGGGCCGGAAGACGACGTGCTGGCCCGCTTTGCCCGTGCCGCCGAAGTCACCGATGCCGACATCATCGTGCGCGTCAACGCCGATGCGCCGTTCATCGACGCCGAGTTCATCGATCATCTGGTGAAGGCGATGATCGAGCAGAACGGCGACTTCGTGCTCTTGGAAGAGAACGCCGAAACCGCCCATTGCGGCGTGGATCCGTTCACGCGGCGCGCGCTCGACAAGCTGATGCTGGTGGCGCGCGAGGATGCGGTGGCCCGCGAGCACGTCACCGGCTATTTCAAGCTGCATCCCGATTTCGTGCCGATCGCCCGCGCCAGGGCCTATCCGAAGCTGGCGCAGGGCGGCGCCCGCCTCACGGTCGACACGCCCGACGATCTGGCCTTCGTCGAGGCGGTGCATGCGCGCCTCGAAGCCCAGGCGGGCGAGGCCTCGCTCGCCGATCTTCTGCTGCTGCTCGAAAGGGAACCCGCGCTGCGCCAGATCAACGCCCATGTGCGCCAGAAGGACTTCGTCCCGCAGGGAGGCCTCGCGCTCATCCGCTGCGACGGTGGCGGCGATTACGGTTTCGGCCACATCCGGCGCATGATCGCACTGGCACGCGCCTTGCGCGACGGTGAAGGCATCGGCGCCGTGTTTGCGGTGAACGGAAGCCCCGAAGCGCTCGCTGCCATCCGCCAGGCGGGCTTCGCCGCGCAGCTTCTTCCCGGCCCGCAAGCCGATCTTTCCGGCATCGATGCCGATCTGCTCGTTCTCGACACCCGGGACGGGCCGACGCGCGCCCAAGTGCAAGCGCTCGAGCTGCCGCTCAAGGCGGTGATCGACGATGCTTCCGAGCGCCGCCTCGCCGCCGATCTCGCCTATTATCCGCCGGTGCCGCAGGCCGACGGGCTCGACTGGGCGGGATCGCATTGTGTTCCCCGCATCGGCTGGCAGTGGGCCGTGCTGGGACAGGCGCCCGGACAAAGCCGGCCGCGGCCGCAGTCGTCGCGTCCCACCCTGCTCGTCACCATGGGGGGCAGCGATCCCTTCGATCTCACGGCGAAGGCGGCAAACGCGCTCACCGCACTCGAGCCGGTGTTTCGCGCCCGCTTCGTCATCGGGCCGGGTTTCAAGGACAAGGAGCGGCTGGCCAAATCCATCGTCGCGCTCAAGCCCAATTTCGAGACGGTGGAGGGCGCGGCAGGGCTCGCCACCGAATTCGCCTCCTGCGATCTGGCGCTTACCGCGTTCGGGGTCACCGCCTATGAACTGGCGGCGTTCGGCGTACCGGCGCTGTATCTGGCGATCAGCCCCGACCATGCGGTTTCGGCGTCTGCCTTCGAGTGCGCCGGCCTGGGCATCTGCCTCGGTTTAGGCAGCAGCGTGGAGGAATCGACGATCGCCAAATCGGTGTGGAGCCTCATCACCGACAACGCGCGCCGCCGCGAGATGCGCAATGCTGGCCTTGCCACCATCGACGGGGCAGGGGCCGCGCGCATCGCCGCCGATCTCAGCGCGGCGCTGGCGGCGAGGCGCTCCGCCACGCGGGCAGCGATCTGACCGCTTCGATTCGAATCCGCAAATTCGAACGCGCCTGCTTGCGGCCCCGGCAACCGCCGGTGCGGTGACGTAAGTCGTTAAATTCACAGCACGTTTCGGATATTCGGCAAGATAATTGTTGTTCGATTTTCGCACATGACCGACTTCTCGCGAGGTCAATGCGAAAGGTCGAAATCGAATCGGTCCAAATCGCTATAATCCATTGTTGCGCAACGATTTTCGACTTGCTTCGCTGCGGTGCAGCAGGTGCCCTTGCGGGCAAGTCCGCTGCGATTCAAACGTACGCGCTGGACATTCTCCGGCGGGATCAATGAGCGCGAACGATGTGGGAAGCGGGCAGCGCCGATTCAAGAAGGTGCGACAAAGGACGCGCGTTCGCTCCGGAAGGCCGTTGTAACGGCCATGCTCTGGACACGCTGAATGTCGATTCAGCCTGGTGCGCCTTTGATGAAAGAAACTTCCTGGAATCCCGGCGAAACCCCAAAAATGCCGAAACCGTTTGCCCGCAGACGTTCGACCGCTTGTTCGCTCTTCGCTTTGCCGTCTTCGATCAGCCGGTCGTGAAACTCGACCAGAATCTGCCGGATCGAAAGACCCGAAGCCAGCACGCTGTCGAGGACAAGGTACTCGGCGCCCTCGATGTCCATTTTCACAAGGTCGACCGTCTTGTGGCCGAGCTCGTCGGCGATATCGCTGATCGATTTGAGTTCGACCGTTACGGTGCGTGAATCGGTGACGTTGTCCTGCTCGACCAAGCTTCCCGAAACGTGATCGGGGTTCCTGGGGAGACGGAACGTCGCCGGGCCGCTGACGTCGCTGATGCCATAGGGGTGAAAATGGAAGCCCGGTGGAAGATCGCCGCGCGATTTCACCCACGCAATTGATTTTGGAGTGGGGTCGAAGGCGTGGACCGTACAGCCGCAGCTTGCGATCAGGTCTTCATCGAACGAGGTGTCTTCGCCCACTCCGAACGAATAAGCCACCGATGACCGGCTCAACCCGTCGAGATTGGCGTAGAAGCCGCCGTAGTCGTTGCCGCACCACTTGGCATTCACGGCGACATCAACCCGCAGGTGGCCGTAGCGCCCGGAGGCCGCAAGCAGACGGTGACGGACCGCGCGCTTAAGCCGTGTCAACATACGAATCCCCTCTGATTCGGCATGGCTGCGGACCAAATCCGATCTCGCTGGCGCGCATTCTGCGGTCCCGCACGCGGGCGAGCAAGCCCCGCCGGCGGCCCGTGCTTTGTGCCCAGATACTGCGATGGCGCCGAGCGTCAGCCTCAAGTCACCTGGCGCGCGACGACGTCGGGATGCACCTTGCCGAAAGCCGTCTCGAGCGGAATGATCATGTTTTCGGGCAGCTCGTCGCGCGGAAGCAGCGGCGACATGTCCTCCAACGGCATCGCGATCATCGTTCCGTCCGGCTGGGTGATCGCTGACGAACGCAGCCACAAGCCCTCGTCCTGCACCGGGCAAACCTCGCAGACGAACGGTCCCGGCTGGCGCAGCGTATGACATGCGCCTTCGCGCCATTGCGTCGCATCGCGGATGCGCATCGCAGGGAAAAACAGAGTCAGAGCGGAATTTCCGCAGTGCTTGAGCCGGTGTTGTCTTACCCGCGCAGCGATCCGATCGCCTCGGCCGCCTGCTCGAACACGTCGCTCCAGTCGCCGCGTTGTCGGGGCATCAGGCAAAGCGCGGCCGGCGCAAACGGCTCGTGGCGCTCGCCCAAGCTGGTCCAGCTCGTGTCGTAGAGCACCTTCAGCGTCGTGGTGCCGGCGGCCGCGGCCAGCCACGACACCGCCGTGGGCGCGCTCACCATCGCATCCAGCACGCTGAACAGCGCCGCGGCGCGGTCGAGCTCGTGCTTCTGGTCGATTCCGGGGGCCACGAAGATGTCGCGCCCGCTCAAGGCCGATAGCTGCGCGATCTCCTCGGGGACGGCGTCGTATTGGGCCGAGACCGGGGTGGCCGGAACCCCGCGCAGGAATTCCGCCCAGGATTCAAGCGGGGCGTATTGCACCGCGCGGGCCCCGCCCTTTAGCCCGCTGCGCCAGCAGATGCCGATCAAGGGCCGCGGCAAGCGGCTCAACGCGCCACGCCAGCGCGCCTGTTCCATCGCGTCGGGTATCAGATAGTCATGAGGGAAGGGAAAGGCCTGCAGCGACTTGCGCAAGAACCGCGGCAGCGATCCCATCTCGATCGCCCGATTGGCACCACCCGCCTGCTTCAGCCAGCCGTGATGGGTGCGCACCACGCCCTCGCGCTTTTCCGCGGCCCAGGCGTGCACCAAGGCGTGCGGGAACGAGCGCGCGAACAGATCGGCCAGCCGCGGCTCGCATTCCAGCAGCACATGGCCGCCTTCGTCGGCGGCGCGCGCGCAAAGTCCGGGAATCATGCTCGCGAACATGACCTGGTCGCCGATGCCCTGTTCGGCGGTGACGAGAAGGCGCGTGCGCTTCAGGCTTGCGCCGCTCCAGCGCGGCAGATCGTGGTCCGGCGCCGGCACCTTTCCGGGCAGCTTGAGTCGCGCGGCGTAATCGCGCCAGCCCTGCTCCAGCTCGCCGCGCAACAGGTGCAGGATGGCGCGGTTGAGCCGGGCCTGCGCGGCGTGCGGGTCGGCCGCCAGCGCCCCGTCATAGAGCGCCAGGGCTTCCTCGTGCGCGCCGTCGTCGGCGGCCAGATCGGCCAGATTGGACAGCGCCGCCGCGTCGTTCGGCTTGAGCGCCAGCGCCTGGCGGTAGCACCTCCGCGCTTCGTCCGCGTCGTCCATTTCGCGATGGGTCGAGCCCAGCGTCAGCCACAGCTCGGCGGCTTCGGGATTGCGCGCCAGCGCCGGCTTGAGCAGCGCCAGCGCCGCCGCGAACTGCCCGTTGGCGCGCATGAGGTTGGCGAGGTTGACGGTCGCTTCCGGCCGTCCGGGCTCCAGCGCCAGCACATGGCGGAAGAACTGCTCGGCGGCTTCATCGAGGCCAAGCGCGCGCGCGGTGTTGGCGAGCGCAAAAAGCGTGCGCGCGTCGTTCGGCATTGCGGCCAGAGCCTGCTCGAAGCGTTCGATGGCTTCGCCGTGCCGTCCCTGGGCGGAAAGCTTCAGGCCTTGGGCATAGAAGTCCATGGAAGGGTTTTCCCGCGCGCGCCCTTAAGGCGGTGTTAAGCGTGTCATTTCTTAAGCCGCCATTAACGGCAAACCGACGAAAATCAGGTCCATCCGCGCGAGGACCTTGGCATGGCCGTCGTGAGTTTCGATTCGTCCTTGCTGCTGGGCTATTACCAGGCCCAGCTCGGCACGTTTGCGGCCTATTCATCCAGTCAGTCGGCGGCGCAGTCCGCCTCGACCACATCGTCGTCGTCGACGAGCAGCTCGAATGCCAGCGCCACCGCCAACGACGTCACGCCCTGGAGCGTCACCCCTCCGGCGCAGGAATCGCGCGACGCTCAGGTTCTCAATCTCACGAACTTCGTCGATACCAGCAACGTTCCCGTGCTCTCGGGATCGGCATCGGATGCCCAGACCGAGCAGGACAACCAGAAGCTCTTTGCCCTCTACACGGCGGTGAACAATCTCTCCTACCTCGCCTCGATGTCGCAGCGCGACGGCACCACCACGGGCCAGATGGCCGGCTACAACGCCCGCTTCCAGCAAGGCCTGCAGCAGGTCGAGAACTACATCGCGAACACCACGTTCAACAATTTCACGCTGCAAGCGGCCACACCGTCGTCCTCGGTAACGAGTACCGCGCAAGTGCCGCTTCCCACCTTCACCTACAACACCGGCACGCTCGTCAGCGACGACGATCTTTCCTCGCCGCTGCCGGGCCTGAGCACGAGCGACAGCTTCACCATTTCGGTCAAGAAGGGCAGCGCCACGACCAACGTGGCCATCGACCTTTCGCAGGTGCAGGGCCCGCTGACGCTCGACAACGTCATCAAATACGTGAACCAGCAGCTTTCGGCAAACGGCTTCGCTTCCCGCTTCCAGAAGGTCATCACCTCGGGCACGATCGACGATCTCGAGGACGCCTCGTTCGGTCTTCAGATCACGCCCGCCGCGAACGAATCGCTGTCGCTGTCGGCGGCGCAATCCGCGCCGGCCCTCTACGTCACGGACACCTCGGGGCTCACCACCACCACCGAGGATGCCACCGCCGACAACCAGGGCCGCCTGATCAAGCTCACCAATCTCTCCAATCCTAAGGCCGATTTCAGCACCAACACCGATCCGTCGAACGGGACCACGACCGGCAATGCCACGGTGGTCGACTCGAGCGGCAACGTCTACACGCTGGGCAACGCCACGGGCGACTTCGGCAGCCAGCTCAACCAGGGCAGTCAGGACGTCTATCTCTCCAAGTACGATTCCGCCGGCAACCTGCAATGGACGGAACTCGTCGGAAGCGCTGGTACCGCCGCGGGGACATCGCTGGCGCTCAACCCCAACGGCGGCGTGACGGTGGTGGGTTCGACCAACGCCGATCTGACCTCCACCGCGGTCGCCGACGGCAACCAGGACAGTTTCGTCACCCGCTTCGACGCCAACGGTTCGAACGTCTGGACGACGCAGATCCAGACGCTGAACCAGAACCAGGCCGCGGCGGTGAGCGTGGATTCCTCGGGCAACGTCTACATCGGCGGGCAGACCACGGGTCCGATCGGCGCCGGTCAGACCAAGGTCGGCGGCAACGACGCCTACATCGCCAAGCTCGATAACAAGGGCAAGGTGGTCTACGAGCAGCAGTTCGGCACCACGGCCAACGACAGCGTGGCGGCGACCGCGCTCACTGCTTCGGGCAATCTCGTCGTGGCGTCGATGCAGAACGGCCACGCCATTCTCAGCGAATACACCGGCGGCGACGCCACCCAGGCGCCGGCCTGGACCTACGATCTCGGCGACCTGCAGCCCGGCGGCGCCATATCGGGGCTCAGTGTTGCGAACGGCAAGATCTGCGTCTCAGGCACGACGCAGAACGCCGCCCTCAACGGCGGCACGGTCGCCAATGCCGGCTCCGGCGGCCTCGACGCGTTCGTGTTCCAGGCGACCGACAACGGCACCTCGCTCGCAGCCAACAGCATCAGCTACATCGGCACGTCCGCAACGGACAAGGCCGGCGGCGTCACCGTCGGCACCGACGGTACGGTCTATCTCACCGGCACCACGTCGGGCACCTTTGCCGGGCAGACGCGCCAGGACGACACGACGACCAACATGTTCGTGGCGGCGCTCAAAAGCGACGGCTCGGTGCAGTGGGTGCGCCAGTACGGCGGCCTCGACGGCCAGTCGACCGGCACCGGCATCGCCATCGACACCCAGGGCGGAAGCGTACTGGATGCGCTCGGGCTGCCGCGCGGCGCGGTCGGCGGCGACCAGACGGCCGACCTGATGTCGTCCACCACCCTGCGCGCCGGCGACAGCTTCCAGGTCGCCATCTCGTCCACCATGGACCGCACCTTCACCATCACGATCGATCCGGGCGAGACGCTGCAATCGCTGGTGACCAAGCTCAACGGCCAGCTGTGGGGCGCGGGCAAGGCCTCGATCACCTACGGTTCGGGCGGCTCCGCGCTCCGGATCCAGGTGAACAGCGGCGTCACCGCCAAGTTCATCGCCGGCCCCGCGGGGCTCGACGCGCTGGGCCGGCTGGGCATCAATTCCAACACGGTGCTGACGGACGGACAATCGACGACGGGTTCGACCGTCAAATCGCAGTCGTTCGGCCTCGGCCTCTCGACGAACATGGACATTTCCACATCGACCTCGGCCGGCGCGGCGAAGGCGATGCTGCAAAGCGTGCTCAGCGCCATCCAGAAGGCGTACCAGAGCACCAACACGCCAACGACCGCGAGCACGGCCGACTCGTCGTCCTCCTCGGACGGCACGGTCACGGCCGCTCTGCAGTCGCAATTGGCGAGCTATAACCTTGCGCTCAGCATCCTGGGCGGCACCAGCACGTCGAGTTCGAGCACCAGCGTGATCAGCTGAAACTCACACCACCTTGTTGTAGACGAACGCGCCCTTCGTCGGGCGGTAGGCCTTGGCGGTCGGCGCGGAATAGGTGGTGAACGGGGCACGGCGACGCTCCACTTCCTCGGCCACCGCCTTGACGATGCCTTCGCTGGCGCGGCGCATGCGCGTGATCAGCCGGGTATGCAGGCCGAGCGCGTCCTTGAATCGCGAGGTCACCGAGAACAGCCGTTTCCTCAGCTCCGCCGGCGCGGCCTTGGCGCGTGCCGGGTCGAGCCTGGCGGCTTCGCGGCCATAGACCGCCGACAGGCGCTGGATCTCCGGATCGAGAGTGCGCAGATCCTGCGGCCTGCCGGCCTTGAGCGCGGCGATGTCGGCTTCCAGCGCTTCGATCAGCCGCTCGGCCATGGCGATCAACAGTTCGAACTGGCCGGCCTCGGCGGTCATCGCGCGACCTCCTGGGACTTCAACAGCTCGCTGGTGACGCTATTGGCCAGCCCGATGCCGCCCTGCGAAGCCATCGATTTGGCGTATTCGTCGATCATCAGTGAGCGGAACATCGCCTCGCCGGCGCCGCCGCCGAACGGCGGATCGGTGGAAATCCCCTCGAACATCGTGCCCAGATACTGGGCCAGGAACACGGACTCGAACGCCTGCGCCGCCTTCTTGGCCTTGGCCGCGTCCGCCGTGCCGTGCGGCGCCTGCACCGGCTGCGTCGCCTGGGATGCGGAAAGCGTCGTGGCGATGTCCGGGCTCATCCGATCACCTGGATTTCGGCCTGCAGCGCGCCCGCCGCCTTGATGGCCTGCAGGATCGAGATGATGTCGCGCGGACCCACGCCCAGCGCATTGAGGCCGTCGACGAGGTTCTGCAGCGCGACGCCTTCCGGCATGACCACGATCTTGTTGCCCTTGCCTTCGTCGATGTCGATCGAAGTGCGGGGAACCACCTGGGTGGTGCCGTTGGACAGCGGCCCGGGCTGGCTCACCTGCGCCGTCTCGTTGACGCGGATGGTCAGATTGCCCTGGGCGATGGCGATGGTGGAGATGCGCACGTCGGCGCCCATCACGATCACGCCCGACTGTTCGTCGATGACGACCTTGGCCGGCTCGTCGGGATCGACCTTCACCTGTTCGATATCGTTCAGCAGGCCGATGACGCCGCCCTGGTAGTTGGCCGGGACGTCCAGCTTCACCGTGGCCGGGTCGCTGGCTTCGGCGATCGTGCCGCCGAGATAGGTGTTGACCGCCTTGGCGATGCGCGCCGCCGTGGTCAGGTCCGGGTTGTGCAGCGACAGTTTCAGGGTGCGTTCGCCAGCCAGGCTGAAGCCGACTTCGCGCTCGACGATGGCGCCGTTGGAGATGCGCCCGGCGGTCGGAACCCCGCGCGTCACGCTGGCGGCGTCGCCCGTGGCGGTGAATCCGCCGATCGCGACCGGGCCCTGGCCCAGCGCATAGATCTGGCCGTCGGCGCCGAACAGCGGGGTGACCAAGAGCGTGCCGCCCTGCAGCGACTTGGCGTCGCCCATGGCGCTCACCGAAACGTCGATGCGCGTGCCGGTGGCGGCGAAAGCAGGCAGATTGGACGTCACCATCACCGCGGCGGTGTTTTTGGTCTGCATGGTGGTGCCCCGGGTATTGACGCCGAGGCGCTCCAGCATGGTCTGGATCGACTGCTGCGTGAACGGCGCGTTCTTGAGCGAATCGCCCGAGCCGTTCAACCCGACCACCAGGCCATAGCCGACCAGCATGTTGTCGCGGATGCCTTCCACCGCGACCAGGTCTTTGACGCGCGACAGCGCCAGCGAGGGCTGGACGACCAGGAAGAGGATGGAGGCTGCAGCAACGATCTTTCTGACGAGGCGCATGGCGAACCCTGCTTTTCCGCCTGCCCCCTTGCCAGTTTCGTGCCGCGGGCGCTCCAGAAATAATTTTTGTATTACAATTGGTTATTTCTACGCCATGCGGCCGCAGGAGGCTTCCCGGCAAGTTCTTCCCGGCAGTTTCGCCGCGCCTGCGCAAGCAAGGCCATCGTGAAAAAACTGACGTAGAGGAAGCTTAACTTTCTACTATAGGTCGAATCTTACTATTGAGCACAGACAGGGCTGTATTGGGGGTGACGATGCTGCGCGGCGCAGGGTTCCTGGTGGCGGCTTTGATGCTTGCCGGATGCGGCGGGAATGTGCAGACGGAAGTGCGGACGGTCGGCGGGGACCATTGTTCCCAGGTGGCGGCGCAGCGGGCCGCGGACGCCGCCGTGAACGGCTATGACCGCGACATGCAGCGCCACATCTACGACGACACTTACAGGGACTGCATCCGTCAGCGGCAAAGCCAGCTTCCCTGAACCGGCCGGTTCGATTTCTGCGGCGAAAAAGGGGTCGCGGGGCGGCTCGCCCATGCTGTAAAGCAGGCCGCGCGACCACCAGAGAGACGCCAGCAAGATGTCGGACTTCAAGGACTATCAACTCGTCATCCTCCGTCATGGCGAGAGCGAGTGGAACAAGCTCAACCTGTTCACCGGCTGGCGCGATTGCCGCCTCAGCGAGACCGGAGTCAAGGAAGCCCGCACTGGCGGCAAGACGCTCCGGGAGGCCGGTTTCGAATTCGACGTGGCGCACACATCCTTGTTGAGCCGTGCGTTGCAGACCCTGTTCCTGGCGCAGGAGGAATTGGACCAGCTCTGGCTGCCGGTGTTCAAGCACTGGCGGCTGAACGAGCGCCACTACGGGGCCTTGCAGGGCAAGAACAAGCTCGAAGCGGTGGCAAAATTCGGCGAGGCGCAGGTCAAGCTGTGGCGCCGCTCCTATGATGTTCCCCCGCCGCCGGTCGAGACGAGCTCCCCCGATTTCCCGGCCCATGACCGCCGCTACAAAGGCGTGCCGGAAAAGGACCTGCCGAAGAGCGAAAGCCTGAAGAACGTGCTCGGCCGCGTCATGCCCTATTGGGAGGAAGCGATCCTGCCGGACCTCAAGGCGGGCAAGCGCGTGCTGATCGCCGCGCACGGCAATTCCCTGCGCGCGCTGCTCAAATATCTCGAAGGCGTCAGCGACAAGGACATCACCGAGGTCGATTTGCCGACCGGGATTCCGAAGGCTTATCGTCTGAACGCACAATGGCGGGCGGACGATGCGAAATTCCTGGGCGATCCGGCGGAGCTCGAACGGCGCATCAACGCCGTCAAGGCGCAGACCAAGAAGGCGTAGCGGAGCGCAACCCGGGAAAGTGGGCACCGGTTTTCCGTTGGGTTGCGCGGTCTCAAGAATTGCCGTGAAGGGCGCGTGCATCATTCTGGCCGCCGCGCTCGCCATCGCGCCAGCCGTCGCGGCCAGGGTGCCGGTGCCGCGCCCCAGGCCCCCGCATCCGGCAAAGGCGCAGCAGCGCTCGCCCGACGGCGACATCGATCTTTCCCACGCCGTTCCGATGAAGTCGCTGGTGGGCGAGCCGTCCACGGCCGAGCAGTACGACACGCTGACGAACGAGATCGCCAAGGACAAACCGCTCGCCGACGCCGCGCGGACGCGCTCCGAAGCGCTGGCAAAAGAGGCTGCAACCCTGCAGCAGCGCCTGGTCGAAACCGCCGCCCGCGTGGAATCGCTGGAGGCCGAAAAGGCGCAGATCGCCGCCGACGTGGTGAGGCTCACGGCCGAGAACCAGACGCTGTCGGCAAGCTTCGCCCGCGACCGCGCTGAAGTGGCGCGCCTCGTCGCGGTGCTGGAGCGGCTGCAGCACGACATGCCGCCGGCGATGGCGGTGCGCCCGGACGATTCGCTTGCGGCCGCGCGCGGGGCGATGTTGCTCGGGGCCTCGCTGCCTGGCGTCTACAGCCAAGCCGCCGCTCTTGCCCGCCGCATCGAGACCCTGCGCAAGACGCGCCTTGCGCTCATCGAACGGCGGGGCGAAGCCGTGCGCACGACCTCGAGCCTGAAGGGGGCGCGTGCCGAATTGGATCAACTTTTGGCGATGAAGCGGCTGGAGGCCGATGCGGCGGCCACCCGTTATGGAGATTTAAAGCGCCGTCTGGATACCATCGCGTCGCAGGCGGTCAACCTGCAGGCGTTGCTGCAAAAGGTGGCTCAGTTGGGCACGGCCCCGCTGTCGCAGTCGGTGATTACGGTTAACGCCGGGCGTGATGCGCGCTCGGCCCTGCCGCGTTTGTCGCTGCTGCAGCCGGTTGTGGGAACGGCGCAAGCAGGCGGGGTCGATGGTGTCGGCGGCAGCGCGGCGCCGGGTGTGACCTACCTGACGGCACCTTCGGCCCAGGTCATCTCCCCCGCCGACGGCAGGGTTAAGTTCGCGGCCGACTTCAAGAAATCCGGACGTCTCTTGATTCTGGAAATCAGCGGCGGCTACCTTGTGGTGCTGGCAGGGTTGGATCGCCTCGACGTGCGCCCCGACGACGCAGTGCTCGCCGGAGAGCCGGTGGGCGTCATGTCGAAATTTGACCACGAGCCTCGGTTATATTTTGAATTGCGATGGAACGGACGGGGGATGAGTCCCACCCCCTACATCGCCGTCCGGTTGAGGAAGAAAACATGAAGCGGTTTGCGTTTGCGGCTCTTTACATGGCTCTTGGTTCCGTCATGACGGCGCTCATCGTGCTGCCGCAGGCGCAAGGCGCCAACAACGCTTCGATCTACAAGCAGTTCGATCTGTTCAGCGACGCCTACGAGAAAGTGCGCGAGAACTACGTGCGCCCGGTCACCGATAACGAGCTGATGAACGGCGCCATCGAAGGCATGGTTGCAGGCCTCGACCCGCATTCGAGCTACATGGACGCCAAGGCCTATGCCGACATGCAAATCCAGACCAAGGGCGAATTTGGCGGCGTCGGCATCGAAGTGACGATGGAAGACGGACTCATCAAGGTGATCTCGCCGATCGACGATACCCCGGCCGCCAAGGCGGGGCTGAAGACGGGCGACTTCATCGCGGCCATCGACGGCGACGCCATCCAGGGCATGGGCCTCAACGACGCCATCGACAAGATGCGCGGGCCGGTCGGCACCAAGGTCACGCTCACCGTGCTGCGCCAGGGCGAGAAAAAGCCGTTCGACGTTTCACTCACCCGCGCCGTCATCCACGTCGACAGCGTGAAGTGGCACCGCGAGGGCGACGTCGGCTACATCCGCGTCAGCGCCTTCAACGAGGAGACCGATTCCGGCCTCGAAAAGGCGGTGCGCGAGCTCAAGAAGCAGATCGGCCCGTCGCTTAAGGGCTACGTCATCGATCTCAGGAACGATCCGGGCGGGCTGTTGGAGCAGGCCGTCTACGTCTCCGACGATTTTCTCAACCAGGGCGAGATCGTCTCCACCCGCGGCCGCAATCCCGAGGATACGCAGCGCTTCGCCGCCAAGGCGGGCGACATCGCCGACGGCAAGCCGCTGGTGGTGCTGATCAACGGCGGCACGGCTTCGGCCTCGGAGATCGTGGCCGGCGCGCTTCAGGATCACCGCCGCGCCACCATCGTGGGCATGACCAGCTTCGGCAAGGGCTCGGTGCAGACCATCATCCCGCTGGGCGAAGGCGGCGGCGCGCTCCGGCTCACGACGGCGCGCTACTACACCCCGTCCGGCCACTCGATCCAGGCCGAAGGCATCGTGCCGAACATCGCGGTGGCGCAGAACGACGAAACCAACGCACCCAAGGTCGAACGTCCCAGCGAAGCCGACCTGCCGGGCCACCTGCTGCCGGAAGACGCCGCCAAGAAGAAGGCGCAGCAGGCCATCATCCGTCCGCCTGCGGGCAAGAAGTTCGACGACTTCCAGCTCAGCTATGCCCTTGACCTGTTGCGCGGCAAGATCAGTATGGCTGCGGCAAAGGCTGCGTCGGCCCGCTAGAGTTTCTCTTGGCGAGCCTCTCGTTAACGTAGGCGAAACCATGATCGCCGTTAGCTTGCGGCCATGGCCGCGAGCAGCATGATTGGGCGCGCCGGGGGAAGGCGCCGCGGGGGCTTGGCGCTCGCGCTGGCGGTTTTCTTCGTCGTTGTCGTTCTGGCAGGCATCGCCGTCGCGGTGGGCTTGCTGGGCAATCCGCGCGACGCCGAAAGTGTGGCCACGGCCCCCATCCACATCCGCAAGATCGCCAGGCTGGTCAAGCCTCCTCCTCCTCCGCCGCCCGACATCGTGGAAACCCCGCCCGGCGGAATCGTCACGGCGATGCTCTCGCCCGAGGAGCTGGCGGCGTTGACCAATCCGCCGCCGGCCTCGCCGCCCGGCACGCCCACCGCAAGCCCGGCCGTCACGCCGGCCACTCCGCCGCAACCCGCCCCGGCGCCGCCTGCGGCAACCCCGCCGGCAGCAACGCCGCCGGTTTCACCCCCGCCCGTTTCACCCCCGCCCGTTTCACCCCCGATCGAGCCGCCGCCGGCCAGCAGCGGGCTCAACGTCGCCAATCCCGCGCTGATCGAGAAGACCCCGCAAGGTCCCCTGCCGCGCATCGCCGACAACGGCCTGCCGCCGATGCGCGCCTATGCCGTGCCGATTGCGACCGACGGCCGCCCGCGCATCGCCATCGTCATTGCCGGCCTCGGCATCAGCGCCAAGTCGACGTCCTTTGCCATCAGCAACCTGCCGGCGGGCGTCACGCTCGCCTTCGCGCCCTATGCCAACGACGTGCAGCGCTGGGTGTCGTTCGCGCGCCAGAAGGGGCACGAGGTTCTGCTCGAAGTGCCGATGGAACCCTACGACTTTCCCGATTCCGACCCCGGCCAGTACACCCTGCGCACCGGCGTGGGCGAGGACACCAACACCAGGAAGCTCACCTGGTCGCTGACCCGCTTCACCGGCTATGTCGGCGTCACCAACCTTTTGGGCGGGCGCATGCTGACCGATTCGAACGCGCTCGAGCCGATGCTGGCCTACCTGACCCGGCGCGGCCTGTTGTTCTTCGACAACGGCGCGGCCAGCCATTCCGTGGCCCCGGATGTGGCCGCCCGCGTCGGCGCACCGTTCAGCCAGGCCACTTTGACGATCGATTCCATCCAGGCCGCCATGGAAATCGACCACCGCCTGTCAGACCTCGAAACCGCGGCGCGCAGCAAGGGCAGCGCGGTCGGCGCCGGGTTCCTTTATCCAGTCACGGTCGAACGGATCGCGGTGTGGGCAAAAGGCCTTGCCGGCCGGGGCCTTGTTCTGGCGCCCATCTCCACCATAGTCTCGACACCGAAGAAACCGTAGCGCGTCATGCTGAGGGTTCTGGCGCCATCGTCTCGACCGCCGGCCTTCGAGGCTCGCTCGGCGCGCACCTCAGGATGACGGCCGGACCTCGAACCACGATGCGCCCATGAAACCGAACCCGAATCCCGAAGATCTGCCCTACCGCCTCGGCGTCGGCATCATGCTGATCAACCGCGAAGGCCACGTCTTCGTCGGCCGGCGCATCGACCAGACCGTGGAAGGCTGGCAGATGCCGCAAGGCGGCATCGACGATGGCGAAACGCCGGCCGAAGCCGCGCTGCGCGAGCTGAAGGAAGAGGTCGGAACCGACAAGGCAGAGATCATCCGCGAGCTCGACGATTGGTTCGCCTATGATCTGCCGCCCCATCTCGTCGGCGTGGCGCTGCACGGCAAGTACCGCGGCCAGAAGCAGAAGTGGTTTGCCTTGCGCTTCACCGGCAAGGATGCCGACATCGATCTTGCCGCCCACGAGCCCGAGTTTTCCCGGTGGCGCTGGATTTCGATGGAGGAGCTGCCTTCCTTCATCGTGCCGTTCAAACGCGACACGTACAAAAAGGTGATCGCCGCCTTCAAGGACCTCGGCGCGCCGCAGCGCTGATCCGGGGCACGGTCACCTGAAACAGACCTTCGAAGCTTCCGGCCAGGCCGTGCGCGTCGAGCCGGGCTTCGCAGCTTTCCGGCTCGTAGGCTTCGCGCGCCCATTCGGCCAGCGGGCGGGGGCCCGATTGCTCCTTTACGAATTCGAGGAAGACGGCGAGCCATCTCTGTGTCCGCTTGGGGAAATGCAGACAAGGCATGCGGCGGAACGTACGCCCCCGCACGTTCGAGCGCGCCCCAGCCGTGGCGATGCACAAGCCGGAGCGCGGCGGCGAAACTAGTGCGGTCCTGTCCGCCCGAGCACTTTATCAGGAACGGCCGCGGCACGGCGTCGAAGGCGTCGAACAGGGCCGTCAGCATGGCGCGGGTCGGCAACAGCCGCGAATTGAGCGCCGCATCGAAATGGGCGATGCCGTTCTCGCGGCAGATGCGGTTCTCGTCCCGCCACCAGGCCCAGTTCGGGTGGGCCCCGCGCAGATTGACGAGACCGCGCATGCCGTTCGAGACGAGCAGCGTCCGGCGGAAGCCCAGATAAGGCTGCGCCGAGCGTGCCGCTTCACCCGGCTCGATCCAATGGAAGTTGTAAGCGACGTTGAGCAATGGCCGCATTGCCCGCCGATATCGCATCAATTCGCCGCGCGGCTCAACGCGATTTTCCGTGTTCGGAGCGCCGTTCGCGCATTGTATTGTGAACGTGCGCAAGACAAGGCAGGCGGCATGGCAAAATTGGCGGAGCGGTTTGTCTCCTTTGGCCGCTGGTTCGCGATGCGCCGGAAGAGCGAGATCGTGCTTTATTGCGCTCTGCTCGTGCTCGTCATCGGCTTTGTCGACTACATCAGCGGCATTTGGATTTCGCTGTCGGTCGTCTACACGCTGCCGATCTGGCTTGCGGCCTGGTATGTCAGCCGGCGGGCCGCCTATTTGGTGGCGCTGGCAAGCACCGTCGTCTGGATGGTCGGCGACAGCTTGAGCGGCATACCGACCGACCGGCAGTTCATCCTGTTGTGGAACGGCGGCATCCGCCTGATGTTCTACGCGATCCTGATCGTCGCGCTTTGCCGGCTTCGCGATCTGCAGAACGACCTTGCCCGCCACGTGCGCGAGCGCACCGCGGAACTGACCGCGGAGATCGCCGAGCGCCAGAGGCTCGAGCGGCAGATGATGGACATCGCCGATCACGAACGCCGCCGCATCGGCCAGGAGCTGCATGACAGCCTCTCCCAGCATCTCACGGGAACGGCCCTCGTGTGCCAGGGACTGGCTGAAAAGCTGGCGGCGCGCGGCGCCGGCGAAGCGACCGACACCCGCAAGGTGGTCAAATTGGTCGAGGAAGCCATCGCACTGGCGCGGCGCATCTCCAAGGGGTTCTTGCCCGTGGAGATCCGGGCGGACGGACTGATGCAGTCGCTGGACGAGTTCGCGGCCGCCGTTTCCCAGTCGCACAAGGTCGTATGCCTGTTCGATTGCGAGTCGCCGGTTCTGGTGAGCTCGCCGAGCGTCGCCACGCATCTCTACCGCATCGTTCAGGAAGCCGTGAACAACGCGCTGAAGCACAGTCGCGCAACGCGCATCGTGATCGCCTTGAATGTCGCGGAGCAGGGTCTCATCCTGTCGGTCACCGACAACGGCTGCGGCCTGTCGCAGACGCCAAAGCAGGAGCTCGGCATGGGCCTCAACGTCATGGCCGACCGCGCCAAGATCCTGAACGGAACGCTGACCGTCCAGACCAGGCCGGAGGGCGGCACGCAAGTGCTGTGCGTCATTCCTTCCGAGGTACCGGCGAACCATGGCTGAACCAATCCGCGTCTTTGTGGTCGACGACCATCCGCTGGTGCGCGAGGGCCTGGCCAATCTGATCGGCCAGCGGCCGGAGCTTGCGGTCTGCGGCGAAGCGGAGGATGCGCAGGGCGCCTTGCGCGGGATCGAAGCGGCAAGACCCGATGTCGCAATCGTCGACATCTCGCTCAAGGACGTCTCCGGCGTCGAACTCATCAAGCAGCTCAAGGTCCATCATCCCGAAGTCGCGGTGATCGCACTGTCGATGCACGACGAACAGCACTATGCCGAGCGCGCCATTCGCGCCGGAGCGCGCGGCTACGTGATGAAACGCGAATCGTCGAGCAAGATCATCGATGCGATCCACCGCGTGTCGCAAGGCAAGCTCGCCATCAGCGATGCCATGGCGGCGAGCCTGGCGCGCAAGTTCCTGGGGCAGCCGGGGGATGCGGCCAGCTCGCCGATCGCGCAGCTGAGCGACCGCGAGCTTGAGGTTTTCCTGCTGCTCGGCCGCGGCTACGAAACCCGCCGCGTTGCCGAGGCCCTCAATGTCAGCATCAAGACAGTCCAGGCCTATTGCATGCGTATCAAGCAGAAGCTCGGATTGACCACGGCCGCGGAGCTCGTTTTTGAAGCCATCCGCTGGCACGAGCGCCAAGACAACGCCTGACGGCTTCATGTAGGACAATGTCCTACATGGAATTTCGGCGTGATCCGGTCACATCTTGGTCTTGCAACTGAGACTTCCGTAAGGGAAACTTGCTTTCACTGGAGCGGCGAAGGTGCGCCCGGTCTTGGGGACATCCGGCGGCAGCCGGAACAGGGCACGCACGTCTATGCGCCGTAGACGGGGTCGATGTCTGCTGCGGACCAACAGGTTGGCGGCCGGGTGGCTTTGTTTGGAGCGCCGCCCCTGCACCGCGCCGGCGAAAGCCGATCGCGGACGGCCGCGCTTTTCCTCGCGCCCACGCTCGATGTCGCCGCCGAGCCGCTGATGCGGACGTTCCGCGAACGCCCGGTGGTGGTTCTGTCGCCGCATTTCGATGACGCGTGCTACTCGATGGGTACGTTCCTGTCGGCCGTCGGCCGTGGAACGCTGATCAACATCTTCACGCGGGGGCGTCACGTGGCCCGCCGCTGGGTCCGCGAGTCGCTTTCCCCGGTCGACGTCTTCGGCATCCGCAATCTCGAGGACGAGATCTTCGCGTGCCGCTGCGGGCTGGTGCGTCACGACCTGGGCTGCGAGGAGCCGATGCTGCGCGGCCGCAAGGTGCGCGATCTGACGAACCTCGAGGACGACGTCGAACAGGTCACATCGCCGCTGCTGCATTGCCTTGCCAAGGTGACCGCCGGGTTCTCGAACGGGCAGCGCGGCTTCCTGTTTGCGCCGCTTGGCGTGGCCTGGCACTGCAATCACCAGGCGGTCACCGAGGTCGTTCTGCGGCACTTCGAGATGATCGCGGTGAACTTCGAGGTTATGTTCTACGAGGATCAGCCCTATTCCTCCTCCTTGTGCGATCGCATCAAGGCTCTCGCCAGAATAAGCCGGCGCATCAACACCGGCTTTGCCGCCCGCTACGCGCTGGCGCGGCCGTGGCCGGAGAAGAGGGCGCTGCTCTCGCTTTATTCCTCGCAGTTGCGCAAGCCGCCCAGCCGGTTTCGCTTCTGGCCGCGCGCCTTGCGGCCTTCGGGTCCGCACGAAGCGTTCTGGACGTTCCCGTCGGCGCGATCCGGTTAGAGGGGGCAAACCGTGCCGGTCAGCGCGGACGCGACGCCTTCAGGCAATCTCCGCTGCGCCCACCCGTGGCGCCCAATCGGCTGGGGATCATTGAATCCATACCGTCGACAGGCACGGGGAGGAGATTCCAATACCAACGTGTATTGCCATTCACCTAAATCGTCATCGCCGGGCTTGACCCGACCATCCAGATTCTTCCCGAAAATGAGTAGTTTTCTGAATGGGCGCCTCGCGCCTGCGCCAAGGCTTCGGCGGGCAAGTGTGGGCACACTCGGCTGGCGTAGCTTTAGCGAAGCCGGCAGGGGCGGCCGTGATGGAATGAGTCGGAGACTATGCCACTTGGTATGAGATGGCACCAAAACGGAGTCTGCGGGCGCACTAGTTCTGCGTTGCTGGTGTCGAAGACGGACCTTCCATTTCCGGCGTTGACGTGTCTGATTGGGCATCGCCGTCGGGTGCCGCTTTTGTTGCTTTGGATTGCCGTGACAACTTTTTCACGGCCTTGGTTGCCGCCTTCGCCTCGTCCGTTTCGATAAGTTCTCGCTTGATTACTTCGTCTTCGATAACCTTCTTCACTTCATCGAGCGATGGATTGAGGCCGTCTGCCAGTTTGCGCAGCTCGCGCCTGACCATCGCCACGACAGGATCAGTCAGGAGAATGGCCGCGACCGAATACCTGCTCATGGCGCGCTTGGCGCGGAACATTTGCGACATCGAATCCGGCGTGAACACTTCGCGACTCAAACCACCAAAGAACTCAGCGGCTTCATTTCCTTTCGGGCTTACCGTCATGAGATCGAGATCGAGGACAAGCACACGGTCGATGGGCTTGCCGAAGCTGATCTTGTATGCCTGCCAGCGCACGCCGTTCGTAAGGACAACCCACTCGACGGGAAGATTCGCGGCGTAGTTTACTGCCTGCGTGACGTGGGCTTCTTTGAGTTCGATGTTGATGGCCTTCACCTCGACCAGAAAGCGTACCGCGTTGCCGACCTTGACCGCCAGGTCCGCATACTGGCCGCGAATGGCATGCTCTGCTGTGATCTCTTCGAACTTCCTGTATCCCAGCAAATCGCTGAGCATGTCCGCGACGATCAAACCCGTGTCCGCCTCGTTGATGTCGCGCTTTTTTGCCTCGGCCAGGACTGATTGAAACCGCTTCAGTTGTGCAGTGACCCGCCCTTCCACCTTCGACGGAATTTTCATGGTTGTGGCCCCCGCTTCCTTCCCGAGTCACGAGAATAGAACCGAATGGCGAGTGCCGCAGCGAATCGAACGCCGCATCGAATCTGCGACATCCCGAATGCGCGCTTTGCGAGCCGGAACTGCTTCAGGGTGAACTCCATTAAATCTTTGCGGCCATGTTGAAAATAATCTATATGTTCTGTCTTTGTTCCAACTCGTTGTTGGAGTGTCTTTGAGAGCGAGGTTTTGCGGCGACGTCCGCGGCCATGACGGAGTTTTGGGCGAGACCATCCAAGGTCTGCGTGTCTCGCGCATCCGAAAACAGACCCTTGTCCGAAGTTCGGCGTCGTCTGAAGTGCGCGAAAGACGATCGTGCGGCTGCCCGCGAGCTGCCGAGCCAGGTGGAGGACGAGGTCCGTTTCTGGCCCGTGGCGGATTTGCGGTGCCCACTGCGTGCGCGGATGAGCGCGCGTCGTGGCCTGCCAAAAATCCGATGCGTGAGAAAGCGCGCCCGGTTCATCGGCTCGGTGTGCTTTTCTTTTGCTGATCGATCGAACCGATCAATCCACCCGCTGGATGTCCTTCATGAACATCTTGAGGGTGTCGATGGAAGCGACGCGCGCGGCGGCGTCGCGGAAAGCGATGCCCTGCAGGTCGATGCGCTGAGTGAGGACGGCGAACGCGGTGGCGTCGGGGCTCGCTTTCATCTTGGCTTCGAAGCGGGTGCGCAGGCGCTCCAGGCTGGCCTCGTCGTTGGCGAGCGAATAGGCCACGGCAGCGCGCAGCACCTCCTGGCGTTCTTGGTCGGAAAGCGCGGCGGCGTCGTTGAAGCGCGCGCCCAGCGCGTCCTCGGCGGCCTTGCCCGCCAACGGCCAGTTGGCGCTGCGCCAGTAGATGTCGGCCCTGAGCCGCTGCGTGTCGGGCTGCTGGTCGACGGCGATGAGGTCGAGCGCCTGGTCCCATTGCTTGAGCTCGGCCATCGCACGCGCCTCCATCAACAGGCGCTGGTGCTGCACCTCGTCGGGCATGGTCGAAATCTGGGTGGAGCGCAGCGTTTCGAGCACCGCCTGCGGCTTGTGGTCCATCAGCTGGACCATGGCCAGCCGTGTGGCCACCTGGGCGCGGGCGACGCCGTCGAGCCGCTTGGTGATCTGGTAGTTGAGCAGTTCCTCGGCCGGAGCCAACAGGTCGACATTGACCAGACGCTCCGACATGCGCCGGATCATCTCGTCGCCGTCGGGGCCGATCGGCGTCAAGTCGATGAAGTCGTAGAACACGCTCAGCGCCTGAACCGGCGGCATGGTGTTGGCCTTGCCCTTCAGGAACAGGTCGGCGAAGGCCGCGCGCATGTCGTCCTGAGCCTGCATGGCCCCGTCTTCGTTGGGGAAGTTCTGGGTGGCGACGCGCAAGGTCGCCAGCCCCTCGCGCCAGCGCTTCTGGCCGAAGTAGATGGAGGCGAGCTTGCGCAGGGTCTTCAGCTCCAACAGGTCGCCGCGCCAGCGGAAGCGCAGGCGTTCGAGCGCGTTGATGGCTTCCTGCGTCTTCATACTGCCGGATTGCAGTCCGGCTGCGACGCGCCAGTAAACGGCCTCCGAGGCAAGCTGCTCGTCGGCTGAGCCTTCCACCTCGGCGAACAGCCGGTCGGCTTGCCGCCGGTGGTTCTCGGCGGCGGCAAGACGGGCGCGATCGAGCGTGGTTTCGAGGCCGGTGGCTCCTTCGATCTGATCGGGAAGCTTGGCGAGCTGGGCGTCGGCCACTTCCAGCGCACCGACGCCAAGCGCGGCTTCGGCCGCGGCCAGGCGCACGCGCGTCTGCATCTCGCGGTCATAGAGGAAAAGCACCGGCGCGGCGCGCTCCAGGTCGGTGCGCGCCTGCGCCCACTGCTCCATGGCGGTCTCGATCAGCCCGCGCCACAACGCGGCATGGCGGTCGGTGTCGAACTGGGCGCCGACCAGGGCGTTGCGGGCGTCGTGCAGGCGTCCCATGGCGAGGTTGGCGGCCGCGCGCATGGTCTCAAGCTGCAGATCGCTCGCGAGGCCGGGATCGCCCTGCTGTATGATGTCGATGAGACCCAGGGCCTCGGCGGCGAAACCGTTGGCGAGATAAAAGCGCGCCAGCGCCAGCCGCGCCTTGCCGGCCGCCGGGGGCGACAGCCTTGCGGTCGCCGCGCGCAGCCGCCGTTCGGTGGCCAGGAACGTGCCGCCGGTCGGTTTGCGCCAGTTGGCGAAGTCGAGGAAACAGGGGCCGTCGCCGCGCCCCGCCAGCGTCTCGGGTGTGCCGGCGGCGGGCATCGACGGCGGCGTCAGCGACAGCCCGCCGGGCCGCGTGATGGTCACGCGCGTGTTGTCGAGGCTCACCGACAGGTCGTCGACATAGGGCAGCAGCACCATGCCGGAGGCCGAAGGCAGCGCCGAGAACTCCACGAAGTCGCGCTCGTTCTCCATTTGGCGGCCCGCCAGCGCGGGGATGACGAACAACTCGTCGCCCGCCACGGGATCCACCATCCGCATGACGCGCGTGGCGCCGGGCAACAGCGTGGAGATCGACGAATGCGTCGGGTTCTCCTGGTTGCGGGCAAAGCCGAGCGCGATCGCCGACGACGCGGCCTGCGGCGACAGGATGACCTTCAGGGTCGAACCCTCCGCCACCGCCACGATGGTCTCGGGCTGCTTCAGGTCGATGCGAAGCTGGGTCAGTTGTTTGTCGGCGGCCACGTCGACCGACACGGGGAAGGTGCCGAGCTGGGCCTTGAGCTTGGGCACGTCGAGCGGGGACGCGCCTTCGAGCACGATCCAGGCGCTCAATCCGCGGATGAACACGGCCGCGGCCTTGCGCCCCGCGCCGGGAAAGCTCAGCACCGCGCCGTCGCGGGTCAACTTGCTGTCGGCGGTCACCGGTGGCGCGGCCTGGACCCCCGGTTGTTGCACGCCGGCGGCCGCCGCTGCTGCGGCGGCTTCGGGACTGATGGGGGCGGGCGCCTCGGCAAGCTGGGCCGGCGGGGCTGCGGGCGGGGCGACGGGCTTGGCGGGCGCAGCCGGTGTTTTGGCGGAGGCTGCCGGCTTGCCAGCGCCGGTGGTGAGCCTGGCCGGGGCACCCGTGGCGGCCGCGACCTGCGCCGCGCCGGTCAACGGCGTCACCGTCGGGTTGTTCAGGCCGGGCGGGTTGTAGGCATCGGCATCCGCCTTGGGCGCGAGCACGTCGATCACGACATGCGTCCCGTCGCGGAAGTCGTGATAGCCGGACGCCATGTCGGTCATGAGTTCGATCACGACGGCGTTGCCGTCGAGATGCCATCCGGCGGTCTTCACCCACGGCGGCGCTTCGCGGGCGATCGCGGAGAAATCGGGGTTGGCCAGCGCCTCGAAGCGCACGGTCAGCCGTCCGGCGCCGCCGAACACCTTGTAGGGCACTTGCCTGGGCCAATCGAACACGATGCGGGTGAAGTTGTGGTAGGCGCCCGAACGAATCTTCAGCACCGCCAGCTTGGCGAGATCGACTTCCTTGGGCTGTACGGGCGGCGGAGCCGGCAGATCGGGCGGCGTGCCACCATAGCTCTGGGGCGTGAGGTCGACGGCGAACTTGCCGGCGGAAGCGCTCAAATGCACGCGCACCTGCTGGCTGAGCACGAAGCGGAACGTTTTGCCGTCGGGATCGGCGCGGCCGCGCGAGATGTAGGAGGGCAGGCTCTGCGCCACCGCATCGGGCGCCAGCCCGACCTTGCGGTTGAAGCTGATGGTCAGCACTCCGCCCGTGGACGCGGCGTCGACCTGGTCGCCCGCCTGCAGCGTGAAGAGCAGGCGTCCATAGCCGCCTTCGGTCGAACCGGAAACGCCGTCGGCGTTGGCGCCGCCGCTCAGAAGCGCGGCGGCAAGGAACAGGACAAGACTGCGCACGATCCGTTTCATGTTGAAGAACCTGTCGACTGTGGCTGTGCGCGACCGATCCTTCATGGACTTATTTGTCCGCTTTGGCGGTGGCCTGTCCGGCGGCCGGCGGTGCCGCGTTCGGCGGCGCGGGCTGCGCCGCAGGCGCCGCGGCTGCCACCGTCTCGGGCAGCCTGACCCGGTTGGCGAGTTTCATCGTCAGCTTCTGGGCGCTGTCGGAATTCATGCCGGCCAGGATCGGCGCCAGCACGTCGGACTTCATGGCCTGCGCCACCGGCACCAGAACGTCGTCGGACAGGGTGTTGAAGATGCGCGCCGCGTCTTTCGGCTTCATCGCCGAATAGGTCTTCACCAGCGATGCGAGCTGCGCCTTCTCCGCGTCGTCGCGCTGGCCCAGCAGGGCCGTGATCTGGTCCTGGAGCTGCTTCAACGTGGCGATCTTGGAATCGATGCGCGCCTCGGCGGCGGCAAGCACCTGCTCGCGCATCTGCACGTCGGCTTCGCGGGTGTCGAGGGCGGCGCGGCGCTTGGCAAGGCTCGCAAGCACGTCGACTTCGGCGGCGCTGTCGGACTTGGCGTCGTCGGTGGCGGGATCGGTTGCGACCGGCGCGGTGTCCTTGGCCAGCACGTCGCTCGCCTCGGCACCCTTCTGCTCCTGGGCCCAGGCGGCGCGCACGAAGCCTTCGCCCTTCAGTCCCAGAAGTGCGAGGCCGACGACAATCACCGCAGGCAGCAATCTCGGAACAGGTCTCATCGAACGGCCTTCAGGGTCTCCAGGCGGCGCATCACGTTGCCGGAAGGAAGCGCCGGTTTGGGTGGCGCGGGACGGTCGAAGCGTTGTGCGATCCGCTCACCCGAGGTGGACAGGACCGAAAGCTCGTCCGCCAGCGCGCGGGCCCGTGCCAGCCGGTCGTCCAGGGTTTCGGCCGCCTCGCCGGCCGCCGCTTTCAGGGCCCTAAGCGAAGCGCCGGCCCCGGCGATGGCGCTATTCAGTTGCGCGATCATGGATTTCAGGCCGTCCTGCCCGCTGCGGACGACGGCAAGCCGCCGCTCCAGCACGATGCAGTAGACAAGGGTGGCGGCCAGAAGCAGCGTCAGCACCAGTTCGAGACCCATGGCGAGCGTCATGACGATGTCTCCTATAGAGCGCGCGAAGCGTCGGTGCGCTCGATGGCGTCCTCGATCCGCACGGCGACGGAGGTTCCCGAGCGCCCCATGCGGCCGCGCAGCAGCGGCACGCCGCGGCAGCGCATTTCGATCTTCGAATCCGGCGTGGCGTTGAGAAGCACGGTCTCGCCGACTTCGAGGTTCATGATCTTGCTGAGCGGCATCACCTGCTCGTCCAGGATCGCCTCGATCTCGACCTTGGTCGACCACAGCTCGGTGGCCAGGTGCCCTTCCCAGATGGAATCGCGGCCGAACTTCTCGCCCATGAACTGCTGCAGCAAGAGCTTGCGGATGGGTTCCAGCGTGGCGTAGGGCAGAAGCAGCTCGGTGCGGCCGCCGCGGTCTTCCATGTCGACGCGCAGCTTGACGAGGATGGCGGCGTTGGCGGGTCGCGCGATCGCCGCGAAGCGGGGGTTGGTCTCGAGGCGGTCGAGCTGGAAGGTGACCGGTGCCAGCGGCTCGAAGGCCTGGCACATGTCCTGAAGGATGACTTCGATCATGCGCTGCACCAGCGTGCGCTCGATGGTGGTGTAGGGCCGCCCTTCGATGCGCATCGCGGAAGAGCCGCGCCGCCCGCCCAACAGCACGTCCACGATCGAGTAGATGAGGTTCGAATCGACCGTGAACAGGCCGTAATTGTCGAGTTGCTCGGCATGGAACACGGCCAGAATCGCGGGCAGCGGAATGGAATTCAGGTAGTCGCCGAAACGGATGGACGTGATGTTGTCCAGGCTGACTTCGACGTTGTCGGAGGTGAAGTTGCGCAAGGATGTGGTCATCAGCCGCACCAGGCGGTCGAAGACGATTTCCAGCATCGGCAGGCGCTCGTAGGAGACGAGCGCGGAGTTGATGATGGCGCGGACGCCCGACTTGTCCTGCAGCTGGCTGGCGTTGACGTCGAAGCCCAGAAGGGAATCGATCTCTTCCTGGTTGAGGATGCGTTCCGCCGGTCCGTTCGCGGCAACGCCGGCCGAATCGGGCGCGGCCTCAGCGGCGGGCTTTGCGGCTTCGGCGGTGGGCGCCGCTGCGGCATCGGGTTCGGCTTGATCGGTCGGTTTTTGCGGTTCGTCGGCCATGGCTACTGAATGATCATCTCTTTGAGCAACACGTCGCGCACGCGGTACGGAGCGGCCGCCACGTTGGTGCGTCGCAGCAGTTCCTCCTTCACGCGCATGATCCCGGCCGAGCCTTTGAGGTCGTCGGAGCGCAGTTCGCGCAGATAGCCCTGGAACTGGTCCACGATGCGCGGCATCAGCGCCTGGATGCCGGCCGTTTCGTCGTTGGTGTAAAGCTCGAGCTCCAGCGACAGCTTGAGGTAGACGGGCGTGCCGTCCGAGCTCTGGATGTTCACGATCAGGGTGGGCACGTCGTAATAAGCGACCTGGGGCGGCGTCGCGGGCATGTCGGGAATGCCGGAGGCCGTTTTCACCGGTTCGCTCGGCGCGCTGAAAACAAAGAAATAGAGGCCCGCACCTGCGCCCAGCAGCAACAGCAGCAGGCCGCCGCCCGCGATCATCAAGAGCTTCTTGTTGCCCAGGAGTTTCTTAACGAAACCTTGCTTCTCGCCCTCAGGCTTCTTTTCGCCTTCTTCGGCGTCCTCGGCCCCAGGCGCGGCTTGCTTTTCAGGCTTGGCCATCGTCGTCCCGCTCACACGTTGAGGCGACGTTATGCGCTCGTGGTTAAGGAGTGGTTCAAAACCCGCCCCGCGGCAGACTTCTCCCGGCAGGAATTGCCGAGGCGCGCGTCGGGGCTCGCGAAAAGTCGCGGATTCGGCGGCCTGCCTCATGGCATGGGCCCTGCACCCCGTTGCAGCGGCAGTGGACCAGAAAGGATCCGGCCTCCATGGATAACTCCTCTCTCGTAAGCCTGTCCTACCAGCTTGCGGCCTACCGCTCGATGGACGTGATCGCCAACAACCTGGCCAACGTCTCGACGCCGGGCTTCAAGCGCGAAAGCGTCAAGTTCGAGGAAATGGTGCAGCAGGTGCTTCCTTCGGAGGACCAGAAGGGCCCGCAGAGCCTTTCCTTCGTCCGCGATGCCGGCGTCAGCCGCGACCTGAGCGGCGGCCGTCTCGAACGAACGGGCTCACCCTACGATCTGGCGATCAACGGCAACGGCTACTTCGTGCTCCAGACCGCCGCAGGCGAACGCTACACCCGCAACGGACATTTCACCCTCAATGCGGACGGAACCATCGTCACCGAACAGGGCGATCCTCTGCTTGGCGACGGCGGCCCGGTGACCGTGACGGTCGACGACGGCGACGTGAGCTTCGGCCCGGACGGCACCATCAGCGGCAAACAGGGCCAGATGGGCAAGCTGCGCATCGTGCAATTCGCCAACGAACGCGCCCTGACCAAGATCGGCGCCAGCCTCTATTCGACAAGCCAGACCCCGACGCCCGCGACCGACGCCACGGTTTCGCAAGGCATGATCGAAAGCTCGAACGTGCAACCGGTGATCGAGATCTCGCGGATGATCGAATTGATGCGTTCCTACGAGGCCACCGCCACGCTCGACAAGAGTTCCCAAGACATGAAGCGCCAGGCCATCGAAAAGCTCGGCACGGTGCAGTGAAGGAAAGATAGACCATGCGCGCCCTCTCGATTGCAGCCACCGGAATGCTCGCTCAGCAGACCAACGTCGAAGTGATCGCGAACAACCTCGCGAACATGAACACGACGGGCTACAAGCAGCAGCGCGCGGCGTTCCAGGATCTGCTCTACCAGAACATCCAGCAGGCGGGCGCCCAGTCCTCCGATACGGGCACGCTCTTGCCGTCGGGCATCCAGCTCGGCGCCGGCGTGCGCACGGCGGCGGTCTACCGCATCACCACGCCCGGCGACCTCAAGAACACCTCCAATCCCTATGACGTGGCGATCAACGGCGCCGGCTATTTCCGCGTCCAGATGCCCGACGGCACGGATGCCTATACCCGCGACGGCAATTTCTCGCTCTCGCCCGAGGGCCAGCTCGTCACCCAGCAGGGCTATGTCGTGCAGCCGGGCATCGCGATTCCGCAGAACGCCACCGCAGTCACCATCAACGGCCAGGGCCAGGTGCAGGTGACGGTTCCCGGCCAGACCGCGACGCAGACGGTCGGCCAGCTCGAGCTGACCCGGTTTCCCAACGACGCCGGCCTCAAGGCGCTGGGCGACAACCTTCTTGCCGAAACCGCCTCCTCCGGAGCGCCGCAGGCCGGCGTGCCCGGTTCGACCGGCTACGGGACGATTCAGCAGTATTTCCTGGAAACCTCGAACGTGGATGCCGTGGAAGAGATCACGTCTCTGATCACCGCCCAGCGCGCCTACGAGATGAACTCGAAGGTGATCTCGGCCGCCGACGAGATGCTCTCCGAAACCGCCAAGCTGGGAGCCTGACCATGATGCGCATCTTCCTTCTTGCCTGGGCGCTGCTGTTGTGCTGGCCGGCCTTCGGCGGCGTGCGCGTGGTGGTCCCCAGCCACGATATCGCCCGCGGCACCACCATCGGCGACGGCGACCTCGTCTACGCGACCTCGCCCACCGAGGTGATGAGCGGAACCGTCACCGCGATGAGCGATCTTGTCGGCATGCAGGCCCGTCGCACCTTGCGCACCGGCGAAACCCTGCGCTTCGAGGATGTGCGGCACCCAGTGGTCGTTACCAGAGGCTCGACCGTGACCATGACCTTCGAGGTGCCCGGTCTGATCTTGACCGCAACCGGACGCGCCATGAGCGAAGGCGGCGTCGGCGACACGGTCACGGTCCAGAATCCGGCCTCCTATCGCCAGATCAGCGCCATCGTGACCGGACCGGGGCAGGTGCGCGCCCAGGCGGGCGGCGCACGGCTTGCCAGCGCCCATCAGTGAAGAGGATCGCCATGAACCTGCGTGACACGCTTTTCCTGGCCGCCGCCGTGCTGGCGCTGTCCGGCTGCAGCGCCTACAACCGCCTTTCCGAGCTGGGATCGGGGCCCAAGCTCGACGCCATGAACAACACGGCGCCGAGGGTCTCCGTGCCCATGCCGCAGCCACCCGCCGAACCGCGCGGACGCGCCTCGCTCTGGCAGCCGGGAGCGCGCAGCTTCTTCCACGATCCGCGCGCCTCGCGCGTCGGCGACATCATCACCGTGAATGTCGCAGTGGCGGACACCGCCAAGCTGGCGAACTCGACCAGCCGTTCGCGCACCAACTCCGACGACGCCAGCATGTCCAACATGTTCGGACTGGAGAAGTATCTTCAGGCTTCGCACATGGATCCGTCGAACCTGGTGAAGATGGGCTCGGACACGTCGAACGTCGGCGCCGGATCGGTGAACCGCTCCGAAACGGTCAATCTGACGCTTGCCGCACTCGTCACCCAGGTTCTTCCTAACGGCAACCTGGTGATTTCCGGGCGTCAACAAATGAAGGTGAACGGCGAGCTTCGCGATCTGCAGGTGTCGGGAATCGTGCGCACGGAGGACATCACCAGCGCCAACACCGTCGATCTGACCCAGATCGCCGAAGCGCGCATTTCCTACGGCGGCCGCGGCACCGTCAGCGACGTGCAGGACCCGCGCCTGGGAAGTCAGCTGTTTGATATCCTGATGCCGTGGTAGGTCGGCGAATAGCGAACGGTGGGCGACAGGAAGACTTTTTTGTTCCCTGTTCGCTGCTTCCTATTCACCCGTTTCAGTCAATCGTCGCGATAGACTTTTTCGCGCCGCTCGTGGCGTTCCTGCGCTTCGATCGAAAGCGTGGCGATCGGGCGCGCGTCAAGCCGCTTGAGCGAGATGGGCTCGCCGGTTTCCTCGCAGAATCCGTACGATCCGTCTTCGATGCGGCGCAACGCGGCGTCGATCTTCGCAATCAGTTTGCGCTGGCGGTCGCGGGTGCGCAGCTCCAGCTGGCGTTCGGCTTCGGTGGAAGCGCGGTCCGCCAGATCGGCATGCGGAACTGTTTCGGCCTGCAGGTTCTGAATCGTCTCCCGGCTCTCACGGAGGATTTCGTCTTTCCAATTGAGAAGCTTGCGCCGGAAATACTCGCGCTGCTTCTCGTTCATAAAGGGCTCGCTTTCCGACGGCTTGTAGCCGGGCGGAAGTTGGGTACCCATGCACGCTCCTTCGCAGTGCCGCTCGATGCGGGCGGGTTATAGCGGCCGGTTGGTTACGCTTCAATCAAGATTGCGAGACGGTGTTAAGGCGGAAACTACCGCTGGATCAGCGGGTTGCTTCGCGTTGCGGCAGCATGCGGCAAGGTTGACGTAACGCTGCGACGACAAGCCCGCGGCGCTTCGCTGGCGGCACCTGCGGTCGGTTGGCGATGAAGATTCCAAGCAGCAGCCGACCGACTCCGACGCAAGGCGCCAGTGGGCTGCGGCGGGAAGGACGGGAGAACGGCCGCAAGACATGCCGCCTTCGCCCTTGCCGGCCGGCTTGAAAACGGTCGAATTGGCGGGGTGGACAGGTGGGGTGCGATGGCTTATATCCCCCCACCCTTCGAAGGCCGGCGTTTCGCGGGGTGGAGCAGTCCGGTAGCTCGTCAGGCTCATAACCTGAAGGTCACAGGTTCAAATCCTGTCCCCGCAACCAGCCTTCAGCGACGCGAGCACGTCGCGCTCTGTTCCGTGGAA
>Ga0335085_10002817_pt1 | contig 31612 bp, 33 predicted proteins | sample Lox_Sample_45_FD_206712 | JGI IMG/M metagenome (GOLD analysis project Ga0335085, IMG submission 206712) | Soil microbial communities from Loxahatchee National Wildlife Refuge, Florida, United States - Lox_Sample_4.5 | ecosystem: Environmental > Terrestrial > Soil > Wetlands | place: USA... | reverse complement strand
CAGGCCGAGAGCAATAGCCCTGCCGCGATCGCCGTCACGCGAGACCGGATCCCCATGGTCGGCGCCATCATCTTAGGAGTGGGGGTTCGCCAAGCCCGCAGGAATAAGGGGACCTGCGGCGATGCCACCGCTTGGGGATGGCCGGGCGACGGCCGCATCCGGTGGGGGCTCGTATTCACACCCTCGTGACATCCCGGCGCCGGGCGCTGATACACTCGGCTCCACAGGAGGACGGTGACGACATGCTGATCAAGCGGGGTGGAGAGATCAAGAGCGGGGAGATCACGGACCAGGCGCTGTACCTGAACCGGCGCGCCTTCATGCTGGGCGCAGCCGCGCTGGCCCTGGCCCCGGGCATGGCCGGGGCCGCTGCGCCCCCCGCGGCCGGGCCGCCGCTCGCGGCCACCCGCAACAAGGCCTTCGACATCGCGGACGCCACCACCAAGTTCCACGACGCCACCACCTACAATAACTTCTACGAGTTCGGGGTCAACAAGGAGGACCCGGCGCAGCTCGCGGGCACACTCAAGCCGCGGCCGTGGAAGGTGCAGGTCGACGGCTTGGTGCAGAAGCCCCAGACCTTCGACGTCGACGACGTGCTCAAGATGGCGCCACTCGAGGAGCGCGTATACCGCCTGCGCTGCGTCGAGGGCTGGTCGATGGTGATCCCGTGGATCGGGTTCCCACTCTCCGTTCTCCTCAAGCGAGTCGACCCGACCGGCTCCGCCAAGTACGTCGAGTTCTCCACCCTGGTCGATCCGGAGCAGTTCCCGGCCCAGAAGAAGGGCCTCTTCAGCTTCGGCGGCCTCGACTGGCCCTACACGGAGGGCCTCAGGCTCGACGAGGCGCTCCACCCGCTCACGCTGCTCACGGTTGGGATGTACGGCCAGGTGTTGCCGAACCAGAACGGCGCTCCGATCCGCATCGTGATCCCGTGGAAGTACGGCTTCAAGAGTGCCAAGTCCATCGTGCGCATTCGCCTCACCGCCGACGAGCCGAAGACGGCGTGGAACAAGGCGGCGCCCCAGGAGTACGGCTTCTACTCCAACGTCAACCCGAAGGTGGATCACCCGCGCTGGAGCCAGGCGACGGAGCGGCGCATCGGCGAGTTCCGCCGCCGCGAGACGCTCATGTTCAATGGCTACGATCAGGTCGCTTCGCTCTACTCCGGGATGGATCTCAAGAAGCAGTACTGAGGTGACCCGGGGCGGCCGCGTCGCGCTGAAGGTCGTCGCGTGGGCCGCGTGCCTGGCTCCGCTCGCGCTGCTCGGCTTCCGCGCTTTCGCGGGTAACTTGACCGCCAACCCGATCAGCTTCATCACCAACTGGCTGGGCGACTGGACGCTGCGCGTCCTCCTGGCCAGCCTGGCCATGACGCCGCTGCGCGTCCTCTTCCGCTGGTCGTGGCCGGTGACGCTGCGGCGGCTGCTCGGGCTCTTCGCGTTCTTCTACGCGTCGCTGCACTTCTCGGTCTGGCTGGTCCTCGACCACTTCTTCGCCTGGCGGCAGATGGGCGCTGACATCCTCAAGCGCCCGTACATCACGATGGGGATGGCCGCCCTGGTGCTGATGATCCCGCTCGCCGCCACCTCGACGGCGGGGGCGATCCGGCGGCTGGGCGGCGCGCGATGGCAGTGGCTTCACCGGCTGGTCTACGTGACCGGCGTGTGCGCGGTGCTCCACTACCTGTGGCTAGCCAAGAAGGCGAACCCGGAGCCGTACTACTACGCGGCGGCGTTCGTCCTCTTGATGGCCGTCCGCGCCTGGGACTGGCTGCGCCGAGCCATCAGAAACCGAAACCCTCTCCCCCGGGTGGGGGAGAGGGTCGGGTGAGGGAGTGTGAAGGTGAGGCGAGGAGAGCCGGCGAGCTACTTCGACGGCTGGTAGTACGGGTTCTCGCCCGAGGCGTGGTCGGTGGTGTCCAGCACTTCCTCCACCTCGGGAATCTCCTCCTTGATCAGCCGCTCGATGCCCTGCTTGAGCGTGACGTCCGCGGCTCCGCAGCCCTGGCACCCGCCGCCCATCTGCAAGTAGACCTTGTTGTCCTTGACGTCCACGAGCTGGACGAATCCGCCGTGGCCAGCCACGGCCGGGTTGATCATGTTCTCGATCAGGTCCTGCACCTTGGTCATCAACTCATCGCTCATGAGGCTCCTCCGCGGGACTCTCGCGTACACCCTTACTGTACCCGAACTTACGCTCCAGGGCCAACTGGCCGCCGGGCTACGGCTGCGCGGCGATCTCCCCCACGACACGCACCCGGGTGCGCAGGGAGTTGCCTGGCAGGTAGGCCAACGGCAGGTCCTCTACCTCCACCACGTTGATCGTCGCCCGGTCGGCGCCGGCCGCCACCGCCTTGTCCTCGGCCGCCCGGCGGGCCCGGGCGATGGCCTCGTCCCGGGTGAGGTCCTGGAAGATCTGGTCCACCTCGCCGCTCACCTGGGCGATGGCGGCGCCCACCGCGTTGGCCACTGCCTGGTGCGGCACGTTCAGCACCTCGGAGACGCCGGCCAGGCGCGCGGGCACCAGGAACGAGCCGCCGCCCACCGCGATCAGCGGCGCCTCGCCCGCGTCCGTCTTCATGCGGTCGACGCCCTCCTCGATCATGGCGCGGATGCGGGCGAGCGCCTCGTTCACCAGCGCGGCGGGAAGCGAGGCCACGCGCACGCGGTCGCCCAGGTCGATGAGGCCGGCGGCGACCGCGACGTCGGTCACGGTGAGGACGTCGCCACCGAACACCAGCGCCTGCTCGGTGAGGCGATAGCCCACGCTGGCCGGCCCGATGGTGAGGGGCGACCGCTCGACGAGGGTCCCGCCGCCCAGGCCCAGCGAGAGGAGATCGGGCATGCGGAACAGCGTACGCACCCCGCCGATCTCGACCACGTTGTTGGCCTCGCGAGGGAAGCCGTGGCGCAGGCTGCCGATGTCGGTGGTGGTACCGCCCACGTCGACGACGAGGGCCTCGTCGCGCTTGGACAGGAACGCGGCGCCGCGCATGGAGTTGGTCGGCCCCGACGCGAAGCTGTAGACCGGGTAGGCCTCGGCCACCTCGGCCAGCATGACGGTGCCGTCGTTCTGGGTGAGGTAGAGCGGTGCCGCGATGCCGCTTCCCCGTAGCGCTTCCGTGAACGCGCGTGTCGTCTTCCGGGCCAGCTCGATGAGGCAGGCGTTGAGCAGCGCCGCGTTCTCGCGCTCGAGCAAGCCGATGCGCCCGAGCCGGTGGGAGAGGGTGACCGCGACGTCGGGACAGGCGTCGCGTAAAATCGCCGCCGCTTCTTCCTCACACGCTGCGTTGAGCGGCGAGAAGACCGCCGCCACTGCCACCGAGCGGATCCCCGCCTCGCGGATGCGCCGGGCCGCCGCGCGCATCCCGCGCGTGTCGAAGGGCACGAGCGGCCGGCCGTCGAACTCGTGGCCGCCTTCCAGCATCACGACCTCGGCGCGGACCAGGGCGGCCAGGTCCTCGGGCCAGTCCACGAAGGGCGGCAGCGAGGCGCCGGAGGGCAGACCGATGCGCACCGCCGCGACCCGGCCGAGGTCCCGCCGCTGCACCACCGCGTTGGTGAAGTGGGTGGTGCCGATCATCACGGCGTTGGCCTCGCGCGCGCCGGGTGCCTGCTCCACGAGGGCGGCGAGAGCGCGGGTGATCCCGGTGGTCACATCCGGGGTGGTCGGCGTCTTCACCGCGGCGGCGACCGCGTCTGCCTCGAGCAGGACGGCGTCGGTGTTGGTGCCGCCCACGTCGATGCCGATGCGCCGTCTCACGCGAAGACCGAGCGGAAGTCGAGGTCGTAGCCGAAGGCGCGCGGGCCCACGTGCTCGATCCCCTTGGGGGTGAGGAGGATCGGGGGCGCGGGTAGGGCGATGACGGTCACCCGCTGGCCGTACCGCAGGGTCTCGGTGCCGATGGCGTCCCCGGAGACCGTGTCGAGGACGCAGATGAGGTCCGGCGTCATGACCCGGGGCTCGTCGTCGAGCCAGCCGACCGCGAACTCGTTCTGGAAGGCGAGCCTGAACGTGTGGCCGCGGAAGCCGTCCAGGCCCTCGATGGTGGCGGTGCCGCGGAGGAAGCCCTCGGTGGTGCGCCGCCCGATGTCGTGGATCTTGCCGCCGAAGATCTTGATGCCGGCCTCGATCTCGAGCACCGCCTCGATCGGATCGCGATGGGCCCGCCGCGCGGCCTGGACCGCTCGGCCGATACCGATGGCCTTGGTGGTGGAGCCCAGGATGGCGCACTCCTTGATCTCCTTGCCGGTGCGCGGGGCCTTGCAGGTAGAGGCGATGGAGCCCACCTCCACGCAGGCCTTGCGGCTGATGCGCTCCATCCACTTCCAGCTCGCCGCCCGTGCCACCACCACCGCGTTATCGCGCACGTCGGCGAGAGTGAGCGGGTACATCTTCAGATCGTGGATGGCGAAGCTGGTCATCTGGGCCTCGGGGAAGGCGCGGCCCATGCAGTCGCCGTCGATGACCGGCAGGTCCAGCATCGCGGCGGCCATGAAGGGCTGGATGGAGTTGCCGCCGCCGATCTCGAGTGACATCACCGCGCGGAACTTCCGGCCGAGGTACTCCTCCATCATGGTGACGGCGAGCGCCATCGTCTTGGGATCGGTGAGGCGCTCCTGACCGACAAGGGGCGCGCCCATGTTGGACACCACCGCCACCAGGTCGTCGTCGGCCAGCTCGGAGGCCTGCATGAGCCGGCACACCACGCCCTTCCGGTAGAGCTGGCGCATGTTGAGCAGCGCGAGGTACGGGCTGCCGCCGCCGCCGGTACCCAGGATCCAGGCGCCGATGGCGAGGCTCTCGATCTCGTCCGCCCCGACCGGTCTCATCGCGCGATTCTCATCAGAACCCCGTGAACTCCTCGAGCCCCATGAAGCGCGCGATGCCGAGGACGAGGACGAGGGCGACCCCGATGGCGAAGGCGGAGACCGCGGCGGCGGTGGGGTCGAAGGAGTACTTGAGATAGGCGAAGAGCTCGATGGGGAGCGGGGTCAGCTTCGCGCTGGTCAGGAAGAGCGACAGCGTGAAGTTGTCGAAGGAGATGGCGAAGGCGAAGATCGCCCCCGCGACGACGCCCGGCTTGATCACGCCCAGGGTGATCTCGAAGAAGGCGCGCACCGGATTGGCGCCCAGGCTCTGGGCCGCCTCCTCGAGCGCCATGTCGAAGTGGGTGAGGGTGGCGGTCACGGTGCGGATCACATAGGGCGTGGTCACCACGATATGGCCGATGAGCAGGGCCGCATAGGAGGCCTGCATCTTGAGGAGCGTGTAGAACTGGAGCAGCGCGACCCCGGTGAGAATCTGTGGCAGCAGCAGCGGGGAGGTCACGAACGCGTTGAGGAGATCCCGCCCGCGGAAGCGGCCCCGCACGAGCGGGATGGCCGCCGCGGTCCCGATCACGGTGGAGGCGACCGCGGTCCACACCGCCAGCTCGGTGGAGAGCCAGAGGGCCTGCATGAACTCCCGGCGCTGGAAGAAGTTGGCGAACCACTTGAGCGAGAACCCCTGCGGGGGAAAGGTGAAGTAGTTGCCCGCGTTGAAGGCGGCCAGCACCACGATGACCATCGGGAGCAGCAGGAAGGCGTAGACCAGGCCCACGACCGATCGGAGGATCATACGATTCCGCGCAGCGCGCGCTCGGTGACCTTGATATAGACGCCGATCAGGGCCACGGAGATCAGGAGCAGCACGAAGGCGTTGGCGGCGCCGAACGGCCAGTCGAAGACCGAGAGCACCTGCTCGTAGACCACCATCGGTAGCACGTGCACCTTGAAGCCGCCCACCAGGATCGGCACCACGAACGAGCTGATGGCGAGGGAGAAGACCAGCAGCGAGCCGGCCATGATGCCGGGGAGCGAGAGCGGCAGGGTCACCTCGAGGAAGGCGCGGCACGGGGAAGCCCCCAGCGTCTGCGAGGCCTCGATCAGCTGCGGCTCGATGCGCTTGAGCACCCCGGTGAGCGACAGGACCATGAACGGCAGGAAGACGTGCACGAGGGCGAGCGTCACCCCGAACTTGTTGTACATGAGCGGCAGCGGCTTCGTGATCCAGCCGCCCTGCACGAGGGTCTCGTTGATGAGCCCGCGGTCGGCGAGCAGGATCATCCACCCGTAGCAGCGGATGACGATGCCGACCAGGAGCGGCGACAGGATGAAGACGATCAGGAGCGGCTTCCAGCGCGAGGGGGTCAGGGCCAGGTGGTAGGCCAGCGGGTAACCGAGGAGCAGCGAGACGGCGGTAGTGATCACCCCGAGCCACAGGGTGTCCCCGAGCACGCCCAGGTAGTAGGCGTCGGTGAAGAAGTGGACGTAGTGCTGCGGGGTGAAGGCCCACTCGAGCTGCCCGTACGACTGGCGCGAGAAGCTGATCGCGAGCATCAGCAGGAGGGGGGCCACGAAGAACGCCACCAAGAGGAGGACGTAGGGCCCCAGCAGCAGGACGCGAGCGCTGCGGGTCACGGATCAGCGCCCGAGGAGCTCCGCGGCCACGCGGGCCACGAGCAGGTTCGCCACCAGGGTCGGCGCGCCGGTCAGGGCCGCGATCTCGTCGCGCGTCTTGCGGCGGAAGCCGATGCAGTCCATGACCACCAGGCCCGCGCCCCCGGCCCGCAGCGCGTCCGCGGCCCGGCGGACCGCGGCGGGGTCGTTCTCCTCGTAGGGAGAGAGCGGGGCCACGTGGGCGTCGAAGCCCGAGGCGCGCCAGCGCGCGGTGGTCTGCGGCACGTGGCGCTCGGATGGGGTGAGCACACCCAGGCGCCCCGGGAAGACCATCGCTCGGAGGAGACCCAGCAGCAGCTGCTGTGGCTCTAGGAACGGCCGGCGCGCGGCGAGCTTCGGGAACTCGCCGGTGCAGAGCAGCACGTTGAGGGCGACGCCCTGATCCTCGAGGGCGGCGATCCTCGCCTCGATGCGGGGGATCATCTTGGTCTTGCTGACGAAGACCGACGAGCCGTCGGCCAGCCGGGTGACCAGGATCTCGTCGTCGCCTTCGGGGCCGAGCGGGGCGATCTGCTCGCGGGCGAGCCCGTCGAGCGCGCCGGCCTCGACGATCTCGACGTCGCCGCCCAGGATGGCCGCCATGTCCGGTACCACGTCGCTGCGCGGGGCCTGCCCCACCGTGATCAAGCCAACCTTTGTCATCGGGGTTCCTCCTGAAGGATCCGCGCGTCCCCCGCGGTCCAGCCCGCGCGCACGCGGGCGCCGGCGGCGAAGCGCACCTCGCCGAGCTCGAGGGCCTGCAGCTCGAGGCCCGCGTCGCTCTTCAGAATGTAGCGGACGGTCTCGCCCTGATAGACCACGTGGGCGACCGTCATGGCGAGCACGGTGTCGACCGCCCCGGCGGGGTCGAGCCGGACCCGCTCCGGGCGGAGGGCGATGGCGACAGAGGCCCCGGCCGGCGCGGCGCCGGAGACCGCGAGCGTGGCGCTGCCACAGTCGACCAAGTTCGCACCGGCGGCACGGCCGGAGAGCAGGTTGATGTTGCCGATGAAGCCCGCCACGAAGGAGGTGGCGGGTGTCTCGTAGAGCCCGCGAGGCGGAGCCACCTGCTCGACGCGCCCGCGGTGCATCACCGCGATGCGGTCGGACATGGTCAGCGCCTCCTCCTGGTCGTGGGTCACGTAGATCGTCGTGATGCCCACCTCGCGCTGCAACCGCTTGAGCTCGATCTTCATGTGGTCACGCAGCTTCTTGTCGAGGGCACCGAGGGGCTCATCGAGCAGGAGCACCGCCGGGCGCGTGACGAGCGCGCGGGCCAGCGCCACCCGCTGCTGCTCGCCGCCCGAGAGCTGGGTGGGATAGCGCGCGCCGTGGCCCGGGAGCTGGACGAGGGCTAGGGCCTCGTTTACTCGACGGCTGATCTGTGCCTTGTCGACGCGCTGCATGCGGAGGCCGAAGCCCACGTTCTGGGCGACGGTGCGGTGCGGGAAGAGGGCGTAGTGCTGGAAGACCATCCCGACCTGGCGCCGGTGCGGGGGGACCCGGGTGACCACCGTATCGTTGATCGCCACCTCGCCGGTGTCGGGCGTCACGAAGCCTGCCACCGAGCGCAGCGTGGTGGTCTTGCCGCAGCCGGACGGGCCCAGCAGCGTGAAGAACTCGCCCGGGGCGACCTCCAGCGATACCCCGTCGAGCGCCCGCGTCGCGCCGTAGCGCTTGACCAGGTTGCTCAGGGTGACGGTGCCGCTGGTGCTGGCGCGGGGGGCCTGCGTCAACGCATCTCCTTGTTCCACTTTTCGGTCCACTGGGGTCGCTGCTTGGCGACGGCAGCCCAGTCGAAGAGGACGAGCTTGTCCACGTCGGCCGGCCCGCTGATGATCTTCTTCGCCACGTCCGCGGGCACCTTCACCGTCTTGTTGGTCGGGCTCCAGAAGAGCTCGGTGGCGAAGGCCAGCTGGACCTCGGGCGAGATGTAGGCGTCGATGAACTTCCACGCCAGCTCCTTGTTCTTCGAGCCGCGCGTGACCTGGACGATCTGGTCGAGGATCGGCAGGCCCTCGCTGGGGGCGGCCCAGTCCACCGGGATGCCTCGCTTCTGCAGGTCGTAGGTGGAGGCGTCGTGGAGCACCGCCATCACGACCTCTTTCTGCTCGAGCTGCTTCTCCACCGTGCCGGTGAAGTCCACCAGCTTGGGCTGGGCGCGCTTGATCGCCGCGACCCCGGCGTCGATGTCGAAGTAGTCCTTGCCGAATATCTTCGAGACGATGAAGAGGAAGTTGATGCCGAGGGTGTTGCCGATGACGTAGGTGGCCCGCTTGCCCACGTAGGCCTCGTCCCAGAAGTCCTTCCAGGATGTGGGCTTCTTGAGGCCCAGGTCGGTGCGGTAGGCGAGGCCGATGCGCCCCCAGAACATGGCCAGGCTCGTGTCGCCGATGAGCGCCTTCGGATAGAGGTTCCTGATGTTGGGCGCCAGGGTCTCATTGCGCTTGTCGAAGAACCCGCGCTCGCGCGGGATCGGGAAGGCCGGCTCGTTGCCGAAGACTACGTCGTAGGGCGGGTTGTCGGGACCGGCGGCCAGGAGCTTGGCCACCCACTCGGTGGTGATGCCCGTGACCACCTCGACCTTCACGCCGTGCTTCTTCTCGAAGGGCTCGACGAGGGCCTTCTTCATCACCTCCGACCACCGGCCGCCGTAGCCGGTGACAACGAGCGTGGTCTGCTGAGCGTGCGCGCGAGCAGGCGGCGCGAGCGTAGCGGCGAGGAGCGCGATCAGGACGACAGCACATTTCATGAGCAGGCCTCCGCGGGAATTTTGGCCTCTGCTTGTCTCACGAACACGGGCGTTGATCAAGGAGGAGGGGGCTAGAGCGTCTTCACCACCTCGGCGGGCCAGGCGCGGGCGTCCACACGGGCGTGCCATTCCTTGATCTTGCCGCTCCCATCGATCACCACGCCCACGCGCTGGGCCCCCTTCTGCGGGTCCACGTTGGCGCCGTAGGCGGTGCCGATCGTCCGGTCGGTGTCACAGAGCAGCGGGAAGTTGAAGGAGAACTTCTCGGCGAAGTGCTTGTTCTCGGCCGGGGTGTCGAACGACACGCCGAGGATCACCGCGTTCTTCCGGTCGTACTCGGCTTTCAGGTCGCGGAACCCGCAACCCTCCGCGGTTCAGCCCGGGGTGTCGGCCTTCGGGTAGAACCAGAGCACGACCGTTTTGCCCTTGAAGTCGGCCAGCCGCACCGTCTGGCCGGTGTGGTCGCGGCCCGCGAAATCCGGCGCCTTGTCTCCTGGATTGAGCATGAGTCCTCCTTTTCCCCGTCGGAGCGGGGCGCCTCATCCTGCGCTGGCGGCGAGCGCTCGTCAAGACACCAATCACCCGGAAGGGTTGAGGGATCACGGGCGCGCATTGAACGTTGCACAGGATCGAGGGCTGTCGGAGAATCGCCGCCGTGCTGACTCTGCGCACGGCGGTGGCGACCATCCTGACCCTCGGCCTCTTCACGACGCCGCTCGTCGCGGCGGCGCAGCGGCCGTCGCGGGTGCCCCGCATCGGCGTGATCGGGGGGCGCTCGCCCTCGCCCAGTGATCCTTCCTGGGCGCGTTCTGGCAAGGGCTGCGTGAGCTCGGGTACACCGAGGGGCAGGGTATCGTCATCGAGTATCGGTACGCGTGCGGTGTCCTCGACCGGGTTCCCGCCCTCGCGGCGGACCTCGTCCGCGGCGCGGTGGATGTCCTCGTGGTCGGAGGCGGTCTGCGCGCCGGCGTCTCTGGTCGAGCGGGCGGACGAGGTCATCGGTAGGTGACCACACAACGGCCCCGCGTGCAGACCGTGCTCGGCCCCATCGCGCCGGCCGATCTCGGGCCGACGCTCATGCACGAGCACCTCCTGTGCGACATCCGCCACCCGTCGCAGCGCAAGCCCGAGGCCCTCGGGCCCGAGCTGGCCCTCGACAACGTGTGGGCCATCAACTACGGCACCGTGAAGGACGCCGCGCGCAACTACCTGCTCGACGCCCACGACGTGGCCACTGACGAGGTGTCGCGCATGCTCGCCGTGGGCGGCCGGAGTGTCGTCGATCTCTCCTCGGGCGGCCTCAGCCCCGATCCGCTGGGGCTGGTCGAGATCGCCCGCGCCACCGGCGCTCATATCGTGATGGGCTGCGGCCACTATGTGCACGACTACCAGGATCCGGCCAACGCGACACGCACCGTCGAGGACCTGGCCGAGGAGATGGTCGAGTCGATCGAGGACGGCGCGTGGGGCACGAGCGTGCGGGCAGGCATCATCGGGGAGATCGGCTGCGGAGCGCCGTGGACCCAGCAGGAGCAGCGAGTGATGCTGGGGGCGGTTCTCGCCCAGCGGCAGACCGGCGCCGCGATCAACGTCCACCCGGGCCGCCACCCCGACCAGCCCCAGGAGGTGGCCGACTTCATCCGCGTCAAGGGCGGCCGGATGGACCGGGTCATCATCAGCCACATCGACCGCACCGTCTTCGACGCGGATCGGCTCCGACGCCTGGCCGATTCGGGATGCGTGCTCGAGTGGGACCTCTTCGGGCAGGAGTCGTCGTACTACCGGCTGGCCGACATCGACATGCCCAACGACGCGGTGCGCCTGCGCGCGATCCGCGGGCTGATCGAGCGCGGGCACCTGGCCCAGATCCTGATCTCGCACGACATCTGTTACCGCTCCCGCCTCGTGCGCTGGGGCGGCCACGGCTACGGCCACATCTTCACCAACGTCGTGCCGATGATGCGCCGGCGAGGCTTCTCCCAGGCCGAGATCGACGCCATCCTGGTGGACAACCCGCGCCGGCTGCTCACCATCGACTGAGGAGGCAGGACCCATGAATGCCATGCGCGCACTGGACCTCGATCAGATCACTGCCATCATCGGGTCGGCCACCAAGCCGATCAACGTGCTGTGGCAGACCGACGACTCGATCGCCTTCGTGGCGCGCGGCCGCGAGGGCCGGAGCGAGTTCCACGTCGACCCGAGCGACGAGGTCATGTACATGATCAAGGGCGACATGAACCTGCACTACCGCACGCCCGACGGCGAGGAGAAGGTGGCGGTCATCCGCGAGGGCGAGATCCTGCACTGCCCGGCCGGCACTCCGCACTCGCCGCGCTTCGCGCGGGACGCGTACGTGCTCGTGCTCGAGCGCCGGCGGCGGGCGGCCGAGTCGGACCGATTCCTCTGGTACTGCCCGGCCTGCGGCGCTCTGCTCTACGAGGCGGTGCGGCAGGTCGGCGACTGGCGGGACGATCCGGTCTCCGAGGTGTACGCCGACTTCTACGGCGCCCAGGCGCACCGCACCTGTCGCAAGTGCGGGCACGTGGTGCCGCGTCCGGCCTAGCTGGCTCGCTACTTGATCTGGCCGCGCACCTCGCCTGCCTTGTGCTCGGCGGTGTGGATGTTCACGTAGGCGTCGCCGTCCTGGATGGCCTTGACGAGGGTGGCGAGAGGCTTGCCCTTCTCGGGTCCCAGCAGGCTGGCCTCGCTGATCTCCCCCTTCGCCAGCTGGCCGTTGTCCTGGCCCTTGATCAGCTTGGACGTGCCCGTGATCGGGTAGAGCCGGGCCACGACCGGGCCGTTCTTGCCCCCCGTGCCCAGGTGGATGTGCGCCATCGTGATGTCGTTGAGATCACGAACCATCAGGGTGTAGTCGATCTTCTTGCCGTCGGGCGAAACGGTGAAGGTCGCCTCGGCGGACGCCGTGCTCCGGACCGGGGGCACCTCGGCGGCGCCGTCCAGCTTCGCGGTGTACGTCTGCTCCGTTGCTCCGACGGTGCTCGCGCCGAGGAGCAGCGCCACGATCACGGCCAGCTTCATCTTCACGGTTCCCATCACGCACCTCCTGCAAGACGTCGGTTCACTCCTCAGGCGGCAGCGTCGCAGCGCCCGAGCGCGACCTCGGCGGGGGCCGCACCCACGCCGCCGTGCTCGAGAATGCTCGCCGCCTTTACCATCTCGGAGGCCAGCTCCAGCTCGGGGTCGGTCCCGGCCGTCGCGCCGCGCGGCCCCCCGGACGGCGCGACGTCGGGCGCGATGCCGTGGCCCGTGATCGGATGACGCCGCGGGGTCAGATATCGGGCGGTCGTCAGCGAGAGCGTGGAGCCGTCCGAGAGCGGGATGGTGGACTGGGTCGAGGCGTCGCCGAACGTCGGCGAGCCCACGATGACTGCCCGGCGCGTGTCCTGCATCGCGCCCGCCAGGACCTCGGCCGCCGAGGCGGTGCCCCGGCTCACCAGGAGCACCACGGGCCGGTTCCACCGTGACGGCGCGCTCACGGTCGTGAGCGTCGGTGGCGTTCCGGACCCGCGGCTCTCGATGTGAGTGATCACGCAGCCCGGATCGAGGAACAGCGACGCGATTGCCCGCGCCGCCTCGATCTGCCCGCCCGCGGTGTCCCTGAGGTCCAGCACCAGCCCGGTGGCCCGATCCGCCGGACTCGCGGTCAGCACATGGCCGAGCGTCCGCGCGGCCGTGTCGTCCACCCGGGGAATGCGCACGTAGAGGATCGCGCCGTCCAGGAGCCGATGACTCGGCGCGGTGGGTGGCGGGTCGACCCGGGTGAGGGTGAAGGGCTTGGCCTCGGCCCAGCCGCTCCGGATGACGGTCAGCGAGACCTGGCTGCCGGGCAGGCCGCGGAGGCGCCGTGCGGCCGTCTCTGCCGTCGCGGCCTCGACGGCCTCACCGTCGAAGGTCAGGATGCGATCGCCGGATCGGATTCCCGCGCCCGCAGCCGGCAGCCCGGCCGGCGCCGCGACCACGGTGAGCAATCCGGCGCGACGGGCCAAAGCAAGCCCGACATCGCCCGCCTCCAGGATGGCGTGGTGCCCATGGTCCGCGGATGGGCTCGGCTCGCGCACCGTGCTGTCGCCGTCGAGACCCTGAACAGCCCCGCGGATGCCATCCCGGACCATCTTGGTCCACGCCAGCTCGTCCACGTAGCCGTCGTGGATGGCGGACATCGCCTCGGCATAGAGCCTCATGGCCTGGTAGGTATCCGCGCTGCCCACTCCGGCGGCGGCCACCACACCGGTGCCGGCCAGCGCGACGAGCGCGAGGGCAGCCAGGGGCGCGCGTCGACCGCTCATGGAATCATCGGTACCACCGGGTCGTGAGAGGACCATGAGGGCCAGATGAGAACTCGAGGCCCTCTCGCCCGGCGCGTCAGATCCGGCTCTTCACCCGCCCCTCGGGAGGGCCGGGCGGCTGTCCCGAGCCGTCCGGCCGCACCACCACGACCGCGGTGGCCTGGAGCCGTCCGCCCTCGCGCTGGGCGGTGATCGTGGCGAAGTCTCCGACGCGCGGAGCCGACGACGTCAACGCCTGTTCGGTCCATTGACCGGGGTAGCCGCCGGGCACCTCCTGACGGCGCGCCAGCTCGACCCGAGTCTCGGGCGTCAGCGCGAAGACCTCGCGCTTGACGTTCCTCTTGCCGGGGTGCCACGACCCCATCTCCTCGATCGTGATGGTGTGTCGCGCCGCGTCCACCGCGGTCACGCTGCCCGAATGCTCGACGATGTCGGCCGCCCATGCTGCCGGAGCGACCAGGAGCGCGCTGCCCAGAGCGAGAGCCCACCGATTCGCGTTCGTTCTCATGATCTGTCCTCCTCGGACTCACGCGGCCCGCCGTATACCGTGCTGCGTGTGACCCGAGCTTCCAGGTCTGGTGACGGCGCCCATGATCAGGTTGAAGCCCGACCCGAGCACCAGGCCGTAGACGATGTGGCCCACCAGCAGCGGCACCCCGATGCGTGTCAACTCCTGGAGCGCGGCGGCGGAGAACGGGTGGTCACCGAGCAGCGCCGGGACCACCCCGAACCCGGTCAGCACGAACCAGCCGAGTCCCCACGCCCCGCCCAGGATGGCGGCCCGGAGCCCGCCGGTCCGGCCCGCGAAGAAGGCCGCGCCGTAGAGCGCGCCTAGCAGGACCGCGTAGGCGAGGTAGACGAGCCAGCCGGCCCGTGGGCTCACGGCATGGATGAGCCGGGCCGCGTAGGCGGTCATGGTGAGCTGGCGCCCGTCCGGGGCCGCAACCGGCAAGATGCGCATCACCACCGCGAAGATCACGCCGGCGACGAGCCCGGCGCCGATGCCTGCTGCGATCCTCTGTCTCATGGCAATTTCCTCCTCCGGCCATGAAACAACCAGACCATGAGGCTCGCATGAGATCCGCATGAGAAAACGCCCGGCCGAGTGCCTTCCGACACCACGTGGCCGGGACGACCCACGTCCGCTGAGCTAGAGAAGCGTTGGTGAGGTCAGGGCCAACTGGCCCCGGGTGGGCTCCGCTCAGCAGAACCACGCCTCGGTGAGCCGAGGCGGTCGCTTGCGGCCCTTGCTCATGCCTGCGGTCACCGGCGAAGGGGCCGCGACGCCCGCCGCGGCTGCGGCCAGCGCGCGCACGCGGTCGAAGATGGCGGGCGCGTCGGCTTTTTCCTCCACGCTCCGGGCCACCACCTGCGCCGTCTCGACCTGCAGCGCGTCCATGCGCGGATCGGGATGGGTCCAGCGGTAGGAGAGCGTCTCCCGCTCGAGCGGGCCCAGGTGGGGCTCGAGCGCCGCGGTCTCGAGCAGCCGCGAGCCCGGCGGCACCAGCAGGCGCAGGCCGTACTGCACCGGATCGACTGCGTCTATCAGGTTCTCCACCGCCAGGAAGTCGAGCCACGCGCGGTGATCGTCGAGCGTCGTCCACGGCGTGAAGGCCACCCACGTCGGCCGCAGCGCGATGCCGGCCTGCCGCGTGACCGCGAGCGCGGTCGCGATGTCGGCGCGCGTGTGGCCCTTCTCCAGGTGTCCGAGCACGACGTCGCTCAGCGACTCGGCCGCGGAGACGATGAAGAGGCAGCCCGCCGCCTGCAGCGCGGGCAGGTGGCCGCGATGGCGTAGCAGGTGCTCGATCTTCGCGGTGAAGTCGAAGGTGACGTCCGGCCACTCGGCGTGGACAGCGCGCGCCACTGCGAGCGCATGGGTCGGCCCGTTGAGGAAGTCCGGGTCTCCGAAGGTGACGTGGCGCGCGCCCGCCTCGATCTGCTGGCGCACGTCGGCCAGCACGATCTCCCGCGGCACCGCGAAGAAGCGGCCGCCGTAGACCGGCGGGATCGGGCAGTGCCGGCACCGATGCAGGCAGCCGCGGCTGGCCTCCGCATAGGCCACCAGCTCCATGCGCCCGTCGCGCTCGAGGTGCGCGTACTTCTTGATGGAGGGCAGCGCCGAGCGGCTCGGCATCGGGAAGTCGAGCCGCTCGAGGTACGGCGCGGCCGGCCGGCCCGGGCGCGCCACCGCGGGCAGTGACCCGGCGTCGCCCCGCTCGAGCGCGTCGATGAGCGAGCACAGGGGAGTCTCCGCCTCGCCACCGATCACGCTATCGACGCCGTGCGCGAAGAGGAACTCGGAGTTGAGCGTGGCGTAGAGCCCGAAGAAGCACACGTGGGCGGCGGGATTCACGGCGCGGGCCCGCGCGGCGACCTCGAGCCCCAGGCGCAGCGCGGTGTGCATCGGCACCGAGACGGCGACGACCCTGGCGCGGGCGAGCTTCTCGTCGTCCACTGGCTCCACCGAGACATCCATCAGCGCGGGTCGGTAGCCGGCGCGCTCGAGGAACGCCGCCGGCCATGCCACCGCCAGGGGCTGATGGCCGAGCTCGTAGCAGGCCACTAGGAGGATGTCGCCCGCCTCGCGCATGGGGCTCAGTCTACGCCTCCGGTCATGGCCGGTCGGCGGTGACCATCTCCGGCTCGGGTACGCGACCGGCCTCGATGCGCCAGAAGGCGAAGACGGCGGGCACGGTGGCCGCCATCAAGAGGGCGGCAAAGAGTAAGGGCATTCCCGGGTCGCCGGTGAGGTCCCGCAGCAGCCCGGCCATGGTCTGCGAGACGGCCATGCCGAGGTAGAACAGCGCGTAGTACACGCCGAGCGCGGTGGCCAGGTGCTCGGCGAGGACCGCGCGCGGCAGCAGCGACATCAGGATGCTGGGCGGCAGGCCGAGCAGGATGCCGCTCAGCACCATCCACAGCGCGGGCATGGGCGCACGCGCGATGCACGCGATGGTGATGGCGGAGAGCAGGCAGCTGACGGCGATCAGGAGCTGCGGCCGGTTGACGCGGTCCGCCACGAGGCCGCCGAGCGGCACCGCCACGATGCTGATCCAGAGCGCGGCGCCGGTGATCAGGCCCGCCTCGGTGACCGACGAGCCGCGGGACATCAGGAACGAGGGCGCGAAGCTCGCTACCACGATCACGCTGGCGTTGAGCACGGCCCAGCTGATGCCGGCGCTGACCGCGAGCGCCCACACCCGACGCGGCACGTTGAGCCGGAGCGCGGTGCGCTCGGCCGCGGCCGCATTGGGCGGGTCCTGGTACATCAGCCCGATCAGGCCGAGCGCGAGGCCGCCCGCCACCACGGTGGCGTACTCGGCCAGCCGCCACGACGAGGCGGCGGCGAAGGAGCCCAGGATCATCAGGGCCAGGGCCATCCCGAACGGCCACGCCGCGAGCATGATGCCCATCGCAGTCTGCAGCTCGCGCCCGCGGAACCAGTCGGCCACCATGCGGGCGAGCATGATGTTCACCAGCACGCCGCCCGTTCCCGAGAGCGTCCGGCCGAGGGCGGCCGCGTTGAAGCCGTGGCTGTACGACACGATGATGCCGCCCACGACCATGAGCCCGAGCCCGGCCACCACCACGCGGAGGCTTCCGAAGCGCTGCCCGAGCAGGCCGCCGGGCAAGGCGAAGACCACGCCGGGCAGCATGAAGAGCCCCATCAGCAGCCCCACCTGCGCATAGGACAGGTCGAAGACGGTGACGAGGAACGGGGTGAGGGCGGCGATGGACTGGAACTGAAAGCCGAGCGAGGTCCGCGTGAAGAAGATCACCAGCAGCATCACCCAGCGATTCATGACGGTATCACCGGTGCGATTGCCTGTACCACTCGTAGATCTCCTCACCGGTGGTCATCCACACCCCGGGCTTCTTGCGCATGTAGTCGTAGACCGCCTCGAAGTACTTGATGCGATGCGGGACGCCCGAGATGTACGGGTGGACGGCCAGCGCCATCACCCGCGGGTTCTTCGCGCCCTCGGCGTAGAGCCGGTCGAACTGGTCCTTCGCCCGCTGCAGCCAGTCGCCGGAGGTGTGGTGCTGGATCACCATCATCGGGATGTCGTTCAGCTCGAGCGTGTAGGGCACGGACACGAGCGGCCCCGAGGTGGTGCGGATCTCGTAGGGCTGATCGTCGTTGACCCAGTCGGAGACGTACTCGATGCCCTCGGCGGCGAGGTAGTCGAGCGTTTCCCACGTCTCGGTGAGCCCGGGGCCGAGCCAGCCCCTCGGCTTCTTGCCGGTGAACTTGTGCAGCAGCGCGACCGACTCGCGGATGGCCGCGCGCTGATCGGGCAGGAGATGCATCGCCCCCTGGATGACCCCGTGGGCCATGAACTCCCATCCCGCGTCCAGCATGGCACGGGCGACCGGCTCGTACGACTCGACCACGTGGGCGTTGATGGAGGTGGTGGCGCGGATCTTCCGCTTTGCGAGCGCGTCCAGCAGACGCCAGAACCCCACGCGCATGCCGTAGTCGTGCCAGGCCCAGTTGGGCACGTCCGGCACGGTGGCCACGCCCTGAGGCGCGGTGAGGTACTGACGCGCCATCGCCTTCTCGATGTCCCACTCCTCGATGTTGACGATGGTCCACACCGCGATGCGGGCGCCCTTGGGGAGCTTCCACGGCTTGCGGGCGGGGAATGGCGAGTAGTCGAAGCGGTCGCGGGGTAGCCTCACGGGTTCCTCCCTCGCAGAACGTGCCCAACTATACGGCAACCTCCAGGTCTGGACCATATTCCAGCGAGGTCGTGGCTGCCCGGCGGACGTGGCAGCGGCAGCCCCGGACTGCACAGGCCATTGAGGTCTCGGCCCGGGCGCTGGAGGCGGCAACCGGCCAACGTGGCGACAACCCTGCCCGAATGCGCGGCGTGGCTCGTGGCACAGGCGGTGCTTCCCTGCGGCGGCATGGCCCCGAACCCACGACCTGTCGATCTCCTGCTCCTGGTGCTGACCCTGGCGATCTCGACGATCACGCTGGCCCCGGTCCGGCTCGCCGAGGGCGCCACGATCCGTCACGTCAATCGCGCGGACCCCTCGTGCGATGGCCGCTCCCCGTGCTACGGCAGCATCCAGGCCGCGGTGAATGCGGCGCAGGCCGGGGACACGGTCCAGATCCAGGCGGGGACGTACGTCGAGCAGGTGAGCATCGCCGGCAAGAATGCGTTCGCGAAAGCCGAGGGTAGCCGGATCGTGATCGAGGCCGACCCCGGCGCCCCACCCGGAAGCGTGGTCGTGCGTGGGGCAGTTCAGCAATGCGCGCAGGGGCACGCCATCCGTCTCGGGCAATCGCGCTTCATCACGATCCGGGGCCTCACCATCAGCGGCGCCGGCGGCGCCGGCATCGTGCTGGCCGGCGGCACTGACCAGAACGTGGCCGTGCGCATCGAGCGCAATCGGATCGCGGGGAATGGCGGCTCCGGCTGCGATGGCGGCATCACGATCGCGGGCGGCAATCTCGCCACCGTGATCCTCAACAACCTGATCATCGCCAATGGGCGCAGTGGCATCGCCACGACGGATCCAGAGGGCGGCCTGCACACCATCGTGCAGAACACCATCCACGGCAATGGCTGGAACGGGGTGAGCGTCACCCGGGCGCACGCCTTGCTGCTGGTCAACAACGCGATCACCGGGAACGGCACGCAGCCCGGCTCCACGGGCGGCCGCGTGGGCGTCTGGCGAGACCCGGCCGCGGGATCGTTGGCGGCCGCGCTCGTGCTGCGGAACAATCTGGTCTGCGGCAACCGGCGGGGTGAGATCGCGGGCGCGGTCCTCGATGGAACGGACGGCGCCAATTTCACGCCGACCGGTGCCGAGGGGCCTGGCGTCACGCCGAGTCCCGGGTGCGGCAATCCCGCCACGGTCTATCGGGGTCTCATCGGGGGAGACCCGCTGCCGAGCACGCTGGACGATCCGACCCCCGCGCCGGCATCCCCCCTCATCGATCGCGGTCTCGATCCGCGGACGGTGCTGACTCCCGACCTGAACGCGCGCCTCGAGGCCGACTACTTCGGCGAAGGGGTGCGGCCTGCCGCCGGGACGGCCGGCGGCCCGGCGCGCTTCGACATCGGCGCCGTCGAGGCCAGGCGCGATGGTGAGCCGCCGGCCGTCGACTTCCAGTCGCCGCCGCTGAACGCCCACGTGCGGGGCGTGGTCAGCGTCCAGGCGCAGGCCACGGATACCACCGGCGGTATCTCCAGCTTGACCTTGCGCGCCGACAGCCAGCCGCTGACGCCGACGCTCGCTCCGAGCCCACCTGCGAGCGCGGTCACGGCGACAGCGAGCTGGAGCACCGGCTCGGTCGCCGACGGCGTGCACACGCTGACGGCGACCGCGACCGATCCGGCGCAGAACGCCGCCACGGCCAGCCGGACGGTGATCGTGGACAACACGCCGCCGGAAACCCAGATCACCGACGGGCCGGCCGGCCCGATCTCCACCTCGAGCGCGAGCTTCACCTTCGCCGGCACCGACAACCTTTCGCCCGCCTCAGGTCTGGCGTTCGCCTGGCGGCTGGACGGCGGGGCCTTCAGCCCATTCGGTAGCGCGACGGCCGCGACGCTCGCCGGGCTCGGCTCGGGTCCGCATACCTTCGCGGTCAAGGCGCGTGACCAGGCGGGCAACGAGGACCCGACCCCCGCGCAGCGGACCTTCACGGTCTCGGGCGCGCAGGTGACCATCACCGAGCCCACCGCGGGAGCCACCGTTCCTGCGGGAGTGCTGCTGGTTCGTGGTACGGTCATTTCCGGTGACGCCGAGGTAGGCCTCACCGTCAATGGCGTCGTGGCGGCCATACAGGGGGGCGCCTTCGCCGCGATGGTGCCGGTCGCGTCGCCCTCGGCCACTCTCACCGCCGTCGCCACGAGCCAGTCCGGTGGCACCGCGACCCACGCGGTCACGGTGAGCGTGTCCGACCTGGGCGAGAACGTCATCACCCTGCGCGCTCATCCCGCGACCGGGAGCGAGCCCCTCACCACGTCATTTTCACTCCTGGGCGGGCCGGTTCCGGCTCGGGTCGAGCTCGACTTCGATGGCAACGGACAGGTCGACTTCGCGGGCCCTGCCCTCGACGCCCAGCGCTTCACCTACTCCTCGCCGGGACTCTACGTTCCACGCGTCCGAGTGGTCGACGCCCAGGGCGCGGTGTTCACCGCGAGCGCCGTCGTCCAGGTGCTGGATCAGGCGTCCATCGACGCGCGGCTCCAGGCCAGATGGTCCACGCTGCGGGACGCGTTGAGCCGGAATGACGTCCCGACCGCGGTTGCCCTGTTCGCCAGTGCGTCCCGCGACGCCTATCAGGACCAGCTGAGTGCCCTGGCGGGCGCCGGGGCCCTGGCCCAGATCGCCGCCGATCTCGGCAGCATCACCCCGGTGCGTGTTCTCGACAAGGCGGCGGAGTACGAGCTGCGCGCCGTCCAGCGGGGCACGCCGTATTCCTTCTACGTCTTGTTCGTGGTCGACACGGACGGGGTATGGCGCCTGCGCGTGTTCTGATCGGCCGGGCGCTTCGCGTCGGCATGCTCGTCCTGCTTGCTCTGCTCGCGGGCAGTCGCGGCATCTCGCCGGCCGACGAGGACGTCCCGCTCCGAGTCGCTGTCACACCCTATCGCGGCACCGTCGTCGACGAGAAAACCGGGCAACCCCTGCCCTCGGTGGCGGTCATCATCCTCTGGCAGCGGCTCGACGACCAGATTCAAGGGCTGCGTCGGCTGGCCGCGGCTCGGGAAACCTTCACCAACGAGAACGGGGAGTTCGTCCACGACGTCGCGGCGGTGGAGCGACAACTCCCGCCCCGGACCTTTGCGCCCCGGGTCGTCGCCTTCCGGCCGGGCTATGCGCCGCTGCCCGATACGCCCCAGCTGTTTCCCCCCGGCGTGCCGGCGGCGGGGTTCGCCGGCGCCGGCGCCGAGGTGAGACTGGTGCCACTGACCGACGCCGAGGACCGGGCCGAGGCGTTCAACACGTTCATCGGGATGCTGAGCGCCGCCCAGCTGTTTCCCCCGTCGGAGCTACCCGAGACCTCCGAGCTGATTCGCTACGAGCTGCAGAGCCTGGGCGCGACGCCTGCTCGCCCAGCGCCGCCGGGAGGTGGCCGATGACTCGCTGGCTACGCGTGGCCGCGGTGTGGTGCGCCGTCGCCACTGTCTCCATTGCGTGGGCGCAGGCCCCCGAGACCTGGGACCGCTACCTGGATGGTTACCGGGGCCCGTACCGAGGCCAGGTAATCGATGCGGATACCAAAGCGCCCCTGGCCGGCGCGGTGGTCGTGGCCATGTGGACCAGGGACAGGGTGTACCCGCTCCATTCGGTGAACGAGCGGTACGCCGTGCGCGAAGTGCTGACCGATGCTGACGGCAGGTTCGTCCTTGATGCCAAGGACGTGGAAGAGGGTGCGCCGAGCCGGACCCGGCATCCGGAGTTTCGAATCTTCACTCCCGGTTACGGCGCCTTCCCCCGGTATCAGAGGTCTCCCCGCGGCTTTACCGGCGGGATCTTCTGGGGATCTGGTGCGATTGTTGAGTTGCCACCGCTGGAGTCCAGGCAGGACCGGATTGATAACCTGTACACCGTCGTTCCTCACAATTTCTCTCCGAGTCCTTTTGATGAGATTCCGCTTTTAACACGAGCCTTCAATGCGGAGCGACTCGCACTTGGGTTCGAACCGCTGTCGGCTCCTAAGAGGTAGTGATGATGAGTCCAAGGTCATTCGTCCGTGTGGTTGCTAGCCTCCTTTGTTGGTCATGTCTTCCTAGCATGGCAGCTGCGTACGAGGTTTTGACGCACGAAGAGATCAGCGAAGTGGCTGCCATTCGGTCCTCGGTTGACGACAGTCTTCGAGATCTCGGCGTGGCATCGGGCCTTGGCACCAGCGTTGGCGGTCAATTACTCGCTGCGTGGTTGCGTGACGGTGCTGCCAGGGAAGACAGCTACCTGCGCCTCCTCAATCACTTCCACAATCCGCTGTCCCCTGATTGGGCTCAAGCGGGACTGCTTGGCAGCATCGGTCAATCATCCATCCTTTGGGGACAGAACTCGAGTCAAGGATTCCCTGGGTGGTCCTGGAAGGACGTACGGAATCGGTACTTCGAGGGGTTGTCCAAGGCAAACAAGGCCGATCGGGAGATGGGCCTCGGCAGGACATTCGAGGGATTGGGCCGACAGATCCATCTCGTTCAAGACGCGGCGTCGCCGGCACACGTGCGTAATGATCCGCATCTGTTCTACAACTACGAGAGCCTGGTTGACTCTGTTCGGGAGAGTGACACGGCCACGTTTGCTGGATGGCTATCGGTACCATCCGACATAGCCGAAGGTCCGGCAACAGCCTGGAAAGCTCTCGACGGCAATCCGCTCGCGCCGATCCCGGTAGCCAGACTGATCGATTCGGATCGGTATTCAGGCAGCAATCCCGCGATCACCACCACTCCCCTGATCGGCCTCGCCGAGTACACGAACGCGAACTTCTTCAGCGAGGATCGGATCTTCACGGAGAACGAGGTCAACCCGCAGAAGCGGTTCCCGTTCCCGAACCGGGGGAGTGTGGCGGAGCGGGACTTCGACATTCGGCTCGGGAGTGCCACCGTCAAGCGGCGGTACTACGTGAAGACGGGAGACGGCGCCAGCGGGTATCGGCTGGCCACGGTGGGGTTCCTGCGCGACTACCATCAGCGGTTCGGTCTGGACTGGACGCGGTTCAGGGAGAGCCCGGCGCTCGACGAGGCAGTCTACCGTGACTATGCGGCGCGGTTGGTGCCGAGGGCTGTGACGTATTCGACGGCGCTGCTGGACTACTTCTTCCGGGGGCGGGTGGTCGCGTTCGGGGACGACCTGTCGATGAGCGTGCAGAATCAGAGCGATGAGGCGATGAACGGGACGTTCACCCTGTACTACGACGACCAGGATGACGGCCGACATCCCGTACCCGGCGCGACGTGGACGAGAGCGCTGGTGCCGGGGGGAACCGCGGACGGGTTGCGCTTCGTGCCCCCGACGAGCCCGCTGCCGAAGGATCCCGGGAGCTATCTGCTCGTGTTCCGCGGAGCCCTCGGGAGCGAGCCGGACGCGGTCGCCGGGAAGCAAGTCGTGATCGAGTCGGTGATCTTCCCGCGGCTGGTCAGGCGAAGCGATGGAACACCGTTCCGCGGGTTCGTCGTGCAGACGGTCGATGTCCAGACTGGGCAGATCCTGTCGTCGGGCGTGACGGATCAGGAAGGGAAGGCCAGGCTGACCTGGCGAGCAGGTCGAACGGCGCTGTTCATCCCGAACGTCAACCTGTTCCCGATGTACTGGTCGGGCGGAAGCGCGTTCTCGAGTGGTCTGGAAGGCGCGCGAGTCATCCAGGCTGGCGACGTCGACGCACAGGGTCGGGTCACGGTCGTGATCCCGGTGGTCTCGGGGGAATGGCCGGAGCAAATCGATCCGTGCACGGAGGAGCCCCGCTTCGCGAACTCGCCGAACGGATTCGTTCAGCGCAGTGTGCCGGTGAGTGAGGGGGTGCTGGATCTCGTCATCGTCACCTACGGAGTGAGTCTCATCACGTTCGTGCGTGGCGACAATGGGCAAGAGACCATCCTCTGCGGGGAGGGAACGCCGGGGTGCCTCGAGCCGACATCAGGGTTCGTGGCGGAGGACGTCAATCGAGTGGGTCAGGAGGTGGGAGAGCTTGTCCGGAATGTGCGATCTTCTCACTTCCGGACACTCGCGGACCTGGACTTGAGGCCCCTCGGCGAGCCGGCCTGCGCGATCGAGTACGAGGAGGTGGAGGTGCTTCCGGTCACGGTGGTGGAGCGATAGGCGTCGCGGGCGATTCAACGCTTGTCGGAGACGATGCGGCCTTCCTTGAGGACGAGACGGAGCTGACGCAGGTTGCCGATGTTCTCGAGAGGATTGGCGCCCACGACGATCAGGTCCGCGAGCTTGCCGACCTCGACGGTGCCGAGATCGCCGCCCACCCCGCAGAGATCGGCGGCGTGGCGCGTGGCGGCCAGCAGCGCCTGCCAGGGCGTGGCCCCGTCGCGCACCCAGAGGCCAAGCTCGAGCAGGGCGGCGTCCTTCAGCGGGCGGATATCCGAGCCCAGGGCCATCTTGACCCCGGCGGCCAGGGCCTGCTGGAAACATCCGCGATGCCGGTCGGTGGCCGCGTCGGCGCGGTGGCACAGGTCGGGCGCGAGACTGCGCTGCTCCACCCAGCGCTTCTCCCACGGATCGCGCGCCTGGTCCGGTGTGAGGTGCGTGATGGCGAGCGTGGGGACATACCAGGTGTCGTGCGCGCGCAGGCTCTCGACGCACTCCGGGTTCATGGCGTAGCCGTGCTCGACGCTGTGGGCCCCCAGCCGGGCGGCCGCCAGGACCGTCTCCGGGTTTGCGGCATGGGCCACCACCGGGAAGCCGCGCCGGCGGCAGATCGCGAAGGCAGCTTCGAGCTCGTCGTCGAGCAGGAACGAGTGCGTGTGGCGATCCCACGCGGGGCCCATGATGCCGCCCGTCAGGTTGAGCTTGATGTGGTCGACGCCGTTCTTGATCTGCTCGCGGATGGCGCGGACGAACCCGTACGGCCCGTCACACTCCCGGGCGTGGCCGGATGTGAGGAAGTGGCCGCCCGTCGTGGTGAGGAAGTACCCGGCCGCGAACAGCCGAGGGCCGACGTACTGGCCGGCATCGAAGGCGCGCTTCCAGGCCACGTCCATGAAGTGCGCGGCGCCCGCGCACCGCACGCCCACCACGCCGCTCTCGGTCAGCGCCTCCATCAGCCGGTAGCCGAAGATGGCCGTCTGCTCGGCCACCGAGGCCCCGGTCGACGCCAGGTAGTCGGGGTGAATGTGGACGTCCCAGAGCCCCGGCAGCAGGTAGGCACCGTCGAGGTCGATGACCTCGGCCTGCCGGGTGTCCGGTGACCGGCCGCCGTCGAGCACCTCCACGATGCGGCCTTGCTCGATGGTGACGCTGGCCCCGGCCACGGGTCGGGGCGTGACGCAGTCGATCAGGGAGGCGTTGGTCAGGACACGACGCATGCTCTCACCGACCCTTTCCGTGGCCCCGCAGGCCGGTCATACTCTCGTCAGAGACCAGGCCTTGACCGCCCTCTGCGCCGTGCTGCTCGCCTCGCTCGGTATCGTCGCCATGGTTGGCCCGGCTGCTGCGGCGGATACGTGGGTCTTGTGGGAGCGCTCGGTCGATCTCAAGGGAGACCCGCATGGTGAGTGGCGTCGTGGCCAGGTGTTCGATACCGAACGGTGGTGCAAAGGTGCCATGACCAACGCCATCAATCAAGCCTTGGTCAAGGCCGGGCAGCAGCGCGGGAAGGGCGGCCTCGCGGAGTATCAGTGTCTCCCCGAGACTGTGGACCCGCGGACGGCGAAAGGAAAGCAGTAGCGGGCAGCGGCCGGCTGATCGTCGCTCGGTCCCCGGTCTTCCAGTCCCGATCGCTGAGCTGCTCTGACAACGGCGTCCAGCCCCTGTCGATTCCAGTGAGCCCCGTTCGACCATGGATCGAGAGGGTATGATTTCCCGAGACGTCCTATCACGTCCTAAGGAGGCACCTACCGGTGGCAGGAAGCGGGAAAATCGTATGGATCGGCCGGGTGATCTCGGTGCTAGTGGCACTCGCGTTCCTGGTGAGCGCCCTCATGAAGTTCAAGGGCGGGCCCGAGTTGACGGAAGGAATCGGCCATCTGGGGCTGCCCGAATCCATGATCGTGCCGCTCGCGATCCTGGAGCTCTCGTGCGTGGTGATCTACCTGATCCCGCCGACGGCGGTCCTGGGGGCGATTCTGCTGACCGGATTCATCGGAGGGGCGATCTGCACGCATTGGCGGGTCGGTGATCCCTTCTTCGCCCAGATCCTGATCGGCATCGCCTTCTGGCTCGGGCTGTACCTCCGCGAGGAACGTCTGAAGTCGTTGATTCCGCTCCGAAAATCCTGAGTGTCGAACCCGCCGGCTCTCGTTCGACAGATGGGCAGGGAGGTAAGACGATGCGATTCATGATGCTGGTCAAGGCAAGCAAGGGCTCGGAAGCCGGTGCGCTCCCCAGCAAGGAGCTCATCGCCGAGATGGGGAAGTTCAACGAGGAGATGGCTCGGGCCGGCGTGCTGCTCGCCGGCGAGGGGCTCCACGCGAGCTCGAAGGGCGCGCGCGTCACGTATTCCGGAGCCAAGCGTACCGTGACCGACGGGCCGTTCGCCGAGACGAAGGGGCTGCTCGCCGGCTTCTGGATGATCCAGGTGAAGTCGAAGGACGAGGCGCTCGCGTGGGCCACGCGAGTCCCCTTCGAGGAGGGTCAGGTCGAGGTCCGTCAGGTGTTCGAGGCCGCGGACTTCCCGGCCGAGATCTTCCCGCCCGAGGACGCCGCGCGCGAGGAAGCCCTGCGCGAGGAGCTGCAGCGGAAGGCCGAGAAAGGAGGCAAGCGATGAGCGGGGTGCGGCTACTGGTCGGCACGCGCAAAGGCGCGTTCGTCCTGACGTCCGACGGCAAGCGAGCCCGGTGGGAGGTCAGTGGCCCCCACTTCGGGGGCTGGGAGATCTACCACCTCAAGGGATCGCCCGCCGACCCGAATCGGCTGTACGCGTCGCAATCCAGCGGTTGGTTCGGGCAGGTGATCCAGCGCTCCAGCGACGGGGGCAAGACGTGGGAACCGGTGGGCAACAAGTTCGTGTACGACGGCGTGCCCGGCAAGCACCTGTGGTACGACGGCACGCCGCACCCCTGGGAGTTCGCCCGGGTCTGGCATCTCGAGCCATCGCTGAGCGACCCGGACACCGTGTACGCGGGGGTCGAGGATGCCGCACTGTTCCGCACGGTCGACGGCGGGCAGACGTGGCAGGAGATCCCCGGGCTGCGCGGGCACGCCTCGGCGCCGTCGTGGCAGCCGGGGGCCGGCGGGATGTGCCTGCATACGATCCTGCTGGATCCGAGCGATCCCCGGCGGATCTTCATCGCGATCTCGGCGGCGGGGGCGTTCCGGAGCGACGACGCCGGCCGGACCTGGCGACCCATCAATCACGGACTGAAGTCCGAGGGCATCCCTGACCCGCACGCCGAGGTCGGCCACTGCGTGCACCGCATTGCGATGCACCGGTCGCGCCCGGACGTGCTGTTCATGCAGAAGCACTGGGACGTCATGCGCAGCGACGACGGGGGCGCGTCGTGGCGCGAGGTCAGCGGGAACCTGCCGAGCGACTTCGGGTTCCCGATCGACGTGCACGCGCACGAGCCGGAGACCATCTACGTCGTGCCGATCAAGAGCGACTCGGAGCACTACCCGCCGGATGGGAAGCTGCGCGTCTACCGCAGCCGCACGGGTGGCAACGAGTGGGAGGCTCTCACGAAAGGGCTGCCGCAGAGCCACTGCTACGTCAACGTGCTGCGCGATGCCATGAGCGTGGATTCGCTGGACCCGTGCGGTGTGTACTTCGGCACCACCGGCGGGCAGGTGTACGCCTCCACGGACGGCGGTGACAGCTGGGCGCCCATCGTCCGGGACCTCCCGTCCGTGGTGTCGGTCGAGGCGCAGACGCTGGCATGATTCGTGTCGTGCTTCCGGCCCATCTGCGGACGCTGGCCCGCGTCGATGGCGAGGTGAAGGTCGTCGTCGAGGGCCAGGTCACGCAGTCGTCGATCCTCGACGCACTCGAGACGGAGTATCCGGTGCTGCGCGGGACGATCCGCGACCACATCACCAGGAAGCGCCGCCCGTTCGTGAGGTTCTTCGCCTGCGAGCAGGACCTGTCCCACGACCCGCCCGAAGCCCCGCTGCCCGAAGCGGTGGTGACTGGCGCCGAGCCGTTCCTCGTCGTCGGAGCGATGGCCGGCGGCTAGGAGAAGAGAGAACTGCCATGCTCATCAAGATCGCCATCGGTGTCGCCGTGGTCGTCGTCGCATTCATCGGCGTCGTGGCCATGCGGCCTTCCGAGTTCCGCATCTCGCGGACGACCCTCATCGCCGCCCCCGCGCCGGCGGCCTTCGGGCAGGTGAACGACTTCCACCACTGGCCGGCGTGGTCGCCGTGGGCGAAGATCGATCCGGCGATGAAGCAAAGTTACGCGGGCGCGCCGAGCGGCGCGGGGGCAGTCTACACGTGGGCCGGCAACCACGAGGTCGGCGAAGGGCGCATGACCATCACGGAGAGCTGTCCCGGCGAGCTGATCCGGATCAAGCTCGAATTCCTGAAGCCCTTCGCCGCCACGAGCACCGCGGAGTTCACCTTCAAGCCCGAGGGCGACCAGACTGCGGTCACCTGGAGCATGGAGGGGCGGAACAATCTCATGGCGAAGGCCAGCCACCTGTTCATGAACATGGACAAGATGATCGGCGGCAACTTCGCGAATCGCCTCACGTTCGTGGTGGAGGTCGTCTAACCGGGGAACCTATCCGACCTTGTCTCAGACGGCTCCGGCCGGCTTCAACAGGTGGGAATCCGGTGGGAACCGCCGTGAGAATTTGTGAGAAGGTCGGAATCGGACCGCCGAGGTACGGGACTCGGGAGCATACGGTGCAGATCACGGGATGATGACGCCAGCATGACGGGGGAGTAACCCGCGCCGAACATGTTGGGAATCCGCTGCAGTAGATTGGCCCGACGCAGGTTGCTTTGCAGTAGGCCTGCGCTCCGATAGATAGCACCCGCACCCTGGCGTTGTGCGCGCGGTTGGGGAGCCACGGGAGCCCCAACCACCGACCTCGCCCCGCCTCGGCGGCGGGCCGGCTCCCGGCGCTGGCGAGTTTCGTGGTGCTCCGGCTCGAGCCGAGCGCGCCTGTTTACCCGCTCGCCGAAGCCTGGTAACAAATGGTTGCATGATCCCGCTTCCGTGGTTCAGCTTCGGGGCCTCGTCGGCCATCGTGACCAGCCTCGGGCTCATCGTCGGCTTTGCCGCCGCGAATGCATCGACCGCGACCATCCTGGGGGCGCTGCTCATCGTCGCGCTGGCCGACAACCTCACGGATTCACTCAGCATTCACATCTACCAGGAATCGGAGCGGTTGGCGCCGCGGGCCGTCTTTCGCGGGACCCTCACCAACTTCGCGACCCGCCTGACGGTCTCGTTGAGCTTCGTGCTGCTCGTCTTCGCCCTTCCCGTCGAGTACGCGCTCCCCGTTGCGGTGATATGGGGCCTGCTGCTGCTGGCAACCCTCACGTGCCTGGTCGCGCGGCGGCGCCGGGTCAGCATGGCACGGGAGTTGTGGAGGCATCTCGCGGCCGCGGTGCTTGTCCTCGCCGTCAGTCGCATTGTGGGTGTCCTGATCCTGAGTCGGCTCCACTAGAAGATGCGGCCCGCGGGCCTATCGGGTGTCGTCTTGGCTTGAGCCCGGGGTGCCGCACCCAGGCCGCTTGGCGAACCGCCATTCCAGTGAGGAGTACCCGCCTCAGGGGCACGCGACCGCCCGGGTCATCGCCCGATCGACATCGCGAGTGTAGATGAAGAGGCCGACCGGACTGCCCTTGAGCGACTCCGGCGACAGGGCCCCGCGATCCGGGAATTCGTCGGACGGCATCACCAGCGTGTTGAAGGGCCGACTCGCCGCCCGCCGCCACGGGGCAGTGGGCGGCACCGGTCATGCCGGATCGGCCTTAATCAGGTGGCCGACCATGCGGCCAGGGAGGGTTCGCTCGGCCTCGACGTGGTCCGGGATGACCCGATGCCACGTCGAGGCTGTTCCGCACGAGACCCTCAGCGCCTATTCTTCGGGATCACGCAAGGTCGAAGCGATCGAGGTTCATCACCTTGCTCCAGGCCGCGGCGAAGTCCTGGACGAACTTCGCCTGCGCATCCGCGCTTCCGTAGACCTCCGCGAGGGCTCGGAGCTGGGAGTTCGAACCGAACACGAGATCGACACGCGTGCCGGTCCACTTGACTGCGCCGGTCTTGCGATCGCGCCCTTCGAACACGTCCTTGGCGTCCGATACCGCCTTCCACTCCGTGCCCATGTCGAGCAGGTTCACGAAGAAGTCGTTGGTCAGCGCTTCCGGCCGCTTGGTAAAGACGCCGTGTTTCGTCTGTCCGACGTTGGCGTTCAGCACGCGCATGCCGCCGACGAGCACCGTCATCTCGGGCGCGGTCAGCGTCAGCAGCTGCGCCCGATCGACCAGCAACTCCTCGGCCGATACGGGGTACTTGCCCTTCAGATAGTTGCGGAAGCCATCCGCGACCGGTTCCAGGACGGCGAAGGAGTCCACATCGGTCTGCTCCTGCGAGGCATCCATGCGTCCCGGCGCGAAGGGAACCGTCACGACGTGGCCGGCATTCTTCGCCGCCTGCTCGACGCCTGCGCAGCCGGCCAGAACGATCAGGTCGGCGAGCGAGACCTTCTTGCCGCCCGCCTGCGCGCGGTTGAACTCGCTCTGGATGCCCTCCAGTGTCTTGAGCGCCTTCGCCAGCTGGCCAGGCTGGTTGACTTCCCACCCGTTCTGCGGCGCGAGGCGAATGCGCGCGCCGTTCGCCCCGCCGCGCTTGTCGGAGCCACGGAAGGTCGATGCCGACGCCCAGGCGGTCGACACCAGCTGCGAGACGGACAGCCCCGACGCCAGGACCTTGCGCTTGAGGGCGGCAATGTCCTGTTCATCGATCAGCTTGTGATTGACCGCCGGGATGGGGTCCTGCCAGATGAGATCCTCGGCGGGTACCTCCGGGCCGAGGTAACGTGCGCGCGGGCCCATGTCGCGGTGCGTCAGCTTGAACCACGCCCGGGCGAAAGCGTCGGCGAACTGATCCGGATTCTCGAAGAAGCGTCTCGAGATTCGTTCGTAAGCAGGGTCGACTCGGAGGGAGAGGTCCGTGGTCAGCATGGCGGGCGCGTGACGCTTGGCCGGGTCGTGGGCATCCGGGATCGTGCCGGCGCCTGCGCCACCCTTCGGTTTCCACTGATGCGCGCCGGCCGGGCTCTTCGTCAGCTCCCATTCGTAGCCGAACAGGTTCCAGAAGAAGTTGCTGCTCCACTTCGTGGGCGTGGTGGTCCAGGTGACCTCCAGGCCGCTGGTGATCGCGTCACGACCTTTGCCCGTGCCGAAGCTGCTCCTCCAGCCGAGGCCTTGCTCCTCGATGCCGGCCGCTTCGGGCTCAGGTC
>Ga0335085_10002816_pt1 | contig 31616 bp, 32 predicted proteins | sample Lox_Sample_45_FD_206712 | JGI IMG/M metagenome (GOLD analysis project Ga0335085, IMG submission 206712) | Soil microbial communities from Loxahatchee National Wildlife Refuge, Florida, United States - Lox_Sample_4.5 | ecosystem: Environmental > Terrestrial > Soil > Wetlands | place: USA... | reverse complement strand
CGCCAGTCCCGGGTCCCGGCTGCCGCACCGGCCCCGGCGACCCCGCCAGTCACCCGCCCCGGTCTCCCGTAACGACATCGGTGCCACATTCATGTCGTAATAGCGACATGAATGTCACATTCATGTCGTTACGGGAGGTGCGCCGGGCCGGGGAGGCGGCATCAGGAGGCACCGGGGCACCGCCTGTCCCGCACCCGGGGTTGCTGCCCGAAGGGACATGAGCGGCCGGCCACGTCCCGCACCTCCGCCGTTGAAGATCCCTAGGGGCGGGGGCGGCCTTGAGGTCTTCTTTTGTGTTTCTTGTCGTGGTGACGTCCGGCGCGATTCTGGGGGCAACGGGTTCCGGTGCCGCGGCCGCGCTCGGGCCGGCCCCCCGGGGCGCCCAAGACCCTGTTCCCCGGGCCGGCCTGTGCGTCCTCGGTCACCAAGGCCCACCCGTCCGGCTACGGCGACAACGGGAAGTACGGGCTCGACTGCTCCGGCTTCGTTCGCTGGGTGTACTTCCTGAGCTACGGCCAGGACGTGCGGGTCCGGGGAGCACCAGCGCCCAGCAGTCCCAGCCCGCCCCGGTCAGCGTGCCCGCCGCCCAGCGCCAGCCCGGCGATCTCGTGTTCTTCCCCGGCCACGTCGGGATCTACGTGGGCGCCGGCCTCATGGTCGACGAACCACACACCTACGACCCGCCGTCCCGCCCGGGTGGCCAGTGGACGCAGGTCTACGCCCGCACCGATCCGGTCGGCCCGAATGTACTTGGCTATTACCGCTACGTGCTGCCGGCGGCACCGCCGGCGCCGGTCCCGTCCCCCTCGGTCCCGCCGCCGACGGTCTGGCCCACCGGTTTCCCCGGTGACCCGGACTGAACCGGACCGCTCAGGACCTGGTGATGACGGTGCGGCCCGGCTTGAAGGAGTGGCCGTTCCAGTGCCAGCTGGTGAGCGCACGCCCTGACGGGCAGCAGTCCGCGTCGGAACCGGTATAGAAGAACTCGGTGGTGACGATGTGCTCCCCGCCGATGCTCTTGACCGCGACGAACGGGATGTGCACGTGGCCGGCGTGCGGACGGAACTGCGGGGTGAGCGTGCCGAGCACGTGCAGCCGGCCGCCGGCCCCGCTGAACACCACGAGCCCCTCGGCCAGTTCGCCGGCCGCCGTCCCGCCCTGGTTGCTGCACCACACCTGGAGCGCCGCGACCTGCTGGCCGGCGCCAAGGTTCCCGTAGGTCGGCCCGGTCTCGGATACGTCGAGCGGCCCGAAGCCGCTGTGCTTGAGCCTGGCGTCGCCGTTGTGCAGCTGGATCGGGTGGCCGACCCGGCAGAGCCCGCCGGGGACGGCGACGTCGCCCCACTTCACGTGGTGCAGGTTGAGTGACTGGTCGGCCGGCTGCGCGAGCGCCGTGCCCGTGCTGAGCCCCAGAGTGAGCCCCGTGATGGCCAGTACCGCAGCGAGCAGGACGGCCAGGCTGGTCTTGCGTACGCGTGTCATTGTTCCCCCGTTTAGGAAGTGTTTGATCAGTAGGACGCGGAATCCGGGGGCGTGATCGTCACGAATTGATAGCGATCGGGCGGCAGGGGGGCGTGAACCGTCGTCGTTCGGTGCAAATCTGCCCCGGGGACGCCCCGCCACGTCGCTTTCCAGCTTCACTTCAGCGGCGGATCATGGTTCTTCCGTATGATGCCGCCATGTCACAGTCTCCGCCGCCGCCCACCCGGCTTCCCGTCACGACCGGCCTCGGCCTGGCGGGCGCGATCATCGAGCGCGACCTCGGGCTGACCTTCGGCGTCGTCGTCCGCAGCATGGGTTTCGCCAAGTCGTTCGGCGCCGGGTTCACCGCGCTGCGCCAGGGCGAGGTGCCGCAGTACACCCAGCTGCTCGAGGACACCCGCCGTCACGCCATCGACCGCATGATCGAAAACGCGCTGCTGCTCGGCGCGAACGCGATCGTCGCGATGCGCTTCGACTCCTCCGAGATTAACCAGCAACTGACCGAAGTCGTGGCCTACGGCACCGCGGTCATCGTCCGGGCCGCCCAGTAACCATGTCCGTCCCCGGCGGTCCTGGCAGTCCCGGCGGGCCCGTCGGCGCTGGCGGTTCCGGTGGTGCAAGCGGTTCCGGTGGTGCTGGCGGGCCGCGGCCCCTTGCCACCGAGACCGACCGCGAGCGCCTGCTCGCGCTGCTGCGCGAGCACTACGCCACGGGACTGCTCGGCCATGATGACCTTGACCGCCGGGTCGGCATGGTCCTCGGCGCCCGGTACCTGGACGAGGCCGCCGCCGCGGTCGCGGACCTCCCTGGCGTCCCGGCCGCGGGTCCTGCCGCCGCTACCCCGGCCGGAGGCGCCGCCGCGGTCCCCGGCACCATGGCGGGCCAATCCAAGCCCCGGCGGGTCCGGCGCGGCCACGCCCACGCGGACCAGCCCGGGGCCGGCTGGATCCCCACCGATGAGCGCTTCCGCGACCCCACCAGCCGCGCCATCATGCGCGTCTGGATCGACCCCGCCGACCAGACCCGTCACTACATCCCCGAACCCGGCCCCTGACCCCGGAACCCGGCCTCCGGCCCCCCAACCGGGCCCCTGACCCTGGATGCGGCGGCGACATCGTCCCGTGCGCCTCACAAGCCCCACGGCACTCCCACGTCCCACGCAAGCCGCCGTTCCGCGAGCCCGCACCGGCGCGGAGGCCTCCCGTGGAGCAGGTGCCCTCAGCCGGTGTCAGCCTTCGCCGAGGGTGGCCCAGGGCAGGACGGTGAGGTTCTCGGACTCGGCGTGAACCTCACGGCCGCGTGCGGTCAGCGCCTGGGTGAGGTGGGTGTGCCACTTTTCCATCGTGCCGCGGAACTCGTACTCCGTTCCGTCCGCCGTCGACACGGTGACGTTCCTGAGTCCCATCCAGCCCGCCACCTTCGTCGGCTTCCTGGTCCGGACGCTGGTCACCTGCTCGAGCGGGATGACCATCACGCGGTCGCCGCCGGCCGCCACCCGCCTGGCCGCCCGCCGCTTGTCCAGCTGCTGGAAGGCCCACCACCCGGTCACGAACCAGATGGCCAGGAGCCCCCACCCCATCGTGTGGAACACGAAGTACGCGACGGCCGCGTACACGGCGGGCACGCTCAAGTAGATCCAGGTACCGAACGTCGTGATGCGCACCGCGGTGAGTTCGTCCGGGTAGAGGAGCAGCATGCCCTCTCCCCGCTTGGACCCGTTGACGAAGAACGTGGCCGTCTCGCCCCGGGCCGGGATCTTGCTCTCTGTCATTTCTCTTTCCCTCGCTCAAGCATCAGCTGGCATCGATGCCAGGAAATGACAGGCGCCGTCCTCGCCGTCACGGAGCAGAGCGCCGGCGGCGGGCGCTGATACACCCGGCGCCCGCTGATACACCCGGCGCCCGCATCGGGTGTATCTGAGCGCTTCGGGTTCCCTCTGATCGGGCGGAGTTGAGCCTTCGGACGACACGTCGAGCGATAAGGAGCGGGGTTGTGGAATGGAGCCTGTTCGGCTGCGCCCGTAAGGGACACGTGACGTATGCGCCGGACGAACCGGAGCTGCGGGACCGGCTGATGACCCCGACCGCGGGCGGGACTGCCTGGCGGTGCCTGCGCTGCGGGACGTTCGTGACCCACGGCCTGCACCGCACGGAGCACCGCACGGGCCCGGCCGCGGCCGCGCCGCTGCCCCGCCGGGGCAAGGAACTGCGCGACGAGCTGATCCTGCGGGCGTTCGCGGTCGAGCGGTTCATCCGCTTCGTGGTCTTCGCTGCCGCGGCCTACGGGGTGTGGCGGTTCAAGTACGACCGGGGGCATATCCAGCAGGCGTTCAACCACGACCTGCCCGCCATCCGCGAGCTGTACACCGACCTCGGCTTCAACTTCGACCACTCCAAGCTGATCGGGCTGATCCAGCACTCGTTCACGCTCACCGGGCGCACGCTGACCTACCTGGCCATCGGCCTGGTGATCTACTCCCTCATCGAACTGGCCGAGGGCGTCGGGCTGTGGCTGGGCCAGCGCTGGGGCGAGTACTTCGCCATGGTGGCGACCTCGATCTTCCTGCCCTACGAGATCTACGACCTGACCGTCAAGGTCACCTGGCTGCGGGTCGGCGCGCTGGTGATCAACCTGCTGCTGGTGGTGTACCTGGTGTGGAGCAAGCGGCTGTTCGGCGTGCGGGGCGGCAAGCAGGCCTACGAGGCGAGGCTGCGCACCGAGTCCTTCATCGAGGCGGAGCAGGCCGCCCTCGCCGCCGCCCAGCGGGCCGAGCAGGCCGAGCAGCCGACCCGGGCAGCTGGGCAGCCCAAGCTGCCGGCCGGGCAGCCCATCCAGGCGGCCGAGGAGTCCATCCCGCTGTCCGAGCGGCCAACCCGGGCCGCCGAGCAGCCCAAGCTGCCGACCCGGGCCGCCGAGGAGTTGATCCCGTTGTCCGAGCGGCCGACGGTGCCCGATGAGAAGCCGCTGCTGCCTTCGGAGCAGCCGACGGTGCCGGTCGAGCGCCCGGTGTTCCCGCTCGTCCCGGAGGCGCCCAGGACGGCGATGCTCCGGGTCGCCCGCCGCCCTCAGCCAGAATCCCCGGTCGCTCAGGAAACCCCCGCCGGGCTCCCGGGCCCGGCCCCGAGGTAACGGAGCACCGCGAGCACCCGGCGGTGGCCCGCGTCCCCCGGATGAAGCCCGAGCTTGGCGAATATCGAGTTGATGTGCTTGCTCACCGCGCTGTCGGTGATCACCAGGGCCGCTCCGATCTCCGCGTTGGAGCGGCCCTCGGCCATCAGCGCCAGCACGTCCCGTTCCCGTTCGGTCAGGTCGCCGAGCGGGTCGCCGTCCCGGCTGTCGATGCGGCGCACCAGCAACTGCGCGACCACCTCGGGGTCCAGCGCGGTGCCGCCCGCGGCCACCCGGCGCAGCGCGTCGAGGAACTCGGCCACGTCCGCCACCCGGTCCTTGAGCAGGTAGCCGATGCTCCGGGTGTTGGCCGACAGCAGGTCGGCGGCGTAGCGTTCCTCGACGTACTGCGAGAGCACCAGGATCGCGATGTCCGGCCACTGGCTGCGGATGACCAGCGCGGCCCTGATGCCCTCGTCGGTGTGGGTGGGCGGCATCCGCACGTCGGCGATCACCACGTCGGGGCGCTCCCGCTCGACCGCGGCCAGCAGGCCTTCCGCGTCCGCGGCGGTGGCCGCCACCTCGAACCCGGCGCTCTCCAGCAGCTTGGTCAGCCCGGCCAGCAGCAGCACCGAGTCCTCGGCGATCACCACGCGCTGGCCGGGCAACGACGTCACGGATGCCACGCTACGCCTCCGTTCTGATCAGTAGAGCTCACTCGGCCCGCAGCGCGCTAGCGGGCCGCGTCCGGGCCGCCCAGAAGGCCGGCAGCAGCGCCCCGGCCGCCGCGATGACCACCGCCGCCAGGGACAGCAGCGCCAGCCGGGACGGCGGGAACACCTGGGTGAAGCTGGCCGGGATGCCGGTGTGCGCGGTGCCGGCCATGGCCCGCACGGTGGCGGTGTTCAGCGCCACCGCGGCGGGCGCCGCGATCGCCGCGGCCACCACGGCGGGCACCGCGATCCAGCCCGCGACCATGGCCAGCACCTGGCCGGGCCGCATGCCGAGCGCCTTGAACACGCCCAGGTCGTGCACCCGGTCCCTGGTCGTCATCAGCACCGTGTTGAGCACGCCGAGCCCGGCCGCAACCGCGACCATCAGCGCGAGCAGGCCGACCAGGTCGCTGGCGATCGCGTAGAACTGGCCACCGCCGTGCTCGGTGGTGGCCTGCCACGGGCTGCGCGATCCCAGCGCGCGGTTGACCGCCTGGACGTACGCCCCGGCGCTGACCCCCGGTCGCAGCGCCACGTCGTAGTCCTGGAGGTTGGCCGGCGTGGCCAGGCCGGGCAGCGTGCCCGCACCGCCGTACAGCGTGGGCTGGTCGCTCGGGTGGAACACCTCCCCGGCGATCTGCACGGTGACCTGCGACGTCCCGGTGTCCACGGTGGCGGTGTCGCCCACCGCCAGCCCGCTAGCGGTCAGGAACGCGGTGTTGACGTCCACCTCGCCGGGCGCGTCATACCAGTGCCCGGCGATGATCCCGAACCCGGTCCAGGACGCGTCGCCGCCGAACGCCTGGGCGTTCACGCCATCCGCGATGCCCGCCACCTTGACCTCGTTCTCGTAGTGCGCCACCGCGTGCAGCGTGCCCGGCTGAGCCCGCAGCGCGGCGGAAACCGCGGCATCGGCGGCCGCGCTCGGCGCCGGCGGCGGCCCGTCACCAGAACTCACCGGACCGAACTGTTCCACGTAGACCGGGATCGTGGCTGTGTGCTCCTGGCTGGCCGCCGCCCGGGCCAGCGAGGCGTGCAGCCCGAACGCGAAGATCACCGCGGTGGCGCCGAACGCGATGGCCGCCAGCGACACCGCCGTGCGGGCCGGCCGGGCGAACGGTGCCGCCAGCCCGAGCCCCAGCGGCCGCGGCAGCCTCAGCCGGCCAAGAAACCGGTGCGCGGCGTACCCGTGGTACGCCCGCGGCGCGTGCCCGGCCGCGATCGCCTGCGCGGCCGACAGCCGCCCGGCCCGCAGCGCCGGCCCGGTCCCGGCCAGCAGCACCAGGACCAGCATCCCGGCGGGCGCCAGCACCGACGCCCACCACGGCACCTGCTGGCTGCCCACGCCGTACGCGCTCGCCGAGTTCTTCAGCACCGGGATCGCCAGCACGTTGCCCGCCGCCACCCCGGCCACGCAGCCGGCCAGCGCGGGCCAGCCGACCCGGCTCAGGTAGGCCAGCACGACCTGGGCCGGGGTCAGGCCGACGCTCTTCAGCACGCCGATCCGGCGGTACCCGGCGACCACCGCGCCGCTGACCACGTTGCCCACGATGAGCACCGCCATGGCCAGGCCGATCAGCGCGAACGCGACCACGAACGGCTCCATGATCGCCCCGTCGCCGTCGGCGGATGCCGCCGCGGCCAGCCAGGACGCGGCGCCGGTCACCGCGCCCGGCGGCAGCGCCCGCGTCACCTCGGCCACGTCGGCACGGACCTGCGCCTGCGTGCCGGCCTGGGCGAACCGGTAGAGCAGCTGCGCGCTCGGCGGCACGCCGGGCACTCGCAGCCGGGTGGCCTCCCCGGGCGTCACCCAGCCGTCGGCGGTGTTCGTGACCGAGTTGCCGAAGCCGGTCACCCGCAGCACCGGGTGGCCAGGCACGCCGGTGACGGTGATGGTGCTGCCGAGCGCGGGGCCCCCGCCGCCTGCGCTGCCTGCCAGCACCACCTGGCCGGGGCCGTCTGGCCAGTGCCCGGCGTTCAGCACCACGTCGTCGACCGGTCCGCCCGCCGTAGCCCGTCCCGCCAGGACCATTTGACCGAACGGGGCTCCGTTCCACTGGACCTGAACCGTCGGCGTGCTGAATGGCCCGGCCGCCGCGGTGACGCCGGTCAGGTCGCGGGCGGCGGCGAGCGCTTGTTCGCTGGCCTTGGCGGTGTTCACGGTGACGGTCACGTCCGCGCCGTGCTGCGCGCCGAACGCGTGCTGGAACGGGGCGTTGCTCGCCGCCAGCAGCGTCAGGCCGAGCGTGGCCGAGGCGGTGGAGATGAGCACCACCAGGCCGATCGCGATCGCCTGGACCGCGTGCCGTCGCATGCCCCCGCTGGCGGTCCGTACCGAGCTCAGCCAGCTTCTTACGGGCCAGCTCGTGTTCATGCCGGCACCTCTCCTACTGAAACCGGCGCCCCGGCCAGTGCCGCTCCAGCCAGGCGCCCGTCCACGATCCGGACGGTGCGGGCGGCGTACCGCTCGGCCAGCGCCGCGTCGTGGGTGACCAGGACCAGGGTCTGCCCGGCCGCGTTGAGCTGCTGGAGCAGCCCTCCGATCTGGAGCCCGGTGGCGGTGTCGAGCGCTCCGGTGGGTTCGTCGGCCAGCAGCAGTTCGGGGGAGTTGACCAGGGCCCGGGCGATCGCCACCCCCCACCCACCTCCCCTCCCCCCTTCAAGGGCCGCCCGACAGCCGGGCCGGGTAGTCGCTGGCGTGCCGCTCGATGCCGAGCCGGGCGAGCAGTTCGGCGGCCCGCGCCCGCGCCGTCCGCCGGGACGCCCCGGCCAGCTGGGCGGGCAGCAGCACGTTGTCTTCGACGGTGAGGTCGTCGAGCAGGTTGAAGAACTGGAAGATGATGCCGATGTGCCGGGCCCGGAACCGGGCCAGGCCGCTCTCGCCCAGGGTGTCGATCCGCCGCCCAGCCACGGTGACCGTGCCCGCGCTGGGCCGGTCGAGCCCGGCGATGAGGTTGAGCAGCGTGGACTTGCCGCTGCCGGAGGGACCCATGACGGCCACCACCTCCCCGGCCGTCACCCTCAAGCTGAGGTCGTCGAGCGCGGGCGGTACCCCGCGGGCACTCGCCTGATAGGTCTTGGTCACGCCGTCCAGGCGGATCACGTCGTCGTCCGGTCTCATCGCCGAACCTCCCCGTATCGATGTCAGTCGTCAGGATGGCTGACCGGGACGGCGCGGCGCAGTGGCCCAGGATGCCGAATCGGTGGTGAAGCTAGCCCTACCCCAGATCGTGAACCCTGCCGGATGGGCAGGTCGGCGCCACCGGCCTACCGTGGCTGTCATGACCGCAATCGCACTGCCCCCAGACGCGCCGCTCCGGCGCTATCGCCGGGTGCCGTGGTCGCCGCGAGCCTGGAGCCAGGCGCTCTACCTGACCGGGGGCGTCCCGGCGATGCTGGCGGCGCCGCTCATCATCGTGCTCCCGGTACTCGCGATCGGCTGGCCGACGGCGGTGCTCGTGGCCTGCGGCCAGGTGCTGGCCGGCCCGGTGCTGGCGCTGCTCGCGACCCCGCTGCTCACCCGGCTTCATCAGCACCGCCTGCGGGCCACGGCCGACGTGGAGATAGTCCCGCCGCCGTTGCTGCCCCGCGGGCTGAGCCGCGACGGCCTCCGCGCGGCGGCGCGCACCGAGACCACCTGGCGTCAGCTCGGCTACCACTTCCTGGCCGCGCCGCTGCTGGCCGTGGCGGCCGTCACCGCGTTCGGCATGTGGCTGGCGGGCCTGCTCTACACGCTGGTGTACGCCTACGCCTGGGCGCTGCCCCGAGCGGGCCTGCTCCACCACGGCATGGGGACGACCGGCGTCTTCCCGCACCCAGGCCCACCCGTGGACGCCTATCTGACCCTCGCCGGGATCCTATTGCTGGCCGCCGCGCCGTTCGTCACCGCCGGGGTCGCGGCCCTGGACGTGCGGGTCACCCAGGCGCTACTCGGCCCGAGCCGCGCGGAGGAACTCGAGCACCGGGTGGAGCGCCTGACCAAGACCCGAGCCGGGGCGGTCGACGCCGCCGACGCCGAGCGGCGCCGCCTGGAGCGGAACCTGCACGACGGCACCCAGCAGCGGCTGGTCTCGCTGGCCATGAACCTGGGCATGGCCAAGGCGCAGACCAGCACGGTGGAGGAGGCTCACCGGGCCATCGCCGAGGCGCACCTGGAAACCAAGGAAGCCCTGGCCGAGCTGCGCAACCTGATCCGCGGCCTGCACCCGCCGGTGCTCGAGGACCGCGGCCTGGACGCGGCCCTGTCCGGGGTGGCGGCGCGGATGCCGATCCCGGTCAAGCTGACCGTGACCGTGCCGCGCCGCCCGTCGCCCACGATCGAGGCCGTCGCCTACTTCGTGGTCTCCGAGGGCCTCACCAACATCACCAAGCACTCGCAGGCGTCCCAAGCGGAGGTATTCGTGGAACAGGCGGGCGACCGGCTGCACATCATCGTCACCGACGACGGCGTCGGGGGCGCCGACCCGGACCGCGGCACCGGCCTGGCCGGGCTGGCCCGGCGGGCCGAGTCGGTCGACGGCACCCTGGACATCACCAGCCCGCTGGGCGGGCCGACCCTGCTCTCCGTGGACCTGCCATGCGCGCGGTAACCGCCCAGGGCCGGCTGGCCTGGGGCGTCTCCGGCCTGGTGGCCGCGGCTGCCCTGGGGATTCCCGGCACCTACCTCCTCACGACGGCCGCAGTGCCAGGATCCGGCGACATGTCCGGCCATCCGCAGAACGTCTACATCCGCACCCTGTCGGTCTCGCAGCCGGTGACCAGCCTGACCGTCGATGACTTCGGCGGCCAGGTCCGGGTCAAGGCTGGGCCAGTCCGCCATGTCCAGATCACCGAGCGGCTCAGCTACGACCAGGGGACTGACCCGCCCGCAGTGGACCAGTCGGTCGCGGGCGGTCGCCTGACCCTGCGCGACCCGGCCTGCGGGAACTCCGACTGCGACGTCGACTTCACGGTGACCGTGCCCTCCTCCGTCAGCGTCACCGTCAGCACCCAGGGCGGCCCGGCGGTCGTGTCGGGGGTCGCGCGGGCCAGCGTCGACTCCGCCGGGGGACCGGTGGGAATCGCCGACATCTCCGGTCCGCTCACCGTCAGCACCGGCGGCGGCCCCCTGACGATCAAACGGGTGGCCGGCCCGCTGCGCGCCGACACCGAGGGCGGCATGCTGTTCGCCCAGGGGACCACCGCGTCGACGGCCAGTGTTGACACTGGGGGCGGCCCGGCCCAGGTCGCCTTCTCGGCCTCGCCCACGATGGTGACGGTCGGCACCGAGGGCGGCCCGGCGATCGTACGGGTCCCCGGCGGCCCGTACGCGCTGACCGCCGACAGCGGCGGCGGCCCGGAGATCATCGGGATCGCCACCGACCCGGCCGCCCGTCTCTCGCTCAGGATCGCCAGCGGCGGCGGGCCGCTCCAGGTCGAGCCCGCCGCGGAGGCCGGCAGCGTCAAGCCGCACTCCGCGTCCGGCGAAGCCGGCTAGCTCGGTACCGCCAGCCCAGGGTTGCCAGCTCGGCGCTGCCCAGCCCAGGCCGCCCAGCCCAGGCCGCCCAGCCCAGGCCGCCCAGCCCAGCCCTCCCCGGCCAGCCGCCGGGGAGGGCTTCGCGGGCGTTACGCCCCAGCGGTCCGGCTGGGGACCTCGCCCAGCAGGCCGACCTCGACGCCGCCGGAGTTGTCCAGGTGCGGGCAGCCCTTGGCGATCGCGGTCGCCGCCTCCAGGTCGTCGGCCTCGATCAGGCTGTACCCGCCCATCTCGGTGCTTTCCCGGCTGCAGTTGCCGAGCGCCGCCTCGGCGATGACCGGCTTGCCCATGTCGGCGAGCTGGTCGCCCATGCTGCCGAACCAGGCGTGCCAGGCGGCCTGGGTCTGCGGCGTGGGGGTGTAGCCGGGCCGGTTGCGGTAGGCGAGAACGAACATCGGCATCGTCGTGCTCCTTCTTGTTTCTGGGCTCCGTGTCGAGCGGACTCACCCGTACAGACACCCGGCTGCCGCCGGAGTGGGCGGACCGCCCAGTTCCTGGATCCCGCGGTGTCAGTACCGGCGTGAGGATGGGAACGGAACTGATCGACCGGGCCAGGTCTGGGGATGCGGCCGCCTTCGAGCAGCTGGTCGGCCCGTACCGGCACGAGATGCAGGTGCACTGCTACCGGCTCCTCGGCTCGGTGGCGGACGCCGAGGACGCGCTCCAGGAGACCCTGGCCGCGGCCTGGCTGGGACTCGGCGCCTTCGAGGGCCGGGCGGCCGTCCGCACCTGGCTGTACCGCATCGCCACCAGCCGCTGCCTGAACATGCTGCGCGCGGCCCGGCGGCGCCCGGTGGTAGCCGCGCCGCTGGCGTTCGAGCCGCCCGAGCCGACCCGGCTAGGGGAGGTGGCCTGGCTCGAGCCGTACCCCGACGTCCTGCTGGCCGGCCTGACGGACACCGCGGCCGGGCCCGAGGCCAGGTACGAGGCGCGCGAGGCCATCTCACTGGCCTTCGTGACCGCGCTCCAGCTGCTGCCGCCCCGTCAGCGGGCCGTCCTCATCCTCCGCGACGTCCTGGACTTCTCCGCCCGCGAGGTGGCCAGCCTGCTCGGCAGCACCGAGCAGTCGGTGACCAGCGCCCTCAAGCGCGCTCGCGCCACCCTGGCCCGCGAGCTGCCGTCCGCCGACCAGCCCGCGCCGCCCCCGGACTCGCCCGCCGAGCAGGCCCTGCTGAGCCGCCTGATCCGGGCCTTCGAGGACGCCGACGTGGACGCGCTGGTCTCCCTGCTGGCCGACGACGTCTGGGTGCGGATGCCCCCGGTGCCCCTGGAGTACCAGGGCCGGGACGTGGCCGGGAACTTCTTCGCGACCGTGGCCTTCCGCCAGGGCCGCCGCTACCGGCTGATCGCTGTCCGGGCCAACGGCCAGCCCGCGTTCGGCGCCTACCTGCGCGACCCGCTCAGCCACGTGGCCCGCGCCAGCGGCCTGTTCGTCATCACCCTGGCCGGCCACCAGATCAGCGCGATCACCCGCTTCGACAACGCCGCCCTGCCCCGCTTCGCCCTCCCCCGCACCCTCCCCGACGACTAGGAGTGAGGGTGAGATGGCGCACGCCCTGGCACGGACCTCCGGCGACCCGCCATTCCCGCGCGCATCACGACAGCGGCCCGGTAGTCCATGACCGGCTTACCGTGTTGAGTTACCCCCCGTTTTCCGGGGGGTAACTCAACACAATCGTGGCCACCCCGGCCAACTGGGTCGCGCCCGCCGACCTCCCACGCGTGCCGGGCAAGTTCGGCAGCGCCCTCCAGCTGAACGGCACCAGCCCGGCCCAGTACGTCCAGCTGCCGCCGGGCATCGTCGGCGGCCTCACCGACTTCACCGTCGCCGGCGTTCCGCCCCCTCAGGCGGGACGCCGGTAGCTCTCTATCTGCGTTACCCGGCGCGGCGTGACGTGCTCGGGACAGCGGACCCAGCCCGGGTAGCGCCGCCCGGCGACGCATACCCGTACGAGCGGCTGGAAGGACTGGCGGTCGATGCCGTCGTAGCCGTGGCGCACGACCGAGCGGTGGATATCCTCCGAGATGACCAGCACCAGCGGATCGGCCGATTCCCGCAGCGCCTTCTTGACCCGGGCCGCGTCGAGCAGCCGGAACGCGACGTCCAGGGCCTCGCCGAAGCATCCGTTGGCGTCGTAGTGGACTTCCCCCGCGTGCACGACGACCCGGAGCCGCAACTGCCGCTGCGGCTGGCTGTGCCGCGGCAGGCTGGCGTTGTACTCGGCCAGGAGCCGGCCGAGCAGGGGCACGGCGCGGTTCAGCAGGAGTGCCTTGGGCGCCTGGTCGACCGGGTGGATGAGCGCCAGGATGCCGTCTCCCCGGTCGATGAACCGGTCGCGGTACCGCCTGCCGATACCCGCCGTGCACAGCGCCACCTCGAACAGTTCGTAGGCCTTGTTCCTGAGCTCGCCCTTGACCGGATTGGGGCGTGTGGTGGAGCTCTCGATGTCGAGGGCCACGATGGCGCGGTAATGAGGCAGGTCGGCCTTTCGGAGCGGCCCCATCAGGCTTCTCCTGACGGGAACCAGCCCTGTCTTGCGACAACTGTCAGGGGCGGTCCGGCGGGGTGTACTTGGGCATGGGGAGACATCGCTCCTCCCGGTGGGGAGTTACTGTGCACGCGAGCCGCAGGCCGGGATACGGTCCTGTGGCGACGAGGAGCCCGTACAGGCCACGGCGGATTGCGCCGGGTCCCGCGAGGCCGGTGGGAGAGATGCGACTAGGCAGGCGGACCAGCGGGCGGACGGCGCCGCGGCTCCTGTTGGTGGTCATCGCTTCTCCTGCGCTGGGCGGCGGGTGCGACAACTGTCACCAACTTCGTTGTCGGTGCTTGTCGTGTACTCAGACCAATAGTTCTGACAACTGACGATTGTGTCATACCCGACCCGACAACTGCCATGCCTCAATCTGCGACATTTGTCGAATCGTCGGCTAAGCTGTCCCTTAGTCGATCTTGGCGGTCGCGTACCCACTCGAAGAAGGCGAGATGGCCGAGCCACTAGATCCTGCCGTTTTCGGCGTGGCGTCCATCCTGAAGAGCCTCCGGACGCGGACTGGTCTCCGGGAGGAGCGACTCCATGGCACCGAGGTGGATCTGGACACGCTGGCCGGGCTGGAAAGCGTCCGGGTACTGATCGACGCCGGGGAAACGTCCGAATGGGCCATCGTGCACGCCGTCCAGACGGCAGTACGCACACTGGATCCCACGATGAGCATCGTCGCCGACGTCAGCCTGAGCTTGGAACTCTCCGCTGACCTGGTGAAAGATGCCGATCTCTATGGTCACGATCTGGGCCAGCGCAGGAAAGCCCTGCTGCGGAACTGGGACCGGCTACACGAGCTACTGACGGCGCCGGCCGGCAAGGCACCCTCGCCCCGGGCGCTGCGGCTGGAGGTTGAATCCGAGGCGCTCACGGCGCTCGCGGTCGCGTTGACGGCCGGGGCCGGGCCGGCCGGGGATCCCGTGGCCGCGGAAGAGCGAATCAAGCCGGGAGGTCGCGAGCCTCAGCCAGGAATGCCCGCGGTCAGCCATGACGAACTGCGGCTCTTCGGTGACGAGCTCACCAAGACGCTACGCATGCGCCAGACGACCGTGGAGCAGGCCGCCGAGGACCTCGGCATCTCGCCTGACGACATGGCGCGGTGGGCCGCGGGCCAGGAACTGCCGTCAGAGTCGCAAGCTCGTTCGCTGGACGAACACCTCATGGCGCGGGGGGCGATCCAGAGCCTGGCCATCGGACTGCGATCCCGGCCGGTGCGTCCGGTGTCCCGGCTCGTCTCGGTGCCGCGTCCGGATCCAGCGGCGCCGACCCTGCTCCAGACGTTCGGCAATGTCGCCGCGACGCTGCGGAACTGCCTGGTAAGAGACGCCGACGGACGGCCTCTCGGGTGGCCACGCGATCTGCGTGACCTGTCGGGTGAGGCAACGCCGACCTCGACTGCCTATGGCATCAAGACGATGATGCTGCTGGAGGACGGCTTGGCGGCCGACCTCGTCCCGGTCGCGGAAAATCTGCGGAGAAAGGCCTTCCCCAAGGGGGGATACGCGAGCCGCGGGCAATCAGGACCGCGTCCGGAGGCGACGGCCATGGTGCTGAACGCGCTACGCCGGGTCGCTGCCACCGAGGATTTCGGCATGCATGCCGCTCAGATGGAGAAGGGCCTCGGTGATTTCGAGAAGTCGCGGCCGTTCATCGTGACCACGGTCCTGGAGACGAGCCTGCTGCTGGAGCCGGGCGGAAGGCTCGTGGAGATCCTGGTTGACAGCTTGCTGGTCGCCCGTCGGCCCTACGGGGACGTCCTGGTGTGGCCGGAAAAGGCCGAGCCCTTGCTCATCGATCCGGACCCGTCGGTGGCGCATACGGCTCGGGCCGTGCGAGCGCTGGCCTCCGTCCAGGCGATCCAGCCATCCAGCCACGTCCAGGAGGCCATGGAGCAGGCTACGGCCTGGCTGATTGAGCAGCGTGACCTGCGCAATGCCTACGAAGTCACCGAGCGGCCGGTCAATGGCGGGTACGAGATGGTGCATATCAGGCACCTCACCCCCGCCTGGGTGGTGAAGGCTCTGGTCTCGGCGGGCGTCCCCACGACGCATCCCACGGTGAGCAAAGCGCTAGCCCGGCTCTGGAACAGCTACGGAGGAGATTCGGCCGCCTTGTGGGCCTGGGACAACGGCGACCTGCCGATCTGGACGACCTTCGACGCGATCGAGGCGCTACGACTCGCCAACCTTGCCTCGGCCCGCCCCGGCTGGGCCTCGTCACAGTGACAATGGCCCGATCTCATCGGAGCCTTCAGCGGCCAGCTCGCGTCCGCTGCCCGCGAACGCGTACCTTATCCCAGCAGCGGAGATGAGCTAGTCCGAGCCGTCGCAGCCAGGTGAGTGAGCCGCAACGCCTCGACCGCGTCGAAGGTCATCCAGATCGGCAGGTCACCGTTACCCCAGGCCCACAAGGCCGTGACGTCGCCGCCGTAGCTTTTCCAGATCTGGGCCTCGGCATTGCTGACCGCCGGATGCGCCGTTGGCACACCCGCGGATACCAGGGCTTTCACCACCCAGGCGGCCGTGAAGTGCCGAACGTGGACTAGTTCGGGCCGGCCTTCGGCCGGACGCTCGGTGACCTCGTAGGCATCGTGCAGGTCACGCTGCTCGATCAGCCAGGCGGCTGCTTGCTCCAAGGCCCCCTGGACCTGACTGTTAGGCCGTATTGCCTGCACGGAGGCCAGTGCCCGCACCGCGAGCGCCGTGTGCGCCACCGACGGCGCGGGGTCGAGGAGCAGGGGCTCGGCCTTTTCTGGCCACAGCAGGATCCCGCCGTATGGTCGTCGCGCTTCCAGCAGGCTGTCGACCAGGGTTTCCACCAGCTTTATCCCGGGCCTGAGCAGAAGGCACGCTTCCAGCATGGTCGTGAGGATGAAGGGCCGGTACTTCTCGAATTCCCCCAGACCGCTCTCCATCTGAGCGATGTGAGCGTCGAAATCTTCCGTGACGGCGATCCGGCGCAGTGCGCTCAGCACCGCCGCGGTTGCTTCCGGGCGCGGTTCAGATTGCTCGCGACCCGCGAATCCGCCAGCGGGACGAGCCATCTTCCTGAGGCTGTGAGCGACTGGGACCAGATCGGCCGCCAGGCCGTCCTCCAGCAACAGCATCGTCCTGATGCCGTAGGCGGTGGACAACGCCGTCGCCTCACCTGACAGATTGCGCAGGTCGTACGGCCACCCCACGGGCCTGCCGTTCGCGTCTCTGACCAGGCAACCCCGCAGCGCGTCGGCGACATTCTGAAATACCTGAAGCATGGTCGGCGCTGACGGGCTCGGCAGCGGTACCGAGGTGAACCGAGGTCCCGGACTATCTGGCCTGGAGCGGAGTTCGGTGACGCGGTTTCTGATAATCCCCCGGGCCCTGAGGTATTCATCCAGCAAACGGGCTTGTGACTCTGACGGCAGGCCTTGGCCGCCTACCCATCGGGCGATTTCCGCGAGCGGAACGGCGAGCCTGGTCGCAGTCTGTTCGAGAGTCTTACGCCGCAGGCGGAGCGTCTTAGTGAGCTCTGCGCCGAAGGCTCGCAACTCAGCCGGGCTGACCGCGGAGACGTCTGATGGGTATTCCCTAGTCTCAGCTGAAGAGACGCTGTCTATGTCTGGGGCCATCCTGACGGCCCCAGGTCGGGCTGCGCCTTCTTCGCCGTCGGCAACCCGGTCCCAGGCGCGTCGCCACGAATCCATGTCATCGTCCTGTACCCCGCAGGCCCGCAAGAAAGCAACCATCACCGTTTTGCGAGGGAGCCGGATGCCTTTCAGCATCTCGGCTACAGCCGTCTTGGAAAGAGGGCTGGAGGTGTGGCGGGTCCTCGACTCGAGCGTGCGCAGCGACGGCCGGTCGGCGCGCAGGTGCACTGTCCGCAGCCGCATAGCGAGATCATCGCGGGTGCCCACGGCGCCCAAATCAAGATCACCGGTATACGGCGCGTCTTCCACGCCCTTCCCCTGTCCACGACTGTCCGCAGATGTCCCACATTGTACGGCGAGGTCAGGGAGCCGAGGAATTCCCGCCGTCCCGCTGTGGGTCCAAACTGTCGGCAAACCTCACCAGTCCGTCCACCGGGCTACCGGACGTCAAGCCCGGCGGGTTGTCTTGGAACCGCACCCGGCCGGCTGAGGGGACGCTGCATCTGACCATGACGGCCACGAGGCCGAGCCAATAACACGTGACTAGCCGCTCGCGTCGTAAGCAATATGGAGGAAGCCGTGTTTACTGCTGGCGGACTAAATCAGGGCCTCGATTCCTTTTCTGGCAGTCGATAGGAACCGACGTGATCTACGTGCTCCCGCACTGGTTCCCGCCGACGGCTGGCCGGCCGCGGCACCGCGTCATTGTGGCCGTCGACATCGAACAGTCCACCAGTCGCCCAGACCCCGTCAAAGCTGAACTCCGCCGCGCTCTGTACGATCTGTTCAATCAGGCATTGCGTTCGGCCGGTATCCATAGGCGTCACCGTGACCGCTTCATAGACCGCGGCGACGGACTTCTTGCCCTCGTCCGCCCAGCCGACCAGGCCGCCAAGCCAATCGTGCTGAACCATGCCATCCCCGCATTCGGCCAGTTGCTGGCCAATCACAACGCTAGTCTCGCCTCCACTGGACGCCTGCACGAGCAGTTCCGGGTCCGTGTCGTGGTACACGCCGGAATAATCCGTTACGACAACAACGGATGCTTCGGTGAAGCCCTTGACATCGCCTTTCGCCTCCTTGACGCCCCTGGCGTCAAGGAGGCACTCCGGACCACGGCTGCCCCGCTGTCCCTGGTCATCTCCGATGAGATCTACCGGACTATCGTGCGCCATGACTACGCCGGTACCGACTTCCACGCCTTCCGGCCACTCGTCACCGTCCACATCGCAGGGCACTGCCACCCCGGATGGATCCGCGCTTCGCGCCAAGCCACCCGGCCCCACATAACTGAGATAGCCGGCTACGAGCAGGCAGCGCGATATCAATCGCGTGGACGCATCGCCTGAAGAAGGCTGGCGCGAGTTCCATGTGAATGGCAAACCGTGAATAATAAAGGACAGTAGTCGCTGTCGGCTTCAGTTGATTGCTGCCTTGTTCCACCGGCGATATGGAGTAAGCACCGGCTCGTCGCCCCTCGTCGTCTGGTCGACCGGGAGCAGGGCGCCGCGAGGCACGACGAACGCGCGCCCGGGGGCCGCGCCCGGGCGCCGCGCTCGCCCGTGGTTCAGCTGGCGCTGGCGCGCCCCGATCCCGGCGCGATGGCGCCGCTAGCGGATTACAGCCCGTTCGAGCTGGCGAACCGGCCAGATTCGGTGCGCGGTGGGGACTGCTGGCGGGCGCTTTAGTCCCGTATGTCTAGATTCTTCACCGTCGTGTCACAAAGGCTAACGGTCGTGTCACAAAGGCTAGCGGCGTCAGTGCCTCGGCGCGCTACCATCGCCTAGCTGCCTCTAACGCGAGGCACCTTCAGCGGGTCGCTGCCCGCCCAGGCCAGGCCGGACCGGATGATGACACAGCCGTTCCGGCATGGGGGACAAAAGTATCCAAAAGGTACATTAAGGTTAAAATCTCATTTATTTCACAATATACAAACGTTCATTCGCTTATTGAATGGCCTAGCCGAGTGGCGGCGGGCCCTTCTGAATCGGGAAGGAAGCTCGTTGAACGCTGGCGGAATCTTGGCTGAGGCGGTTGGGGTGCCGCTGGTGGTGCGGCCGGAGGCTAAGATCCCGTTGATCATCCCGTCGGTCGACTGGTGGATGACGAGCCACTGCAACCTTGCCTGCGACTTCTGCTTCGGACCCAGGCCAGGCCGGGACCCGGTTGAACTCCGGGGCGACATCCTCCAGGCGCTCGTTGCCTCCTCCGCGCGCGCGGTGACCTTCTGCGGCGGAGAGCCGCTCCTGATCCGCCGGGTAGGACAGTACGCGGCCGCCCTGCGGCGGAGCGGCAAGTCCATCGTTCTTAACACCAATGGCCAGCTCCTGCGCAGGCGACTCGATCAAGGGCTCCGGCTGACTGACTTTGACGTCGTCGGCATATCAATCGACGGCCCGACAGCGGAAATTCATCGCGCCATGCGGGGGAATAGGGCTGATTTTGACGAAGCGTTTAAGGCTGCGCGAATGGTGAAATACACCTCTGGTGTCAAGCTAAAGTTTGCTACGGTGGTAAGCGCGGTAAACCGGGATGGCCTGCCGGCGATGGCGAGAATTATCCACCGCTTTCGCCCGGAAGTCTGGCGCCTTTATCAATATAGCAGCCGGGGTGACCAGAACTTTGGTCAGCGACGGCACTGGCTGCCGGACCATGAATTTCAATTGCTGGCTAAAGAGGCTGCTAACCTGGCTGCACCCGTGTTGACGGCGCCGTCTACTGAGGCGGAGACAGAGGGTTGCCTCATCGTTGATCCATCCGGGAATGTCCTTCAGCCCACCGGAACTAGTTATCTCCGACTCGGGAACTGCCTGGAAGAACCGCTCGATCAGATCTGGGCGAAGGCTCCCATGCAATCAAAGGTGATCGACAACAAGCTCTGGCTCTCTGTCCTTAGCTAGCCGAGTACTCCCCGGAGCGAACCTCGTGTTCTGGTATCGGATGTTCTTTTGCTGTTCAGCTGAAGTCAACCGTAATATTACGATTTGCTTCGTAACGGGTGTGGCGGATTCTGTCCATTCCCGTACGCGGCCGGAACCAAGATAATAGGTAATATGCGGCATCGGGAATCGCGTCCCGCCGACTCGTCAGGCCAGGTCACCTCGTCATGCTCCGCGACCCTGGTTCTCGTCGGCCACGTCGGCTTTGCCACTGACCAGACGGCCAGCGGATCGGTAACGTCGCCGGGTGGATCCGGCTTCGCCGCCGCTTATGCCGCGGCCGCGCTGCTCGATGGCGTCGGCCTGGTCGCGCAGGTCGGCCAGGACTTCGACCTGAATGCTTTGCGTCATCTCCGTATCGGCATGGACGGAGTCGCCGTCCTGCCTGGTTTCTCGGCCAGGTTCCGCATCGAGCAGGCGGCCGACGGCGGCCTGTCGTTCAGTTCCGACCTGGGCGTCGCCGCCGAGCCGAGCTTTACGTCCTTCCCGGCGTCCTATCTGCAGGCGAGGTACGTGCACCTGGGCAGCGCGCCGCCGCGCCAGCAGCTGGCGTGGCTGGAATTCCTCCGCGCCCAGGGATGCCAGGCCGTGGTGTCGGTGGACATGTTCGAGCCGTTCGTGGCGGCGGAACCGGAAGCCTGCCGCGAGGCCTGTGCCCGGGCCGACTTTATCTTCCTCAATCAGGCGGAGTACCAGGGTCTATACGACGGCCGGTCGCATCCGCCGGTACCGGTGATCCGCAAGCACGGACCCGGCGGCGCCGAGTATCTCGCTGACGGGATCAGCTTCCGGATCCCGGCTCCTGCGGTCGGCGAAGTGGACTCGATCGGAGCGGGGGAGATACTCGCCGGGGCATTTCTCGCGCTTCGCGCCCGGGGGCTGGCCGTGGAGCGGGCCCTGGCCTACTCGGTCGCCGCGGCTGCTCGCTCGGTGACCGAGTTCGGGGTCGCGGGTCCGCAGGTAACCGGAGAACTCAAGCGCATCCGGGCAGAACTCGGATCCAGCCTGGTCCCCGGAGCCTCCCCGCCTAGCCGATGACGGCCCGGGTAAGGCCGGTATCCTCCGGATCGCGGCCCCGGCCGGGACGGCGCGGCCAGCCTGCCCCTTGACCTTTCCCTAGGGTCAGGCCGGAGGCTCGGGGCACCGGGCAGGTCGCCCGGTCCTGGAGGAGACCGATGGACTTGATGACGATCGGCGCGTTCGCCGGGCGGACCCGGCTGTCGGCCAAGGCGCTGCGGCTTTACGACCGGCTCGGGCTGCTGACCCCGGCCCGGGTCGACCCGGACAGCGGCTACCGGTTCTACGCCGAGGACCAGGTGGCCACCGCCCGGCTCATCGCGCTGCTGCGGCGCCTGGGCATGCCGCTGACCGCCATCGCGGACATCGCGGCCAGGCCGCCGGGCGAGGCCGCCGCGGCGGTCGCCGCGTACTGGGCCGGTGTCGAGTCGGCCACCGCCGACCGCCGCGTCCTGGCCTCCTACATCCAGGCGAAGCTCACCGGAGGCGACATGCCGAGCTACGACATCACCACCCGCGCCATCCCGCGGCGCACGATCGTGTCCATCTCCCGGCACCTGCACGGGAACGAGACGAACGCCTTCTTCGCCGACGCGTTCGCCCGGCTGCGGTCCGCCGCTCCCGGCCTGGAGGGCATCGCCGGCTGCCCCTACCTGATCTTCTACGGCGAGGTCAGCGACGACAGCGACGGCCCGATGGAGCTGTGCCGCCCGGTCTCGGCCCGTCCGAGCCAGAAAGTGGGCGAGGACGTCCAGGTCCGGGAGGAACCCGAGCACACCGAGGCCTACATCCGGCTGGCCATGAAGGACATGGGCTGGCCCGCGCTGGCGCCCGCGGTCGACGCGCTCGAGGCCTGGGTCCGCGGCCAGCGGCGCGAGCCGGCCGGGACGCTGCGCCAGGTCCTGATCGGCGACCAGCGCACCGCCAAGCCGGACACCCCGGTCTGCGACCTCAGCATCCCCCTGAAGTAATTCCTCTGAAGTAACGGCGTAGGGAACCCGCGCCGCCGCGGCCCTGCGAGGCGGCGGCGCGGGCCCGGCCTCACCGCGGTGCCCGGTCCCCGGAACCGGAAGCCGCGCGGCCGAATGACCCGGCGACCAGCTCGCCGACCAGGGCCGCGGTCTCCTGGCGCAGGACGGCCGACTGGTCGTCGAGCGCGGCGGCGAGCTTGCTGAGCTCGGGCTGGATCTTGTGCAGCCGGGCGTAGTACTCCGCCTCGGGCAGCTCGCGGTAGGGCCGCGCCAGCACCTCGCGCAGGATCAAGCACCACCACCACCAGACGACGTACGTGCGGCCCAGCCAGACCTGCCCGCCGGCCGGCGAGCTCTCGTCGAACTGGGGCGAGTCGGACGGGTTCCTGATCGTGCTGGCGTAGCCGAACGCCTCGGCGGCCTCGATCTTGCCGTCCGCGTTGGCGTCCGGGTTGAAGGCCAGCGCCGCCCCGTAGGGGTCGTGGCCGGCCTGGGCGGCGAACCAGTCCCGGGCGAAGGAGTCCCAGTGCCCGTCGGGGGAGGCATAGGAGCTTTGGGTGGCGACCGCCGCCGCGGCCACGCTCGTCGCCCGGGCCGTGCTGTGCTTGATGACCGGCTCGTTGAACCCGCCCGCGTTGCACTGCTCCATCAGCACGACCAGCGACTGGTAGCGGGGCAGCTCGCCCAGCTTGGCGGCGAAGTCGTCGGCGAGGTACTGGCCCCAGTCCGGGTACGCGCACAGGAAGGAGCCGGAGCCGTAGTTGTCGCCGTGGTTGTTGGTGTGGATGAACAGCAGGTCATCCTCGCGCAGCCGGGGCTTGAGCGCGTCGACCGCGGCCTCGAACGCGGCCCGGTCGCCGGGCCCGCTCACCGCGATCTGGTACGAGGTCCCGTCGCCGGGCCAGATCGTGTTCACGCCCTCCTGGGTGTCGGTCGTCCCGTTGAAGGACAGGACGGTGATGTCCCGCGGCGCGAACCCGTAGCGGTGCACCAGGGTCCGGTAGCCGAACTCCATGTCGTTCAGGTGCCTGGTGTTGGACATGCCCGAGTAGAAGATGGCGTACCGGCGGCCCGCCGGGAACAGGACCGGGCAGCGCAGTTCGGGCTTGACGTGGTACAGCGACCCCGTCGGCACTGGCCTGACCGGCTGGTGGAAGGCCCCGAGCGAGTCAGGGACCCGGGCGCCCCAGGGCGGGAACCGGGCCGGCAGCTCGGCGTGCAGCTCGCCCGATTCGGGGTCGAAGAGCAGGTAGCGGCAGGGGTGGCCGAAGTTGGCGCGGGGCTCGTCGTCGGCGAACACGAGCACGCTCGGCCGCGGCGCCCGCAGGTCCTGGAAGGCCGGGCCCAGCTGCTCGCCGGCCCGCAGCACCCGCTGGTCGAGGTAGAGGTTCACGTGACCGAGGCGCTCCGGGCTCACGGCCAGGAAGGCCCGGTCCCTGATCACCCCGAACATCTCCCGGTCGTCACCGAAAGCAGGCATGAGGTTCCTTCCGTGCCGCAGGTCTAGCTGGATGGCCGGTGCAGGACCCGCCACCGCTCGTCGGCGGCGGTGAAGGCGGGAAACCGGCGCGGGAGCGAGGTGACCTCACCGGAGCGGGCGTCGATCAGCAGGTACCGGCAGTCGTGTCCCCAGTTCGCGTGCGGGTGCGCGTCGACGAACGCGACGTAGCAGTCGCGGTCGATCACGACCGGCTGCACCGGGACGGCCAGCGTCTGCCCCGCGGCGAACGGCGTCACGCACAGGTAAGCGACGCTGCCGGCCCGTTCGGCTGGTTCCAGCGCCCCGATCACGATCGAGGCGATCTGCCCCGCCGAGAGACCGCCCCCGGACGGTCCTGCCATCACATCTCCCTAGCCCCTTGCAGGCTGTCGTCACTGATACAGAGCGGGTCCGCGGCGACCTGATACACCGCCGTACCCTGAGCGTTTGCCGCCCGTAGGACAGGCACCGCACGGCGCGCTCGTGCGCGTCGCCGCCCACCTGCTCACGGCCGTGTCCTGGCTCGTCGGGGCCGTGATCCTGCTGGTCGGCGTGGTCCTGCTCGGCCAGGCGTGGCGCGACCGGCGCGCCGCCCCCGCGAGCTGACGCTGCCAGCTGACACTGCGACCTGACGCGGCTCAGCCGGTCAGCGGCACCCGGGCCAGCCGCCGCCAGCGGCCGGCGTCCTCGCGGAAGTCGCCCCATACCTCGGCCGCGTCCACCCGGATCGTCATCGGCAGGACCAGCTCCAGCCCGGCCGCGATGGCGGGCTTGCGCTCCTCGTCCAGGTCGGCGTAGAGCAGGCTGAGGTGCGGGTCCGGAGCCGGCTCCAGCCGCAGCGCCCGCGCGGCCGCCGCCCGCAGCGCGGCAAGCGGCGGAGACGGTTCGGCCCGCAGGTATAGCGAGCGGAAGAACACCGGCTCGTAGCCCACCCCGGTCAGCGTCACGTCGAACGGCGCCACCCCCGCCGTCACCTCCGCGAGCACCCCGGCCACCACGTCCGGCACGGCCGGGGTCACGCCCGCCAGGGTCACGTGCGGCGCGAACACCGGGCCGCCGTAGCCCGCGGCCAGATCCGTGATCACGGCGGCCAGCCGGTCCCGCTCCGGCCCCTGGGCGGGCACCAGCCAGGACATGCAAAAAGCCAACCCGTTCGGCATCATGAATTTAAATTATTCCGAACGGGGCTGCGCTCGACCCCCGCTACCGCCCGCGAGCATAGCTGGCCTGATGCTCGGCGGCCGAAGCTGCCCAGGTGAAACGCGCGGCCACCGCGTGCCCGGCGGCGCGGAGCCTGGCCGCCAGCGCCTCGTCTCCGAGCACCGACGCCAGCGCCGTGGCCAGCGCCCCGGCGTCGTCCACCGGCACCATCAGGGCGTCCTGGCCCGGCCGCAGGTACTCGCGGAAGACGGGCAGGTCGGAGGCGACTACGGGAAGGCCCGCGCTCATCGCCTCGAGCACCGCCAGGCCCCAGCCCTCCTTGGTCGACGGGAAGGCGAGCACGTCGGCCGCGGCGTACCAGCCGGGCAGTTCGGCGTCGGGCACGGTGCCGAGCAGCACCACGTCGTCCCCGAGGCGCAGGCCCAGGTCCGGGATCGAGGCCAGCACCCGGTCCCGGTACTCCCGGTAGTCCTGGAACGAATGGCCGCCCACCACCGCCAGCACCGGCCGGCGTCCGCCCGTGCGCAGCTCGGCCACCGCCTTCATCAGGGTGTCGCTGCCCTTGCGCGGCTCGATCCCGCCCACGGACAGGATCAGCGGCCGGCTCTCCGCCCCGGCCCGCTTCCGCAGCGCGGCGGCCAGATCCGGGTCGACGGTGGCGAACCGGGCCACGTCGACCCCGTTGTGCACCACCTCGGCCCGCGTGCCGTACTCCTCGGCCAGGATGTCCCGCCAGATCTCGCTGACCACCAGGATCCGGTCTGGCTCGAGGATGGCCTGGCGCTGGCACTCGATCAGCGACGGGCTGGTGAAGTCGTCCACGTGGTGCACGGTGCGGATGACGACCGGGGGAGCGGTGGCCAGGCCGTCCCGGACCCGGCAGGCCGCCCGGGCCGAGATGCAGTCCTGGGTGTGCAGGATCGGGTACTCAGCCGCCAGCGGGCCGAGTCCCGCCGTCAGCGCGTCCACGTTGGCGAACACGCGCTCTTCCAGCGTCGGCAGGCTGGGCGGCGCCTCGATGATCGTGAACGGCGCCGCGACCGGCCGGAAGAAGCCCGCGCCGGGATCGCCGAGCGCGATGACCCGGACCGGGTATCCGGCCGCGTGCAGCGTCTCGGCCAGGGCCAGTGTGTGGACCACCCCGCCGCGCGGCTTGACCGAGTACGTCACCAGACCGACGGGCACCTGCTGCGGGGCCGTCACCGGCGGCCCGCGATCAGGGCGGCGGTCCGCGCCGCCTGGGCGGCGCTGTCGGTGACGATCACGCCGGCCTCGGCCAGCGTGGCGCGCTGCCGGTCCAGGCCCTGCTTGTCGTCCGGCGCCCCCAGCACGTAGCCGACCACCGCGGCCCCGCCCGCCACGATGTCGGCGCAGGTCCCGGCGATCTCGCCGGCCGGATCGGGGTGCGAGCCGTAGCCGATCACCACGTCGAGCAGCACCGCCGCCACGTCCGGGCCGAACGCCTGCGCCCGCATGATCTCCCGGCGCGCGGCCGGGTCGATCATCGGATGCGGGCGGCCCTGGGTGTACTCCTCCTCGCCGAGGTCCAGGCAGATATGCGCGCCGGCCGGCGCCGCCGGCAGGCCGAGCCCGGGACGCAGCGGGATGTTGGAGTAGACCGGGCCGAGCGACTCGCTGAGGATCACCTGGGCTTCATAGCACAGCGTCCCGCCGGTGAAGAACCCCCGCACCGCGGTCCGGCCGCGGCCGACCCGCCCGATCGCCTGCTCGGCCGCGGGTCCTGGCAGGCCGCTGAGGTCGGGGGCCGGCCGGCCGAGGATCCGCGCGACCTCGAGCGCGCCCGCCTCGAGCGTGGCGGCCAGCGGGGCGCCCGCCAGCGTGCCGTCCGGGGCGGACATGCCCAGGCAGGCGGCGACGACGGGGGTGCCCAGGCTGGCGCCGATCACCGCCTGGGCCACGCTCTCGTCCGGCGGCTTGGAGACCAGCAGGATGACCTCGGTGGCGGGATCGGCGTCCAGGGCCCGGACCGCGTCCCGGGCCATCAGCCCGCCGACCCCGGCCGCCAGATCCCGGCCGCCGACGCCGATGACCTGGGATACCCCGATACCCCAGCGGTCGAGCAGGGTCATGACCTCCTGCGCGCCCGTGCCCGCGGCGGCGACCACGCCGACGGGCCCGCGGCCGACCGCGTTGGCGAAGCCGAGGCCGGTGCCGCCCAGCATGGCGGTGCCCGCCCCCGGTCCCATCACCAGGCGGCCGAGCCGGCTGGCCCGCTGCTTCAGCGCCACCTCGTCCGCCAGCGGCACGTTGTCGCTGAACAGCAGGACGTGCAGGCCCGCGGTCAGGGCGGAGTGGGCGGCCAGCGCGGCGTAAGGACCGGGAACCGAGACCACCGCCACGTTCGCCGCGGGCAGCAGCCTGGCCGCCTCGCCGACCGTGCGCGGGTCAGGCCGGCTTTCGGCGCCGCCCCCGTCGGTGTCGTTCTTGGCCTCGGCGAACAGCAGCGCCCGGCCCCGGTCCAGGGCCTGGCGGGCGGCCGGATCGCCGTCCGCCTCGACCGCGAGCACCAGGGCGTTGGCGTCGGCACCGTCCAGGTCGCCGGGCGGGAAGCCGCGGCCGGTCAGGTCGGCGACCACCGCCGGGGTGGCCATCGCCGCGCTGGCCCAGCTCACCTCCGCGCTGTCCTGCATGGCGCGGGTCGCGCCGAGCAGCAGCAGCGAGTCCCGGTAGGCACCGGGGAACGCCAGGATCTGGCTGACCGTCACCTTCCCGCCCCGGTCTGGGCGGCGCCGGTTTGTGGCACGCCGGCCTGTGCGGAGCCGGCCTGTGCGGAGGCGGCCTGTGCGGAGGCGGCCTGTGCGGAGGCGGCCTGTGCGGAGCCGGCCTGTGCGGAGCCGGCCTGTGCGGAGCCGGCCTGTGCGGAGCCGGCCTGTGCGGAGCCGGCCGGGGTGGCGGTCCGTTCGATGCGCGTGCCCGCCGGCTGCCCGCGGCCGCCCAGGGTGGCCGCCAGCAAGGCGGGCGAGGTGATCACCGCGAGATCGCCGCCCTCGTCGAGAAAACGCAGCGCCGCCTCGATCTTGGGACCCATGCTGCCCGGCGGGAACTGGCCCTCCGCCAGGTGCCTGGCCGCCTCGCCCGCGGTGATCGTGCCCAGGGCGGTCTGGGTCGGCAGGCCGTAGTCGAGCATCACCTGATCCACCGCCGTGACCAGCAGCAGCGCCTGGGCCCCGAGTTGCCGGGCGATGAGGCAGGCGGCGCGGTCCTTGTCGATCACGGCGTCGACCGGACGGCAGGTGTCGGCGGCCAGCACCGGGATCCCGCCCCCGCCCGCCGCGATGACCAGGTGACCGGCGTCGACCAGGGCGCGCAGCGCGTCGATCTCGATCACGCGGGCCGGGTGCGGCGAGGCGACGACCCGCCGGTAGCCGCGCCCGGAGTCCGGCTGGACCGCCCAGCCGGACAGGCGGGCAAGCCGCTGCGCCTCGGCGGGCTCGAAGAACGGACCGATCGGCTTGGACGGCGCGCCGAACGCCGGATCGGCCGGGTCGACGATCACGTGCGTGACCAGTGCCGCCGCGGTGCCGTGGCCGCGGAGCAGGTCGATCGACCGGGCGAGCAGGCTGCCCAGCAGGCCCTGCGTCATCGCGCCGAGGACCGCCAGCGGCTGCGCGGGCACCATGGCGGTGGCTTCGTGGCGCAGCGCGGCTTCCTGCTGCAGGGCCAGGTTCCCGACCTGCGGCCCGTTGCCGTGGACGACCACCACCCGCCAGCCGGCGTCGAGCACGTCGTTGACCGCCATGGCCATGGCGGCGGCGTTGGCCGTCATCTCGTCATAGGTGCCGGCCTGGCCCGCCAGGGTCAGGGCGTTGCCGCCAAGGGCGACAACCGCGATCTCGGTCATGGCATCCTGCTCGTGGGCGGTACATTACAAGTCGCATAGGTGATGAATCGTTCATAATAGTAAACACGAGGGTGTGAGGGTGCAATGGCCGGTCCGGACGAGCCGCCATCGGAGGCGCCATCCGAGTCGCCAGCTGAGCCGCGAACTGAGTCACTAATCGGACCGTCGGCGGGGCCGGAGGCTGGGCCGCCAGCCGGGTCGTCGGCCGCGCCGCTAACTGAGTCACCGGCCGGGCCGTCGGCCGCGCCGCTAACTGAGTCACCGGCCGGGCCGTCGGCTGAGTCGTCACCGGGGCTGTTGGCCGAGCCGTCGGCAGGGGCGCAGGTGCCGCCGTCCGTGCTGCGGTCCTGGGATCAGGCCGAGGCCAGGCTCTTCCCGCTGGTCATGGCGCAGCCCGAGGTCTACGAGCAGGCCCTGGGCCTGGTCAGGCAGCTGCTCGAGCGGCTGCGGGAGACCTGCCCCGACCTCCCGGCCCTGCTCGCGGCGCACGAACGAGGCGCCGACCTGGTCGCGGACCTCTCCGCCGCGGAGGCCGCCGCCGGTTTCGGGGGCCGGGCCGAGGTGATCGCGGCGGCCGCCTGCGCCATGCGCTACCGCGAGCTCGTCGCGCTGATCACCGCCCGGCGGCGGGTCGCCGCGCTGGACCGGGCCCGTGCGGACGGGCTGGCCTGGACGGTCGTGGAGGAGAGCGGGTCCCCTGACCGCGCTCCGTACGTGCCCTACCAGCGCGTCGAGGCCGAGGTGGGCACCGGCCGGGCCGTGGTCGTCTCGATCGGCCCGGACGAGACGCTGAGCCGGGCCGTCTACCGCCTGGACGCGGGTCAGGTGGATGTCGCCTCCGGCGCCCTGAGCATCGGCGACGAACTCGGCAGCTACCTCGATCCCGCCGACCTCGAAGCCGCCCTGCAACGGGCGCGGGCCTGACTGGCTGCCACGCCGCGCCAGGCTCTGGCCTGATTTGCTGCCGAGCCGCAGCGCGTAAGCAGCGTTAGTCACATGAGCACCATCGGTGTCACATTATTGAGAGCCCTCCATGATCACGAAAGATTTTGTACCCACTTCGGGGATAAGATCCTTCGCGATCATGAAGGTCGTACTCCTGTACTAATTAGGAGATTTACGTGCGATTACTAATGGTGCAGATTTGCCGGAATGATACCAGCGGTACCGATCCGGAGGGGCGGGCTCCCGAGGCTGCTGCGGCCGTGTGACGGGCGTGTTAATTACCGCGTCCCATCGGGCAGGTTGCCTTGACGGGGCCAGCGGGTTTATCAAGGATGGTAAACGTACGTATCGGATCACATAGGAACGCGGCGAGTGAAGGAGGGGCGATGACCGAGTCCTCGGCCGGGCGGCCCCGTGCAGATGACCGGCTGGCGCATCTCATCACCGAGTTGCAGGGCCGCGGCCTCCGGGTCGAGGTCCCCCTCGAGTCGCGCCAGGGCGGGGCCGGCCCCGCCGACGCCGGCATGCTCTGGGTCGACGGCTTCGCGGCCACCGTCCCGACCGGCGCGCATTACGCGCGGACCTCGCCCTACGTGCTGCGAGCGGAGGACGACGGCTGGGCCGTCTACCGGGACGGCGAGCGGCTGGCCTCGGCCGAACCCGCCCGCCGTCCCCGGTACTACGACCTGGCCACGGCGGACGGCGTCCCCTACTGGCAGATCGCGCTGCTGCACCTGGACTCGGTGGCCAGCACGGTCAACCAGACGTGCGCCTACTGGGGCAACGCGGACCAGTGCACGTTCTGCGGAATCGGGGTCACCCTCGCCAACGGACGAACGATCGCCAGGAAGACCCCGCAGATGCTAGCCGAGGTCGCCGTCGCGGCCCGGGACCTCGACGGGGCAGTCGACGCCACCCTCACCACCGGGACCACCGCCACCCCGGACAAGGGCGCGCTCTACGTCGGACGCTGCGGCCAGGCGGTCCGCGAGGCCTCGGGGCTGCCGGTCGAGGTGCAGTTCGAGCCGCCCAGGGACCTGGACGTAATCGACCGGGTCGCCGACATGGGGATCGCCTCGGTCGGCATCCACGTCGAGACCTTCGACCCGCAGGTGCTCGCCCAGGTCGCGCCCGCCAAGGCGCGGACCGGGATCGAGGGCTACTTCCGCGCCTGGGAGCGCGCGGTCGCGGCGTTCGGCGAGGGCCAGGTGTCCACCTACGTGATCCTCGGCATGGGCGAGGATCCGGACCTGATCGTGGCGGGCTGCCGCCGCGCCATCGACATCGGGGTCTACCCGTTCGTGGTGCCGCTGCGCCCGACCGTGGGCAGCCTGATGGCGGAACTGGCCGCTCCCTCGCCCGAGTACTGCGAGACGATCTACCGCCGGGTGGTGCCCTACCTGAAGGCGCGGGGCATCGGCGCGCACACGGCGGCGGCCGGCTGCGCGCGCTGCCAGGCCTGTTCGGGGATGAGCCTGCACGAGGAGAGCAGCGATGCGGATGGCCGGACCTTCCTCCCGCTCGTCAGCCACGGCTAGCCTGCCGGGCCGGATCGCGGGTACCGAGGAGCTGACCTGCGACGCCGTGGCCACCGAGGCCGAACGGTGTGCGCACTTCCGGATCCGCCAGCAGGTGTTCGTCATCGAGCAGGGCCTGTTCGGCGGCCCGGCCAGCGGTGCCGACGACGCCGACGCCGATGACCGTGACGACGACCCGGCGACGATCCACGTCATCGGCCGGGCCGGCCCGGCCATCTGCGGCACGGTCCGGCTGTACCCGCTGGAGGTGCCCGGCCGCTGGAAGGGCGACCGCCTGGCCGTGCTGGCCGACTACCGCCACCTCGGCCTGGGCGCCCCGCTGGTGCGGTTCGCGGTCCGTACCGCCGGGCGGCTCGGCGGGCACGAGATGGAGGCCTTCATCCAGCCCGCCAACGTCGCCTTCTTCCGCTGGCTGGGCTGGCGTCCTGACGGCGGCCTGGTGGACTACGCAGGCATCCCGCACCAGCGCATGCTCATCGACCTGACCAGCCAGGCCAGCCGCTGAACCAGGCCGGAAACGTCAGTAAGCCGCCTGGGCGCGGATGGCCGTGATCAGCGTGCGGGCCGTGGCCGTCAGCGGCCGGTGGCGTGCGTAGCACAGGGCGATCGTCCGCCCGGCCGGTGCATCCGCGGGCTCTAGCCAGGTCAGTGACGGGTCGATGGCCCGGATGGCCCCCGCCCGCCCGAGGCAGGCGTGCCCGAGACCGGCCGCCACCA